>Ga0123338_10002384_pt1 | contig 17561 bp, 17 predicted proteins | sample grotaG_FD_89793 | JGI IMG/M metagenome (GOLD analysis project Ga0123338, IMG submission 89793) | Glacier valley bacterial and archeal communities from Borup Fiord, Nunavut, Canada, to study Microbial Dark Matter (Phase II) -... | ecosystem: Environmental > Aquatic > Freshwater > Ice > Glacier ...
CTCCGCCCGATTTATTGGCCAAAGGTGACAGGTATATGGAATCAGACAGTTTTTTTGATGCCAGAACCTGCTACGAGGATGGTTTAAAGCTCTGTTTGTGCGAAGAGAATGGCGGTTCTCTTAAGCCGGTTTTTTCAGAGCGGATTGATACCGCCAACCGGAGTTTGGCCGAGTGCAATCTTCATGAAGCGGAGTGTGCGCATTCACGTGGCGATGTCGTCAGGGCGGTTGATCATCTTGAACTTGTGAAAACACTAACCTGTGATCCGGCGTTACGGGAAAAGGCGGAAAAGTTGCTTCTCAATTTTTCGCAGCAAGAGAGTGATAATGATGAGCAGATTAATATCTCATCCTGTGCATCGTGTGCCGGTTCTTCAGGGAATGAATGCGGCGATAGCACACATTCGGACGACTCCCTGCCGCCGCTTGAATATTATGACCTGCTTATCCAGCAATTGCCGATAGATCAGTATCAGCGTTATGCCGCCTTGAGCGATGATTTCGCGTACGCGTACATCGCTGCCAGTCGTGACGAACATCACGAAGCGTTATCCGGTTTTGATAACTGTTTTGAAACCCTGCCGCATGATATCTACTGGTATGAAAAAGGGAAAGTACTGCATCGGCTTGGAAATGATCATGAGGCAGAAGAGCATCTGCGCAAAGCGGTTCAGTTGAATAACACCAATCAGCTCGCCTGGTTGACTCTGGCGCTCGTACTGCGGGAGAGTCATCGATTTCAGGAGGCTCTGACGGCAATCGAAACGATGGTTGCAGAGCGCATACTGCCTGAGCAGGCGCTGTTGCTGCGTGCCGATATACTTGAGGCGACCGGAGATCATGAAGGGGCCGTGAATCAGTACATCGAGTTGCTGCAGACACCGTATGCACATGCTGCTGCCGAAAAGCTGTATGGAATTCTTCAGGAAATTGGTCGCCAGGGTGATGCCGCCGTTATTTTAAAAAAATACTTGAATAAATCCTGTCATTAAGGTTATCCATTGGTTTGTTTTCAGCCGGTACGTATACAATTATGGAGGGTTTATGAATAAATCAGAGCTTATTGAACAGTTGGCGGTGAAAAAAGATTTACCGATCAAGCGGGCGGAAGAGCTTGTCAATCTTGTTTTTTCTTCTATGGGCGAAGCAATGGTGCAGGGTGAACGTATTGAAATTCGTGGCCTTGGTAGTTTTGTTATCAAAGAGTATGGGACGTATACCGGCCGAAATCCAAAAACAGGCGAGCCGATCAAGGTAAGTCCCAAAAAACTCCCTTTCTTCAAGGTAGGTAAAGATCTGAAAGAAATGGTGCTCGGGTAATCAGGCTATGATTTTATATCTTCCACATTTACATTCATAATGAACGATTATTGTGCCGCCATTGATTTCGGGACAAATACCGCCCGTTTACTCATCGCCGAACGTTCGTCTGCCGGAATCACTCCTGTTCGCGTCGAGCGAGAGGTTGTCCGTCTCGGCGGTGGTTTTACCGACAAGTGCGGCTTATCTGTTGAAGCCTGGGAACGCGGCTTGGCCTGCCTCCATAGATTCTCGGACATCATTTCCGACTACGGGGTAAGTCAGGTTCTGGCATCCGCAACAAGTGCGGTACGAGATGCCGTCAATGGGCGTGCGTTCGTTGATAAAGTGTTTGAGGATACCGGTATCAATCTTGTCGTCATCGATGGAGACGCGGAAGCGCGTTTGACGCTCAAGGGCGTACTGTCAGGACTGGATACCGAGTGTGGTACGCTTGTGGTACTAGATGTAGGAGGAGGGAGTACCGAGTTTACGGTGTCATCTCACGGATCTCCTGTTTTTATCAAAAGTATGCCGATCGGTGTAGTACGGCTTACGGAAGGTTTCTGTACGAGTGTCGAAATGGTTGAACGTGTACGGTCTGTGATTGATCAGCTTGAGAAAGATCTCTCCTCGGCTGGAATCCTTGTGTCAGGCGATTTCGAGCTGGTCGGGACGGCCGGCACCGCGACAACCATTGCAGCAATCAAGTTGGAGATGGTTGATTACGACTGTCGCAAGGTTAACAATTTCACCGTGAGCAGGGAAGATATCGCTGAAATCTTTCAGCAATTGTCACCGCTGACTCCCCAGGAACGGCTGTCAATCAAAGGTGTTGAAAAAGGACGCGAAGATTTGATTATTGCCGGTCTGGTAATCATTACTTCCGTTATGGACAGATTTGGCTTCAATCGGTTGAAGGTCAGTGATTTCGGGCTGTTGGAAGGGTTGGCGCTTTCCGGCAGCTAATGAAGCTGGTAGCATGCGGTTGCCGTTTCACTATTTAATAAATGACGTACATCGGGGGCGAGATGCTGGACAAACGTGGCTGTGGTGTGCTGTTGCATCCTACCTCATTGCCGGGACCGGGTGGTATCGGTTCGCTTGGTGTTGATGCCCGTCGTTTTGTTGATCTGCTGGCGGCCATGGGGATGTCCTATTGGCAGGTGCTTCCGCTTACGCCTCCGGCGTACGGCAACTCTCCCTATTCAGCTTTTTCGGCTCTTGCAGGAAACCCGCTTCTGATTGACCTTGATCAGATGGTCGTTGATGGCGATCTTGCTGCGATACGCTACGAAGATGGTCCGAATGATACCTCTGTCGATTTTGAAGCGGTTTCTGAAAAGAAAATGAATCTGTTGAGGACAGCAGGCGCCACTTTTTTAGCGAACGAAGCTGCTCCGTGCAAACAAGAATTCTGGGATTTTTGTAACAGGACTCCCTGGCTTCATAACTTCGCGCTTTTTATGGCGCTGAAGCATAAATACAAGGGGAAGTCCTGGGAAAAATGGCCGGCTGATCTGGCTCTCCTGACTCCGGAAAAGTATGAAAAGACTTCCGTTGAACTTGGCTCTGAAATAGGCGTCCTGAAATATATTCAGTGGCAGTTCTTCAGGCAGTGGAGTGGATTACGAGCGTATGCTGCTGACAAAGGAATCGCCATTATTGGCGATATCCCGATTTTCGTTGCCTATGATTCCGTGGATGTGTGGAGTCATCGTGAACTGTATCTTCTCGACTCGAAGGGAAAGCCGACTGTCGTTGCAGGGGTACCCCCCGATTATTTCAGCGTAACGGGGCAGCTGTGGGGCAATCCTCTGTATGACTGGGAAATGATGGGGCGCCAGAAGTACGTGTGGTGGATCGAGCGGTTTCAGTCAATGTTTGAGCTCTTTGATGTCATCCGTGTTGATCATTTCCGTGGTTTTGAAGCTGCCTGGCACGTGCCGGCCGGAGAGAAAACGGCGGTCAACGGCACATGGACTAAGGCGCCCGGAACCATTCTGTTTGACACGATATTCGCGGCCCTCGGAAAATTGCCGGTTATTGCTGAAGATCTTGGCGTTATTACGCCAGAGGTAGAAGATTTGCGTGATCGCTATGACTTTCCTGGAATGAAAATAGTGCAATTTGCGTTTGATTCAGGGCCAACAAATCCTTACCTGCCGCATAATCATCAAAAAAAATCCGTAGTCTACACCGGGACCCATGATAACGATACCACCGTCGGCTGGTATGATTCTCTTTCTGATACTCAACGGAGCCAAGTGAATTACTATGTGGGTGGGAGGGGGGATGACACAGTCGACTGCATACTTCGCACGGTACTTATGTCGGTTGCAGATACCGCAATTGTCCCGCTTCAGGATTTAATCCGGTCTGGAAGCGAAGCCCGCATGAATATTCCCGGCAGAGCGTTCGGCAATTGGGGGTGGCGTTTTACCTGGGAGATGATTTCACCTGATCTTTCCGGTCATGTTCGGGATCAGATTGAATGCTATGGCAGGTGTAATCCGAAGTGCCAGTAAATATCTTGACAATCCAGGCATATTCTCTATACTGACTTGCTTTAAATTAATATCGCTCTGACCTGCGGATGGTGCATGTGAAACTAATTGTAGACCAAATAAAAGATACACCTGTTGCAATCCATTTTGACGAGCCTGTTGCTACGTTTCCTCTCCTGGCGGGCATGCAGAATGACGCCGGCTGCTGCATTGCCGGTAATATTCAAGGGGACATGACTGTTACCCGTGAATTTGATAACATACGCGTTACTGGGAGGGTAACAGCGCCTCTGGCTCTTTCCTGCTCCCGTTGTCTCGCTGATTTCACCTCTTTTGTAGATACCAGCTTCACAATTTTTTTTCGGAAAGCGAACGCAACAATAGCAACCTCAGCCACAGTCGAAGATGAAGTTGAGCTTGGCGAAATGGATCTGCTTTCTTCTACGTACTCCGGCGACGAAATCGATTTAACTCATGAGATTGAAGAGCAGGTTGCGATGGAGATTCCGTTAAAGCCTCTCTGTGATGACGACTGCAAGGGGCTGTGTCATGAGTGTGGAACCGATTTGAATACCTCCAGCTGTTCATGCAGCAAAGAACCTGTCAGTCTTACGTTCAATGCACTGAAGGATTTTAAAGTAACCAGAAAATAGAGCGGTGGCACGAGAACGTGTATCACCAGAAAAAGGAGAAACACCATGGCTGTACCCAAGAAAAAAACATCCAAATCACGCAAGAATATGAGAAGGGCTCATGACTTTTTAACAACCCCGTCATTATCCATCTGTCCTCAATGCAAAGCGGCAAAACTACCGCATCGTACCTGTCTTGCCTGTGGAACTTACAAGGGTAAAACGGTAATCGACGTTTCCTCAGCACAAGCCTAGGGAACTGACCCTTGTCATTTCCGAAACAGATGAGAGTTGCCGTAGACGCAATGGGCGGTGACAATGCGCCTGTTGTTGAAGTTGAAGGTGCTGTTGCTGCCTGTCGCGAATTTGGGATATCGGTGACGCTTGTAGGTGATCGCCAGCGTTTGGAGGTCGAGCTCGCCAAACACAACGTCAGCGGGCTTGATATTGATGTTTTTCATGCAAGTGAAGTAGTCGGCATGCATGATTCCGCTTCAGATGCGGTACGGAAGAAGCGCGACTCTTCCGTACGCCGGGCATTCGAGCTCGTCAAGGACGGCATGGCGTGTGCTGCTGTAAGCGCCGGAAATTCAGGTGCGACCATGGCATCCGGCATGTTTGTTCTTAAACGAATTAAAGGGATCGAACGTCCGGCAATCGCCCAGTTATTCCCTACGCTTAAAGGGCAGACGCTGGTTCTTGATGTTGGCGGAAATGTAGATTGCAAGCCGCTCCATCTTGTCCAATTTGCCATTATGGGGGAGGTCTATGCTCGCTACGCTATGGGAGTCCTTTCGCCAAAAGTCGGCCTGCTTTCCAATGGCGAAGAGGATTCAAAAGGGAATGAACTGACCCGGGAAACTAACGCCATTCTGCGCAGGACATCGCTTAATTATTGTGGATATATTGAGGGTCGCGATATTTTCGCCGGTGCTGTTGACGTGGTCGTTTGTGATGGCTTCGTAGGAAATATCGTCCTGAAACTTTCCGAGGGTCTGGCTGATGCCGCGGCTAAGATGCTGAAAAGGGAAATCGTTAAGAGTTGGGTCTCCAAGGTCGGCTATCTGTTTGTGCGCGGTGCTTTTGGCCGTTTCAAGAAGATTGTCGACTATGCGGAATACGGCGGTGCACCACTACTAGGAATTAACGGTGTCGGCATGATCTGTCATGGCGGTTCCAACGTCAAGGCGATCAAAAACGCGATACGGTTCGCTCTTGAGTACGCAAAAAACGGCGTATCGGAACATGTCGCCGAAAAGTTATCTGAAAACCAATCGGTCTCGATACGAAGGGATACCCTGCCTCCCACCCCTGCAGAGTAATGGAGATTCAATCGTGAACGTCAGAATTACCGGAACCGGCTCTGCTTTACCCGGAAAAATTCTCACCAATGCTGAACTTGAACAGTTGGTCGATACCACTGATGAATGGATTACTACGAGAACCGGCATCAAAGAGCGGCGTATTGCGGCTGATGGAGAATTTACGTCAACCTTTGCTGCCGAAGCCGGCCGCCGTGCTCTGGCAATGGCCGGGGTCCAGCCTGAAGAAATTGATCTGATCATTCTTGGCACTGTTACTCCAGATTTCCCCTTCCCCTCAACCGCCTGCATCGTTCAGGATCTTCTGGGTGCCACGAATGCAACCGCCTTTGATCTTTCGGCGGCCTGTTCCGGTTTTCTCTACGGTGTATCAATCGCTGAAAAATATATCCGCTCTGGCGCTGCGCGAAAGATTCTTGTGATAGGGGCTGAAATATTGTCACGCATCGTTGACTGGCAGGATCGCAACACCTGCGTTCTGTTCGGTGACGGTGCCGGTGCAGTTGTTCTCGAAGCGTCTGATGGAGATCACGGAGATCATTCCCTGCTTTCAACCCATACGTTCAGTAACGGAGCACACTGGAATCTTCTCTATCAGCAGGGGAGCGGCAGTCGTAATCCGGCGACCGCCAGTCGTACAATAGATGAACGGCGGATTTATCTGACTATGGAAGGAAATGATGTCTTCAAGTATGCTGTCCGTGGCATGGAAGAAGCTGCAGTAAAAGCCCTTGATGCAAACGGTCTTTCCTCAGCCGATATTTCACTCTTGATACCTCATCAGGCCAATCGTCGTATAATTGATGCAACTGCAAAACGGCTCGGAATCGGTTCAGATCGACTGTTTATAAATCTCCATCGTTATGGCAATACATCCTCAGCATCAATTCCCATTGCGCTGGATGAGGCGAACCGTCAAGGACTTCTCAAATCTGACAGCAAGCTTCTGCTGGTGGCTTTCGGGGGCGGTTTTACCTACGCCTCTGCGCTAATAAAGTGGTAGCGAGTCTAAACAATACCTTGAAACAAGGATATTTATATGTCTAAAACAGCTTTTATTTTTCCGGGGCAAGGTTCCCAGTATTCCGGAATGGGAAAGGAGCTCGCAGATATGTTTCCGGTTGCACGGCATCTTTTTGAAGAAGCCGATGCTGCTCTTGGATTTAAATTGTCTGCACTCTGTTTCGCAGGGAGTGACGCCGACCTCAAACTGACCGCCAACACACAGCCGGCGATCTTGACTGCAAGCATTGCAATCCTGAAAGTCGTCCAACAGGAAACCGGCCTGAAAGCTGATTGTGTGGCCGGTCATTCACTTGGCGAATATTCTGCTCTGGTCTGTTCAGGGGCTCTTTCTTTCGCTGATGCGGTCAGAACGGTGCGAGCCCGTGGGACATTTATGCAGGAAGCTGTTCCTGTCGGTAGCGGGACAATGGCTGCCATGCTTGGCGTTGCGCGTGATGCTCTTGAAGAAATATGCCGTGAAGCCGCTGAAGGGGAGGTCGTTTCACCGGCCAACTTTAATTCTCCCGGTCAGATTGTAATTGCCGGCTCGGTAGCGGCTGTCGCACGTGCTATCGAAATCGCCAAGAGTCGCGGTTTCCGAAAATCCATGTTGCTGCCGGTCAGTGCCCCCTTTCATTGTGCATTGATGAAACCGGCTGCGGATCGCCTGACGGCGGTACTGGATACGATAACGGTACATGATATGAACGTGCCGGTTATTGCAAATGCAGATGCCGCAGCTAACAGCGACAAAGAGCGGGTAAAGCCGCTGCTTATTACGCAGGTCTGCTCTCCCGTTTTGTGGGAGCAGTCGGTAAACATGATGAGCACACTGGGTGTGACAAGGTTTATCGAGCTTGGTCCTGGCAAAGTGCTAAGCGGATTGGTTAAAAGGATCAACAAGGAGGCGGTTACGGCCAATATAGAAGATTTTGCCGGGATAAAAACTGCCGGGGAGAATATCCGATGAGAGGTCAGGTCGCTCTGGTAACCGGTGCTTCACGTGGTATCGGGCAGGCTATTTCACTTAAACTTGCAGCCGAAGGGGTTTTTGTTGTTGCTACAGCCACATCTGAGGCCGGTGCAGAAGCAACGGTTGCAGCCATCGTGGCAGAGGGGGGCGCCGCTCAGGCGGTCAAACTTGATGTTACGAACTCTTCGGAAGTAGAAGCCCTTTTCAAAAGAATTGTTTCCGAACGTGGGCGGCTCGATATCCTGGTCAATAATGCCGGCATAACAAAAGATGGTCTCATGATGCGCATGAAGGATAACGACTGGGATGCCGTTATCGACACGAATCTAAAAGGTTCCTTCAACTGCATGCGTGAAGCATCAAAAATCATGACCAAGGCCCGTTACGGACGCGTAGTCAATATCAGTTCTGTTGTCGGCGAAATGGGTAATCCGGGTCAGGCTAATTACTGCGCCAGTAAAGCGGGGCTGTTTGGTTTAACAAAATCAGCGGCACGAGAGCTGGCAAAGCGCAATATTACCGTAAACGCTGTGGCACCCGGTTTTATCGAAACCGATATGACCGCGCTTCTTCCTGAAAAGGGACGAGAAACGCTTCTACACAGTATTCCTATGGAGCGCCTTGGGTCAGTTGACGATGTTGCGTATGCGGTCCATTTTCTGGTTTCACCGCAGGCGGGTTATATAACCGGCCAGGTACTGTCGGTAAATGGCGGGATGTATATGTAGTTTCAGACAGAGAAATATCGATTGACATTTGAAGATTTCATGCTTAATTAAGCACAAGCATTACACACGAAACCTGCAAAGGTTTAAAATCACATGGAGGTGAAAGATGTCTGATATTGCAAAGCGGGTGAAAGAAATTGTTGCGGAGCAGCTTGGAGTTGAAGAAGCTCAGGTTTTAACCGAGTCTTCTTTTATGGATGACCTTGGAGCCGATTCTCTTGATACAGTTGAGCTGGTTATGGCTCTTGAAGAGGAGTTCGATATTGAAATCCCTGATGAAGATGCCGAGAAGATCCAGACGGTGAATGATGCAATCGAATACATCACCGAACATAGCTGATATTATACAACTGGGGAGGGGTGAAAAGCCCCTCTCTTTTTATTTTGCTATTACAGAAGTCACTGCTACGTGGAGTTATTTATCATGAGAAGAGTCGTAATTACAGGAGTCGGAGCTGTTTCGCCACTTGGATGCGGTAATGACAAAAACTGGGATGCACTGACCGCCGGCAAAAGCGGGATTGGGCGTATCACCCGTTTTGATGCAAGTGATTTGCCGGTAAGAATTGCCGGAGAGGTCAGCGATTTCAATGCCGAAGAGTTTGTTGACAAAAAAGAGATCAAGAAAATGGATCTCTTTATTCAATACGCACTGGCGGCGTCACATTATGCGATGGAAGACTCCGGTCTCGTCATCAATGATGAGAATGCTGAACGGGTCGGGGTGCTGGTAGGTGCCGGTCTTGGTGGTTTGCCAACAATTGAGCGTTATCATCAAGCTTACCTTGATGGGGGCTTTAAAAAAATATCTCCGTTCTTTATCCCGATGCTGATTATCAATCTTGCACCTGGTCAGATTTCTATCAAATACGGGGCAAAAGGGCCAAACCTTTCTTCTGTCTCTGCATGTGCAACCAGTACCCATTCAATCGGTGAGGCCTATCATATTATTAAACGAGGCGACGCAGATGCCATGATTGCTGGTGGAACTGAGTCGGTTGTCACACCACTTGGCATCGGCGGCTTTGCTGCCATGAAGGCACTTTCAGACAGAAACGACGATCCTGCCGCAGCATCCAGGCCATTTGACAAAAACCGTGATGGCTTTGTCATGGGCGAAGGTGCCGGGATTATTATTCTTGAAGAGTACGAATCTGCCCGGGCGCGTGGTGCCAAGATTTATGCGGAGGTTGTGGGGTATGGTCTGTCTGGAGATGCATACCACCTTACCGCACCGACACCGGGTGGCGAGGGTGGTGCCAGAAGCATGAAAATGGCGCTCAATAATGCCGGAATTGCTCCCGAACAGGTATCCTATATCAATGCACATGGTACCTCTACTCCGATGGGTGATCTGTATGAAACAATGGCAATTAAGAGCGTATTTGGTGCTCATGCCAAAAAAATGATGGTCTCTTCAACAAAATCAATGACCGGTCATCTTCTTGGAGCAGCAGGCGGTATAGAGGCCGTTTATACACTCATGGCGATGGACAAATCAGTTGTTCCTCCTACAATCAATTACACCGATCCAGATCCGGAATGTGATCTTGATTACGTACCTAATACCGCACGGGATGCGAAACTTGAGTACGCCATGAGCAACAACTTTGGTTTTGGCGGTACTAATGCAACTCTCCTTTTCAAGAAGCTGTAGGCGAGGACGGAAACAATGATCATTATCGGAAGCGACCATGGAGGATTAACACTCAAAACTGCCCTGATCAGTTATCTGAAGCGCAGAGGTTTGGAAATAACCGATGCGGGGACCAACGGCGATGCTTCGGTTGATTATCCTGATTTCGGCCAGAAAGTTGCTGAAACCGTGGCTGCTGGTGGGGCCGAACTGGGAATTCTGATCTGCGGGACCGGAATCGGAATGTCGATCTCCGCCAACAAGGTTCCCGGGATTCGCGCCGCACTTGTGACGGATGCTTTTATGGCCCGTATGGCTAGAGAGCATAATAATGCCAATGTGCTTGTGCTCGGTGGGCGTGTCCTTGACGAGGAGAAAGCCTGCGATCTCGTCGGAGCCTGGCTTGACAGCACTTTTGAAGGGGGGCGCCATCAGGCGCGTCTTGACAAGATAACCGCACTTGAAAGTAAGTATTCCTAGCGGCAAAGAGTTCTGACATCATCTCAATATCCACAGGCGGGACCTGCTACGGCATGCGTCCCGTTTGTTATTTGCACATAGTTAAATATGAAAAGAACTTCTACAAGGAGAACCCATGTCTGTCCTTTCCCAATTTGATCCACAGGTAGCTGATGCCATCCGCCATGAAACGGAGCGACAGGAATATAATCTGGAGCTGATCGCCTCAGAAAACTTTGTTTCGGAAGCGGTTTTGGAGGCACAAAGTTCGGTCATGACCAACAAGTATGCCGAGGGGTATCCTGGAAAGCGTTATTATGGCGGATGCGAGCATGTAGACGTTGTCGAGAAGCTTGCTATTGATCGGGCCAAGGAACTTTTTGGTGCCGATCATGCCAATGTGCAGCCGCACTCCGGATCCCAGGCCAATATGGCGGTCTATTTTGCCGCGTGCAAGCCTGGTGACACGATTCTCGGGATGAATCTTGCCCATGGCGGGCATCTCACCCATGGCAGTCCGGTTAATTTTTCAGGTCGTCTCTTTACTGTCGTTCCCTATGGAGTGACTCCTGAAACCGAAACAATCGATTATGCCGAGGTTGAACGCCTGGCCGTTGAGCATAACCCGAAACTGATCGTGGTCGGCGCCAGTGCCTATCCTCGAACCATCGATTTTCCCGCTTTCCGTGCGATAGCCGATAAAGTTGGGGCGAAGGTCATGGTTGACATGGCTCATATTGCCGGTTTGGTTGCAGCCGGTGTTCACCCGAGTCCGGTTCCGTATGCCGAGTTTGTTACTACTACTACCCACAAGACGCTGCGAGGCCCTCGTGGAGGCATGATTCTCTGCCGTGAAGAATTTGCTAAAGCGGTAAATTCCCAGATTTTCCCCGGTATTCAGGGGGGACCACTTATGCACGTTATCGCCGCCAAGGCGGTGGCTTTTAAAGAGGCCCTGCTACCTGAGTTTAAAACCTATCAGCAGCAGGTCGTCAAAAATGCCAAGGCGCTTTCAGAGGCGCTCATTAAACGCGGCTTCAAACTGACAAGCGGCGGTACCGATAACCACCTCATGCTGATTAACTTCTCGGGTACGGAGATAACCGGCAAGGCCGCAGAAGAAGCACTGGACAAGGCCGGCATTACGGTCAACAAGAACACCGTACCGTTCGAAACCCGCTCTCCGTTCGTTACTTCCGGCATCAGGATCGGAACGCCGGCCTGTACTTCCCATGGTCTGAAAGATGCTGAAATGGACCAGGTTGCCGGCTATATCGCCGATGCGCTGGCGCATATCGGCGATGACCAGAAATTGGAAGCCATAAAGGGTCAGGTAAACAACCTGATGAGGCAATTCCCGCTTTACGCCCATAGGCTTGCCTAATCATAGGATATCAGACGGTTACGAGACCCTCTGGACATGTTCCGGCGGGTCTTTTTTATGGTTGTGAAAATAACTCATATGGCAGAGGAAGCAGCATATGTCTGGAACCGGCTCCGTAACTACCGAACAATTGCGCCTGTGGGATAAGCGCCACGTCTGGCACCCGTTTACCCAGATGCAGGAATGGGAACGTGATGAGCAGATTATTATCGTAAAAGGGGAGGGGTGCTGGCTGATTGACACCGATGGCAGGCGCTACCTTGATGGTGTCGCCTCCATGTGGACAAACGTTCATGGCCACTGCCGCCGGGAGTTGAACGATGCCTTAAAAGAGCAGGTTGATCGTCTTGAACATTCCACACTGTTAGGGCTGGCCAGTGAACAGAGCATTATTCTGGCGGCACGACTGGCCGAAATCACACCTCCCGGGCTGGATCGTTTTTTCTATTCAGATAACGGTTCAACCGCCATGGAAGTCGCCGTCAAGATGGCTTATCAATATCAGGTCCACGGTGGGCGTCCGGAGCGGAGCCGCTTTATAACCTTCAGGAATGCATATCATGGTGATACGCTCGGCGCAGTGAGTGTCGGCGGGATTGGTATTTATCATACGACCTTCAAGCCGCTCATGTTTGAGACGGTCCTGGCGCCCGCTCCATACTGCTACCGTTGTGAGCTCGGCTGCAGCAGGAATTCCTGCAGTATGGAGTGTCTAGAAGCACTCGAAGGTCTCATGAAGGTCAATGCCGACACGGTTGCCGGGCTCGTGATTGAGCCGCTTCTGCAAGGTGCCGGAGGGATGATCGTCCAGCCGGCAGGGTTTTTACGACGGGTTAGAGATCTGTGCGACCGGTATGATATATTGATGATCGCCGATGAAGTTGCCACCGGTTTTGGCAGAACCGGAACAATGTTTGCCTGTCAGCATGAGGAAGTGGTTCCTGATATAATGGCAATTTCAAAGGGAATAGCCGCCGGGTATCTTCCTTTGGCGGCCACAGTAACGTGTGACAAAGTCTACTCGGCCTTTTTAGGCTCTTATTCGGAGCTGAAGACTTTTTTTCATGGTCATACGTTCACCGGGAACCCGTTGGCCTGTGCCGTTGCTCTGAAAAGCCTGCAGCTCTTTGAGCAGGACAATCTGTTGGCAGAGCTGCAGCCGAAAATAGCCCGGCTGAAACAGCGTCTGGGTAAAATAGGATCAATGCCGCACGTTGGCGATGTACGGCAGTGCGGTCTTGCGGCAGGGATAGAGCTGGTCGAGAATAAGGAAACCGGCACACCGTATCCGTGGGAGCAGCAGATCGGGATCACTGTTTGTCTTGAAGCGCGCAAGCGGGGTGTATTCACCCGTCCTTTGGGAAATACAATCGTCATATTTCCGCCGCTGGTTATTTCAAACAGCGAGCTGGACATGTTATTGAATGTACTGCAGGAATCAATACGGGTAGTTACTGAATAATCGAATTGACCGTTCGAGGCTCCCTCATGGATGATAAAATTAAAATTTTGGTGATTGATGATGATGACTCCGGCCGTGAAGCTCTGACCATGTTGTTGCGGTCGGCCGGATATGAAGTCACTTCGGCGGCGACTGGCGAGAGTGCGCTGGATCTGATCGATCGTGAGCAGTATCAGGTCATTGTTTCCGACCTGTTCCTCCCCGATAAGAGCGGCCTCGATATATTGCCGGAGGTGCATAGGGTTTCCCCTGCCACCGAGGTTATCGTTGTAACCGGATATGCTTCGGCTCAAACCGCTGTCAGGGCCATGAAAGAGGGGGCGTTTGACTATATTACCAAGCCGATTGATTTTGATGAACTGAAAATAGTTGTTTCAAAGGCACTGGAGAAACAGAAGCTTCTCTCGGAAAACATTTATCTTCGCAGGCAGCTTCAGGGGCGTTTTGAGTTCAACAAAATTATCGGCAGCTCTCCTGCAATGAATCTCGTGTTTGAACGCATGAGACGCATTGTGAAAACTGACTCGACAGTTCTAGTCACGGGGGAATCAGGGACCGGCAAAGAATTGGTCGCCCGGGCACTGCACTATAATGGTACGCGCAGGGAACGACCTTTCGTTGCGGTAAACTGCAGTGCAATTCCGGAGATGTTGCTGGAAAGCGAGCTTTTTGGTCATGTACGGGGGGCCTTTACCGGAGCTGTCAAGGATAAGCCCGGGAAATTCGAGGCGGCCAATCATGGCACCATTTTTCTTGATGAAATCGGATCATTGCCTCTTCACCTGCAGGCAAAACTGTTGCGGGTTTTACAAGAACATGAAGTGGAGAGAGTAGGTTCAAACAAGACGGTGAAACTTAATGTAAGAGTTATTTCCGCAACGAACTCAGACCTTGAAAATATGGTGAAACAGGGCGGATTTCGGGAAGATCTTTACTACCGTTTGAACGTTATTCCGTTACGCCTTCCCCCCCTGCGCGAGCGCCAACAGGACATTATGTACCTGACAACTTTTTTTCTGGAGAAACAGTGCCGTCTGATGGGGCGCCCACCATGCAGTATCAGCAAACAGGCGCTTGAAGCATTGGAACAGTATTCCTGGCCCGGTAATGTGCGTGAACTGGAAAACCTGATTGAAAGAATGGTTGCGTTGACTGATGCGACCGTTATAACGTTAGAAGATGTTCCGGCCAAGATAGTTGGTGAAAAACCGGTTGGAGAAGGGTTTGATGTTAAAATGCCGGGCCAGGGGATAGATCTGGTCGCTACAATCTCCCGAATAGAACACTCGTTAATCTTACAGGCACTGGAATCCGCAGGGGGGGTTAAGGCGAAAGCTGCTGCTCTTATGGGGATAAATCGGACAACACTGGTTGAAAAGATAAAAAGGCTGAAAATAGAAAAATGAATTTTTATCGGAAGACAATTAAGTTCTTACATAGACAATAAAGTTTCGCCTAAACAACACTGTTTATACAAAAGGCTTCAACTTATGGTTCCTCACACAAATCTATGCAAAATAGTTGGCATGGATTTGTGTGAGGAACCATATTTATAGTGAGTTAGCTTGGCCAGACCCCAGAGAATAACCCGGGGAACAACTTATAACTCTCCCCGCTCATTTGGAACCAATCGCCTTGACTATTTCGAGCTTGCCCGTAATGTTATTTTTCATCCAGTGCGCATCCCACCATTCGATCGGATTGACCGACTGTCCGGAGATGGTCATTTCGTAGTGGAGATGATCGCCGCCAGCCATGCCGGTGGCTCCGGTATTGCCGATTACCTGTCCGCTTTCCACTGTATCGCCCGACTTGACGCTGATCCGGCTCAGATGCCCGTAGATGGTCTGCAATCCCAGCCCGTGATCGATAATGATGCAATTGCCATAGATGCCCAAATCGCCGGCAAAAACGACCTTACCGCGGTTGGCGGCAGGCACGTCAGCGTGTGCCAGCGAAGCCAGATCGAAGCCGAGATGTGTCTGCCGGTCTACCTCGTTCCCCTGATACAGATAGGTGCGAAACTGTGCAAAACCGCCGAGAGAGGCGGTCTTCGGCATGCGCAGAAAGGTCCCCTGCCAGAGCGGTATCGGCGAACTCTTCCGGCCATAGTCGTAGATCAGCTTGAGGTCCTGCTGACGCTCGTCCCTGTTTGCCTTGAGGTATATCTCCAGCGGCGTTGTCGCTTGGGGGAACTTCCCCTTGAACGTAGCTGCAATCTTTTCGAGGAAGCTATCGGTCAGATCGATACGGTCAGTTGAAAAGTTCTTTGCAATCAGGTGGTAGTTGATGCCGCTTTGCCGCTCGTTGCCTGCCACGTCGACCGCCATCACCCTGGGCACGAACTTGCCGGGATCCAGATTGTAGGGAAACGAGAAGAGGCAAGCATAATTATCCCCCCCCTGCCGGTAACCCGGATAAAACTGGTCGCCGAAAACCACGCCGGTCTTTTCAACCTCTTTTGAAACGGTGTAGATTACCAGTCCCGCACCTCCCTGGATAATATTATGAGCAACGCTCAATACCGCCAACTCCGGCGGCTTGTTATCCAAAGTGAAGGAATGGAGCTGAGTTGTGCTCCTGTCAGCCCCGAAACGGGTGGCGGAACCTGTTGCCGTGACCTGCAGGGTAATCACCCCCTCCTTCAAGCCGGTCTGTGCCAGGCTGAAGGTCTCCGTGGCCTGACGGCTGCCGGTGGGATACACTTTTACCAGGACATTGACTGTCTTCTCCAATTGTACCGCGGAAACCGACAGCTTTTTCAGAATCCCTCCCTGTGCGTCCAGCTTCAGGGTAAGCTCCCGACTGCCGGAAAGCAGGCCTGTTTCAGGGTTTAACGACACCACAGGTGCGGGGGTCCCCAGGAAATAGAACAGAATCGTTCCGAGCAGGGTGACCAGCACGATTGTTTTAAATATTGTGAAGTTTTTCATAATTACCCTCGTAGGCTCTGTTTGTTGAATACACGTACTGCGTTTTTCCGAAGAACAATGCGACAGATTTAACATCGCAAAAATGTCCGATCAATGGTGTATTCCGGGGAAAGTATTCGAAATATCGGGACAGGTCGACCTGAGGGGAGATGGTTGGTTTGGACATTTTATGGGAACGTTGTTGATCTTTTAATTGACAGGAATGATGATCAGCAATGCAGGAAACATTGTAGACTCCCCTGTGTCTTATGTCAAGGGCAGGCCTCTTTGCTGTCCCTCATAAACCGGTCTAGTGTCAGAAAACCGTCTGAATCCGGGTGGATATGGTAGGTCTGGGGCCGGACCACGTTAACTTATCGAATCCTATAATGAAGCATCCTAAGTAATAGCTGTTATCTGTGCTTCCCAAGGCCAAGTGAGCTGTTTGTATTGACTTAAATGTTTGTTCCTTATAAACGTAAGGACTCTAGATAAATTGCATCAAGATCAGGCCAAAATAAATCAGTAATTTAGACCATTTATTTTGTAATAACTTAGTTGTATGCAGATACCGACGGCCCAACTAGCATGGAGGTTAAGATGGATCCGGAATCGGGCGCCATTGCCCAAAAGGAATTCGATCGGGCACAGCGTGAGCTTGATCTGGGTAATGTCCTGGCTGCACTCGCCTGCCTTGAACGGGCACTCAGTATCTGGAATGATCCACTCTGGCATTCCCGTCTTGCGTTCTGTATCGCCAAGCAGCGCGGCCAGGTTACCCGGGCATTAGAACTCTGTCGTAGTGCGATCGAACACGATCCGGGCAATCCCCTTCACTACCTTTATCTCGGCAAAGTCTATCTTGTCGCAGGGAATATGTATGAAGCACTTCAAGCCTTCAGGCAGGGGATGATTTTGGGGGGTAGTCCGGAGCTGGTGCGGATGCTCGATACCATTGGGACCAGGAAACCTCCGGTTATATCTTTTCTTTCACGTGACAACCTGCTGAATAAATTTCTGGGAATCATTCTTGGTCGTCTGGGTTTGAGATAGGGGGGCTGTCGGTGTGCGTGCGACAATGTATAGATTGATCGAGACTGTTTTTTAGACAGCAGCTGTGTAAAAACAAAAAAGGTGCCATTTGCAGGCACCTTTTTGTTTTTTATGGCGGGGTTGACGGGGCTCGAACCCGCGACTTCCAGCGTGACAGGCTGGCACTCTAACCAACTGAGCTACAACCCC
>Ga0123338_10002385_pt1 | contig 17555 bp, 14 predicted proteins | sample grotaG_FD_89793 | JGI IMG/M metagenome (GOLD analysis project Ga0123338, IMG submission 89793) | Glacier valley bacterial and archeal communities from Borup Fiord, Nunavut, Canada, to study Microbial Dark Matter (Phase II) -... | ecosystem: Environmental > Aquatic > Freshwater > Ice > Glacier ...
GTCGACCTCGCCGTCCAACAACTATCGGGGCGACCGAAGCTTCGCAGACCGCGACGGCGGCGGACGCAGCGACTTCGCCGGACAGGACGGCGGCTTCGGCTGCGTTCACGTTCACGTCGCCGGCGTCGCAAGCGTTGATCAGCCGGGGAAACGATGCTGGGTACGATTCCCCGGCTGACAACTGCTCTGGCATACCCGTGCAGCCGACGGTCAAACCTTCGAATTGCGATTTCTGCGGATCAGGTGATCTCCTCGACCGTCGAGGCGACACTGACGGCGGAGGGTGCCCGGGGTGTCGAGCCGAAACCGAATCGAACGGGCGGCCAGACATCGGTGAGTGTTCCGAGGTCGGTGCCGCCCAGTGCCGCTGACACGGACGTGATTCGCTTGGCGTCGGTTGCGCCGTACCACTCCCGACGACCGTTTCCGGCGGTGCCGCGAGTCCTCACTCCGCGCATCGCGATGCGGGCGAATGGGTCGATGGCTGTCGCCCACCACGGAGCGACAGCGATGCGACGCGGGACGGCCCGAACGACGTAGCCGATCGGCGACCGTTTTCCGATGACGGCGTCGAGGTGAAGCCGCCCGGCGGTCAACGTGAGGCCGGTCGGCCTCCGCACGGCGACAACCTCGACGACCTCGACAGCGTCGAAGGTGTATGTCGAGCGCACATAGTCGGCGACGGTCTGGTTCGGCGCGAGCAGGGTGCGCACGCCATCAGGACCCTCCATCATCACGTCGGTGAACGAACCGAGCGGGGACTGTTCCCAACGACCGACAACCAGTCGGTACCCGGATGACGTGCCGATCCCGCAGATCTCTCCGAGGAACGTGCTGCGAGTCCGGCTGGATGCGATGGCCGTTGGACGGTCCGTCATGTCGGCGTGGTCTCCTTCGGTGCGCCATACATGGCGAGTGGTGGGGCGTCGGTGCCGCAGTGGAAGCACGGTTGGCGATCCTCGAACGGCACTGCGTCATCGGCTGACGCTGCGGACAGGACGTTGGTGCGAACACCCGTGAAGGCGATCAGCGCGCCGAGCGCAACGAGGCATGCTGCGGCGACGAGTGTCGTGTGGAAGCCGGAGACGAGCAGTGCCGGCGTCACCGATTCCCCGGGGTGGAACCCGGCGACGATCGGCACAGCGGCGACGGCGAGTAGTCCTCCGACCCGTGCAACGGCATTGTTGACTCCCGATGCGACGCCGGAGTGCTCGTCGCTCGCAGCCGCGAGGACAGTCGCAGTCAGCGGCGCGACCGTCAGTGCGATGCCGCACGAGAACAGCAGCACACCGGGCAACACGCCGGCCGCGTAGCTGCGGCCAGGCCCGATGCGGGTCATCAGCAGGAGGCCGCCGGCAACCGCCAGCGGGCCGATCGTCATCGGCACCCGGGGCCCGATCTTCTGCGCAAGCACTCCGGCCTTGGCGGAGAACGTCAGCATGATGAGGGTCAGGGGGAACAGTGATGCACCCGCCTCGATCGGCGAATAGTGCAGTGCTTCCTGCAATGTCAGCCCGATCATGAAGAGCACGGCACCGAGCCCAGCGTAGACGAAGAAGGTCACGAGATTGGCGGCACTGAACTGTCTGCAGCGGAAGATCGACAGCGGCAGCATCGGGTGCCGGCGTCGGGATTCGGCGAGCAGGAATGCCAGTAGCCCGATGGCACCGACGACGGCGATCGGCCACGACCGATCGATCAGCCCCCATGTCAGTCCTGCCAGACCGAGCGCACCGAGCGACGCTCCCGGAACGTCAATTCCACCGTCGGAGGGAGCGGCGCGGGATTCGGGAACGTGGTTGACCGCGACCCAGATGACGAGCACGGCGAGCGGCAGGTTGAGCAGGAAAATCCACCGCCACGAAGCGGCGTCGACGAGCCAGCCTCCGAGGAACGGTCCGACGGCGGTGGTGACGCCTCCGAGCCCGGACCACGCGCCGATCGCTCTCGCCCGGTCGTCCGGATGGAACGACGATTGCAGGATCGCCAGGCTTCCAGGTGTCAGCAGCGCGCCGCCGATGCCCTGCAACATCCGGGCAGCCACGAGCATCGGCACGTTCGGTGCCAGACCGCACAGCAGCGAGGCGACTGCGAACCAGATCACGCCGACGATGAAAACCCGGCGTCGCCCGAGTCGATCCCCGAGCGAGCCGCCGATCAGGATCAACGACGCCAGTGTCAACGTGTATCCATTCACGACCCACTGCAGGCCTGCGAAATCGGTGTGCAGGCTCGCGCCGAGCCGCGGCAGCGCGACGTTGACGACGGTGGCGTCGAGGGAGACCATCCCAGAGCCGAGGACCATGCCGATCAGTACCCATCTGCCTGATGTCGTGCCGAATCGCACCACCTCGGTCGGGGTTCCGGTGCTGATGCTCGACACGAGGTTCAGCCTGCCACCTCGGTCACCGCTTCCGCGCGATGACCGGGCCGACAGCTGAAACGTCGCGCCGGCGCAGCAGAGGATGACACCCATCACCCGATCTGCTTTCGGTAGATTCAAGGCGATGTACAACGACGTGCTGGCAGCCAATATGGCGTTCTACGACGCCCACGAGGCTCGCAACCTGGCGGCGATGCGCTCGCTGTGGGAGCACAGCGAGCGGGCGGTCTGCATCCATCCCGGCTGGCCGATCCTCCGCGGTTGGCAGCACATCGAAGAGTCGTGGCGGCGGATCTTCTCCGGAAGCGGCCGCAACCAGTTCATCGTCACCAATGAGGTCGTTGCAGGAGCAGGTGGCGTCGCCTGGGTGACGCTCGACGAGAACCTCGTACAGGGTGCAGAAGCGAACACTGTCGCGGCGACGAACATGTTCGTGCTCATCGACGGTGAATGGAAGCTCGTCCACCACCACGGTTCGCCGGTGATGGCCGGCTGATGCAGCCCCCATCGTCCCGGCGTCGATACCGGGCGACGAAGTCTCTATAGTCTGCACCGTGAGCGACGCTGCGCAAACTGAACGAGCGCAGGGCACCGTCCCGTTCGTGAACTTCGCCGCTGCGCTCCTCGAAGCGTTACGACCTGAACACGCAGCCGGCCACGCTGCAGCGCAGGTGGAGGTCGACGAGGCGAGGGTGGCGATGATTGCGGCGCTCGGCGATCACCAGGCGTTCTCGTCGTTGGTGCTCAACGCCAACCTCGACGTCGCAGAAGTGGAATTACTCGCTCTGCTGCTCGCCTGTGAACTCGACACCACGCTGGCAGCGGCGCTGGCGGCGTTGCAGGGCAGTACGCGGATCGAGCACCTGATGCTCGGGACAGCGGCGAAGATGCTCGGTGTCGAACGATGCGCACAGGCAGCCGGGCACGGCTCAGGTCTGCAGCGCGCCGGCTTCATCGACATCGTCCACGACGGTCCGTGGGCGACCGGCAAGATCGTGCTGCTCCCCAGCGTCGTCTGGTCGTTCGCCGGAAACCTCGCTCCGGATCCCGACCTGCCGCTTGGCGCGAGAATGATCACCTCGACAGAGCCGAGTGGTGACGCCTTCGTCGTGGTATCCGGTCCAGATCGCGTTCGACGGCGTCAAGTGGCGGCTCGTCGCGCCGCCGGCTCAGAGTTCCTCGTATCGCCGCTCCCGGACGACACTCGGGGATGGGCGGCCCTGGTCCGCGAGGCCACGCTGACCGGTGCAGGCATCATCGTCGAACTCGACGCCGATCTGCCTGAAATCGGACGGCGATGGATCGAGAGGGCCACCCACCTTCCGTGGGCGCTCACCATCCGAGACGAACTTGCGGTCGAGTCGATGCCGCAGCGGCGTTGGGTCGAGTTCGACGGTGGCAACGAACGTCCGACCGACGATGAATGGGCTGCCGTGCTTGGCGACGCACCACGTGCGCATCGACTCACGGCGCAACAGCTGGAGGTCGTCGGCCGCGTGTTTCCAGCGCGTGGAGACGATCTCGATGCTGCGGTTCGCAGGCTGCTCGCCGGGCCGCTTGTCAATCTCGCCAAGCGGATTCGTCCCCGTCGCGGCTGGAACGACATCGTATTGAGCGCCGATCGCCTCGATCAACTCAAGCGGATCGTACTGCGATACCGACATGCCGACGAGGTCTACGACGACTGGGGGTTCTCGGCTTCGACGGGACGCGGCATCGTCGCACTGTTCTCGGGCGGACCGGGTACCGGCAAGACGCTGGCGGCGGAGATCGTTGCCGGCGAGTTGGAACTCGACCTCTTCAAAATCGACATCTCCGCTGTGGTCAGCAAGTACATCGGCGAAACGGAGAAGCATCTCGAGCAGATCTTCGACGCCGCCTCCGTCGGCAACGTCGTGCTGTTCTTCGACGAGGCAGATTCGCTGTTCGGCAAACGGACGGAGGTCAAGGATTCACACGACCGGTACTCGAACCTCGAGGTGTCGTATCTCTTGCAGCGTTTGGAGACCTACGAGGGCATCGTGGTGATGGGTACGAACTTCCAGAAGAACATTGACGAAGCCTTCGTTCGTCGTATCCACACGCTCATCGACTTCCCGTCGCCAGGCGTCGCCGAACGCGAAGCCCTGTGGTTGCAGCACCTGCCGATCACCGCACCGGTCGGCGATCTGGATTTCGCCTGGCTTGCCGAGCGTTTCGAACTGGCCGGCGGAGCGATCCGCAACGCCATCGTCGAGGCAGCGTTTCAGGCAGCGGCCGAACATTCGTCGATCGAGATGCGTCACGTCGTTCGCGGCCTCACCGCCGAATACCGCAAGATGGGCCGCCTGCTGAAACCTGCAGAACTCGGCTCCTACGGCTGACCGGGGTGTTCACGAACCCGATTTCTCGCCCGTGTCACCGCATGTCCACAGAATCGGCGACATTCGGTGACACCGGCCGGATGCGCGTGTCAGACGGCGGGGAGGCGGGGAACCGCGTTCAGGAGTGCCTGCGTGTACGGATCGCTGGGGGAGCGGAAGACGTCTGCGGTCCTGCCCTGTTCGGCGACTTCGCCGTTGTGCAGGACCATCACCTCGTCGCACAGGTAACGGACGACGCCGAGATCGTGGGACACGAGGATCAGTGCCAGGTCGTTGTCCTTGGCGAGCTGTTTCAGCAGTTCGAGGATCTGGACGCGCACCGAGACATCGAGAGCACTGACCGGCTCATCGCCGACGAGTAGTGCCGGTCGCGGGGCGATCGCTCTGGCGATGGCGATGCGCTGCTGCTGGCCTCCAGAGAATTCGTGCGGATATCGCTTGCCGATGCCGGCATCGAGCCCGACCGCGTCGAGCACCTCGGCGACACGCTGGCGACGGTCACCCGGTACGTCGAGGCAGATCAGCGGCTCGGCGACGATCGAGTTGATCGTCATGCGCGGATCGAGCGAACTCAGCGGATCCTGGAGCACGATCTGTGCCTTCCGGCGAAACCACCGGAGCGAGCGCGGCCTGCCCTTCTCGACCGCTCGGCCTTCGAAGTGCACCGTGCCGATGGTCGGCCGGTCGAGGCCGAGCAGAACGCGGATCAGCGTCGATTTACCGGACCCGGATTCGCCGACGATGCCGAGGCTGCAGCCGGCGTGTAACGAGACGTCGACCCCGCAAACGGCGTGGCGCTCCGAACGTGGACCCAACAGTGAGGAACGCGGCAGACGATACAGGCGATGGATGTTCTCGGCGACGAGCAGCGGCTGATCGGAGGAGCTGGTCGATGGCTCGGTCATGGCAATGCTCGATCAGTCGAGGTCGCTCGTGCGGCGGCGACCAGCTGTGCGGTGTACGGATGCTGCGGCGTGCGGATCAGATCGTTGACTCCACCCTGTTCGACGACTTGGCCATGGCGCATCACGAGCAGTGATCTGGCGACTTGGGAGATCAGGGCGATGTCGTGGGTGATGAATAGCAGCGCTGTTCCCTCGTCGGCGATCAACTCGTCGAGCAGGCTGATGATCTCCGCCTGCACGGTGACGTCGAGCGCCGTCGTCGGCTCGTCGGCGATCAGCAGGCGCGGCCTGGCGGCGATGGCGATGGCGATACCGACACGTTGGCGCTGCCCGCCGGACAGTTGATGTGGATAGGCCCGCACCGCGCGTGCAGGGTCTGGTAGGCCGACCCGTGCTGCGAGTTCGACGGCTGCTTTCGCCGCTTTCGCTCGACCGATGTCGCGATGTATCCGCAGCGTCTCGCTGATCTGACGCCCGACGCGCATCAGCGGATTCAGTGATGTCAGCGGATTCTGGAAGACTGTGGCGATCCGATCACCCCGCAGCTTGGCGATTTGGCGGTCCGGCATGCCGAGCAACTCGACGCCTTCGAAGCGGACGCTGCCGCTGACATCAGCGACGTCGGGGGTGAGGCCGATGACGGAGAGCGCGCTGAGCGTCTTGCCGGAGCCCGATTCGCCGATGATGCCGAGGCGTTCGCCGCAGTCGACGGCGAACGACACGTGGTCGACAACGGTGGTGGCGCCGATCCTGACGGTCAGATCGCTGACCTCCAACAGGCGGGCCGCATGTTCACGGTGATGCTGGCGAGGTTCGCCGACGATGTGGGTCACGGCATGTCCGTGCCGATGGCGGTCGGGGCGAGCAGCGGGTCGATTGCCGCAGAAGCACCGCGGGCTTTCAACTGCGGGTCGAGGGCCTCACGGACACCGTCTCCGAGGAGATTGAACCCGAGGGTCGCGAGTACGACGGCGATACCAGGGAACACCAGCGCGAGCGGGTGGATCGTCATCGTGCTCTGCAGATCCTGCAGCATGCGGCCCCACGAAATCGTCGCCAGCGGCATCAGGCCGAGAAAGCTCAGCGCCGCCTCGGTGAGGATCGTCAAGGCGGCGATCAACGACAACTGCACGATGATCGTCGGGGCGATGTTCGGGACGACGTGCCTCCAGGCGATCCGCCAGGTCGACGCTCCGGAGGCATGGGCGGCGACGATGTAGTCGTTCGTCAATGCCTTGTGAGCCTCGACCCTGATTACCCTGGCGAAGACGATGCCGAAGGCGATACCGATGGCGAGTGAGATCGTCACGATCGAGCCACCGAGCCCGGCGACCAGCACGAGCGCAAGCACGAGCGCCGGAATGGCGATCATCACATCGATCAGATGGGCCATCGCCTCGCCGATCCAGCGGGGGGCGATGGCACTGAGGATCCCGAGAACCATGCCGATAACAGCGGCGATCACCGTCGACAGGAAGACGACGCGAGCGGTGGTCCACGCACCGGAGATGACGAGCGAGAACAGGTCCCGGCCGCTGGCGTCGGTGCCGAACGGATGCGTGAACGAGATCGGCTTCCAACGCTGTGAGGGAAGCAGGACGTGCGGATCATATGGTGTCCAGACGGTCGACAGCACCCCGGCGGCGGTCATCCCGCCGACGAGCACGAGCCCGATTCGCCCGGTCCACGATCCCCAGATTCGCCTCATGCGGCTGCCCTCAGGCGGGGATCGATGAGACGGTGGACGATGTCGACGAGGAATCCGATCAGCAGGACGAAGACAGCGAGCAGCAGCACTGTCCCCTGGACCTTTTCGAAGTCACGGTCGCCGATGTCCTTGACGAGCATCGAGCCGACACCCCCGAGAGCGAAGGTCTGCTCGATGACGACGACGCCGGCGATGAGACTGGCGATCTGCACACCGAGGATCGAGACGATCGGGATGGCGGCGTTGCGCAGCCCGTGCCGCCACAACGCCTGGGTCTTGGTCAGGCCCTTGGCGCGAGCGGTGCGGATGTAGTCCTGGTTGAGGACCTCGAGCGTTGCCGAACGGACGAATCGGAAGAGCACCGCTCCTTGTGACAGCGCCAGAGTGATCGTCGGCAGCACCAGTGATTTGACAGCTTTCGGCAAGTTCGACCAGCCGTTGATCGGGAATCCGCCAGACGGGAAGAGCCTCCAGTGGACTGCGAAGACGACGACCAGCATCAGGCCGACCCAGAAGGTCGGCAGGGCGATGCCGAGCTGACTCGCAGCGGACAGGACGACCCCATCTGCGGTGCGATGCCGGGCCGCAGCGACGATGCCGAGCGGGACGGCGACGACGATCGACACGACGGTCGAGGCGAGGACCAACGGGCCGGTGAGATGAAGCTTTTTCCAGAGTTCACCAGCGGCGGATTGCCCATTGAGCGCCGATTTGCCGAAGTCGCCATGAACCGCCCGGCCGACCCAACTGCCGTACTGCGCGAACAGTGAACGGTCGAGGCCGAGTTGGTGGCGCAGGATCGCTAGTCGTTCCGGAGTGGCGTTGATGCCGCCGAGGACATGGGCAAGATCGCCGGGAACCAGACGCAACAGCACGAAGATGATGATGCTGGCGACGAACAGGGAGAGCACGAAGAGCACCATGCGGCGCACCAGGAAGGCAATCATCGGCGAGCCGGTACGTCACGATGGTGCGCCGGCGCGTCTCGATCGACACGTCTGCGTGCCCCGCCCTGCCGGGGAGCGTGCCACGGCAGGGCGGTGCAACACTGTGGGAACATCACCTCGATGAGTCTGGCCGATCGAAGGCCGACTCACGGCGCATCCCTCGAACCGATGATCTCGCCGGCGTCCGAACCAATGTTCTAGCTCACGACGATGCCGGATGCATCGAAGCGGGCGTCGATGTTGTTCGTCGGATAGCCGCTGATGTTCTTCTGGGCGACGGAAATGTCGGGCAGCAGGAACAACCAGTCAGCGGGTGAATCTGTGGAGATCTGCTTCGCAGCCTGCTTGAGCAGATCGATCGACTTCGCCTGGTCCGTCTCGGTCTTGGCGTTGGCCATCAGCTTCTGCACCGTCGGGCTGTCGTACAGCCAGTAGTACTTCGGGTTGGCGTAGTTGCCCATGTCCCGCGCCTCGGCATGGTCGACTGCGGTGAGGTCGTAGTCGTGGTTCGTGTAGACCTGCGTGAACCAGTCGGCGAACGTCACGGTCTTGACGGTGACGGTGATCCCGACAGCCTTCAATTGCGACACGACGTACTCGGCGATATTCGCCGCGTAGACGTTGGGATAGACGAAGGTCAGGTTCAAGTCCGTGGCGTGACCGGCGGCGGTGAGCAAAGCCTTGGCATCTGCGGGGTTGTACGGTGCCAAGTTGTTGAGGTCCTCGTACCACGGATCGGTCGGCGGAACCGGCCCGCCGATCAGCGTGCCGTAGCCGTTCTCGAGTTGCAGCAGACCCTTCTTGTCGATCGCTTCGCGGATCGCCTTGCGCACACGGACGTCGGAGAGGTACGGCTTGGCGTTGTTGAAGCCGAGGGTGAATTCTCCGTTCGACGATCCGTCGGTGACCGTGTAATCCGCTTTCAACGGATCGACCAGCGTGGCGGAGGCGTTGGTGAGGATGTTGACATCGCCGGTCTTGAGGGCGTTTACCGCCGCATTCGGGTCGGCGATATAGCGGAAGATGACTCCGGCGATCTGCGGCTTCTTGGCCCAATACGACTCGTTACGGACGAGGGTGATCGACGTGCCGGTGTTCCACTCCTTGAGCTTGAACGGCCCGGTGCCGATCGCACCTTTCTCCAAGCCGGTTGCGTTGGCCTCGATCACGGCACCTTCGCGCTGGGTCAGGTAGAAGAGCAAATCGTTGTCGGGGTTGCTCAACGAGATCGTCACTGTGCCGGGGTCGGTCGCCGTCACCGAGGTGATCGATGCGAGGTGGACGGCACCGGTGCCGTCCTTGGCGGCGAATGCCTGCAGCGTGCAGACGACATCTGCCGAGGTCAACACGTGGCCATCGGAGAACGTCACACCGCTCTGCAGTTTGAGGGTGATCGTCTTGGCGTCGGCTGACACAGTGTCTTTCGCAACGCCAGGAATGATCTTGCCGTCCTTGTCGGACTTGAGCAGCGTTTCGTAGACGTTGTCGAGCAGCACCTGATCGATCGCCGCGCCGGCGCCATGGATGATGTCGAGGGTGGTCGGTTCGAGGACAGCTCCGACGACGACGGACTCGCCGCTGCCAGATGGGGGTGCGGTGGTCGGAGCCGGGGTCGCAGTCGCAGCTGCAGAGGCGGGAACGTCGCACTTCTTCGCTGCCGCTGCCGTCGTGGCCGCTCCACCGGCCGTCGTCGCTGCTCCGCCAGCATTCGTCCCCGGAGTAGTGGTTCCGGCTCCGGGGCCGCTGGCAGCGGTGGTCGCCGCCGCAGACGACCCGGCCGCTGCCGTCGCGACGCCGGACCCGGCGGTCGCCGGCGTAGTGGTCGCCGGAGCGGTCTTCGTCGAACTCGATCCGCACGCCGCAAGAGCCAGCGCCCCGACGACGAAGGGTGCGGTGACCCGCCAGCGGCGGCCATGGCCGGAGGGGCGTGCATGTTCAAAGCTGCGTTGCATGGTGATCACCTTAGCGCTTATTCATGACTCGACAAGTCATGATTCAATGGGGTGCCGGGGATACAGTGGCACCATGTCACGCACGAGCGAAATTGACACAGCGCTTCCGGTACTCGACATTGGTCCGTTTCTGACCAACCAGCACAGTAGTCAGTTCGTCGACGATCTGCGCTCGGTCGTGCATCAGGTCGGCTTCTTCCACATCGTCGGCCACGGGATCGACGACGACCTGATCGCCAGTGCTCACCGGGTCGCCAGGCAGTTCTTCGCACTGCCGGAGTCTGATCGCCTGGCGATCGAGAACGTCAAATCGGCGCAGTTTCGCGGCTACACGCGCTTCGGTCACGAACACACGAACGGCCGAATGGACCTGCGGGACCAGGTCGACATCGGCCGGGAACTGCCGGCGTCCTGGCCGGCGGACGACGAGCCCGCCTGGCTGCGGCTCCGTGGCCCGAACCTCTGGCCCGCTGCGCTTCCGGAATTCCGCACGGTGATGACCGAATGGACAGAACGCCTGGAGCCGGTGGCTCATGCATTGCTGCAGGCGATGGCGCTGGCGCTCGGGCAGCCGGCAGATCGCTTCGCCGACCAGGTGAACCCTCCGGAGATCCTGCTCAAGGTGATCCGCTATCTGGCCGGCGACTCGGCCGCCGACCGTCAGGGCGTCGGGGCGCACCGCGACACCGGGTTCCTGACGTTCCTGCACCAGGACGGCGTCGAAGGACTGCAGGTCGAACACGACGGATCGTTCGTCGACGTCCCACCGTTGCCGAGAGCCTTCGTCATCAACATCGGAGAGATGTTCCAACTGCTGACGCGTGGCTACTTCAAGGCGACGGTACACCGTGTCGTCAGCCCGCCACCAGGGGTCGAGCGGATCTCGCTCGCCTACTTCTTCAATCCCAAGCTCGAGGCCACGCTGACGCCGATCGATCTGCCACCGGATCTCGCTGTTGCAGCAACGGGCGGTGAGAGCGCAGATCCCGACAACCCGATCCTCGCCAACTACGGCGACAACTCGCTCAAGGTCCGTCTCCGCGCCCATCCCGACGTCGCCGAAGCACACCACCGGGACCTGCTGGCATCGGGCAAGTGGACGATCACCAGCACGACGAAGCAAGGGGCCAAAAGATGAGTGCAGATTTCGACGAGTTCTCGCTACTCGGTGAGGAGGCGGAGGCCTTCGGCATCACCGTCGTTTCACCGCCGGTCGTCAGCCGGACGTCGGTCACGGTTGCCGATGGAACGACGTTGAGTGCGCTGGTGTGGGGCACCGGTCGTCCGCAGTTGACGTTGCTGCACGGAGGCGGTCTCAACGCTCACACGTGGGACTCGACGCTGCTGGAACTCGGGGTTCCCGCCGTCGCCATCGACCTGCCGGGCCACGGTGATTCCGACTGGCGCGACGATGCCGACTACAGCCCGACGACGAATGCCGTCGCTGTCACCGAGGTCTTCGACGCACTGGCCATCGGCCCGCAGGTGCTGGTCGGCCAGTCGCTCGGCGGGCTGACAGCGATCGCCGTCGCTGCCAGCCGGCCGGATCGGGTCAGTGGACTGGTGATCATCGACGTCAGTCCTGGCCTCGTGACCACCGGCGGGAACCCGGTGCGCGCGTTCCTCGTAGGCGCCGACAGTTTCGAGTCACGCGACGCCATCGTCGATCGCGCGCTGTCGTTCGGCATCGGCCCGAACCGGCGTGCGGTCGAGCGCGGTGTATTGCTCAACACGCATGATCGCGACGACGGACGGGTGATCTTCAAACATCACCTCGCCCAGTTGAGCGACGAATCGCGTACCTTCGACACCGATTTCAGCGTGCTGTGGCCGACGCTCGAATCGGTGACAGCGCCGATCGTGCTCGTCCGTGGCCAACGCGGTTTCCTGTCGGACGACGTCGTCGCCGAATTCGTCGCCCGGGTGCCGTCGGCGAGGATCGTCACCGTCGACTCCGGCCACAATGTCCAGGAGGACATTCCCGTCGAGTTGGCGGCACTCCTCCGCACCACCCTCCCGTAGCTCTTCAAGCGTTTGTGCAGTTGCGCCACGCTGGCTGGCCGTTGTGCACAAACGCTGCAGAGCAGGTGAAGTTGCGGTGTCAACGACGCTGGACGGGCGTATTGTTGCACCAAGGGCCGTTCGTGCTCACAGAAGTGGAGGTCGAAGTGATCGTTTGGATCATCGTGGCCGTGTTGCTCGTGCTCGTCGAACTCCATCACCTCGCTTTCTTCGCCGTCTTCGGCGCTGCAGGTGCTGCTGGCGCATCGATCATCGCCGCAATCGCCCCGCACGCCATCGGTCTGCAGCTGCTCGTGTTCGTGGGCGTCGCCGTGCTCGGCATGGTTGGCGTACGCCCCTTCGTCAGCAGAGCATTCGCCAGACGACGCGACGGCGTCATCATCCACGGAGTCCACGGTGGCCTGATCGGCGCACGCGGGGTCGCCCTCGACGCGGTCTCCACGAACGTCGGCCACATCAAACTGATCGGCGAGACGTGGCTGGCCACTTCAGCGAACGACGTGACGATCCCAGCCGGCACACAGGTGCTGGTCACTGCCGTCACCGGCACGACGCTCACCGTCTGGCCGATCGAATGACGCTCCAGAAGATGAAGCTCCACAACACCCGTACGAACGCAGCAATGCAGCAATCGAAGGGATCTCGATGATCACCGCAGCCTCCACTATTTCCGCCAGCGAAGTGGTCCTCATTGTTGTGGCGGTCGTCGTCGCCTTGATCCTGCTCTTCATGCTCCGCCGGATGATCAACATCGTGCAGCAAGGTCAGGTCGGCGTCGTCAAACGTCTCGGCGAGTACAGCAAGACGCACGAGGCGGGGCTCGTGATCATCGCCCCGTTCATCGACCAGTTGCAGCGTGTCGACATGCGTGAAATTCCACGCACCGGTGACCGTCAAGAAGTCATCACCAAGGACAACGTCGTCGTCACCGTCAACGCGACGATCTTCACACAGATCGTCGACGCCAAGCAGGCGTTGTTCAGCATCGCCCAATTCGACGTCGCCATCGATGCACTCGCCCGCACCGCGCTGCGTTCGGTGATCGGCACCCTCTCACTCGACGAGGCGCTGTCGGAACGTGAGCGCATCAACACCGATGTGCAGTCGCAGATGGAAGCAGTCACTGACAAGTGGGGCATCCGCATCAGCCGTATCGAGATCGTCGAGATCGCCCCGCCGCCGCAGATCCTCCAGGCATTGGCCCTGCAGAAGACGGCAGACCAGGAAAAGCGTGCCCGCATCCTGCAGTCAGAAGGCAACCAGATGTCGGCGATCAACATCGCAGACGGTGCCGCCAAGGCCGCTATCCGCGCCGCAGAAGGTGAGCGGCAGGCTGCGATTTTGCGGGCTGAAGGTAACCGGCAAGCGTCGATCCTCGAAGCAGAAGGTCGTGCGCAGGCGATCAAGAGTGTCTACGACGCGATCCGTGAAGCAAATCCGGACCCCTCGCTGATCGCCATCCTGCAGCTCGAGACGCTGAGCAAGTTCGCCGACAGTGACAACTCGACGATCGTCGTCCCGTACGAGAGCGCCGCTCTGCTCGGTGCCGCCCAAGCCGTCCGCGGCGTGCTCAACCAGGTCCCGACGCTCTCCGGCCCAGCCGCCAAATAGCGGAGCCGATGCCACGAGTCATCCGCTGTTGCGCAGGCCCGTCGCCAGCCCGTTCAGCGTCAACTGGATGGCGCGTTCGACGAGTTCGTCCTGATCCCCACCGCGGTAGCGGCGGAGCATGCTGATCTGCAAGTGGTTGAGCGGCAGCAGGTAGGGGAAGCGGTTGCGGATGCTGCGGGCCAGCGCCGGGTTGTCCCACAGCAGTTGGTCATGCCCGGTGATCCGCCGCACCCACGACAGGGTCCGTTGGTGTTCAGCGGTGATGCGGCCGAAGATGTCGTTCGCGACAACCCGGTTCTCGACCATCGCCGCGTACCTGGTGCCGATGGCGATATCCGTCTTGGAGAGCACCATTGCCATGTTCGACACCAGCGCCCTGAACATCGGCCACGTTTCGTACATCTGCTGCAATATCGTCAAGCGATCGGCCGAGTCGCCGGCATAGGCCTCGAACCCTGACCCGGCGCCGTACCAGCCTGGCAGCATCAGGCGGGCCTGGCTCCACGAGAACACCCACGGGATCGCCCGCAGATCCTCGATGCGGTTCGAGGCCGTTCGTGATGCCGGCCGGCTCCCGATGTTCAGCTTCGACAGTTCGGTGATCGGCGTCGCCGCCCGGAAGAACGTCAGGAAGCCGCTCGACCCGTAGACGAGCGAGCGGAATGCGTCGTAGGCGGCGTCGGATACCGACTGCATGACACGGTGGAACGGGCCGTCTGGTCCTTCGTCGGCGACACCCGACGGGTCGGTCACGACGGTCGATTCCAGCACTGCGGCGACGATCGTTTCCAAGTTCCGGCGTGCGAGATCGGGTTCTGCGAACTTGGCGGCGACGTTCTCACCCTGTTCGGTCAAGCGGATCGATCCATCGACGGATCCTGGCGGCTGGGCGAGGATGGCGTCGAACGTCGGTCCACCGCCGCGACCGACGGTGCCTCCGCGACCGTGGAACAGTCGAAGTCGAACACCATGCCGGTGGGCGACTGCGACGAGACCCTCCTGCGCCTGGTATTGGGACCAGTTGGCTGTCAGATATCCTCCGTCCTTGGTGCTGTCGGAGTATCCGATCATCACTTCCTGCACCCCGCCGCGCCGTTCGAGTTGCAGGCGGTAGATCGGCTCTTCCAGCAGCGCGTCGAGCGTCGCTGCTGCCCGCCGGAGGTCGTCGATGGTTTCGAACAACGGGACGATGTCGAGATCGAGGCCGGCTTCCTTCGACATCAGCAACGCCTCGAAGATGTCCGATACTGACGTGCATTTGGAGATCACGCAATGGCGGATACTGGCGCTGCCGAGGCGGCGCACGCCGGCCGCCGCCGTATCGAGAATCGCCATCTCGCCGAGAGCCACTGCGCCATACGCTGCGCCGGGAATCCGCAGCCGGCGGGGGTCTTTGATCGCCAGCCGCAGGATGTCGAGGCGTCCTTCCTCGTCGAGGAGCAGGTACTCGGCTTCCATCCCGGCGTGGAGGACAAGGTCGGCGACGACGACTTCGTGGACGTCGGCGTTCTGACGCAGATCGAGGGCGCAGAGATGGAATCCGAACAGTTCGACGGCGCGCTTGACGGGCGTGACCTTCATCTCGGCGAGTGCAGCAGCACCGTGGGAGCGGAGCGAGTCGTCGATGACGTCGAGGTCGGCGAGCAGCTCGACGGGGCCCTCGTAGGGCTCGCCGTCGTGTTGCAGCACGGGGACCGGGACGTCTCCGACGGTGCGTCGGGTCGTCGCCGCGAGGCGTCCCTGGATGCCGCGAAGCGCCCGGCGATACGGCTCGTCGGCTCGGAACGGCGAGCTGTCGCCGGACTTGTCGGCGAGTTGCAGGAGTTCGAATGTCGGAGTGATCAGCCGAGAACTCATCGACAGTTCGATCGCCAGGCGACCGATCGCGCTGAGGTGCATGGCGAACGCTTCCTTTGCGTGCTGTTGTAACGCTGCGGCGACGACTTCGGCGGTGACATACGGATTGCCGTCGCGGTCGCCACCGATCCAACTGCCCATGTGGACGATCGGGGGAAGGTGGAATCCGTCGAGTTCCGGCCAGCGGCGAACGACCTCACGTTCGGTGTCGGCATGCAGTTTGACGAGCGCCTCGGAGATCGACAACGGGTAGAAGCGGAGCGACTCCTTGACCTCGTCGGTGACGCGGAGCTTACTGAGGCGCAGGATCGCTGTCTGCCAGAGCGTCAGTACCGCAAGTCGCAGCTCGTTCTCCCAGTCGTCGAGTTCAGCCGGGGACATCAGCGAGCGATCGCGTTCGACGAGCTTGTTGGCGATGACGGCACGGGTATCGAGCACCGTTCTCCTGCCGACCTCGGTCGGGTGGGCGGTGAGCACCGGACTGATGTCGATACGTCGCAGCATCTCAGCGACGGCCTCCCCGTCGATCGGCAGCTGTTCGATCCGGTCGAGAGCCGCAGCAACGCTCGCAGCCTGCGGTTCGCTGCCGGCGACGCGATGGAAACGCCGGCGGCGGCCGGCGTGGACGTCCTCGGCGACATTGGCGAGCAGGCTGAACCAACTGAACGAGCGAACGACGTTGAGTGCATCCTCGACGCTCAACGAATCGAGGAGACCCACCAGCTCGTGGTCGGTACTTCCCTCAGTCTGTACCTGTCGGCGGTAATCATCGATCGCCATCCGCCTGACCCGTTCGACGAGTTCAAACGTCGCCAGGCCCTCCTGTTCACGGATGACGTCGCCGAGGATCCTTCCGAGCAGCCGGATATCCGCGTCAAGCGGCGCCTCCTTCAGCGAAGCCGCCTCACTTCGACTCGCTGCGACGAGGTCGGCGAACACGCCGATGGAAGTCTGGTCGTCAGCGTGCGGGCGACTGGGTTCGGCGTCTGGTGTCGTGGTGATGCCCCCATTGTGGCCTGGCCGGGTAGCACACCGGAACGAAGTCGCGTTACGTGCGCGTGAAGTGCCGCCAGATCCGATCGAGTATTTCCGTGACCTCGCCGTCCGATCGAGTATTTCCTTCGCGCCGTGGGGCGTGTTAGTACTCGATCAGGATGAGGGCGTGGCGGGTGATCCGTGTTCGGCGTACTCGTCGAGTGTCGCCATCAGTTCGTCAGGTACTGCGACTCCGTTCGCCTCTGCGATTGCGCGGTTGGCGATTCGACGATCGCCCGGAAGGCGGACTCCCGGCTGCGATGTCATTGCGGCCAGTTCATGCTCGACCCGATCGAGGAACGCCGGTGAGGACACCGACGGGTCGATGGCGATGACGACCTGGCCGACGTCGGGCGGACCGCCGGCGTTGCCTCCGAAGCCGGAGGCCTCGAAGGAGAAGTTCGATCCGGTGACGCCGCCGGCGAGGATGTCGACGAGCAAGGCGAACGCCGATCCCTTGTGGCCACCGGATGGTGCCATCGAACCGGCGAGACCGACATGCGGGTCGGTTGTCGGCCGGCCGTCGGCGTCGAGCGCCCATCCGACCGGAATCGGCTCGTTCGCCGCCGCCGCGGCTGCCACGTTCACCCAGGCGACCTGCGACGAAGAGAGGTCGGCGACGAGCGGCACGCCGCCCGTTCTCGGTACGGACCAGGCGATCGGATTGGTCCCGAAGAACGGCGTCGCCCCGCCGTGCGGTGCCATCAACGACGAGGAGTTGGCGAACATCATGCCGACGAGCCCGGCGTTGGCGACGCGCTCGACGAACCAC
>Ga0123338_10002387_pt1 | contig 17540 bp, 15 predicted proteins | sample grotaG_FD_89793 | JGI IMG/M metagenome (GOLD analysis project Ga0123338, IMG submission 89793) | Glacier valley bacterial and archeal communities from Borup Fiord, Nunavut, Canada, to study Microbial Dark Matter (Phase II) -... | ecosystem: Environmental > Aquatic > Freshwater > Ice > Glacier ...
ACTCGCCCACCATCTGAGTGCCAAGCCGCATTTCGCCACGAGTCTTATTCTCTTGCTTTCCGAGTATGACCGCGTGTACGCGAAACTCCGAAGACGGCTCGCGAGTGTGCACTCTCTGCTCGAAAAGCCATTCGAGGTGGGAGAGTTTGTGCGAACCGTCAAGGCTCTGGTCGAGCTTGCCCAGGCGAGTCGGCACGAAAGGCGGTGAGCGATGACCACCTGCACGAGCCAGAAAACGCCCCCCATTTTCGAGACGGGAAACACGTTAGAACTGCTGCGTTTGTACGCCCAACACGCTTTGCTGACCGAGGGGATTGGGGGTCTGTTTCCGTCGTCGCTCGATCTGTCAGGCGTCGCGGGGATGCTTGACCTGGGCAGCACAATTGGGGGGTGGGCATTAGAGGCGGCACGCAGCCTGGAACGTCCCTGTCTGGGGCTAGAGAGTCGGGGTGATCTGCTCACATATGCCCAGTCGCGCGCAACCCTATCGGGGATGAGCGATCTGGTAACGTTTGAGGAGCGAGACCTTCTGCACCCGTTGCCCTTCGCGGATGCGTCCTTTGACCTGGTCAATCTGGGGTGTCTGGTCGAGCGTGTACCGACGGAGCAGTGGCCCGCCGTCTTGCGCGAATGTTTCCGTGTGGTGCGCCACAAGGGGTTTGTGGTGTGGACGGAGGCGGAATGGCCCGTGATGGCGAGTTCCGCCGCCGAACTGTTGGCGCGGTACGTGACCGATGGATGGTGGAAGGCGGGGTATGGGTTCAGTCGCGACGGACGCACCCTGGGCGTGCTGCACGCGCTACCGACGTTGCTGCGAGAAATAGGCGGGTGTGATGTGCAGTGTGAGTCGCACCTGCTCGACTTTTCCGCGTGGCAATCCCATCATGGGATGGCGGCGCAGTACGTGTGGACAAGCTTTGTCACGATGCAACCCTTCTTGAGCGAAATGGGGTATGGGTCGCAAGAGACGCTCTACGCCCACTGTGACCACCTGGCCCAGGAAATGGACGACGCGGCTTTTCAAGGGGCGATGAGCATGGTACGGGTGTGGGGACAAAAAGGGGTGTCTACCCCATACGAGCGGCCCCATTTGCCACTCCGTTTGCCGCAGTTGGGGCGATAGGGAGGCTAAAACAGGGGTCGGCTCGGATATGGCGTGTAAGAAATTAGGAAAGATATGTTCCGCGGCCATCATAGCATTCACAATTTCTTACGCGCCATGTTCACGTCCTACTCTGCAATCGTGCTATTGTTCGCGGGCCGTCGAATGTTCCAATCGGTTTTGGTCTCGTCGGTGAAGAGCGTTCCGGCACTGATACCCTCTTCCTCCTCGCGTCGTTCGGCCTCTTCATAGAGGTTGGCCGCCGCACGTGCCGCATCGAAAGTAAACGACTGGCTTAATTCTGGACTTTTCGCAACGGTATCAAATTGCGTGGCAAGACTGCGAATGGTTTCGGGGTCTTTGATCTTGCCGTTCTTCACCTCTGTATATGCCTTACGGAGAATGTCTTCTTTGAGTCCCTTGGGCACGGCAACGTCAGGCTTCGTGGGTTGTGCCGACGGTACGACTGGCACAACAGGTGCTTGTTTTTGTGCCGATTGTGCCGTGACTACGGGCTTCGATGCTTGACGCGGGGGCGGAGCCGCGCTGGGTTTACGTGCTACGGGCGCGGTATTCTCAGCCAACAAGCTTGTAACCTCATGTGGCGCGAGCGCGATATCATAGAGCCGCACCTCTTCGACAAGCACCCCCCAGAGGGCCACACGGTCACGGATACGCTGAAATACCAGCCCGTTGACCTGTTCCCAGCGCGGCTCGCCCTCCGTGAGCGGCATCGCGCTCCCGTGCGTCGGACGTGTATGCATCCCCTGCGACCACGCAATAAAATCTTCTGGCGTGAAGGTCGCGGCGATGTTTTGTAGTGCCGCGATAAAAAGCTCGTGTAAGCCTTCTTCCCAGTTTTTTACGCTGGTTGCCGCGAGATGGGCGTCTTCGGGGAGAAGCTGATAGGTGATCGTGCCGCGTAGCACCACGTCCTCGTCACGCGCCATTTGTACGCGCTGCACGGGCGTTTTCCAGATGGTTTCGGTTGTGCTGAGATGATTTGTCACCTTTTCCCAGGGGAGCAGAAAATTAAAACCAGGATAAAGGGTGCGGCTATACTTGCCAAAAGCTCGTACAATATCAACATAACCCTCCGCCACCGGATGCACATAGCGACGGGCAAGAAAGATAGCAAGACCAAGAAAGAGTAAGAAAACAAGAATACCTACAACGGGGCCGGATAACGCGAAACAGCCAACAAGTACAAAAAGAAAAAAGCCTACTAGCGTATAAATTGCCCAGAGACCATTGGTTGTGCCTGTGTAATAGATCGCGACACCCTGCGCCAGGGCGATAATGAGAATAATAACGGCAAGCGGTATCGTTGTTTGCGCCGGTAACTTCGCGTGTCCCGTTGCCACAAAGGGCAATACCAGGAGCGCGGTGAACGCGGCAAAAAGGAGCGGGGTTATAATAAGCAAAGAATAGTATCCTAGCTGGCTCATTATTTCCGCACGATCAGAGGTTGGGGTTTCCTCGGCCTCATCATCGGCGTCAGCACCGAGATGTAATCCGGTTGTCTCTTTCGAATCGGTCTGCGGCTCTGGCTCTTCCTGTGGGAGCGGGGCCGCGTCTTCGTCTGCTGGTTCCCAGGGAGCGTCTGGCGAAACCTCGGTAATCTTGTATGGGTGAGGACCTTGCCAGGTAGCGCCTGAGTCTTTCCTGTCTAAAGGCATGGGTGTCTATACCTTCCTCTCATGTAGTACTGCGCCTGTTACACCTGGAGCTTCTTTTTCACGCCACAGGAGCCACAGCCGCCGCCTTGTGTTCCACAACCGCCGCCGCCGCTTCCGCAGGAGCCACAGCCGCCGCTTCCACACGAACCCCCACCTCCGCTTTTTACGCCACAAGAGCCGCAACCACCTGCTCTACTTGTCACTTCTGGTACGTTTACTGGCACTTGAATGGTTGCGCCACTTTCAAGCAGCACCTCAACCGCGTCTTTGGGTACGTTGACCGCGATAACTTTGCCGAGACCGCTCGGCGTTGTGAGCATCGCGCCCAGTTGTGGCATCTGCTGCTTGGCCTGAATATAATTGTCGTTTTCGTATGACAGGCAACAGAGGAGCCGACCACAGACGCCAGAAATCTTTGATGGGTTGAGTGGTAGCCCTTGCTCTTTTGCCATCTTAATCGAGACAACGCCGAAATCGGTAATCCATGAACTACAACAGAGTGTTTTACCACATGGCCCCACGCCGCTTTGTTGCTTGGCCTGATCGCGCGCGCCGATCTGCCGTAGCTCGATACGGGTGCGGAAAGTCGCCGCGAGGTCACGAACCAGAGCGCGAAAATCGACGCGTTCCTCCGCCGTAAAGTAAAATGTCAGGCGGCTCCCATCGAACGTATACTCGGCCTCGACGAGTTTCATGGGCAACTTGTGCTGGGCCACACGTTCGCCACAGCGCACAACAGCCTCTTTTTCTTTCGCCTTGAAGGTGAGCATCGTGCGTAGCTCGTCCTCGGTTGCAACGCGAAGAATGGGCTTGAGTGGGTCGCTAAGATCGCCCAATGCGACCTTTTTGGAGGCGATTACCACGCGTCCTGCCTCTACCCCGCGCACCGTTTCGACAACTACAAACTGGCCCGTCGTATAAATTTGACCCTGTGGATCAAAATGGTAGATACGTCCTGCTGGTCGAAAGCGAATGCCGACAATGATTACGGTATTTTCTGTACTCGTTGCCAATGACATAGCCACTCTATCTCTACTGCGTGTATTAGACTACGTGACTACACGCTTTTATTCGTCCCTCTGTATATGTCTGCTCTCCTCTTCTCGTCCTGAAATACCACAAGGATAGTGCAGACCTCTACAAACCCGTATAAATTTGCCGTATAGAGAGCGGCTTTGCTCTCCATACAACAACAAACTACATTTCGTCGGTGAGGAGGATCGCTTCCGCGACCTCACGCATGGATTTGCGGTTATTCATGCTCGCCCGTTGAATTTTGCGGAAGGCATCCGACTCGGACAGGCCCTGCTTCGACATCAAGAGACCTTTGGCGCGTTCAACCACTTTGCGTGTCTCAAGCTGTTCCGTCAGGGTGCGCGTCTTCTCTTCAAGGGTGCGAAACTCATTATAGCGCGCGAGTGCCACTTCGATTGCGGGTGTAACTTCGCTTTCGCGTAACGGTTTGACGATATAGTTGACGACGCCCGCTTCTTTGGCGCGTTCGACAAGTGGCTGATCCCCGAAGGCTGTGAGCAACAACACTGGTGCAATCTTCTCCTGCGTGAGCGTCTCGGCGGCGGCGATGCCGTCCATATCGGGCATCCGAATGTCCATGATTACCAGGTCTGGGCGCAGTTCACGCGCTAAGTTGACGGCGCTCAAGCCGTCGCCAGCCTCTCCAACCACAAGGTAGCCTTGTTTTGTCAGCACATCCTTCAGGTCCATGCGCTGAATTGTTTCATCGTCTGCAATTATAATTCGTGTTGGCATTGTGTTTCCTCAAGCCTTTGGTCTATGTTCTTCCGACCAAGTAGTACAAACAAACCCTCGCTACGTACACAGAGTATACCATACGCTCTAGGATGAGTCGATAGGTTTATACCCCTACCGTTACCTGCTCTGCGAACATTTGTGTCAACATGTGGGCTTCACGCACAATTTTGTGGAGCTGTTCCGGCGTGATTGACTGCCGACCATCGCAGAGAGCGTTGTTGGGGTCTGAATGTACCTCGATGATGAGGCCGTCGGCTCCGGCGGCGATGCTGGCACGAGCCATCGAGGGGACGAGTTCGCGCTTGCCGGTGGCATGGCTGGGGTCAACGATGACGGGAAGATGGGTCAATTCGCGCAGCAGGGGAACACACGCGAGGTCAAGCACGTTGCGCGTTTGCTGGTCATAGCTCCGAATACCACGCTCACATAGGATGACGTTGGGATTGCCAGCCGCGACAATGTATTCCGCCGCCAGCAATCACTCGTCAATCGTGGCGGAGAGGCCACGCTTGAGCAGGACGGGCCGTTTGGCAGTGTGGCGTCCAGCCGCCAGCAGCAAGGGGAAGTTTTGCATGTTGCGGCTCCCAATCTGTAAGATGTCGGCGTGTTGCGCGACAATCTCCACCAAATCTGGCTCCATGACCTCTGTAATAATCGGTAGGCCGGTCTCTTGTCGCGCCTCCGCTAACAAGTGTAACCCCTCGACGCCTAGCCCCTGGAATTGATATGGTGATGTGCGCGGCTTGAACGCGCCTCCACGCAGCATGTGCGCCCCCGCGTGTTTGACCGCGTGTGCCGTCGTGAGCAATTGTTCTCTGTCTTCAACCGCGCACGGCCCCGCGATAATCGTTGACGACGCGCCACCAAGCGTAACCTGCTCACAATCATGCCCTGCACCAATCTGTATCGTGGTGTCCTCCGCCTTGAACGCACGACTCACAAGTTTATAGGCGGTCTTGACACGGGTGACGCGCTCAACAGCCGGCTGCTCGCGCAATAAAGCCTGGGCTGCGGCGTCGATATGGGTGGCGTCAAGCACGAGCAACTCGTGCCCGTCCATGACGGTTGTGGTGATTGGGTGCAAATTGCCTGTGATGCGACACACGAGTGTCATGAGTTGGGTACGTTCTTCGCTGGTGGCCTGGCTACAAATCGTAATAATCATGGAACAATTCCTCTTTCGCTTGATGATTGGAGAACACATCCCCATGTTTTTAGGAAACAAAAAAGCAGAGGTTTTTTTCCTCTGCTTACCCAGCACGCTGGTGGTGTTTGTCGTTCAGCCTAAAAAGGCCCACCATCATGCTGGGGGGCTAAACCAATAATAAAAGCTATTTTGTTGTACTGGCTGTTTATAGGCGAACATCATTTTCCACATCCGTTTGCTCGTTCGGCCAAATCTTCTTTGGCCTCTTCTCTGATTATACGCACAGCCTCCAAAGAAGTCAAGGCCGTTGTATAAAACACAGACATTGTGTGCATTGTATCCCGTGAAGCCGGACACAATGTCCATACAGGGAGCTACTACAGCCAATGTGTAAGGGAGACCCTTGTGGTCTCCCTTACACATTCACCGCACTCCGGCGCTGCGTGTGTCGGATCACTCATCGCTTCTTTTCGCGGCGTTGATTGCTACGGTACTGCTGATAGAGCGTATCGTCGGATCCTTTGACACCCTGGCGCACGGTTGGCGGGATGACGCGCTCACCCTGCACCGTTGTTGTGCCGTCGTTTTTCGTCTGTGACCGTCCCTTCGTTCGCGATGCTCCACCCAGGCTACGTGGAATAAGATCAAAACGGGCAAGAAGAACAAGGATGATGACGAGCGATGCAAGATAGGCAAGGGTTGAGGTCATGACTTGCAGTTTGCCACCGAAGATGTTGAACTCGGTTAGCTTCTTTTCAAGTCCAAGATAGACCAGAAACTTCTGCTCATAGATGCCGAGAAAGTCAGCCGCAATCAGATAGAGACCCATGCCGATAATGTAGCGTGTCTTGAACAAGCTTGGGGGCTTGGCTGCGGGCGTAGCTTTTGCGGGAGTCGTCGCGGCCACTTTCTTTGTCTCGCCATTGACAGCTTTGGCTGCGGGAACCGTCCCGATGGTCTCCCCTAACGTCTTCCCACGCGTGGCACGGGCGAGCCGCGCCTGCACAATCTCAGCTTCTTTGGTCTCTTTTTGCGCCTCATCCTGCTCATTCTTTTTCACGTTGGAAAAGAAACGCGGCAACTTGCGCGCTGGTTGTTCAAGCGGCTCCGGTGTTGGAACCAGCAATGGTTTTGGCTCTACTATTGTTTGCGTCGCTATCCCACCAGCACGTTCAGCCTCTCTATCTTGCTGCTCGTCGCCCGTACCTGTAACGAGGACAGGCTTGTTACGCTGAGAGCGTGATGTTCTTCTTGTTCGCTTATTCGTAGAAAATTCTTGACTCATACTTGCTCTCCCGAACGATCTGGGTTGAACTGACTAAATGTGCTGTTGCCATATGGATTGTCCTGCTCAGACGTAATCCTTTTGGTAACGCCGTCTGCATCAGCCGGGTTGCTCTGTGGGATCACCTCTTGCTCCGGCTGCTTTGGCGGCGGTGCTGGTTGGTAGTATGCTGGGGGCACTTCTTGCTCCGGTTGTCTCGGTTGAGGCGCGGGTTGATAGTACTGTTGTACCGGACTCGCGTATGGTTGCGACGACGGTTGTGCCTGCGGCGGTTGGTACGTCGGTTGCGCTCCTGGCATGGGGTACGCGGAAGCGATGGGCGGCAACGATTGGGACGCAATGGACGGCGGTGGCTGTACAGGTTGCATTTGTTGTTGCGCGGGTTGGCCCTGTATGGTTGGGGTGTCGATTGCCGCGATACCAGCACGCGCGATCTCGTCGTCGCGTCCAGGGGCGTTGCCGCCACTTACACCGATGCCGCCAACAGTCGCGCCATTGGCACGAATGGGCCAGCCGCCAGCCGCCATGATAAATTTGCCCTCGGTCATTGTCGCCATACTTGAGGCAAAGCCTGGAATGCCCGCGCCCCACTGGGCAACGGCGTCTGTGGACTGGTTGAACATCACGGCTGTGCTTGCCTTCGCAATACTGATATTCCCCGTGGCCCATCCGTAGGGTGTCATCATGCGCTCAAAGAGAACTAAATGTCCTCCGGCATCAACAATCGCAATACTCACCGGACTACGTAATTCTCTAGCGCGTTGTTTGCTGGCTTCCAATATTCTCCGCGCCGTATCTATAGACATGCTCACGCGTGATAACTCCTTCTTCCCTACAGTGACGATATATCGGGCAACTTTTGCGTTCTGTGCGAACCTCAACGTTGCGCCTATTGTACCTCACATCCGGTATGTACGCAACGTGTTGGAACCAATTAACCTCTGCTTTAAGATGGTAATGGATCGCTATGCGGGTGATTTTTCTACACCAATGTGATACGTTCTTTGACCCACACAAGTTTAGTATACTTGTCCTCAACTAACCGTCGCGCCATGTCCCATTCCGAGGTGCTGAGTTCTGCCTGCACAAATGGTGTGTGCAACGCCTCCCCAAACCCTCCCACAAACGCAGCCGCCACCTGCTCTCGTGTGGTGTCGGGTATAAAGGTGTGGAGTGGTGTTGTTTTTGTTTGATATAACGCGAGTGCCTCGGCTCGCGCGGCCTCGCCTGGGAAGCGCAAAAGCGAAAAAAACTCGGCGGCGTGGTCGTCAAGCGGAAGTGAGCCTTGTTGCAGTAGCGCGTCGTCTTTCCACACCTGGGCACTCCCGACGATTTTGAAGCCCTGCGCGGTCAGGTCGGCCTGGGTGGAGGAGGCAAAACAGGCGGCGGATGGGTTTTTGCTCACGTGTTCATCGCTGATTTCTGAGGGTATGCCGAGATGTTGTAACGCCGCCTGTAGCCCGCGTGCGAGGTAGGCATATGCCGCGACGACACCTGACGGTACGTTTTCGCGCTTGCCAATCACCAGACTATACGTGAACTCGTCGCGGTGATATACGGCGCGGCCACCTGTGGGACGCCGCACAAGGGCCACGCCATGCTGTTGACAACGCGCCTGCTCGATTTCGCGCTCGACGCTTTGAAAGCGGCCCAGCGTAATCGCGGTCTGTGTCCAGCGGAACGTGCGGAGCGTTGGCGGCACATGTCCCGCGAGGTAGTGCGTCAGGATGGCCTCGTCAATCGCCATATTTAACGCGGGGTCTAACGGCTCTGTGTTGATATAACGATAGCTTGTCATAGACGTGTCTCATCCTTTCGCGCGCGCGGTCTTCCATTTTTCGCGTTGGGCCTCGCGCACCTGGGCGGAGGCGGGCGTGTAGGCCGCGAGAAACTCGTCACGAAACGCGGGATAGGTTCCGGCGAGAATCGCGGCCCGCAACTCACCCGCCAGGCGCAGCATAAAGCGGATATTGTGAATGCTCCCCAGCCGATAGTACAGTTGCTCCTCGGTGCGGGCGAGGTGATGCACATAGGCCGCGCTATAGTTGCGGCAGGTGTAGCAGTCACAGCCGACCTCAACGGGGTCATGTGTGCCCCGAAAACGCGCCCCCTTGATATTGACCCGTCCCAGGCGCGTGAAGAGTCCGCCGTGCCGCGCAACGCGTGTGGGGAGGACGCAATCGAACATGTCCATACCCAGTCCGACGCCCATCACCAGGTCTTCTGGTGAGCCGACGCCCAGCAGGTGGCGCGGCTTCTCGCGTGGGAGTGCCGGCGTGACCACACTGAGCATCTCCCACATCATCGCCTTTGGCTCACCAACGGAGAGGCCACCGATAGACAGTCCTGGAAAGGGCATGTTGCCGATAGTCTCCGCGCTCTGGCGGCGTAGCTCCGGCTCGAAGGCCCCTTGTACGATACCAAATAGGGCCTGCGCCGGATTGTAGTGTTCTTTGGCGAGCAGTGCCCGCTCCTCCCAGCGATGGGTACGTTCCATCGCGGCCCGTGCCTCAAGCGGGGCGCAGGGATAGGGGGCGCAGATGTCGAGCGGGAGGATGATGTCCGCGCCCAGTTCGGCCTCGATCCGCATGACACGCTCTGGGGTAAGGGTGTGCGCGGAACCGTCGAGATGTGATTTGAAGATGACCCCATCTTCGCTCAACTTGCGTAAATGACCCAGGCTCCACACTTGAAAGCCACCGCTATCGGTCAAGATGGGACCATCCCAATGCATGAACGAGTGTAGCCCTCCGAAGTCTGCGACCAGCTCGGAGCCGGGACGTAGCATCAGGTGATAGGTGTTGGCAAGGATAATCTGCGTGCCCGTCGTATGCAGTTCTTCAGGCGAAACGCTTTTCACTGTTGCCTGCGTCCCCACAGGCATGAAAATGGGTGTTTGGATTGTCCCGTGCGGCGTTTGGAGTGTTCCCGCGCGCGCCCATGTGTCGGGACATTCCGCATCAAGTGTAAAAGAAAATGGTGTCATCTTGCGTCTCTATCTGTTGAAAGCGTTAAAATAGTATAAAGAAATCATTAGCCAGCTTACATTATGTCAAAAATGCCTTGTAAAATAGGTGTAGATAGTGTATGCTTTTTTCGGTATCCTATCTCGGTCTCGCATACAGTAGCTCGTCCAAGTGTTCTATCTCACGCTGGTAAGGGAAGAGAACAACTGGTGAACTCTGCAAGGGATATGGACCTGGAGGACTACCAACATATCACAAGGAGGTCCCAGTTGAACTTCGATGACAAAACCCTAAAGTGCCGTGAGTGCGGTAACGATTTTGTATTTACCGCCGGCGAACAAGAATTCTACCAGCAAAAAGGGCTAATGAACCAGCCCAGCCGTTGTGCTTCGTGTCGTGCCACCCGCCGCAATGCATCGAGTGGTCGTGCGGAACGCGCCCCACGCGAGATGCACCCCGTTATTTGCGCTGAGTGCGGTGCTGAGACACAGGTCCCGTTTTTACCAAAGAATGATCGTCCGGTTTATTGTAGCACATGCTACGACAAGGCGCGTGTCGCACGTAACTAATGCGTGCGCGGCGTCCTGGTAACGAGAGAGGCAACGTCAAGGGGTGTACTTGACGAAGCCTCATTTTTATCGCGCTTTTCCCCTCTGCTCCCTCTTGCCACACCCTTGCACCGCTGGAATAACCCCCCTTTTTCGCGCTGTTTTCTTATAGAAAGGAAACATTATTTCTGCCGCATATCCGAATGTGCCGATTCTCACATCCTTTTGGTAGGATTATTTCTGTATTGCTTGACAGGTGTTTAATCCTCTCTATAATAGAGGATAACATTTGTTTATTTTTGTACCTGCATCTGAATCTTGCATATATTTTCTGTATTTTTTCGTGTATCATATAAATGTAGGCCCTATAATGCACTAATATCGACTGGACTTTAGCACCATGAAAACAGTGTTGCGGGAGACGAAATTGATCCCACCACAGATCACACTTGACGGCTTGTTGGCGGAAGCGCGTTTGTATCTAGCTCCGCAGGACCTGGAGGGGATTCAACGCGCCTACGACCTGGCAAACGAGGCACACGGGGGGGTGATACGCCTCTCCGGTGAGCCGTACATCCACCATCCACTCGCCGTTGCGCTGCTGGTGGCACAGATGCGAATCGATGCCGATGGCATCATCGCGGCCCTCTTACACGATGTAGTCGAAGATACGCACTACTCGCTCGAAGAGTTGAGCGCGTCCTTTGGGCCAGCCGTTGCAAACATCGTTGATGGCGTTACAAAATTTGATGCCATCGCGGAAAAGCAGCACAAAGAACGCGCCGCCCACATAGACGCCGACACCCCCCCGCCCTTGCCCATCGACAAAGGCCGGCAGCGTACCGAGACCGTGCGGAAGATGCTGCTGGCAATGGCGGAAGATCCACGCGTGGTCGTCCTCAAACTCGCGGACCGTTTGCATAACATGCGTACCCTTACCGCGATGAAGCCCGTCAAGCAGGAGCGTATCGCGCGTGAGACAAGCGAAATCTTCGCCCCGCTTGCGCGACGCCTGGGTATGGCGAGTGTGCAATGGGAGCTAGAGGACCAGGCACTGCGCTATCTTGAACCTGAAAGGTACGCCCGACTGGTGCGTGAGGTAGAGGCCGAGATGCAGCGGCGGCAACCGTATCTCGATGAGGTGTGCCGCACATTGCGCGAAGAAATGCAACGCGCGGGCATTCACGCCGAGGTTGGGCTACGCTGGAAAAACCTGGCAAGCATCAACCGCACATTGGAAGATATGCCGCGTCAGCAGGAAGGCGTGGAGAACGAGCGTGGGGGACGCAGCACGATTAGCCAGATACACGATATCGTCTCGTTCCGTATTCTTGTGGACACCGACCACGAGTGTTACCTCGCGCTCGGACATCTGCACGCGCTCTGGCGCCCCAAAGATGGTCGCATCAAAGACTATATCGCGACGCCCAAACTCAACGGCTATCAATCGCTCCACACCACCGTCTTTTGTCTGAACAACCTGCTTGCGGAGATTCAGATTCGCACCTATGAGATGCAGCGCACCGCCGACTATGGGATTGCCAGCTACTGGTATCTGCGCGAACGTATCTCTGGCAAGGATGAAAACTCGCCCAATAGCTGGCGGCTCTCGTATCGCGAGATGGTGGGGTGGATCGAGCAGTTGCGGGAATGGCAACGCGCCTTGCCCCAGAGTGCCGATGAGTTTGTCGAGGCGGTGAAGGGCGATATCTTTCAAGAGCAGATTTTCGTATTCACGCCCAAAGGGGAGGTCAAAGACCTGCCACGTGGCTCGACCCCGCTTGATATGGCGTACAGAATTCATACCGATCTGGGCGACCATTGTGCTGGTGCTCGCATTATTACTAATATGGATGATACGGGGCGACTGGTGACGCGGCTTGTGCCGCTTGACTACGAGTTGAAGGGTGGCGAGATCGTGGACATCATGGTCAACCGTACCGCGCACCCCACCCGTGACTGGCTCTCGTTCGCGCGAACGGCGGCGGCCCGTACAAAAATCCGTCGATATCTGAAAACATATGAGCGTGAGATTAACCTGCAACTGGGACGCGAACGCCTGGATATGGCACTCAAAGCCGCGCGAACCCCTGGTTTGAACGAGGAGATCGAGGCACTTGTTCAACGTGTGCGTACCGACGACGTGGGGGCAAGCGATACGCTCAAACAGTTCGCAACTCTTGAGGACATCTATGTTGCCTTGGGGCGGGAAGACCTATTGATAGAACAAGTCATGACGCATTTGATGCCGTTTTTGCAGCAGTATGACCTGCTACTCTTCGATGGTGCGAAGGTAAGCAACGAGCAGAATGGACAGCACAAAGAGCGATTACAAGTGCAGACCGTGAGCCTTGCCCCTTGCTGTTGTCCCATTCCTGGTGATACAATTGTTGGCGCGCTGAGTGCGCGCAAAGGGATGCAGGTGCATCGCGGCGACTGTCGCACACTCAAGCGACGGCGGAGTAGCAAAAATGGGCTAGTCGATGTAAACTGGCTGCAAATCGAATCCGACTCTTATCTGACACCTGTTACAATTATCGCTCATGATCGCTCTGGCCTACTACGAGACGTGGCGGCGGTGGTCGCCGATGCAGGCGTAAATATGACAATGGTAACGTCTATGACCAATACAACGTTGCAGAAAGCTGTAATCACCGCTACACTAGAAATAGGCGCGGAAAACGGTGTGATTGACCAGATCGAACGCATTTTCCGTCGCCTACGCCAGGTGAAAAATGTGGTGAGTGTGGAACGGGCCGTGAACACAAAATAACACGCTTATCGAGCGAGAATATACTATGGTTGAAAAATTTGTAGAACAACAGGCGGCGACACCGCCGGACTCACTCGAAGAGATTGAGCGGCTCCTCACCTTTGTACGGCGCTACATGAATCAGGCCGAGGTGAACCGCGTCATCGAGGCACTCCACCTTGCACAAAAAACGTGCAAAGGTGTTATTGGCACGCGTCCGATTCCACCACTGGAACACGCCCTTACCATCGCCACCATTCTGGCCCAACTCATGCATGTTGACGCCGTCGGCATCTCCGCCGGCCTCATCTTTGAGGCGGTGGACGCCGACCTGCTGTCTTTAGAGGAGGTCGAGCGTGTGCTCGGTGGCCCAACGGCACGTATCGTCGGAAGTATGGCGCGTCTGAACATTCTGGAGCGCAAGAAGCAGAGTGTCGCGGGCGCGAACGCGCTCAAAGGGGGCGAGGAGCGCGACGAGTCCGGCCAGAACACGCCCGCCGAGAGCAAGAAGCGACGAGTCCGTGAGGCCATGCGCCGCCAACAGGCCGAGACGGTTCGTAAAATGTTTATCGCGATGGCCGATGACCCTAGAGTTGTGCTGATGAAGCTGGCGTATCGCCTTCACGCCATGCGTCTTGTGAATCGGCCCTTTTATGAGGGAGACCGCCAGGATATGCTAACAATGGCACTGGAGACACGCGAGATTTACGCTCCACTCGCAGGTCGCCTGGGCATGTCGCGTATTGAGAGCGAGCTAGAAGATCTCGCGTTTGGGGTGCTTGAGCCGGAGCAATACGCCTGGGTGCGCGATGAGGTTGAGGAAGAGAGCAAGCAGTGGCGTTCGTATGTCGAGAGTATCTGTACAATTCTGCGTACCGAGATGCAGGCGATTGGCGTCAAGGCCGAGGTATCGGGGCGTGTCAAGCATCTCTATAGCTTCTACAAAAAACTCTACCGGAGCGCGGGCGACGTTGACAACCTGGAAGAGCTGAAAAAGGTCGCCGACATCACGCAGATACATGACCTGATCGCCTTTCGCATCCTGGTCTATACAACGCAGGATTGTTATGTCGCGCTCGGCCACGTGCATAGTCTCTGGAAGCCTAAAGAGGGTCGCATCAAAGATTTTATCGCCAACCCGAAGCCCAACGGCTATCGCGCCCTGCATACAACCATCTTTTGTCAAGACGACAACCTGGTAGAGGTACAGATACGTACACGAGAGATGCATGAGATGGCGGAGTACGGGGTGGCGATGCACTGGCATTACAAAGATGTTGGTGATAACGCCTCGTCTTCCGCGAAAGAATTGTTGTCGTGGCTACGGCAACTTGCCGAATGGCAGCGCGAAATTCACTCAAGCACGAGCGATACCGATTTCGTGGAGGCGGTCAAAGACGACATTTTCCAGGAACAAATCTTCATCTTCACACCGCGCGGCGAGGTCAAGGACCTACCCGTTGGCTCGACCCCGCTTGACTTCGCGTATCGCGTTCACTCAAAGGTTGGCGATAGTTGCGCGGGTGCGCGCATCATCACCAACTCTGAAAACGGGGATGGCGATCGACTGGTGACGCGCATGGTTCCACTTGACTACGAACTCAAGAGCGGCGAGGTCGTCGATATCGTCACCAGTCGTACCGCGCACCCCACCCGTGATTGGCTCAACTTCGCCCGAACCGCCGCCGCCAAAAGCAAGATACGTCGCTATCTCAAGGTGCATGAACGGCATATCAATATTCAGATTGGACGCGAGCGGTTAGACCGTGAACTAAAAGCACTGGGAACGCGGGGCATCGAGATTTTGACCGAGGATGCCATAAAATGGCTGTGCGAAGAGTATCGCATGGCAGAGCTAGAAGACCTGTTCGCGGGTATCGGTGGCGACGACATACGGCCCCACCAAGCGGCGGTTAAGGTCGTTGAACGCTGGCAGCCACGCGAGACCAAAGAGCTAAAAGAGCAAGAAGAAAAACTGGCTGTAACAACGCTTAAGAAAGGCGACTCTGCGCGTTTGGAGGTCGCGGGCGTGAGTGGTCTCCTCACAAAGCTGGCGAACTGCTGCTGTCCATTGCCCAGTGACGACATTGTTGGCTTCATCAGTCGCGGTAAAGGCGTGATTGTGCATCGGGCCGATTGTCGCAACCTCAAACGCTACCGTGAGCGGGAGCGGGAGCGTATCATCGCGGTAAGTTGGTCGGGCATGAGTCAACCGCGCTACCTGGCCCCCGTCGTTATCCAGGCGCGTGACCGTTCGGGCCTCATCCGTGATATCGCTACGGTGGTATCCGATGTTGGTGTGAATATGACCTCGGTAAGTACGCATATCAGCATGGGGCGCGGTGGAAACCGCGAAACGGTGGTCATCAGCGCAACGCTGGAGGTGACGGATATGGAGCAGATGCGTCGCCTCTTTGGACGTATCGAGAAAATCAAAGATGTGAGTCATGTTGAGCGTGACCTGGGCAACCGTTCGTGAATACGGCGCGGCCTGGAAAGGGCAAAACAACGAGGGCAACCGGCTTAATCGGTTGCCCTCGTTGTTGCCGTAGCAACATGTGTTATGGTCTAGCCGCGCAAGCGGTCTAGCACGGGTGGTTGACGCAGCTTTGCCAACGCGCCCGCCTCGATCTGACGTACACGTTCGCGGGTGATCCCTAGTTCACGTCCGACCTGTTCGAGCGGATGTGCCTGTCCGTTGCCTAAGCCAAAACGCAACTGTAAGACAAGTTGTTCGCGCGGCGTGAGTACCGACTCTAGCACACGCTGTACCTCGTCTTTGAGCGTCTGGGTGGTGGCGACATCTTCGGGTGAGGCCGCTTCGGTATCGGGCAATACATCGCCCAATTCTTGCTCTTCGTCCTCGCCAACGGGAAGCTCTAGCGAGACGGGAGCACCAGGGGCGGCCTGCAACTCAACCATACGGACAGGGTCCAAGCCGGTAGCCTCGGCTAATTCTAGCTCACTCGGTTCGCGCCCAAGTTCCTGGAGGAGGCGTTGCCGTTCACGGCGGATACGGTTAAGCGCGGTGTTTACATAGACGGGGAGGCGAATAGTGCGGCCCTTGTCGGCAACGGCGCGACTGATAGCCTGACGAATCCACCAGGTCGCGTGGGTAGAGAAGCGATGACCTCGACGCCAATCATAGCGTTGTACCGCGCGGATAAGCCCGATATTTCCCTCCTGAATCAAGTCCAGCAGTGAGAGACCACGCCCCACGTACCGCTTGGCGATGCTGACCACGAGGCGCAGGTTTGCAAGTACAAACTGCTTCTTCGCATCCCGATCACCCGACTCGATACGCTTCGCAAGATCAATTTCACGATCATGTGTAATCATTGGCACACGGCCAATTTCGCGTAGGTAGGTCATCACGGCATCGGACTCGCCGGCATCGGTAGAATTTGCAGAGTTCTCATCCTGCTCTTCCGAGCGACGACGACGCATCATTGTGCGACGTGCGGGTGTCTCTGGCGCGGGTGTGGTGGGAATTACGGCGAGGAGTGGTTCCGTTACGAGTTCAGGCGTTCCCTGTGGAAGGTCTTCCTGCATATCAGACATATCGTCCATCTCTAGGGAGGCTGGTTCCAAACTCGTCAGGTCTTCTTCAAGCTCCGACTCGTCCTTCTCCTCCTCTTCTGATGTATAGTCGAGGTCCTTATTGAGCAACTGTCCAACAATGTCAAACGGTTTCTCATGACCAGTCGCGGCTTCTGTAGCATTCAAGGTAAGCGTTGATCCCGTCATGGCACGCTCTAAGTCAATCATTGTGCGCCCTCCATGAAAAGTAGTATCCTAAGCAGCAAGATACGTCGTTCGTCAATCCGGTCTTACACCCAGAAAAAACACGCCGCTTGCACGGCCTGCTCTGACTACGTGGCTCTTTGGGAGGAAATCAAGGTCCTGTTCCATCATGCGCCTAAATACACACAGTAAAACAGCATGAGACCGGAAAATATTCCATGTCTTCATTATAACCGATATTGGCCTATCATTCTAGTCCCTTAGACGCCTATTTCCTCCAGTTTTCAGAATACACAAATTTCTTCTTCCTTCTAATACGTTTGAAGTGACCCGAAAGTGGCAATGCCAGAATGTTTCATGATGTCACACGCTGTAAAAAGTAGCACACCCTTTGCAGGTTATGCCTGGGCAATGTTGTCAGAACGTACGCTTAACCCGCGCCACAAACTCTGCTTTACAACATCGGCGGCTCAGAAGACGCGTCCTGATGCAAAAATTCTTGCTGTGGCAAGAGCGGAATACGCGGTGTACTCCCACCGAGGGC
>Ga0123338_10002391_pt1 | contig 17537 bp, 12 predicted proteins | sample grotaG_FD_89793 | JGI IMG/M metagenome (GOLD analysis project Ga0123338, IMG submission 89793) | Glacier valley bacterial and archeal communities from Borup Fiord, Nunavut, Canada, to study Microbial Dark Matter (Phase II) -... | ecosystem: Environmental > Aquatic > Freshwater > Ice > Glacier ...
GCGATGCCTCCTGCTATCTTCTCCCCGGTGAAGAGTTTGATCGGGATGATCTGCTCGCGCGGCTGGTGCGGATGGGATATGCCAATGTGCCGCTGGTGGAGGATCGCGGCACTTTTGCCGTGCGCGGCGGTATTCTGGACATCTTCCCGCCGAACCTGCCGACACCGGTCAGGATTGAGTTTTTCGGCGACACGGCCGAGACCCTGCGCGCCTTTGACCCGCTGACGCAACGATCCCTGCAGCCGGTCGAGGAGCTGGTGCTGCTGCCGTCGCGGGAACTGCTGCTGGCGGACGAACTGCTGGCGGATATCGCTCCGCGCCTGAAGCAGCTCTGCGACGATCTCGATATCCCTGCCAACCGCCGCCGTACGATACTGGAAGATCTGCACAATGCGGTCTACTTCCAGGGAATTGATTTCCTTCAGCCGCTCCTCCATCCCGGTCTTGAGACTATTTTCGACTATTCCCCCGGCGCCCCGCTGATTCTGCTCGACCCGGAAGCGATCAACTACGCCGTCCTCAGCCTTGGTGAGGAGGTTGAGGCGGGAGTTGCCAAAGCTGCGGCGGCCGGTCTGGCCCACTCTCCGCCGGGCGAGCTGTTCCTGGCCGAAGCAGCGCTGGAAGAGATCATCTCCGCACGGCGCATCATTGAAATATCCGGTCTGGCGCTGGAAACTCCGGGGGAAAGCACGACCATCGCCATCCCCTGCGAAGAAAACAGCGACCTGCGCGTGAGTGTGTCGAAGGAGAGCAGCCATGCCCTGGCGCCGCTGGCCCGTACTCTGCGCGAATGGCTGGACGGCGGGCATCTGGTTGCCATCGCCTGCCATCAGCAGCCGCAGGCCGAACGGCTCAAGGATCTTCTGGCGCCGTACAACATTCCCTGCTCCATCACTGAAGAGGGCTTTGGCGACGTTGTTGGCGCTGTTGCCCTGCAGAAAACAGCTCAGCCTCTGGTCAAGATCCTGGTCGGCGACATCTCCCGCGGCTTCCGCCTTCCCTACTCCCATCTGGTCCTGATCGCCGAAGAAGAGCTGTTCGGCAAGCGGGTCAAGCGGCGCGGTGTTTCCGAGGTGCGCAAGAAACAGCTTTTGGCCTCGCTGGCGGAGCTTAAGCCTGGCGACTACATGGTGCATATCGACCATGGTATCGGCCTGTACCGCGGCCTGCAGCATATCAGCGTCGGTAGCACTGCCGGCGACTTCCTGCTGCTGGAATACGCCGGTTCGGACAAGCTGTTTCTGCCGGTTGATCGTCTTGGGCTGGTGCAGCGCTATGTCGGTCCGGAAGGGAGCGCTCCTTCGCTGGACAAGCTGGGCGGCGTCTCCTGGGAAAAATCTAAGGGGAAGGCGCGCAAGAATATCGAGGAGCTGGCCGGAGAGCTGCTGGAGATCTATGCCAAGCGGCAACTCTCGGAGGGGTTCTCCTTTTCACCACCTGATGAGATGTACCGTGAATTCGAAGCGTCTTTTGCCTGGGAGGAAACCCCCGACCAGCTTTCCGCGATTCAGGATGTGCTGGCCGACATGCAGCATTCCAAGCCGATGGATCGTCTTGTCTGCGGCGACGTCGGCTACGGCAAGACCGAAGTGGCACTGCGCGGCGCGTTCAAGTCAGCCCTGGACGGCAAGCAGGTAGGCATCCTCGTGCCGACAACAATCCTCGCCCAGCAGCATTACGAAACCTTTCGCGAACGGCTGAAGGATTATCCGGTCACGGTCGAAGTTCTCTCCCGCTTCCGTACCGCCAAAGAGCAGAAGGGGATTCTCGAACGCCTCAAGAAGGGTGATATTGACATCATTATCGGCACCCACCGCCTGCTGCAGAAGGATGTCGCCTTCAAGGACCTGGGGCTGATGATCATCGATGAAGAGCAACGCTTTGGTGTCAAGGATAAGGAACGGCTCAAGTCGTTCCGGGCGGTCGTCGATGTCATGACCCTCACCGCCACGCCGATCCCGCGTACCCTCTACATGTCGATGATGGGGATTCGTGATCTGTCGATCATCGATACCCCGCCGGTGGACCGTTTGGCGGTCAAGACGATCGTCTCCCGCTTCAATGAGGAACTGATCCGCGAAGCGGTGCTGCGCGAGCTGCGTCGCGGCGGGCAGGTGTTCTTCGTCCATAACCGCGTGCAGACGATCGGCAAGCGGGCGGAGCTGCTGGCGCAACTGGTGCCGGAAGCAAAAATCGCCGTCGGCCATGGCCAGATGGGGGAGCATGAACTGGAAAAGGTCATGCTCGGCTTCATGCATGGCGAAACCAACCTGCTCCTCTGCACGACGATCATCGAATCCGGTCTGGATATCCCCAGCGCCAACACACTGATCGTCGATCACGCCGACAAGTTCGGCCTGTCGCAGCTCTACCAGCTGCGCGGGAGGGTGGGGCGTTCCACCCAACGCGGCTACGCCTATTTGCTGATCCCCGGCGAAGCTGCAATCAGCTCCGATGCCCGAGAACGGCTTCGGGTGCTGCAGGAAATCTCCGAGCTGGGTGCCGGTTTCCGCATAGCCACCCACGACATGGAGATCCGCGGCGCTGGTGACATGCTCGGCAACCGCCAGTCCGGCACGGTCACCGAGATCGGCTTCGAGCTCTACAACCAGATGCTGGAGGAGACGATCGCGCGGATGCGCGGCGAAGAGTCCGTCGAACGGGTTGAGCCGGAGATCAACCTCAAGGTCCCGGCCTTTATCCCCGAGGCATACGTCAAGGATGCCGGCCAGCGTCTTGTTGTCTACAAGAAGTTGACCCAGGCCGAATCCGAAGAGGATGTGCTGGACGTGCAGAACGAGGTGCTTGACCGCTTCGGCAAGTATCCGCTGGCGACCTCATACCTGTTCGAGGTCATGAAGCTGCGGGTGCTGCTGAAGAAGCTTGTCGTGCGCCAGATCGACTTCGACGGCCGTGCGGTGATCATATCCTTCCACCCGCGCACTCCCGCCTCACCTGACACGATCATCGGCATGATGCGCAGTGAGCCGAAAAAATACCAGTTCACCCCCGATTATAAATTGGTCTGTACCTTGAAGGATACTTCGTTCGAAGGTATTCTTGAAATGGCGAAGAGTGTTCTCAAGCGGCTTGCTCCGGTGGAAGTGCAGTAGTCTCTGCCTGCATCGAACCACTGCCTGAGCTGCTGAAATATCCGATCTGCTCCAAGGAGGTTCTTATGAGCCGTTTTTCTATCGCGATTGTCATCGCTCTACTGCTGACAGGCTGCAGTACCGTCCCGATTACCGGCCGCTCGCAGCTGAGCCTGATCCCCGGCTCTTCGATGTTGTCAATGAGTGCCGATCAGTACGGCACCTTTCTGAAGGAAAACAAGCTCAGCCAGAACGCTCAGCAGGCCGCTACGGTCAAGCGTGTCGGCGCCCGCATTCAGGATGCCGTGGAACGTTACTTTGTTTCAGCCGGTCTGCAGAGTCATTTGAAGAGTTATAAGTGGGAATTCAATCTGGTTGAGGATAAACAGGTAAATGCGTGGTGCATGCCGGGTGGCAAGGTGGTCGTCTATACCGGTATCCTGCCGGTTGCCATGGATGATGCCGGGCTGGCGGTGGTGATGGGGCACGAGATCGCCCACGCTATTGCCGAACATGGCAATGAGCGGATGAGCCAGGGGTTGATCGCGCAACTGGGTGGGACCGCGCTTGCGACGGCGCTTTCCACCAAGCCGGAAGCAACCAGGCAGCTCTGGATGTCGGTCTACGGAGTCGGCTCCCAGTACGGCGCACTAATGCCGTACGGGCGGATGCAGGAAAGTGAGGCCGACCACCTTGGTTTGGTCTTCATGACGATGGCCGGCTACGATCCCAATGTCGCCGTTACCTTCTGGGAACGGATGGCGGCCCAGAAGGGGGGGCAGGCACCGCCGGAGTTCCTCAGCACCCATCCGGCTGATGCCACGCGCATTGCCAACATCAAGAGGTTGATACCTTCGGTACTTGCCAAGTACCGCCAGTAGGCAGTTACTCTATAAAGAGCGGCATCTCAGAGCCTGGAATGATCCCCGCCTTTTCGGCCCGCTGCAGCAGGCAGTTTATCGCCTGTATCCCCTCGTCCCCCAGATCGGTCGAAAAGTCATTCACATACAGCCCTATATGGGCGGCGCAGACCTCCGGGCTCATTTCCTGGGCATGTTCGCCGATATAGCGGGCCGCCTCGGCCGGGTGTCTGCGGGCGTACTCGACGCCGCTCTTCAAGGCGCGTTCGACCGCAGCGATTGTTTCGGCACCCAGCGTCCGCCGCGCCACGATGCCGCCGAGCGGAATAGGCAGGCCGGTTTCTCCCTCCCACCACTCCCCCAGATCGAGCAGTTTGTGCAGGCCGAAGCCATGGTAGGTGAAGCGCGATTCGTGAATGATGAGGCCGGCATCAACATTGCCGCTCAATACCGCGTCCATGATCTCATTGAAGGGCATGACGATGAAGTTGTCCAGCTCCGGATCGAACAATCGCAGCAGCAACAGAGCCGTCGTAAAGCGCCCCGGTATGGCAATGGTCTTGCCGCGCAGGTCAGCCGGGTCGATTTCGTTGGCTGCCACCAGCAGCGGTCCGCAGCCTCGCCCGAGGGCGCTGCCGGAGCGGAGCAGCGCGTACTGATCGCGGATGTGTCCAAAAGCGTGGTAGGAAACCTTGCTGACATCTAGTTCCCCCTTCAGCGCCAGCTGGTTGAGGGTTTCCACATCCTCAAGCCGTTCCCGGTAGGCAAGACCACCCGTATCCACCAGGCCATGTACGAGCGGGTAGAACATGAAGGTGTCGTTGGGGCAGGGGGAAAAACCGAGGGTAAGTTCAGTCGTCATAATTTCTCCGTATCTACTGCAGGTTGTACTACCTCTCCAGAATAAACGTCACCGGCCCGTCATTGACCAGCGATACCTGCATATGAGCCTGAAAGATGCCGGTCTCTACCGGCAGGCCGGTCCGACAGGCAGCAGCGACAAAGTATTCATACAGCCGCTTACCCTCGTCGGCCGCCGCCGCCGTGTCGAAGGAGGGGCGCCTCCCTTTTGAACAGTTGCCGGCCAGGGTGAACTGCGAAACCACCAGCAGTGCTCCGCCGATATCATGCACAGAAAGGTTCATCTTGCCGTCGGTATCGGAGAACATGCGTAGCGCGCAAATTTTCTCCGCCAGCCAGTCGGCCTGCGCTTCCTCATCACCTTTCTCCACGCCGAGCAGGATCATGATCCCCCGGCCGATCTGTCCGACAACGTTTCCTTCGACAGTTACCGCCGCCGATGTAACGCGCTGGATTACCGCCTTCATCAGTATAACTCTCCTTGTTAATAACAGCTTTCCCGGACGTTCCAAAGGGACGTCTATACGCGGGACTATTTCGTAAAAAAACGGAACGCCTTGATTATTATGCTAAAAAAATCAGGGTCCGAGTTTTTTAAGGTCCCACTAAACAGGCTGAAATCAGAATCCTGCTGATAGGCACCTGTGGTGGCAGATTTTATCTGCGACATGCGTCTCTCTTGCTCCAACTTGCGAGCTTCAATTCTTCTTTGCTCTTGTTCTCTCTTTTGTTGCAGAAGTTTGCCGCCCGCTTTCATCCATTCAAAAAGGTGTCTCAACTCGCCGCCATCGAGCCACACGCCATGTTCTTTGCAACGATCGACAATGACCCCGCTGTTGGTGCCGAAGTTGACCCTGTTCATGATTTTAGTGCAGATCGGGCACTTGATGTAGAAGGCGCCTTGTTCGTCAGTTCTTTTTACCAATCTATTGGTATCAAGCTGGCTTTTATTGATCGCAAACACGTTTGAAACGGTTGCTTCCAAAAGCGCTTCAAGTTCATTCGGGTCAAAAAAGAGACCCAGGCATTCGTCGCAGCGTTCGATCAGAAATCGGCCGGTTATGTTCAGGTCGATGGTTCTAAGAGGGATGCTGCAGCGTGGACAGATCCGCTCAGATTCTACTTCGTGGGTCGTATAATAATGGACCCCCTTAAGGTCAGTATCGTTGCGGCTGCCGCAATATGTACAAATAATTGAATCTTGCGGTAGTGGTGCCGAACAGTTGGTGCAGTTTGCCACGATACCTCCTAGAATGGTTACGCAGGTAGCGGTGGTGGCGTAGTCTGCAGAGCGGATTTAAATTCACTGAAGTTCCCGGCTTTCTCCCAGCTTGCCATCCCCTGCTTCCAGAGTAGAGTCTCTCCTGTTATGGCTCCCGACGAGATCTGTTCACTGATGGTTCGTTCATTAAACGGGCCGGTCTTGTGGCCATTTTCGCCGACGAAGTAATGGCTCTCAGTTTCGATGCCGGGTAAAGGTGGTGGTGAGTTAGCTATTGGTTCCCCCGGGGATACCAATATTTTCCCCAGTTGGTTTGCCATAGCAAAGCCCATTCCCATTCCCACACCTGCAGAGGCGTCGCCGCCAGGATTCTTTGCCGCAGCTTCCATGGCCTGAGCGGCCTGAAATTTTGTAAAATTATCCAGATTGCCGATAATGCCCATGCTGCTTCGTTTATCAAGGGCATCCTCAACCTCCATCGGCAGAGAGATGTTCTCAATCAAAAGCTTGGTTACCTCAAGACCGTACTCCAGAAATTCCGGTGCAATACTTTTTGTCAGAAAAGATGACAATTCGCTATAGTTTGCCGCCAGGTCCAGGACCGCAATGTTGCTTTCGCCGAGTGTATCGGCAAATCGGCTCACTATGAGGTTCCTCATCTGCTCGCTAATGTCGTTAAGCGTGAAATGCCCTCCTGTCCCGACAATATCCTTTATGAATTTTACCGGATCATTTACCCGCATAACGTACGACCCGAACGACCTGAGCCGGACAGGGCCAAATTCCTCGTCGCGAAGTATGACCGGGTTTTTTGTCCCCCATTTGAGGTTGGTAAAATTCCGCATGTTTACAAAGTATACTTCTGCTTTGAAAGGACTGTGAAAGCCGTATTTCCATCCCAAAAGAGTTGTTAAAACCGGGAGATTTTTGGTCGTCAGGCTGTGCTGTCCTGGAGAAAAAACGTCAGCAACCTCACCCCTGTCCACGAAAACTGCAATCTGCGCCTGCCGAACTATCAGTTGGGCCCCATACTTGATCTCATTGTCAAATCTTGGAAATCTCCATACCATAGTATCGCTTGAATCGTCGGTCCACTCGATAATGTCCAGTAGTTCCGCTGCGGCTTTTTCCCATAAGGCCATGTTGTTCACCTCTCTCCAGAGTGTACTGTGCAGGATTAGTTGCTACGCTTTCTTGACGAACTCTGATTTCAGCTGCATTGCGCCGATGCCGTCGATCCTGCAGTCTATATCGTGATCTCCCGAGACGAGGCGGATGATCTTGATTTTGACCCCGGTTTTGACAACGGCCGACGAACCCTTGATCTTCAGGTCCTTGATAACAGTTATTGAATCGCCGGCCTTCAGCTCATTGCCGAACGCGTCCCGCACAACGGTGTCGGTTGTTTCTTCCTCAACAGCTGTTATAGGCCACTCAAAGGCGCATTCCGGGCAGACGAACATCTCTCCGTCTTCATAGGTGTATTCTGAACTGCATGTGGGACATTTTGGCAACTGACTCATTCGCTATCCTTTTTTATTGTATTTGTACCCTCACGGGAAAAAACATCAAACCCTTACCAACTCATACACTCTGCTTCCCAGTCCGATTTTCTCTCCATGCTCCAACTGCACCTCCCACGGTATCTCCGGCCAGCAGCCGCGGAACTTGTCGCCGCCCGGTTCATGGCCGCTCTGCAGGGCCGATCCCTCGTTGCCGCGCGCTCCGTTGACCAGATCGGCGCAGGCCTGATCAATGGCAACCGGGTCGGTGGAGGCGCAGATACCGATATCGTTGACGATCGGGGCGTCGGAGTGCCCGTAGCAGTCGCAGGCCGGTGACACCTGGGTGATGAAGTTTATGTAGATCGCCTTGCCCTCCTTGCCGGTCAGCGCCCCCTTGGTGTATTCGGCCATCTTGCGCATGACCAGGTCGGCGGCTTCGTTCCACTGGATGTTGATCGCCTTGACCGGGCAGACGGTGATGCAGCGCGAGCAACCGGTGCATTTCTGCGGGTCGATAACTGCTTTACCGGCGGTGATGGTGATCGCATCATGAGCGCATGAACGGGGGCAGATGCCGCAGCCGACGCAGACCTTGGCTGCTACCTTGGGGGCGACGGTGGAATGCTGTACCAGTTTCCCCTTACGGCTGGCGCACCCCATCCCCAGGTTCTTGATTGCCCCGCCGAAACCGGTCAGTTCGTGGCACTTGAAGTGAGTCATAGTCACAATCGCATCGGCTTCGAAGATCTCTGTGCCGATGTAGGTCTTCTTCAGCAGCTCTCCGTCAATTGCAACTTCGGTCTCGGTGACGCCGCGCAGGCCGTCGCTGATGATCAACGGCGCCCCCACGCAGGAGTAGTCGAAACCGTTTTCAATGCCGCAGACCAGAGCCGAGACAGCTTCCTTGCGTTGTCCGGGATACAGTGTCGAAGAGTCGGTCAGAAACGGCAGTGCGCCTAATTTTTTAATCTCCTCAACGACCCGCCGGGCAAAGACCGGGCGGAGATAGGTATGATTCCCCTTCTCGCCAAAATGGATCTTGACCGCTGTCAGGTCGCCTGCAGAGACGACCTGTTGGAGCCCGGCAACGGTCAGTAGTTTGGCAATCTTGTCGAACAGGTTTTCCTTATGGCTGGCCCGCATATCGCTGAAATAAACTTTGCTCATATTACCCTCCGCACGCATGTTGAAAATTATCCCCTTTGAGAGGGGGGCGTAATAATTTTCGATAGAATACCCGCTTGACCGGCTGCTGGCAAGAACAGTTCACCTGCCTTTTACATCGACCGTCAATTGTCCGGAGTATGGCGCAATGCCGTTGGCGGTGACAATAAACCGGTGTGACTTGCGGTGTATGTGGGCTAGAATCGGGTAGTTGTTATCCAGGGAGCCTGCTGGATCACGCAGGCAAAAGGTGGGAAAGGTCAGGGTGACAGTTCTCTGATGATGTCCGTCTGGCGGCGCGCGATAAGCATGCCGATCTGGTCTTCGCTGCTTTTGTCATGCTCAAAGAGGAAGATACAGCGAAACAGTCTGTTGTGCTGATACACCTTTGCCAGTTTTGCCAGCAAACGCGTCATGCCTGGTGGTTGATGCGGTTTTACGGGCATAGAGATCGTGAGGTAAAAAAATGAGAAATTTTCCAGTAGGCTCCGGTCAGGAATGTTGACGGCGCAGCCATCCAGCGACAGATCAAGCATCCGGCCATTGAATTTTGTGGCGCCGGCCTCCAGTCCGATCAGTGGAGGCACCTGCATGCGCACCCTTACGGACCTGCGCCGGTTGGAATGCACATCGATATAGTGAAGATTGGAAAGTGCGATCTCACCGCTCTCTTTGTCGTAGAGTGCATTGGCATACACGTGATGCCGGAACGTAGCGCCCTTGATAATAGTATACTCGCTAAATTCGATTGCGCGTGCCTGAACCTCGCTGGTGCGGCAAGTCAGGCCGCTTTCAGACACAGCAAGAATTCTGGCGGGTGCAGAAACCGGCACCTCTTTGTAGTAGTTGAGAAGCTGGACGTCGGTATTAGGCCACGAGCTGGCCAGATTGAGCAGGTCGTTCTCAACTGGACGCCCCCCTGGATCATCCAGCTGGCAGAAAAAATTATTGTCGGGAATTTCTGTTTGCACCACTAATTTACCTGTCTTGTCTAGCACTGTTTAAAGCTGTTGTGACGCGCAAATCCTGTACGGGTTCACGGGTTTAAGCCGCTTTACGCCAGTTAAAAGCGCGCAGTTGGATTTCACCCAGATAGCTGGGGTTAATGCCCATAGATGTGAGTTCAGCAGACGCCGAACACATATCTAAATCCTCAATGTGCTCCATTACGCGCAGAAGACTGCCGTAGTGCCCCCCGTAATCAGTCAGTGCGGCGGCTACCTCATCATTGAGGTTGAGGTTTGCGATGATATCTTCGATGGCAATATTGTAGATGTTTGCCATCAGGGAGAGGATGCCGGTCATAAAAGCCCGATCGGCAGATTCGCCGTCAAACTGCAGCAGGGGGTGGATAAATGTCAGCTGTTCCATTAGGCCGGCTCTCGTGGCGGCCATATCCACAAGAGGGTGGTCGAAGGCATCATCGCCGTCAGCGGCAAACAGTGCCAGCTGTATCCAGCGTTTGATCTGCACCCTGCCGGTCATTGCGATGGCGTGGCCTACCCCCTGAATTTTGTGGCGCTGTCCGAATGCTACCGAGTTTACAAGCATCAACAGCTTGTATGTCAGTGACGGGCTGCCACGGAAGGCCTGTTCTATGGTCTCGGTGTTGGCATCTTCTGCCAAAAGGCGCATCAGCTTGAGGAGGTTTGTTGCATCCTCGTCCATTTTCTTCTTTTTGATGATGTCCGGCCGGGCAAAGTAATAACCCTGAAAATAGTCAAAACCAAGGGCGTGGCATGCTGCAAACTGCTCCATGCTCTCGACCTTCTCGGCAAGCAGTTTACAGGGATAGGGGCGCAGGTGCTCAATGTATTCGGGGAGGGATTCCAGTGGGGTCTGCATCAGGTCAACTTTGACAATGTCGACGATGGCGTATAATTCGGCGAACTCCGGGCTGTACAGATGATCATCCAGTGCCAGGAGAAAACCGGCTTTTTTGAGCTCCAGGCAGCGCTCGATCATGGGTGGTGAAGGTTCGATGGACTCTAGCAGTTCGATGACGACATGTTCCTGGGGTAGCAATTCCAGTACTTCGTCCATCAGCATGTCTAGATCGATATTTATGAACCCCTTGTTCCCCCCCAGAAGTTCTGCAATTCCGAACGATGCAAGGGTGTTGACAATCACATTGGCTGTGGCTCGTCCTGCATCCTGTATGTTGGCTTCATTGACATCTGTGGAGCGGAAGAGGAGCTCATAGCCATAGAGATGCTCGTTCCTGTCCAAGATAGGTTGGCGGCCGATTATGCAGTTCCTGTTCATGCCTTGATTCCAGTCGCAAATAATTTAGTAATGTTTTTGGCCAGCGCGATCATTGCTTAGATTGGCGGCGATAATACTGACATTTCCGGCAAATGTGAATTGATATTTAATGAGTGCAGGTTTTTTTAAGTTTTACCGGCATTCACAACACCGAATGTGCTTAACTTCCTGGTTGAGAACTTCAATATCGCACCGATTACAACCGCTGAAGCCGATATCAAGGCGATTCTTGGTTAGTAGTAAACCATAAGCTTAACTTTTACGCCCCCGACGGAATTCCGTCGGGGGCGTTGTGTTTTTTGTTCTTGAGCAGGAAGCGTCAGCTTCCCGCTCGGTCTTCCTAATAAGAAGCTTGTTAGAATATGTTTGCAATATCTATATATGATAATGTACAAAAAACGCCGCTATGAAATTTCCCTATAATCAACCAACACCATGCCATAGGTTCTCCATCTACCTGCTTGCCGCTTTGCTTTTGTCTGCCGCTCCTGCGACCGCTGATGTCAGGCAGGATGCTGAAGACGCTGTGTCCAGCCTGCATCAGAAAGTCACTGCCCAACAGTTTCCGGATGACATGAAAAGCCTTGAGCTGGTCTTTGAGGTAGCCCGCCGCTATTATCTGAATAATGAAAGAGATAACTCAGACAGGTTTTATCTGTTGGCGTTGCAGAAGTCACGGGTCATTGATTCAATGCTCAAAGGCTCTCTGATTGCGCAGGTTCCAGGGGCATCTGTTCCTCAATCCGCGCCTGACCAGGAGGCCCCGGTTGAGGTGGCTGAAGAGGAGCCTGCTGCACAATCTCCAGCAGAGCCGGATTCCGAAATGATTGTCGGTTCAAGGGGGGTCTACACGGTGGTGAAAGCCGATACTATCCGCCTTGTTGCGGCGAAGCTGGGGGTTACTCATCGGCATCTTCGCAGCATGAACGGTCTGGGTTCCAAGGCGGCCCTTAAAATCGGGCAGCAGCTTGTCTATAATAACCGTAAAATCATTCCCCAGCAGGTAAAAAACGGCATTATAATCAATATTCCGGACCGTACTCTCTATTATTTTCAGCAGGGTGTCCTTGTGACGTCACTTCCGGTGGCGCTCGGTTCAGTCATAAAAAATGAAAAATATGTCTGGCAGACACCGGTTGGAAAATTCAAAATCACGGCAAAGGTAAAAGATCCGACCTGGACGGTGCCTTCCTCAATCCAGACAGAGATGGAAGAGCATGGCAAGGAAGTCGTTGCCAGTGTCCCCCCCGGACCGGAGAATCCGCTTGGCAAATATGCCATCAGGACCTCCATTCCCGGTATTCTGATCCACAGCACAACCATGCCGTCATCAATTTACAGTTTCTCCAGCCATGGCTGCATTCGGCTGTCGCCGACCCAGATGAAGGAGTTCTTTCCGCAGATCAAGGTTAATACCCCCGGTGAAATAATTTATAAGCCGGTTAAGCTGGCAGTGACCGATGATGGACGGATCTTTTTGGAAGTACATCATGACGCCTATAACAAGCACGCCAATCTTGTCACTGAAGCCCGGCAGATGGTAGAAAAGCTGAAGCTAACAGGACTGGTTGATTGGGATAAATTTAAAACGGTAGTAAAACAGAAAAGCGGAGTTGCCGAGGAGATCTCTCTGTAAGGAAGAATCGTGCGGGAGAGTCAAGCTTAGGATGGGGGCACCGTTGCGGTGCCCCCATCGCGTTTATTGGAAGGGGAAAAACGGGAAGAACCCGCTTTTGTCGTATGATTCCGGTTCGGTCCCTTTTATAAAGCACTCCATAACCGCCCCCGCCGTACCCTCTTTAGCAAGATTGCCTGTGTGCGGATTTATGAGGACAAATGAAACATTTTCCGGTGCTTCAAAATCCTCCGCCGGCAGTGACAGAATCGCTTTTTGCATGAAGTCACTCCAGATCGGGGCTGCCGCCTGGCCGCCGGTCCCCGCGCTTCCCAGAGAACGCTCCTGGTCGTAGCCGACCCATACTCCTGTCACCAATTGTGGAATATAACCGATAAACCAGGCGTCTTTTGATCCGTTGGTTGTGCCGGTCTTTCCTGCCACCGGACGTCCGATGAGAGATGCGCGATGTCCGGTGCCGCTGGAGACAACACTCTGCATCAGGTTGGTTATGACGTATGCGGTTTCGGGCGGAATTACCGGGACCGGCACCGGGGGAGGGGTTTCCTGGAGGACCGTGCCATCGGTGTCTGTTACTTTGGTAATGAAATATTGGGGGGTCAGTTCACCTTTGTTCGCGAAGACGGCGTAAGCAGACGTTAACTCAAAGGGGGAAACTGATACCGCTCCCAGCGCCAGCGCCAGATTGGCCGGGATCTGGGAGGTGAACCCAAGTTTTTTTGCGTATTCCGCCGCGTACTGCCCGCCGATCTGCTCCATGATCTTGACGCTGACAATGTTGATGGAGTAGGTCAGCGCTTCACGCATGGTCACTGGACCACGGAAATCATGATCGTAGTTCTGTGGTTTCCACACCCCGCCGGCGCCGTCCGGGTATTCGACCGGTGCATCTTCAATGATCGTCGCCGGGGTCAGCCCCTTGTCCAGGGCCGCCGCATAAATAATAGGCTTAAAGGCCGAACCGACGTTTCTTTTCGCCTGTATGGCACGGTTGAACTGGCTCTTCTTGAAGTCGTACCCGCCAACCATAGCCTTAACACCGCCGCTGCGGGGGTCTATGGACACCAGTGCCGCCTGCACCTCGGGTGTCTGGTCAAGCGCGAACTGGGCGCCATCCTTGTTGAGCTCGGGAGAGATTACAGAGACCTCTATAACGGAACCGAGGGTCAGCACCCTGTTCGCTTTTGCTGGCTTGCCGTAGTGGTTGGACAATGCAATCCGGCCTGCCCACGCCATGTTCTTCCGGGAAAGAATCCCTTTGCGCTCACCAACCCTGACCAGTGCTTCACCCTTTTCGGGATGGAACCCGACCACTACCCCCTGGTATGTTTCGCCGGTCTTGAGTGTGGCGGAATCAATGCCGTCCTCAATTTTACCGCAAAACGCGTCGACATCCGTTTCATTCAGATATTTGGTCGGGCCGCGAAATCCCTGGCGCTTGTCCACCTCTTTAAGCCCTTTGCGCAGGCTCTCGTATGCCGCCCGCTGCATAGCGGCGTTCATCGTGGTGTAGATCTTCAGTCCCCCCTTGTAGAGCAGGTCTTCACCGTATTTCTGCTCCAGCTGTATCCGTAGATGTTCAAGGTAGTAGGCGGACTCTTCGTTGTTGACCTTCTTCATCGGCTGCAGAATTATGGGGGTGTTGCGGGCGTGATCAGCCTCGGCCGGTGTTATGTATCCCTCTGCGGTCATGCGAGCGAGCACATATCCCTGGCGCTCACGGGCTTTATCAAGATGTTTGATCGGGGAATAGGAGTTTGGAGCCTTGGGAAGCCCGGCCAGTATGGACATTTCCGCCAGGTTGAGCTGTTCGACGTTTTTACCGAAATAGGTTTCTGCGGCAGCCTGGACACCGTATGCGCCACTCCCGAGGTATATCTGGTTAAGGTACAGATAGAGAATTTCATCCTTGGAGAGGCGCTCCTCCATCCGTTTGGCGAGGATTGCTTCCTTGATTTTGCGGGAAAACTTCTTCTCCGGTGTCAACAGCATGGATTTTGCGACCTGCTGGGTGATAGTAGATGCGCCCTCTTTTTTGCTCATGGACATTACGTTTTTGAAGGCCGCCCGCATTATTCCCAGGTAGTCAATCCCCTTATGGGAGTAGAAATTGGAATCCTCTGCCGAGACAAATGCCTGGATCAGTTTGCGCGGCATCTTGTTGACCGGGACCACAATGCGGCGTTCCAGATAGAATTCTCCGACAAGGGTGCCGTCATCGCCAAAAACCTGGGAGACAATGGGGGGTTTGTAATCAGTCAGCCGATCAACTTTGGGAAGTTTTGCCATCAGATAAAACACATAGCCGGAGACGCCGAGGAGAGCTACGACTGACAGCGTTACTGTAAATAACAGAAACATTGACAAAAAATTATTGCTTGGTGAGGTGTCTTGAATCTTTCTTTGCATTGAACTAACCTTCCTGGGAAACTGAGTACTCGCTTACAGAGCTAAAGCCGTGACTGCCTTCCTACTGCTGCAAAATAACATATCATCTCATAAATTCAAACATATTCAGTTTTGGAGCGTTCATCGGAGCGTGGCTGAAAAACAGGTTTAGGCAGTAAAAAAATCGTGCCACAGGTGGCCTGTTTATGGTACTAAGTATCATGTTTGATACTTGCGATCACAGTTTTTGAGGAGAGTTATATGTGCGGCATTGTTGGATACATCGGTGGACAGCAGGCAACCCCGATCATCCTGGAAGGGCTTAAAAAACTTGAATATCGCGGCTATGACTCAGCCGGAATAGCCACGCTGGAAGATGGCGGGTCAGCTATCCGCAGAAGCCAGGGGAAGCTGGTTAATCTTGAGAATCTCCTGCGCGAGCAGCCACTCACCGGTATGGTCGGAATCGGCCACACCCGTTGGGCAACCCACGGCAGGCCTTCTGGAATCAACGCCCATCCCCATAAGGCGGGGCCGGTGATTCTGGTACATAACGGCATCATAGAGAACCATCTGCAACTCAAAAGTCAGCTGAGGCAGGCTGGGCATGCGTTCAAGAGTGAAACAGATACGGAGGTTATAGCGCATCTGATTGAAGAGACGCTGAGAACCGAAGCGGATTTTGAAAAGGCTGTCAGGTTGGCGTTGGCCCAGTTGCGCGGGGCATTTGCTGTCTGTATCCTCAACGAAAAGGATCCGGGATCTCTGCTCGCTGCCAAGCAGGGGTCGCCTATGGTGGTTGGGCTCGGCGAGGGGGAGTTTTTCGTCGCATCCGATGTTCCGGCCATTTTAGCTTATACCCGCGAGATGGTGTTCATGGAGGACGGCGAAATGGTTGTGTTCAGAGATGGCTCGGCTCATTTCTCAACTATTGCCGGTTTCCCTCTCGATAAAAGTGCTCGCCATATAGACTGGTCCCCCTTGATGGCCGAAAAGGCGGGGTACCGGCACTTCATGCTGAAGGAGATCGATGAACAGCCGCGTGCCGTACGCGACACCATCGCCGGTCGATTGCTTGAAGGCGATGGGGATGTGCACCTCGAGACACTGCAGTTCAGTGATCGTCAGCTTGCGGCGATCAAGCGGATAGTCATCATCGCCTGCGGTACATCATGGCACTCGGCGCTCCTGGGTAAATTCTATTTAGAGGGGCACTGCCGGATTCCGGTGGAAGTTGATTTCGCCTCCGAGTTCCGTTATCGCAACCCGGTTGTGGATGAAAACACTCTGGCCATAGTCATCTCCCAGTCGGGGGAAACGGCCGACACCCTGGCGGCCTTGCGCGAAGCAAAATCGCGCGGCGCCATGAATATGGCAATTTGCAACGTGGTTGATTCTTCCATCGCCAGAGAAGCTGCCGGAGTCATTTATACACATGCCGGTCCTGAGATCGGCGTTGCCTCAACCAAGGCCTTTGTTACCCAGTTGATCGCTCTGTACCTCTTTACGATCCGTCTGGGGCGTGCCAACTGTATGATAGATGCCGCCCATGGTCAGCGGATGATCGCCTCGCTCAAGCAGGTATCCGGGCTGCTTGTGGAAACCCTCAAGCTGAACGAAGAGGTCGAAGCAATAGCAAAAAAATATATGAACGCCCGTGATTTCCTCTATCTTGGCCGTGGTAAAAACTATCCGATCGCCCTCGAGGGGGCGCTGAAGCTCAAGGAGATTTCCTACATCCATGCTGAAGGGTACCCTGCCGGTGAGATGAAACATGGGCCGATCGCTCTGATCGATGAGGATGTGCCTGTGGTTGTTTTGGTGCCCAAAGGGAGCACCTACGAAAAGACGCTCTCCAACATGGAGGAAATCATCGCCCGTGGCGGTCGCGTGATCGCCGTCTGTTCCGCCGGTGATGAAGATGTTCGTGAGAGGGCGGAAACGACCATTGAAATTCCGAACCTCGACGAAGATCTTGAGCCACTGCTGCTGTCGGTGCCGCTGCAGCTTCTGGCGTACCACATCGCCGTATTGAAGGGGACCGACGTCGATCAGCCGAGGAACCTGGCCAAGAGTGTCACCGTGGAGTAACCGGCCGGGCTGCCTGACAACCTAAATGTTCTCTTTTGAAGTTACATAAACTAACGGAAAAGGTGGGCCTGTTATGAACATTTTGCCGCATAAAAACGAACTCGACTCATACAACTCTGCAGCAACCATCACGGTGAACGGACAGAGCTTCCGCATCTACAAGGTCGATGCGCTGTCGAAGGCGGGAGTTGGTGACGTGTCCAGACTCCCCCGCACCCTCAAGATCCTGCTGGAAAACCTGCTGCGCAACGAAGACGGGGATACGGTCACAACGGATGACATTCTGGCCTTTGGCGACTGGCTGGAACAGCGCACCTCAACGAGAGAGATCGCCTTCCGTCCTGGTCGTGTGTTGATGCAGGATTTTACCGGCGTGCCTGCCGTAGCCGATCTGGCCGCCATGAGGGACGCTGTCGCTGCTGCAGGCGGTGACCCGCAGTCGATCAATCCACA
>Ga0123338_10002392_pt1 | contig 17536 bp, 17 predicted proteins | sample grotaG_FD_89793 | JGI IMG/M metagenome (GOLD analysis project Ga0123338, IMG submission 89793) | Glacier valley bacterial and archeal communities from Borup Fiord, Nunavut, Canada, to study Microbial Dark Matter (Phase II) -... | ecosystem: Environmental > Aquatic > Freshwater > Ice > Glacier ...
ACCTGCCGCGAAAAGGCGTCCCAAATTGGTTCGTGCATTTAAATCTGTCCTCACTCCACCCATTGCGTAGTGAGCTGCCGGCCGCACCGGCGCGGGTTGCGTCGCGATGTCGACTCCGTAATTCAAACAGGTCTGATAAATGCGGGGAAAACGCTCGCGGATGAACGCGGGTTCCCGCGAAGTTAAATCCAGAAACACGTTCGCACTTCCCGTTCGCCTCAGCTCAGCGGTCACGGCGCGGCTTACAACATCGCGCGGTGCCAGATCGCCCAACTCATGGTAATTCGGCATGAATCGTTCGCCCAGGCTGTTGATCAGCACCGCACCTTCCCCGCGAAGCGCTTCGGAAAGCAGAAAACGCGGCGCGCCCTCCACATACAAAGCCGTTGGATGAAACTGAACAAACTCAATGTTGCTGATTTCGGCACCGGCCCGGTAAGCCATCGCGACGCCATCGCCAGTTGCTACATCAGGGTTGGTTGTATCCAGATACACGCGCCCGAGCCCACCCGTAGCGAGTAAGACTGCGCGAGCGTGAATCTCCGTCTGCGAACGCCGCGCCTCATCGTAAACCACGGCGCCGACGACTTCGCCCGATTCAGAAGTAAGCAAATCCGTCGTGGCGGCGTAACTTTGGAAACGAACATTCGGAAGCGATGCTGCCTTGCGGTAAAGAGTCCGCGCTATCTCACGGCCAGTCGAATCGCCGTGGGAGTGGAGGATCCTGTTACGGCTGTGGGCCGCCTCCCGCGTAAACGACAACTGAGTTCCTTTCCTGTCGAACTCCGCCCCCCATTCAATTAGCTGGGTGATTGCCGCGGGACCTTCCTCAACCAGCGTGTGCACAGCTATTGGATCGCAAAGGCCGTCTCCGGCGTAGAGCGTATCCTGTTCGTGCAATTCCACCTCGTCGTCATCGCTCAGGGCGACCGCAATTCCACCTTGCGCATACTCCGACGACGATTCGCGCAGCTTGTCTTTCGCAATGACAAGAACTGTCCCCGCCTGGGCGAGTTCGATCGCGGCGCGCAGGCCGGCAACCCCCGCTCCAACCACCAGAAAATCGAGATCCATCTATTGGTGCGATTCTAGCAGTCCGGCAGGAGATTTATAGTTATAGGGATGCCTTCTTTCGCGGTGCGGACACCGCAACGTGACTACCACGCGCATGTGGAACGCGGGATTACAGAGCGGGCACAGGCTTTCCTGCCCCAAAACGTTTCGCGCGTTTTTGTAGTAACTACGGAAGAGGTCTGGAGACACCAGGGCCACCGGCTGCAAACCGGACTGGCGGGCGTGCCTTTCGTCAAACTTTTTCTGCCGAGCGGAGAACAGTTCAAACGGTTGGCGGAAGTGGAACGCCTCGCCTGCGAAATGATAGATGCCAAGGCAGATCGCCACGCGCTAGTGATCGCTTTTGGCGGCGGTGTGGTGAACGATATGGGCGGTTTCCTGGCTGCCATTTTCATGCGTGGCATTCCGGTGCTGCAAATCCCCACAACGCTGTTGGCGCAGGTGGACGCGGCCGTGGGGGGCAAGACCGGTGCCAATCTGGTCAACGGGAAAAACCTTGTTGGTTGTTTTCATCAGCCGCACGCCGTGCTGATCGACCCAGGCGCGGTGGACACCCTTCCCGAGCGCGAATATCGCGCTGGGTTGTATGAGGTGATCAAGCATGGCGTCATCGCCAGCGAACCGCTTTTTCGATTGATGCAAGGCGCGGGAAAACTAGTTTTGCAGCGTGAAGCTGCAACCGTAGATCAAATGATTGCGGATTCCGTGCGGATCAAGGCCCACGTGGTGACTGTAGACGAACGTGAAACAGGAATGCGAAAGATTTTAAACTTCGGACACACGTTTGGGCATGCGCTGGAGGCCGAGACCGGGTACACCCGATTCCTCCATGGAGAAGCAGTGGGCTGGGGCATGCGCGCAGCCACTATGCTCGCAATGCGGCGCGGATTGATAAATTCCGAGGGAACAGAGATTCTGGATGTAATCGAAAGCTACGGCCCCATTCCCGGGGTAGACGGAATCTCAGCTGCCGCCCTGGAACGCCGTCTGCTTTCCGACAAAAAAACAGCGCATGGGACCATTCATTTCGTACTGCCGGTTGGCATAGGCCAAGTGCAAGTGGTCACGGGCGTCACGCAACCGGAAGCGCTCGCTGCCATCGAAGAGGCCCTGCTCTGAACGTCGCTCAGAAGGGCACCACACCCTTAGGGACACGCACTGAAGAAGAAGCGTCGCGGTATGTACGCGCCATGTTCGGCCGCGTTGCGCACCGCTATGATTTCGCAAATCACCTGCTCTCGTTTGGAATTGACCGGTTGTGGCGCAGGCGAGTAGTGAAGCTTGTCAGACCGGTATTGCACCGGGAAGGCGCTCTGGTTCTAGATCTGTGTTGTGGAACCGGTGACTTGATGCTGGCCCTCGGCCGTAATCGCGGCCACGCTGTAATGGGTAGCGATTTCTGCCATCCCATGCTGAAAGCGGCTTCGCGCAAAGATCGCCAGGCGCCTTTGATCGAAGCCGATGGTTTGCTCTTGCCCTTCAGCAACGGGTCGCTTGATCTGATCACCATCGCGTTCGGGTTCCGGAACTTCGCGAACTATGAAGCGGGCCTGATTGAAATGAGGCGAGTGCTGCGACCAAATGGGCTTCTGGCCATTCTTGAATTTTCACAGCCGCCGAACAACTTTCTCAGAACGGTTTATGAATGGTATTCGGGCTGCGTGCTCCCAAAAATCGGCGGTATTGTGTCCGGTTCCCGCGACGCTTACGAATACCTGCCGTCCTCAGTGCGCAAGTTTCCCGGCGCCGAAGAACTCGCCAGGATGATGGAAGCTGCAGGCTTCGCGCCGGTTACCTTTCAGCGGCTCACATTCGGTGTAGTAGCAATTCATCTGGGCCACATCAAGCAATCAACATCACTTGAATGTCCATCACATTCGTCCCCGTCGGACCGGTGATTACCAGCCCATCTCGGCTCTCTAAGTAGGGATAGGAATCGTTGTTCTCAAGTGCTTCCCGCGCTCCACAATCTGCAGTGTTACCGTTCACAATCCCGCCCGCTGCATCGGTCGGGCCATCCGTGCCATCCGTGCCGCAGCACAAAATGGTTACTCCGTCCAAGCCTGAAATCGCGATTGCGGCCGCTAATGCAAATTCCTGGTTCCTTCCGCCCTTGCCACTTCCCCGCAGAGTAACCGTGGTCTCCCCACCGGAGAGCAGGCACACTGGCGGTTTTGCCGGATAACCTTGCTCACGTACCTCACGGGCGATCGATGCTAATACCCGCGCAACCTCGCGCGTTTCACCTTGCACCGTTGAACTCAGCAGCAGCGTACGGTATCCAAGCGACCGCGCCTTCTTGCGCGCCGCAGCCAGCGCGAGACGATTGCTCCCGATCACTTTGTTCGTTGCGTCCGTGCTCTTTGGCGTTTCTCGTAGCAGGTTAGACGCGTTTCCCGAAATCTCAAACCGTTCCAACAGTTCGAGAGCGTCGCCGATGGTAGTGGGATCGGCCGCAGTCGGGCCGGACCCGATCACTTCCAGGTTGTCACCAATCACGTCGGACAAAATCAGGGACACTGTTTCAGCCGGACGAGCCATCTCCGAGAGTTGCCCCCCCTTAATTTGAGAAAGGTGTTTGCGCACCGTGTTCATTTGATGTATATCCGCGCCCCGCGCCAACAGTTGACCTGTAATGCTGCCTTTCTGCTCAAGCGAAAGACCAGGCACCGGCAGCGGCATCAGCGCCGAAGCCCCTCCCGAAAGAAGGCAGAGGACCAGATCCTTGTCACCGGCGGCGCGCGCAATTTCCGCGATGCGCGCGGCACCGCTCATGCCGGCCTCGTCCGGAATCGGGTGTCCACACTCCCTTACTTCAATACGCTTTAGTAGCCGGGCGGTGTGTCCATATTTCGTGTTCACCGCGCCCGCCGTGATACGCTGGCCCAGCTTGCGTTCCGCCTCAGCAGCCATCACGGCCGCCGCCTTCCCCGCCCCCACAACATAGATGTTCCGATAGCGCGACGGGTCTATATCCCAATGCGCACGCATGGCTCGTACCGGGTCCGCCGCAAGAACACCAGCTTTAAAAATTGAGAGGGCGTGCAACCGTTGCAGGTCTGTCATTGACCGAAAATCGGCAGCGCAAATATCTGCTCGATTGTGCGGTGCGTATCTTCCTCCGCCACAGATACGCGGTACGCCGCTTGACGATATGCCGCTTGCCTTTCGTCATAAAGACGGCGCAACTCCGCGGGATCTTGCGCCAGTGGACGATGCGTGTGCTTCTGTACCCTTCGCTCCACGATGTGAAACGGGCAATCGAGCCATACCGAAACGCCGTGATTCGCGATCGATTCGCGATTTTCTGTTTGCGCAAATGTGCCGCCGCCCAACGCAATCACCGATGCAGCTCCCGCCCGAACTCGCTTAATCCGCCAACTTAGTGCCTCAGCCTCAATCCTTCGGAATCCGGGTTCGCCATGGCGCGCAAAGATTTCTGCGATGGAGCACTGTTCCGCAGTTTCGATATCCTGATCCAGATCGGAGAATTGCCAGCCGATGCGCTCCGCCAGCAAGCGGCCGACAGTTGTTTTTCCAGACCCCATGAAACCTGTTATAAAAATGCCCGGAGTCTGTTTCAGTTTCAAAATCATCGGTTCATTTTGCTCAACGGCGAGTCTACCACCCATGGGACCAGACGTTCCGCCAGAATGGCAACCCATCCGGATGCGGGTGTCACCACTGTGCGGGCGTCACGTTCCACTCCGCGCACAATCGCTTCCGCACACCGTTCAGGAGAGATCGCACGGCTTCGAAATTTCAATACTCCCTCCGGCGGCTTTCCTATCGCCGAACCCTGGAAACTGGTTGTCACATAGCCCGGCAAGACGTCTGTCACTCGAATTCCCGTTCCCTGCAATTCCCTCCTCAAACCCGAACTGACCGAACTCAGTGCGGCTTTCGATGCCGAGTACATGGTCATCCACGGCAACGCAATCTCAGCCGCTATCGAAGATACATTCACAACATGACCTAGGCCCCGCACTCGCATAAGCGGCAGTACCAACTGGATCATAGCGACAGCGGCAAACAGATTCAGCTGGAACAGATCGAGCACTTCCGACAGATCGGCACTCTCAGTGGGCCCATAAACACCGCTGCCGGCATTGTTGACCAATATGTCGATGCGCCCGTAGCGTTCCATCGTGCGGCGAACCAGCATCTCGCGATCGACCGCACGCGTTAAATCGCATTCTGTCGAAAGCAATTCGGGCAGCCCAATGTGCGATCGCGCTCCTAATGAAAGTAACGCGCCACGGCGGCCAAAAGCATCAATACATGCATTACCGATGCCGCGCGACGCGCCGGTAAGCAGTACAACTTTGCCGCGTACAGTCAAGGCTTACACCTGGCTTTAGCATATCGCGGATAATGGAGCTATTAATGCCGAGGCTGTTGCCCTTATTTCCTCTCCAAATGGTTGTCTTTCCACGGACACACCTCCCCCTCCACATTTTTGAAAACCGCTATAAAGAGATGGTCGCTGAAGCCATTGCGGAGAAAAGTGAATTCGGTGTCGTGCTGACAAAAGATGATGGTATTATGAACGCCGGCTGCACGGTACTGGTCGAAAAGGTATTAACAACGTACCCGGACGGCCGCATGGATATTGTGACGCGCGGCGCCAGGCGGTTTGAAATACTTTCACTCAACCTGGACAAGGAATATCTTCGCGGCGAAGTGGAATTCTTCAACGATGAAGACACAGCTGAAGTGCCTCTGGACTTGCGCGCGCAAGTTCTGAAAAGTTTCGGCGCCATGCTGGAAGCAAGCGAGTCTACTTTCATCCCCGAGCCAGTTCTTTCAGATCCTCAGCTAAGCTTTCAATTAGCGCAAGCTGTAAACGATGTCGCTTTTCAAAGCGTTATTCTGCGCAACCGGTCTGAGACTGATCGCTTAAGACAGCTTAGCCAATTCTTGCATCAGTACGTGCCGCGGTTAAAACACACTGAAAAGATGAAGCAACTCGCGCCCCTGAACGGGTTTGGTCACAAACCAGCGGGATTGTAAGCTGGTGATTGTACGGATTGACGGGAACGCGCTGCGGCCCGTCCCCTGGCTAGCTTCCCTTTGCGTCCACGGGGCGCTTGTGGCGCTTCTATGGTTGGTCTCGGGAGGCCTCCCTGCCAAGACGCCTACCGCTTACGATCAACTGATTAAGGGCAAGGAATCGCAAATTGTTTTCTACAAGTTTCGGGACAAGCTTCCCGATGTACAGCCTTTCCAAAGTGCTGATGCACGCGCTCCAAGGGCAGAGATCCGCATTCCAAAGCAATCGATTGTGTCTTCGCCAAAGAACGCAGTGAAAGGAACGCAAATTGTCTGGCAGCCCGTTCCGGATATCCTGCCCAAAGAAGTTCCTTCGCCAAATATTCTCGCCATCAAAGCACCTCCGATTGCTGCTCCCGAAAAAAAGAAGTTTGTGCCTCCCGCCGAACAGTCAAAAGCAGCGCTGGAAACTGCCCAGCCTAAGCTTCCCGATACCCCGCAACAACTTTCGCGGGAATTCCGATTGCCTGACCAACTGGGGGCGATACCGAAGCTGACCTCCGAGAACCGTGTTCGGTTTGTCGCACCCGAAGCTCGAGCCAAACGCGCTGTCGCTCAATTGGCAGAACTCGGGGCAGCGCCAGCCATCGCGGCCGGCGCCCCGGCATCGAGTGCCTTGGCGGGAATAAAAGCAGCCGATCTGAACATAGCCGTCGTCGGGCTTAATCCTTCAGAGAAAAACGCTATCCCGCAAGGCTCGCGCGCAACAGAGTTTTCAGCCGGGCCTGCGATACGCCCTGAAGGTGGGACGGGCGCCGCGGGCAAAGGAGTAACGGTTCCTGACCTCTACGTCACCGGCGGCGGTACGGCGGCAACTCCGACGTTGATGGCCCGATTGAACGCCGCGCCAACTTCGCCCGAAGCTCTACGCGGCATGTCAAAATACGCCGCGCCGTCCACCGAATCAGCAAGCTCGGCACCGGCTACACGGCGCACCGGCGCGACCCGCGTTTCGAGTGCGCCCACCCCGCGATTCGATGGCAAAGAAGTCTATACCCTGGCCATCCAGATGCCAAACATCACTAGCTACGTGGGCAGTTGGCTGATGTGGTACACAGGCCGCCAGGCAGGCGCGGGCCCTGTGGTGGCGCCTGTTCCCCATCGTAAAGTGGATCCCAAATATGTCGCGCAAGCGGCAGAAGAACGCATCGAAGGGAAAGTCCAGCTGCTCTGCGTAATCAGCCGTACCGGGCATGTCGATCATGTCGAATTGGTGCGCGGTATTGACGATCGCTTGAACCAGAGCGCCATGGAAGCGCTGGCTAAATGGGAATTTTCCCCTGCATTGCGCGGCGGAGAACCTGTGGACGTCGATGTATTCGTTGAGATTCCTTTCCGCCTTGCACCTCGATTCAACAAATGAAAATAACGGAACGGCAACACCTGATTTTTGACGCGGACGACACCCTGTGGGAGAACAATATCTATTTCGAGGATGCCTTCGACCGATTCTGCGAGCATTTGGCCCACTCCTCACTTACCCCGGACCAAATTCGCGCGGAGTTGGACTTAATCGAAATGGAAAATAACAAAGTTCACGGCTACGGCGCAGTGAATTTTGCACGCAATTTGCGGCAGTGCTACAAGAGTCTTTGCGAAAGACCCGTGTCAGATCACGATTTGAAACATGTCTCGGCGGCGGCTCACAAGATTCTAGATAGCCCGATGGAATTGATCGATGGCGTGGCAGAGACGCTTCAGGAGCTTGCCACCCGGCACGAACTAACCATGTTCACGAAAGGCGAGATCAAGGAGCAGACAGCTAAGATTGAGCGCTCTGGCTTGCGGCCGCTTTTCGCCCACTGCGCAATAGTAAAAGAGAAAAACCGCGAAGCTTACCTGGAACTGGCTGATGCTCGCGGGTTCCGCCATCACGCCACCTGGATGATCGGCAACAGCCCCAAATCTGACGTAAACCCGGCTCTTGCAGTTGGCTTAAATGCAGTTCACATCCCGCATGAACGAACATGGACGCTCGAAAGAGAGGAAATTATGGAAGGTGGCGGACGCCTAATGACTCTCACCAGCGTCCGCCATCTACTGCTACACTTCTAGGCCGCTTTCTGAATTTTGCCGTCGCGGATGCACGATGTGCAAACACGAATACGGCGTGTCGCACCCGCAATCAACGCGCGGACAGATTGCAAATTGATGTTCCAGCGGCGCTTACTCACATTGTGCGCGTGGCTGATCTTGTTGCCGAACTGAGGGCCTCTACCGCAAACTTCGCAAACTCGTGCCATTTCTTTGTAATAACTCCCTAAACGTGATCTTTTACTCTACCAGCTAAGCCCAGGTTTTCCAAGGGGCTTTCCCTTGCGCCCAGAGTTCGTTCAAATATTGGTATTCCCGGAACGTATCCATCGCGAAGAAAAAACCTTCATGCTGGTATCCCATCAACTCGCCCTTGGCCGCCAACGCCGCAAGCGGACCTTGCTCCAGGATGCAATCATCGCCCGTCAGCAGCCGGAAAATTTCGGGCTGGAATACGAAGTATCCCGCGCTGGCCCAACCATCCAATTGCGGTTTCTCAATAAATTGCCGGACCGCGAAATTTTGTGTCATTTCCATGATGCCGTAGCGCGAGACAGGGCGCACCGTCGTCACCGTCGCCGTGCGTCCATGGTCCTGATGAAACTGCACAAGCGAAAGCAAATCCACATCTGCCACGCCATCCCCATAGGTCAACAAAAAGGGCTCATTCCCGACGTAGCGTTCCACCCTCCCCAAACGGCCGCCAGTCATTGAATCCGCACCCGTATCGGCCAGCGTCACCCGGAAATCCTGCTCCTCATGCGCGCCGTGAAATGCCATCCGATGGTTCTCGCCCAGGTTGACCGTGAAGTCATTGTTCATCGCTTCATAATTCAGAAAGTATTCCTTGATCATGTTGCCCTTGTAACCGAGGCAGAGCACAAAATCACGGAACCCGGCCTGCGCATAGGTCTTCATGATGTGCCAAACAATGGGGCGTCCGCCGATTTCCACCAGCGGCTTGGGACGGAATTCCGTCTCCTCGCGCATCCGGGTTCCCTGCCCGCCGCATAGGATCACCACTTTCATGAAGCTACAGCCTCAGCCGGCATGACGTGCAACGGGTTCCCTCCGGCCGCAATAAACTCACTAATCACACGAATTGTGTAGTCCAGCATAGGTTCCGTTAGACCCGGGTACAAGCCCACCCAGAAGACCTGCCGCATTACGAAATCCGTGTTTACCAAATCGCCCACCACTCTTTTCTCAATGTCCTCGTAGGCCGGCTGGCGCACCAAATTGCCGCCGAACAGCAAGCGCGTACCAATCTTGGCCTCGTCCAGATGCCGCGTAAGTTGATCGCGTGTGAAGGGCGCGTCCGGCTTTACAGCCAGCGGGAATCCGAACCAGCTCGGCTCGCTCCCGGGGATCCATTCCGGCAACATCAACACGTCTTCGAACTGTTTCAATCCCGAATACAAATAATCAAAATTTTTCCGCCTTGCCGCAATAAATCGGGGCAACTTTTTCAACTGTGAAACGCCAATTGCTGCCTGCATGTCGGTCAGCTTCAGGTTGTAGCCAATGTGGCTGTAAGTGTACTTATGGTCGTAACCGCAGGGCAGATCGCCCAATTCCCAATCGAACCGCTTGCCGCAGGTGTTATCTTTACCCGGCTCGCACCAACAATCCCGGCCCCAATCGCGAAAGCTCTCAATCAAGGTCTTCAGAGTCGGGTTATCGGTCATCACGGCACCGCCTTCGCCCATTGTGATGTGGTGCGCCGGGTAGAAGCTTACCGTTGCAATATCGCCGAAAGTGCCTACTTTCCTGCCTTTGTATAACGCTCCCACCGCGTCGCAGCAGTCTTCCACCAGCCAAAGCTTGTGCTTCTTGCAGAAGGCGGAAACTGCATCCAAATCGTACGGGTTTCCCAGAGTATGGGCAATCATTACGGCCTTCGTTTTGGGGCTGAGTGCGGCTTCCAGTTGTGTCACGTCCACCTCAAACGTAGGCAGCGTAACGTCAATAAACACCGGAATACAGCGGTTCTGAATAATCGGATTCACCGTAGTCGGAAATCCCGCGGCCACAGTGATCACTTCATCACCCGGTTTCAATCGCCGGCTGCCGAGCTTCGACGATGTCAAAGCGGAGAAAGCCACCAGGTTCGCAGAGGATCCGGAATTTACCAGGCTGGCGCTGCGCACGCCAAAGTAAGCCGCAAACTCTTTCTCGAACTGATTGGCGAAACGGCCCGTAGTCAGCCAAAAGTCCAGGCTCGCTTCCACCAGGCTTTGGATATCTTCCGCATCGAAAACGCGCCCCGAAACGGGCACCGGCGACTTTCCTTCAGTGAACACCTTGCCGGTGTACTCAGCATCGTAAAACTCCGCGACTAAGCCGCGGATCTGCTCACGTATTTCCAGGGGACTTCGGGACACTGGTTCTCCTCAATTCAGAATATCGGTTCCGCTGCGGGTTCAGGCGATCTATGCCGCAAGGAAAGTGTTGTACCAGCCGATCGTCTCATGCAGACCCTCATCCAAAGTATAGGAAGGTCCCCAATTCAGAACCCGGCGCGCCTTTTCGGCGCTCAAATATTGGTTGCGAATCTCGTTGCTGGCCTCATTCCGAACGTCCGGTTCCAGCGAACTTCCCATCAGCTTCAGAAGCTTATCCACCAACTGCAGCACTGTCACCTGAATTTCATTTGAAAAATTGAATGCATGCCCGCGCAACTCCGGGTTTTCCGCCAATCGTTGCGCAAGCAGCATATAAGCGGCGGCACCATCTTCCACAAAAAAATAATCCCGGATGAATTGTCCGTCAGACCGTATGACTGGACGCTGCCCCCGCACCACCGACCGTATTGTGCCCGGAACAATTCGATTCCAGTTCAAATCCCCTGGTCCATAGAAATTGCCACAGCGCGTAATCGCAACCGGCGACCCGTAGCTGTGCGCGTATGTCTGCCCAATCAGATCCGAACAAGACTTACTGCAATCGTATGGGTGGCGCCCCTGTAGAGCAGCATCTTCCCCGTAAGGCAACACATCGTGCGAGCCGTACGCTTTATCGGAGGAAGCAAGCACAATCTGCTTCACCATGGGGCTGCGCCGGCATGCTTCCAGCAACGCCCAGGTGCCCTGAATATTGGCCTCGAACGTTGACACCGGATTGCGGTTCGCTATTCCCACCAGCGTCTGTGCAGCTAGGTGAATAACGGTGTCAATCTCATATTCGCCTAGCGCCCGTTCCAGCGTTTGCTGATTGCACACGTCGCCCCGAACCACCTTCAAACGCTCGATCGCACCGCTGCGGACCAGTTCGCTTTGTGGCACCCAATCCCGCACCAGACAGACTACGTCCGCTCCAGCTTCCACAAGGCGTTTGACCAGCGCGGTACCCACCAGCCCAGTGCCTCCGGTCACAAAAGTAAGACGGTCCCGCCAAAAATCTTGAGATGTTTGTGCCTTCACTACCAGAGCTTAAACCATTGGCGCGGTTTCGCGAACCCCTTTGCCGCAATCGTTACCGGTTGACCTGTCAAAACCTTAGCCGGATTCGTTCGAAAAAGCGCGTCCGCCCGTTCTTCCCCATATTCCGACGAAACAGACTGAAAAGCTGCCCTCAGCGTGGGAGGACGATTTTCAAGATCATGAGCATCGCTTGCCACAAAATGAACAAGATCCCGGTCCATCAAATTTCGCGCCGCAACTTGGGCGCTCTTTCCAAAACGCCCAGCGAACGATTGGGCGGTCACCTGCACACGGCAGCCACTCTCAACCCACTCAGCTATTTGGAGCAAGCCATTCGCCAGAAGCGCGTTTCGCTCCGGATGCGTGATAACCGGGCAGATCCCCATACCCAGCATTCTCCGAAGCACATCGCCTATGCGTGCCGGGATCGCCTGGTTGGCAAATTCCACCAGCAGGTAGCCATGGCCGTTGATTGTGTATCTCAACGGGTGTTCGAAAAGGTCTTGGATATTGTCGAAGGAAAGATGGAAATCGCAGCCGCGATGAATGCGCGGAACATCATCCAATTTGGCAAACTCAGCCAGTTGTTCCTCAATCTCATCCGGTTTGAAAGGGTACTTCAGATCGCTGTGAGGGGTTGCAACGATGTCTGTCGTGCCGTTAGCTGCCGCCAACCGGAGCATCGCAATGGACATTTCTTTATCCTTCGCGCCATCATCCAGACCATACAACACGTGCGAATGGATATCGACCATTCAATTACGGCTGAGCTGTCAGATAAACATCTCTTCGTCTTGAGTTGCATGATCCACGGACGATTTCCCCGGACGCGCATAGACGGAAAGAGCCGCTCGGATGCCAGAGAAAATACCGTCCAACTCACGAACCGGTTTCATCAGAACTTCCTTTGTAGCGTCCGTTGCGCTCTGCACCTGATCGACGGTATCGTCCACGGCACCATCAATGCGGGCCACCTGAATCTTCGCCCGCTCGCTGAAATCCTGCACCAGATCACTCAGGCGGCTCACCTGTTCCTTGCCGATCCTGACAATGTCCACTGCGTCCGTGGTCACCGTATCGATTTTGGGCCTTACATCCTGCATTACCCCGCGAATGGTTTCAAGAATTGGCTCTGTCTTGTCAAGCAAGCCGTTCACCTTGATCTGTGAGCGCTTAAACGTTTTGAAAATCAGGTATACCACCACCGCCTGAATCATCAAACAAAGCGCCGCGATAAATACGCCGCTCGAAACCACTATCCGGAAAGTATCTTCAGACATGAAGGCCCACAACTTAAGTCTAAGCCGAACGCGGGCCTAGCTGCGCGCTTCACTCGGCAAATTCGGCTCCACCTTGTCGCGATACGCCTGCTTGCCCGCTTCTACAGCGTCGTTAAGTGTATCTTTCTGGCGATTCAGTACATCCTTGCCCTTGTCGACCAGGTCGCTGGCGGAATCCTTCAACGTGGCAGTCTGCTTTTTCAAGTACTCTTTTCCTTCATCAGCCTTACTCATCAGCAAATCACGCGTTTGATCCCCTGACTTGGGCGCAAAGAGCATCCCGAGACCTACGCCGATTCCCAGGCCCAGAAAGAAATTTGCCATTCCGTCTCTATTCATGTCACTGCTCCTTTTTCGTTCCAATAAAACTTTGCCTGTCACGGTAGCAGTTTTGCTTCCAATTAGATAGGACGCATAATGAGATCGATTGTTTAAGAAGCGCGAGACCAAAAAACTTGATCGGGACGGCCTTTGGAACTATGCCCTGAAGTCCGTAGGCCAGCGCGCTCAGACCAGTTCTGAAATACGCGCCAAGCTGCGCAACCGCGCTGCGGAACCGGAGGATATAGACATCACTCTCAGCAAATTAAAAGAGTATGGCTTTCTGGACGACCGCCGCTTTGCCCAGACCTTCGCGGAAAGCCGCCTCAACAACCAGGGTTTCGGGAGCGGCAGGGCCATGCGGGATCTGCAAGCCCGACGCGTAGCTCCCGCTCTAGCCGAGCAAACCGTTCAGAAAGTCTACGCCGAACAGAATGAGGTTCTGCTGATTGAAGCATACATAAGGCGCAAGTACCGGACCGCCAACCGCGAGATTCTTTTCTCTCAGGTTAAAGACATGGCCTCCGCATTCCGGCGGCTTCGCCTGGCTGGCTTCTCCACGGCCAACATCGTAAAGGTCCTGAAGCGCTTCGCCGCTGATCCCGGCCTTCTGGATAACCTCGAAGACTCAGACCAGACATAGCACCAGCCCGTGGCCGGGAAAGTAAAGTGCGCGTTCCAAATGAAGACTAGCCCGCATTTCTCACAGCTAGTAGGAGCGGGGCGAAAATCGATGGCATTTACGATCCGGAGACAACTGATTCGAGTAATTTCCGTCCGCGGGGTGAATCGGAATGAGATGGATATTTATGGCAGACATCAAGAAGAAAAGCGTTCCTAGGTTTAAGAGCGATGAGGAGGAACGAAACTTTTGGGCCACAGCCGATTCGACCAAGTACGTCTACCGGGGACGGGGCACCCGCACCAAGCTAACTGCGCTGAAGCCCTCGTTAAAAATAATTTGATTGCGTCTGCCAGCGTCGATGATTACGAACCTGAAAATTCTGGCCAATTCGCGGGACGTTCCGTATCATTCGCTATTTAAGTTTTTCTCGCTGAGCTTTTGGCGCAGGAACGTCAAGTGCGCGCACCGGACAGCAAGCGTTGCTAACCGCGCCCGACTTCGCGAGTCTTATATAACAATGTGCGATTTCCTTCGGCTTCTGGTTGCAATACCTTTTCTTGGATTTGTGGTTAGCGCTGAGGGGGCTCGCCTTTCCATTCAGGCGGGCAACTCCTTGCTTGTCGGCGAACGCCCCGGCATTACGGTCGATGGTGTAGACCCGGGTGAACGCGTTCGGCTACATTCGTTTCGGTCGCAGATGGTTTCGGTGCGGGAAGCCGGGGCGTATGTGAATAAGAACGTGATCTTTCATGCGTGGGCGGACTTCGCGGGCAACTCCAAAGGTACTGTCGACGTGGATGCGCAGCCACCTGTAGCGGGCAGCTATTCAGGTGCGGACCCGCGGGGATTTTTCTGGTCGGGTTATGCGGAGGGCAGCGGGCCGACGCCGCCAACTCCCGGCGGTGTGCCGGCAGCCGAAACTTTGAAAGGCCGCGTCGTCAGATTCGAACTGGAACGAAAGGGAGCGATCGCGGACGCGCGAAGTCTGGCTTTGCGGCTCTGGAACGATGACATCGAATTCACCAAGGTGGAGACTCCAAACGTGGTGGGTTACTTCGCGGCACCGAAGGGCGCTCTAAAATTACCCGTGGCGATCACGCTCCACGGCAGCGAAGGCGGCACCTTTGACGCGGCGAAAAGAGATGCCGGGCTTTTTGCCTCGCACGGATTCGCTACGTTGAGCCTGATTTATTTCGCTTGGCCGTACTCCGGAATCGTACAGGTTCCGCAGGCATTCGACAACATACCTTTGGAGCGGATCGCCTATGCGCGCAAGTGGCTGGCCGGAAGGCCGGAAGCCGACGTGACCCGGCTGGCGCTACGTGGTGTATCAAAGGGATCGGAGTTGGCTTTACTGGCGGCGGCTGAATATCAGTGGGTGAGGGCGGTTGCCGCTTGCGTGCCGAGTTCGCTGGTGTGGGGCGCGTTCGGGGCCGATTTTTCAGATGGCAAACCGCACTCCGGGTTCAGTTTCGCCGGAAAGCCGCTTGCCAACATTGGTTATGGGGACTATGCGCCGGTGGAAGCGGGCACGATGACGCTGGCGGCTCGGCACCGGCTGGACCGTACCGCCGCAAGCGGGGATGCGGTGCGCTCAGCGGCAATTTCTGTGGAGAGATCGAGCGCGCGTTTCCTGCTCGCTGGCAGTGGTGAGGATGACGTGTGGCCTTCGCTTGAAATGTCGAAGGAAGTGGCGGCACGCTTGCAGGCGGCGGGCAAAGAGCCGTTGATCGAACTGCAGCTATTTCCACATGCCGGGCACTATATATGCGGAACAGGGGATGCTCCTTCCCGCTCGGGTTCCTCCGACGGATCCACTCCAGGCGGGGGTGCCGCCGAGGCGACGGGGCAGGCCGCCAGAGAGGTTTGGGAGAAGACACTTGCGTTTCTGCGCGGTTCGTTACGGTAATCGGGCCGCGTCTTAGGCGAAGGCGGCAGCGGCCTTGACCGCAATTGCTTTGCCGACAGCGCCGCCGCCGGTGGCATCGAGAATCCAATGCACGCCGAAATAGATCTGGCTGATTTGATTCTGTTCGATCGCTTGTTTCAGCGTGAAGGTCTGCTGCCATTTCGGGCGGATGACGCCTGCGCTGTCGGTGGTGGCGCCGTTGAACTCGTCGGACACATAGGTGACGGTAATATCCTTCGGCAGCTTTACCACCAACGAAGCGGACGTTTCGAAGCAGGCCGTTCCAAAGGTGGCGTACCCGGAGGGATGCGTAGGGAAATTGCGCGTAAAGTTGTCACCGGTGGCACCCCCGCAGCGGGTGCAGGCGACGGGTCGCTTGCGGGTGCGCCCAAGGCAACCAGAAAGAATCGCCCTTCTTGTGCCGATGCGTGTTGGCATCGCCCAGTTGAGCCCCAGCCCGCACCGGCTTCGCGGATGGCTGCCACCGGTTTCCAGAAACCGTAGACGTATTTCCAATATCAGGCGGCTATGCTGGCATCCGCCATGGCCGCGTTGATGGCCACGAGAACGCTGAGCTGGTCTTTTGCGGCCAAGGCCAGGAACTCGGTTGGGGCAACCACCACCTGGTTATAAAGCCGGGGCTGGGTACCTAGCTAGCTGTTGCGCAAAGCTCCCAAAGCCGCATAATACCCGCACATGCCATGCACGCCAGCCCCAGGCGGAGTAGAACTGGAACACAAATAAATCGCACGATCCGGCGTCCCATACCGCCGCCAAGTGGGCCGAAACAAAGTTTGCGAAATATCCGAGATGCCCCCAGTCACATCACCTCCCACCAAATTCTCATTCCCCAATTCCAGATCCGAAGGCCCCGCCACATGCCGCGCCAGAATACAATCTCGAAAACCCGGCGCGAACCGCTCAATCTGTCTTTCTATATGCTCAGCCCGATCCACCTTTGAACCGGCAGGTGTATGGCAGTAAGCCCAAACCACGTGTTTTCCCAACGGTGCCCGCGAAGCATCGAACAAAGTCGGCTGCGACAGAAGCACGAAAGGCCGCTCACTCACTTCGCCGCGAACAGCCGACCGCTCCGAAGCCCTAATCTCTTCCGCCGAACCCCCAATGTGAACCGTCGCAGCAAGTGCACAATCCCTGGCTCGCCACGGAATCGGCTCGCGCAATGCCCAATCCATTTTGAAGGAACCGGGTCCATAACGGTATCTTCCCAGCCGCTTCCGAAAGTCAACAGGCAGCCGTGCCCCGGCAATTTCGGCAAGAGCCCGGGGGGATACATCCGCCATCACAATTCCCTCTTCACCCGCTAAACTTTCCACCCGGCTCGCGGTCACGACATCGCCCCCCAGGGCCCGCAGCTTACTAACCAGACAATCCGAAATGGCTTGGGCCCCGCCCTCTGGAATAGGCCATCCCACAGCATGCGCCGACGCTCCCAGCACCAGTCCGAACCCGGCGCTCAACGGCTGATTCAGAAATGGGTAGTGCGCGGCAAGCCCTGTAAACAGAGCTCGCGCCCGTTCCCCCGCAAACCTCGAGTCAGCCAAAAATTCAGCCGAAAGCACCGCGTTCAATCCGAAACGGGCCATCCGGAACGGGTGCTTGGTCCACCCCAGCGGCTTCAGCAATTCGTGGCGAAAGATCTCCCAATCCCGCACAACCGGCCCATACAATTTTGCCCATGGAATGCCGTCAGTCCCTAAGTTACGCGCGGTCTCACCCAAGTCACGGTGCAGCATCACCGCTGTTCCATCGTCCAGCGGATGGGCCAGCGGGGCGGTTCCATGAATCCAGCGGACAT
>Ga0123338_10002396_pt1 | contig 17526 bp, 8 predicted proteins | sample grotaG_FD_89793 | JGI IMG/M metagenome (GOLD analysis project Ga0123338, IMG submission 89793) | Glacier valley bacterial and archeal communities from Borup Fiord, Nunavut, Canada, to study Microbial Dark Matter (Phase II) -... | ecosystem: Environmental > Aquatic > Freshwater > Ice > Glacier ...
AGATAGTGTTCCAGCAGCGCCCGCTCTTGCGCCGCATCGCTCAGGTTGAATGCCTGCCCATAGGCCAGCACCGCGCGAAAGGCTGGCGGCCCGCCCAGTCGGCGGATCACGAAAGGCGACTCACTCCCATCGGGCAGGCGGGCCAAGACACAGAGGCCGGCCAGCGACACCGGGGCGCCGGCGGGTCGGCGCCGGCGCCGGCGTTGCGCTTCGGCGTTAGTCGCTGCGGGTCCGGTCGGCGTGCTAAAATAGGCACGCGCCGCCGGGCGCAGGCTGCTAGAAAACGGTAAGGGGAGGGCCACAAAGCCTGCCGCCGTGGGCTGCCAAGCCACCGTGTCATCCGCCCATTGCGGGTAGCCACGGCGGTGGAGGGCATAAGCTAAGGTGGATTTGCCGGTTTCCGAAGCGGCGCACAAGGCCAGCACTCCCTGCGGCAGGCGCACGGCGCTGGCGTGTAACACCTGCGCCCCGCGCGTTTGCAAGACCAGCGGTAAGATGAGCGCGCCATAGGCGGCGCGGATGGCGGCGGCGGTCGCGCCCGCCAACGGGATCGCCGTGACCGCGCCGCTAGACGCAAAGCTGAAAGTCGCCACATCCGGCCAGCGAATCCAGTGGCGACCGGCAGCCTGATAGACCGCCAACTGTAGTTGGGTCGCCGGATTGTGCCAGACCTCCACCCGGCTGCCGGGGGGGACCAGGGCAGCCGGGGAGTCGATCAACAGCGCTGGAATCATCGGCTAGGACAGGGACACCGCGTTAGAATGCCTGGCCGGCGATCTTAAAGGCTCCACCACTTTCGGGTTGGGTGCCCGCCTTGAGAATGCCCGGCATCGTAATATCTCGTACATCGGCAACGTAGGTGAGTTGCATCGGTTCCCAAGCGGCCGGCGGTTGCTCAACCAGCGCTGCGTCCTGCTGTTTTTGTTCGTCCTTCTCCATGATACTCCCTCCACATAATAGCTGAATAAGGCCCATTCCCATTAGAGATAAATTAGCGATAAACGCGGCCACCGCTGCGGTTAAACGCTTAAAAGTGTGTTTGGGCCCACGCTTCCAGGCGCAGAACGTTCCACAATTGATACGCCCCCCGTGGATCAGCGCCGGCTAACGTTGGCGCCAAGCGGGCTGCCAGGGCCGGCGCATCTACCACGCCCAGCCGGGCCAGGGCCGGGGTGCCGCCCAGCTGTCGCCAACAGGCGGCTGCGTCGCGCACAATGGTGCGTTGAAAGAAATGCAAGGCGCCCACTTTCGCCTGGGTCGCAAACCCGGCCTGTGGGCAGCGCCGGTTGAGCGCTTCGCGGGCCGGCGCTTTGCTCCAGCCGCCGCGTTGCAGGCGCTCTGGGCGCGTGCGATACAACAAATGCAGCAAATCGGCATCCCAAAACGGTTGCAGCAGCCGCATACCCAGGCGGCGCCCCAGCTCAAACGTCTCCTCAGCTTCCATCGCCAGCAACGGCGCTTGCAGTTCATGGCGGGCTTGCTGCAAATACAGCGAGCCACGCACGGCTTGCGGCATCCGCGCGGTCAGCCGTTCGACCACGGCTTGGCGCAGCGGGGGGTCGCCGGTGATCCACGCGGCGGTCAGCCGCAGCGCCCGGTTGCGCCGGTTCGCCGCATAGACGGTCGGCACAGTATCCCGCAGCCAGCGCGCCGCCTGATTACCCAGCAAACCCCGCAGCCCATAGACCCATAAGATATTATAGACATTATAACGCAATCGCGCTTTATATGAGCGGTGAAATACGCTGAAATAATGGGCCAAGCGCGTCCATTCGCCCGCCGCCATCAAATGGGCGGCGTAATGCGGGCCGGCGCTCAGTGCCTCATCACCGCCGCTGCCGGTCAGGATGATGGTGCAGCCGTGGCGCCGGCCCCTTTGCGACAGGTGATAATAGGCGGGGGTGAACATTCCCCACAAGGGCGCGGGCCAACCGGCCGTTAGTTGCAACGACTCCCAGAGCAGGCCATCCGCGCCGGCGGCGTGGTCGAACGGCACCAGTTCACGCGGTAGGCCCAGGCACGCGGCGACTTGGCGCTGCACCGTTTCTTCGTTTAGCGTCAGATCGGGGAAATCCAGGCATAAGGCGCTGGGTGGGGGCTCGCCGCTTTGCCGCGCCAAATCGCTCGCGTGCATGGCGACCGTCGCCGAATCGATCCCGCCGCTCAACCAAATGGCTGGGCGACCCTGCGCTACGCAACGGGCCACAGCTTGCTGCATCAGCCCGTCGAAGCCGGCCACCTCGTCTTCACTGGCCCAGGCGACGGGCCCCGCCGCCAACGGTTGCCAATAGCGCCGGCTGTGCCGCTCCGCGCCCGTGATCCGCAGCCAATGGCCGGGCCGCAGCCGCCATATCGTCGCATAGTACGTTTCGTCGGGGGCGGTCCATTGGTGCAACAGATGCTCGGCTAGGCCGGGCAGGTTGGGCGTGCGCGCCACGCCGGGCTGATCGAGCAAGGCATCCAGACTGGTGCTAAACAGCACCCTGTCGCCGGCTGCGGCATAAAACAGCGGGTAGCCGCCTAACGGATCGCGCACGGCCAATAGCCGTCCTTGGCGGCGGTCGGCGATCAGCAAGGCGAACACGCCCCGCAAGCGGCTCGGCAGATCGCTGCCCCAGCGCCGATAGGCCAGCGCCAACAGGGTGGCGGGGTCGGCCTCCGCTGCGCCGGGGAGCTGGGCCGCCAACTCCGGGCCATTGTACAGCACGCCGTCGAACAGCACCCGCACATCGTCGCTCCCCGCCGCCTGTTGCGGCACGTCGGCGCTGCTGCGGACCAACTGCAAGCGGGCCGCCGCCGGGTGCCACGCCGCCACCCAATCTACGCCATCAGCCGAGGTACGCGCCCGGCCCAACGGCGGGGCGGCGGCGGCCCGTGGGGTCGTCACGCGCCGCTCGCGCTAGCGATCAACTGCGCGGCTGACAGGCCGGCGATCAGGCGCTCGATCTCGCTGTCTAATTCAGCAGGGCTGACGATGAAACGGCGCAGCAACTCTGCGCGAATGGCGGGGCGATCATAGCCTGCTGTCAGCAGCTCCCAGAACACCGATCCCGTGCGGTTGAGTTCATAGATGCGGTTGGTGGCTAACTGCACCAGCACCGTCTCCTCGCCCATGCGCTGGGCTACCACGTCGGGCGCAGGTCGGAGCGACGCTTGGCTGGGCAGCACACCCGGCATTACGGAACTCGGTTGCATGGGACACTCCTGATTCTGATTCGGAATAGCAGTTTGCGGCAATACGAATATACCACAGGGACGCAGGCGGGCGCAAGTATGCCGCGACCCCAATCTAGGTGGCCCATCATATCAGTCGTGTCACAATTCTTCAGAAACCGGCTAAGTGCCCATCGCGGCGGGCATGGGCCAGCGCACGCTGGAGCAGCCAAGCGGCCGGCGGTCCCAACAAAACGGTTGTGCCGGCCAGAATCAGCAACGCACTGCCAATTTCGCCGGGCGCGCCGGCATGGAACAGCGCTTGGCGTAGGCCGCGCAGTGCGTAGGTGAGCGGCAAGCCGCGCGCCAGCCATTGCAGCGGCAGGGGTAGCACCTCGATGGGATAGAAAATGCCGGTCAGCAGGGCAATCGCCCCGGTTAGCAACGCCACCACGCCGTCACCGCGCTTGATCACGATAATCAGCGCCGCCACCAGCAGGCCCAGCGTGGCGGTGTGGGCCAGCGCCAACCCTAACAGCAGCGCCACCGCGCCCCAATCGGCCCGCCCCCAATCTACATGGAACACCAGCGCCGCGCCGGCCAAGTAGAGTACTAGCTGCCCCAGGCCGATCAGCAGCGGCAGGCCAATGCCGCCCAGCACCAGCAGCCAGGCGGGCGTGGTCGTGACCAGCAGCGCCTCCATGGTGCCGCCGCGCTGTTCGCTGCGGACAGCGTTCAGCGTGCCGGTCAGCGCGGTACTCAACAAGCCCCAAAAGGCGGTGCCGACGATGATGAACCCAAACAGATCGCCCCCGTAGGCCGCCAGCGCCGGGCTTGGCCCGTTGCCCATGGTGCGACTGAGGAAAAAGTACATCCACAGCGAAGTGGCGATGCCTGCAAGCTGGAGGACGAAGGCAAAGCGATAGCTGCGGTTGGTTCGCAGGTCGCGCCGCAGGAAAGCCAGCAGCGCCCGTCCGATCCCGATCATGCTTCCGCCTGCCAAGGGATCGCTATTGCTGCCGGGTCGGCGGCGGGCCGGTCGGCAACGAGGCGGCCGGCGCGCAGCCAAATCACCCGCTCACAATAGGCGGCAGCTTCGGCGGGATTGTGCGTGACCCAGATCAGGGTCTGCCCGCTTTCACAACACGCCCGCAAGAGCCGTCGCACGCCCTCGGCCGCTTCGGGATCGAGGCTGCGCGTCGGCTCGTCCAGCAGCAACACGGCCGGTTGGTGCAACAAGGCACGGGCAATCGCCAAGCGCTGACGCATTCCGCTGGAATAGGCGCGATACGCGGTGCCCGCGACCGCCGCCAGCCCCACCGCGTCCAACACCTGGGCGATGCGGGCCTGCGCGGCGGCTCCATGCAGCCCCTGGAGCGCCGCGAAAAACTCCAAGTTGGCCGCGCCGCTCAGGGGCCAGTAGAAGGCGCGGTCGTCGCCGGTGGCCCAGCCGATTTGCCGGCGCACGGGCGCGCCCGCCGCCAGCGCCAGCCCCGTCACCCACGCTTGGCCCCGCGTGGGTTGCAGCAGGGTCGCCAGAATCCGTAGCAGCGTGCTTTTGCCCGCCCCATTCGGCCCCAGAATCGCCAGCGCTTGGCCGGCGGGGATGGTCAGATCCAGGGGCTGGAGCGCGATTTTGCCGGGCCGCGCCGCCCACGGCAGACCACCCGGCGCGGGAAAGGTCTTGCCCAGCCCCTGGATCTCCACTGCCGGCGGGGGGCCGTCCGGCTTTATGTTGCCATCACTTTCCACCAATTGTTGTCACGATTCTGCTAAAATAACCTTGTAGACCAAATTGATATGCCACTATGCTTGCAGACTCTGGCGACCACTGCTATAATACCAGAGACCGCTAGGAAAAACACATCAATTTAATCCTCTCGTTATTCAGGAAAGGGTGATGGCGTATGATGCACCGTATTGCGCGTAAGGTTTTGCCGTTCAGTGTGCGGGGCGGCCTAGCCGCTGTGGCGTTGCTGACCGTGCTGGCCCTGTCCGTTATCAGTTTGGCGGCCCCGCCCCCCGGCTACGCCCAGACGACCGGGCCGACTCCGACCCCCGCCCTCAGTCCAACGCCCGCGCCCGGCGCGACCAACACGCCCGCACCCGGCCCGCAAGGCCACCCCAACCTCACCATCGGCAAGATAGTGAACCCGGCGCAGGTGCCGGTCGGCACGCAGGTGATCTTCACCATCGTCGTCACCAATAACGGCACCGCCGATGCAGTCAAGGTAACGGTGAGTGACCCGGTGCCCAGCCAGTTTCAGGTACTCAGCGCCAGCACGACCAAAGGCTCCGTGCAGATCAACGGGCAGGTGGTGACGGTGAATATCGGCACGCTGGCTCCCGGCGAAGTGGTGACGATCACGATTGTTACCCGCGCCCAAACCCCGACCCTCGGCCCGGTGCCCAACAAGGCCACGGCGATCTATTACGATCTCAACGGCGGCAATCCCAACGGATCGACGGTGGATGCCAGTGTGGATGCCTCGATCATCAAATCGGAACTGCCGCATAGCGGCAAGAGCGACGGGGGCTTCGCCTGGGTGCCGGCGCTGGCGCTGGTCTGTGGCGGCGCGGCTTGGCTGCTACGCCGTCGCCTAGCGACCGGAAAGTAAGGCGCGATGGAACTGCTACAGTATTGGCGTGTCATACAAAAACGCCTGTGGCTGATCGCCCTCTTGCTGATCGCCGGCGGGGTGGTGTCGGGCTTCGCCGGCTGGCGTGAACAGCCGGAGTATCAAAGCACGGCCCTGTTGGTCTTAAACCCCGCCGTGCCGCCGGGCTATATCTACTTGGTCCAAAGCCAAGTGGCCTCTAGCCTTGCCGATAGCTATAGCGCCCTGATGCACTCGCAGTCGTTCGGCGAACAGGTGGCGACCGAGTTGAATCATGCCTTCACCGCCGGCGAAGTGGTGGGCGGCATCAGCACCCAGTTGAAGGCGAATACCCTCTTCTTCAACGTCACCGGGCGATCCACTAGCGCGCTACGGGCCCAGCAATTGGTCAACGGCGTAATCAAGGTGTTTATCGCCGCCAATGCCGACCAGCAGAAGAAAGCCTCCAATCAGGGCGAAGGCAGCATCAAAAATGATATGCAACAGCGCCTGCAAGGGAAGATAACCTATCTCGCCGACTTGAACAAGAGCTACGAGGAGCAGATCCGCACGCTCGACGCCCAACCGTCCGGCAAAGAGCGCAACGATCAACTGTTTCAACTGCGCGGCCAATTGATCACGCTGCAAGAAGCCGAAACTCAGGTGATCACCGCTCTCGCCGGCGTGGACAGCAGCACCGCGCCCACCAACACGGCGGTGGTGATTGACGCGGCTCCGCTCGGCTATCCGCTCCCCAGCCGCTGGCCGGCCAATGTCCTGGCGACGATCCTCGGCGCGGCCGTGCTAGGCATCGCCCTCTCCTTTGTCTTTGACTATCTGGACTACACGGTGCGCTCACCAGAGTATCTGGAGCAAGTGATGGGGCTGACCCCCATGGCCGTAGTCGGCCTCGTGGGCCAGCACACTGCCGCGAGCTATGGCCGCCGGCGCGCCGGCAGTGGCAAACGGTTGCCGGGCCAAAGCGCCACGTTGCTCGGCGGCTGGGCGGGTCGGCTGGCCGGCCACAAGTTGGTCACGTTGGAGTTTCCCAAGTCGCCCGACTCGGAGAGCTTTCGCGTGCTGCGGACCAATATCCAGTTCTTCAGTCTGGGCAAGCCCATTCGTAGTCTGGTCGTCACCAGCGCCGGACCGGGCGAAGGCAAGAGCTTTACGGCGGCCAACTTGGCAATCGTGATGGCCCAGGCCGGCAAGCGCGTGATCCTGGTGGATACCGACCTGCGCCGGCCCAGCTTGCACAAGCTGTTTGATATGCCCAACACGGTCGGCTTCACCAATCTCGTGCTGAACAACATGGAGGATCGCGGCGGTATTATCCAACAGGTCGCCGAGGTGCCCAATCTGCTGCTTGTCACCAGCGGCCCTTTGCCGCCCAATCCGTCCGAACTGCTCGACTCGCCGCAGGCGCTCCATGTGATCCAGGGGTTGGCGCAAGCCGCCGACCTCGTGATCTATGACACGCCACCGGCCACCGCTGTCACCGACCCAGCGATCATGGCGACGCGCGTAGACGGCGTGGTGCTGGTCATCAACGCCGGGGTGACGCGCCGCGATATGGTGGAGCGGGTCCGCAAAATCTTGCACAATGTGGGTGTGAAATCGCTGATCCCGGTCCTTAATCAGGTCAAGACCAACGATTTGCGCGGCTACTACTATTACAACACCTACGGCAATACGCTGGAAGGGCCGGCGGCGATCACCAACGGCAACGGCCACAGTAACGGTCACGGCAACGGGCATCATGCCAACGGTGCAACCACCCCCGCGACCGCTGTGGAAGACATCTTGTTCCCGCCGCAAGGGAAGTAACCCGCCCCCCCTACGGGGCCACTGAGGCGACTAAAGCAGACGTTATGGCTAATACAGAACTCCGGTTGCCGGTGTCTCCCCCGCGGGGCGGGATGCCGGCCGCTGCCGAACCCGCCCCCGTCCCGGTTCCCGTCTTGCTGATTACCCCGTCCGAGGGGTGGATCGCGCTCAAGCTGCACGAAGTCTGGGAATACCGCGAACTCGTCGGCTTCCTGATCTGGCGCGACATCAAAGTGCGCTATAAGCAGACGGTGTTGGGCGCAACCTGGGCCATCATCCAACCCGTGATGACGATGATCGTGTTCAGCCTGTTTTTCGGCAAACTGGCGAAGATGCCGTCTGACGGCGTGCCGTACCCCATCTTCAGCTTTGCCGGGCTGGTGCCCTGGACCTTTTTCGCCAACGGGCTGGGGCAGGCATCCAATAGCCTCATCAGCAGCGCCAACCTGATCCGCAAGGTCTACTTTCCGCGTCTGGTGGTGCCTATCGCCACCGTCATGTCCGGCATCGTAGATTTCGCGCTGGCTTTTGTGGTGCTGTTGGGCATGATGGTTTGGTATGGCATTGTGCCGACCCTCAACGTGATCTGGCTGCCCGCTTTCTTGCTGCTGGCGCTGGTCACGGCGCTAGGTGTCGGTCTCTGGTTGGCTGCGCTCACGGTGCAATACCGCGATGTGCGCTATGCGCTGCCGTTCCTGACCCAATTTTGGCTGTTCGCTACGCCGATTGTCTATCCCAGCCACCTGTTGGGCGAACCCTGGCGCACGGTCTACGGCCTCAACCCGATGGTCGGTGTGGTCGAAGGCTTCCGCTGGGCTTTGCTGGGCACGGCGGAAGCGCCCGGCCCGCTGATCGGGGTCTCGGCTCTGGCCGCCGGGCTGATCTTGGTGAGTGGCGCGTTCTACTTCCGCCGTCTGGAGAAAACGTTTGCCGATCAGGTTTAAGCGCTGGGTGCGCCGCTGGACCCCGCTGTTGGCAGTGGCGGTGGCCCTGCTGATTGGGCGGGGGCCCGCGCTGGCGACCACGGCGTTCGCCAACTGGGCCGCTGTCGCCGCTGTGACACCCTGCGGCGGGAGCCGGCTGCCCGGCCGGCCCACGGGTGCGGGGGTCGCCCTGGCGGCGGACACCCGTGCGTGGCTGCGCTTGGCCCACGCCCGCTGTGCCGGCGACGCGGCCCGCACCGCCGCGGCGGTGCGGGCCGCGTCGCCGGCACAGCGGGCGTGGGCCAAGCGCAGCCACGCACGGGTGTCCGCCGCCAGGGCGACCCCCGCACCCGTGGGCCGGCCGGGCAGCCGGCTCCCGCCGCAGGGTGTCACAGCGGCGACAGCGGCCCAGTTGGCGAACGCCGTGGTCGCCAGCGCGGGCCCCCGCCCAATCAGCAGGGCCACCGCCACTGCCAACAGCGGGGTCCAGCGGCGCACCCAGCGCTTAAACCTGATCGGCAAACGTTTTCTCCAGACGGCGGAAGTAGAACGCGCCACTCACCAAGATCAGCCCGGCGGCCAGAGCCGAGACCCCGATCAGCGGGCCGGGCGCTTCCGCCGTGCCCAGCAAAGCCCAGCGGAAGCCTTCGACCACACCGACCATCGGGTTGAGGCCGTAGACCGTGCGCCAGGGTTCGCCCAACAGGTGGCTGGGATAGACAATCGGCGTAGCGAACAGCCAAAATTGGGTCAGGAACGGCAGCGCATAGCGCACATCGCGGTATTGCACCGTGAGCGCAGCCAACCAGAGACCGACACCTAGCGCCGTGACCAGCGCCAGCAGCAAGAAAGCGGGCAGCCAGATCACGTTGAGGGTCGGCACAATGCCATACCAAACCATCATGCCCAACAGCACCACAAAAGCCAGCGCGAAATCTACGATGCCGGACATGACGGTGGCGATAGGCACCACCAGACGCGGAAAGTAGACCTTGCGGATCAGGTTGGCGCTGCTGATGAGGCTATTGGATGCCTGCCCCAGCCCGTTGGCGAAAAAGGTCCAGGGCACCAGCCCGGCAAAGCTGAAGATGGGGTACGGCACGCCGTCAGACGGCATCTTCGCCAGTTTGCCGAAAAACAGGCTGAACACGATCATCGTCATCACGGGTTGGATGATGGCCCAGGTTGCGCCCAACACCGTCTGCTTATAGCGCACTTTGATGTCGCGCCAGATCAGGAAGCCGACGAGTTCGCGGTATTCCCAGACTTCGTGCAGCTTGAGCGCGATCCACCCCTCGGACGGGGTAATCAGCAAGACGGGAACCGGGACGGGGGCGGGTTCGGCAGCGGCCGGCATCCCGCCCCGCGGGGGAGACACCGGCAACCGGAGTTCTGTATTAGCCATAACGTCTGCTTTAGTCGCCTCAGTGGCCCCGTAGGGGGGGCGGGTTACTTCCCTTGCGGCGGGAACAAGATGTCTTCCACAGCGGTCGCGGGGGTGGTTGCACCGTTGGCATGATGCCCGTTGCCGTGACCGTTACTGTGGCCGTTGCCGTTGGTGATCGCCGCCGGCCCTTCCAGCGTATTGCCGTAGGTGTTGTAATAGTAGTAGCCGCGCAAATCGTTGGTCTTGACCTGATTAAGGACCGGGATCAGCGATTTCACACCCACATTGTGCAAGATTTTGCGGACCCGCTCCACCATATCGCGGCGCGTCACCCCGGCGTTGATGACCAGCACCACGCCGTCTACGCGCGTCGCCATGATCGCTGGGTCGGTGACAGCGGTGGCCGGTGGCGTGTCATAGATCACGAGGTCGGCGGCTTGCGCCAACCCCTGGATCACATGGAGCGCCTGCGGCGAGTCGAGCAGTTCGGACGGATTGGGCGGCAAAGGGCCGCTGGTGACAAGCAGCAGATTGGGCACCTCGGCGACCTGTTGGATAATACCGCCGCGATCCTCCATGTTGTTCAGCACGAGATTGGTGAAGCCGACCGTGTTGGGCATATCAAACAGCTTGTGCAAGCTGGGCCGGCGCAGGTCGGTATCCACCAGGATCACGCGCTTGCCGGCCTGGGCCATCACGATTGCCAAGTTGGCCGCCGTAAAGCTCTTGCCTTCGCCCGGTCCGGCGCTGGTGACGACCAGACTACGAATGGGCTTGCCCAGACTGAAGAACTGGATATTGGTCCGCAGCACGCGAAAGCTCTCCGAGTCGGGCGACTTGGGAAACTCCAACGTGACCAACTTGTGGCCGGCCAGCCGACCCGCCCAGCCGCCGAGCAACGTGGCGCTTTGGCCCGGCAACCGTTTGCCACTGCCGGCGCGCCGGCGGCCATAGCTCGCGGCAGTGTGCTGGCCCACGAGGCCGACTACGGCCATGGGGGTCAGCCCCATCACTTGCTCCAGATACTCTGGTGAGCGCACCGTGTAGTCCAGATAGTCAAAGACAAAGGAGAGGGCGATGCCTAGCACGGCCGCGCCGAGGATCGTCGCCAGGACATTGGCCGGCCAGCGGCTGGGGAGCGGATAGCCGAGCGGAGCCGCGTCAATCACCACCGCCGTGTTGGTGGGCGCGGTGCTGCTGTCCACGCCGGCGAGAGCGGTGATCACCTGAGTTTCGGCTTCTTGCAGCGTGATCAATTGGCCGCGCAGTTGAAACAGTTGATCGTTGCGCTCTTTGCCGGACGGTTGGGCGTCGAGCGTGCGGATCTGCTCCTCGTAGCTCTTGTTCAAGTCGGCGAGATAGGTTATCTTCCCTTGCAGGCGCTGTTGCATATCATTTTTGATGCTGCCTTCGCCCTGATTGGAGGCTTTCTTCTGCTGGTCGGCATTGGCGGCGATAAACACCTTGATTACGCCGTTGACCAATTGCTGGGCCCGTAGCGCGCTAGTGGATCGCCCGGTGACGTTGAAGAAGAGGGTATTCGCCTTCAACTGGGTGCTGATGCCGCCCACCACTTCGCCGGCGGTGAAGGCATGATTCAACTCGGTCGCCACCTGTTCGCCGAACGACTGCGAGTGCATCAGGGCGCTATAGCTATCGGCAAGGCTAGAGGCCACTTGGCTTTGGACCAAGTAGATATAGCCCGGCGGCACGGCGGGGTTTAAGACCAACAGGGCCGTGCTTTGATACTCCGGCTGTTCACGCCAGCCGGCGAAGCCCGACACCACCCCGCCGGCGATCAGCAAGAGGGCGATCAGCCACAGGCGTTTTTGTATGACACGCCAATACTGTAGCAGTTCCATCGCGCCTTACTTTCCGGTCGCTAGGCGACGGCGTAGCAGCCAAGCCGCGCCGCCACAGACCAGCGCCAGCGCCGGCACCCAGGCGAAGCCCCCGTCGCTCTTGCCGCTATGCGGCAGTTCCGATTTGATGATCGAGGCATCCACACTGGCATCCACCGTCGATCCGTTGGGATTGCCGCCGTTGAGATCGTAATAGATCGCCGTGGCCTTGTTGGGCACCGGGCCGAGGGTCGGGGTTTGGGCGCGGGTAACAATCGTGATCGTCACCACTTCGCCGGGAGCCAGCGTGCCGATATTCACCGTCACCACCTGCCCGTTGATCTGCACGGAGCCTTTGGTCGTGCTGGCGCTGAGTACCTGAAACTGGCTGGGCACCGGGTCACTCACCGTTACCTTGACTGCATCGGCGGTGCCGTTATTGGTGACGACGATGGTGAAGATCACCTGCGTGCCGACCGGCACCTGCGCCGGGTTCACTATCTTGCCGATGGTGAGGTTGGGGTGGCCTTGCGGGCCGGGTGCGGGCGTGTTGGTCGCGCCGGGCGCGGGCGTTGGACTGAGGGCGGGGGTCGGAGTCGGCCCGGTCGTCTGGGCGTAGCCGGGGGGCGGGGCCGCCAAACTGATAACGGACAGGGCCAGCACGGTCAGCAACGCCACAGCGGCTAGGCCGCCCCGCACACTGAACGGCAAAACCTTACGCGCAATACGGTGCATCATACGCCATCACCCTTTCCTGAATAACGAGAGGATTAAATTGATGTGTTTTTCCTAGCGGTCTCTGGTATTATAGCAGTGGTCGCCAGAGTCTGCAAGCATAGTGGCATATCAATTTGGTCTACAAGGTTATTTTAGCAGAATCGTGACAACAATTGGTGGAAAGTGATGGCAACATAAAGCCGGACGGCCCCCCGCCGGCAGTGGAGATCCAGGGGCTGGGCAAGACCTTTCCCGCGCCGGGTGGTCTGCCGTGGGCGGCGCGGCCCGGCAAAATCGCGCTCCAGCCCCTGGATCTGACCATCCCCGCCGGCCAAGCGCTGGCGATTCTGGGGCCGAATGGGGCGGGCAAAAGCACGCTGCTACGGATTCTGGCGACCCTGCTGCAACCCACGCGGGGCCAAGCGTGGGTGACGGGGCTGGCGCTGGCGGCGGGCGCGCCCGTGCGCCGGCAAATCGGCTGGGCCACCGGCGACGACCGCGCCTTCTACTGGCCCCTGAGCGGCGCGGCCAACTTGGAGTTTTTCGCGGCGCTCCAGGGGCTGCATGGAGCCGCCGCGCAGGCCCGCATCGCCCAGGTGTTGGACGCGGTGGGGCTGGCGGCGGTCGCGGGCACCGCGTATCGCGCCTATTCCAGCGGAATGCGTCAGCGCTTGGCGATTGCCCGTGCCTTGTTGCACCAACCGGCCGTGTTGCTGCTGGACGAGCCGACGCGCAGCCTCGATCCCGAAGCGGCCGAGGGCGTGCGACGGCTCTTGCGGGCGTGTTGTGAAAGCGGGCAGACCCTGATCTGGGTCACGCACAATCCCGCCGAAGCTGCCGCCTATTGTGAGCGGGTGATTTGGCTGCGCGCCGGCCGCCTCGTTGCCGACCGGCCCGCCGCCGACCCGGCAGCAATAGCGATCCCTTGGCAGGCGGAAGCATGATCGGGATCGGACGGGCGCTGCTGGCTTTCCTGCGGCGCGACCTGCGAACCAACCGCAGCTATCGCTTTGCCTTCGTCCTCCAGCTTGCAGGCATCGCCACTTCGCTGTGGATGTACTTTTTCCTCAGTCGCACCATGGGCAACGGGCCAAGCCCGGCGCTGGCGGCCTACGGGGGCGATCTGTTTGGGTTCATCATCGTCGGCACCGCCTTTTGGGGCTTGTTGAGTACCGCGCTGACCGGCACGCTGAACGCTGTCCGCAGCGAACAGCGCGGCGGCACCATGGAGGCGCTGCTGGTCACGACCACGCCCGCCTGGCTGCTGGTGCTGGGCGGCATTGGCCTGCCGCTGCTGATCGGCCTGGGGCAGCTAGTACTCTACTTGGCCGGCGCGGCGCTGGTGTTCCATGTAGATTGGGGGCGGGCCGATTGGGGCGCGGTGGCGCTGCTGTTAGGGTTGGCGCTGGCCCACACCGCCACGCTGGGCCTGCTGGTGGCGGCGCTGATTATCGTGATCAAGCGCGGTGACGGCGTGGTGGCGTTGCTAACCGGGGCGATTGCCCTGCTGACCGGCATTTTCTATCCCATCGAGGTGCTACCCCTGCCGCTGCAATGGCTGGCGCGCGGCTTGCCGCTCACCTACGCACTGCGCGGCCTACGCCAAGCGCTGTTCCATGCCGGCGCGCCCGGCGAAATTGGCAGTGCGTTGCTGATTCTGGCCGGCACAACCGTTTTGTTGGGACCGCCGGCCGCTTGGCTGCTCCAGCGTGCGCTGGCCCATGCCCGCCGCGATGGGCACTTAGCCGGTTTCTGAAGAATTGTGACACGACTGATATGATGGGCCACCTAGATTGGGGTCGCGGCATACTTGCGCCCGCCTGCGTCCCTGTGGTATATTCGTATTGCCGCAAACTGCTATTCCGAATCAGAATCAGGAGTGTCCCATGCAACCGAGTTCCGTAATGCCGGGTGTGCTGCCCAGCCAAGCGTCGCTCCGACCTGCGCCCGACGTGGTAGCCCAGCGCATGGGCGAGGAGACGGTGCTGGTGCAGTTAGCCACCAACCGCATCTATGAACTCAACCGCACGGGATCGGTGTTCTGGGAGCTGCTGACAGCAGGCTATGATCGCCCCGCCATTCGCGCAGAGTTGCTGCGCCGTTTCATCGTCAGCCCTGCTGAATTAGACAGCGAGATCGAGCGCCTGATCGCCGGCCTGTCAGCCGCGCAGTTGATCGCTAGCGCGAGCGGCGCGTGACGACCCCACGGGCCGCCGCCGCCCCGCCGTTGGGCCGGGCGCGTACCTCGGCTGATGGCGTAGATTGGGTGGCGGCGTGGCACCCGGCGGCGGCCCGCTTGCAGTTGGTCCGCAGCAGCGCCGACGTGCCGCAACAGGCGGCGGGGAGCGACGATGTGCGGGTGCTGTTCGACGGCGTGCTGTACAATGGCCCGGAGTTGGCGGCCCAGCTCCCCGGCGCAGCGGAGGCCGACCCCGCCACCCTGTTGGCGCTGGCCTATCGGCGCTGGGGCAGCGATCTGCCGAGCCGCTTGCGGGGCGTGTTCGCCTTGCTGATCGCCGACCGCCGCCAAGGACGGCTATTGGCCGTGCGCGATCCGTTAGGCGGCTACCCGCTGTTTTATGCCGCAGCCGGCGACAGGGTGCTGTTTAGCACCAGTCTGGATGCCTTGCTCGATCAGCCCGGCGTGGCGCGCACGCCCAACCTGCCCGGCCTAGCCGAGCATCTGTTGCACCAATGGACCGCCCCCGACGAAACGTACTATGCGACGATATGGCGGCTGCGGCCCGGCCATTGGCTGCGGATCACGGGCGCGGAGCGGCACAGCCGGCGCTATTGGCAACCGTTGGCGGCGGGGCCCGTCGCCTGGGCCAGTGAAGACGAGGTGGCCGGCTTCGACGGGCTGATGCAGCAAGCTGTGGCCCGTTGCGTAGCGCAGGGTCGCCCAGCCATTTGGTTGAGCGGCGGGATCGATTCGGCGACGGTCGCCATGCACGCGAGCGATTTGGCGCGGCAAAGCGGCGAGCCCCCACCCAGCGCCTTATGCCTGGATTTCCCCGATCTGACGCTAAACGAAGAAACGGTGCAGCGCCAAGTCGCCGCGTGCCTGGGCCTACCGCGTGAACTGGTGCCGTTCGACCACGCCGCCGGCGCGGATGGCCTGCTCTGGGAGTCGTTGCAACTAACGGCCGGTTGGCCCGCGCCCTTGTGGGGAATGTTCACCCCCGCCTATTATCACCTGTCGCAAAGGGGCCGGCGCCACGGCTGCACCATCATCCTGACCGGCAGCGGCGGTGATGAGGCACTGAGCGCCGGCCCGCATTACGCCGCCCATTTGATGGCGGCGGGCGAATGGACGCGCTTGGCCCATTATTTCAGCGTATTTCACCGCTCATATAAAGCGCGATTGCGTTATAATGTCTATAATATCTTATGGGTCTATGGGCTGCGGGGTTTGCTGGGTAATCAGGCGGCGCGCTGGCTGCGGGATACTGTGCCGACCGTCTATGCGGCGAACCGGCGCAACCGGGCGCTGCGGCTGACCGCCGCGTGGATCACCGGCGACCCCCCGCTGCGCCAAGCCGTGGTCGAACGGCTGACCGCGCGGATGCCGCAAGCCGTGCGTGGCTCGCTGTATTTGCAGCAAGCCCGCCATGAACTGCAAGCGCCGTTGCTGGCGATGGAAGCTGAGGAGACGTTTGAGCTGGGGCGCCGCCTGGGTATGCGGCTGCTGCAACCGTTTTGGGATGCCGATTTGCTGCATTTGTTGTATCGCACGCGCCCAGAGCGCCTGCAACGCGGCGGCTGGAGCAAAGCGCCGGCCCGCGAAGCGCTCAACCGGCGCTGCCCACAGGCCGGGTTTGCGACCCAGGCGAAAGTGGGCGCCTTGCATTTCTTTCAACGCACCATTGTGCGCGACGCAGCCGCCTGTTGGCGACAGCTGGGCGGCACCCCGGCCCTGGCCCGGCTGGGCGTGGTAGATGCGCCGGCCCTGGCAGCCCGCTTGGCGCCAACGTTAGCCGGCGCTGATCCACGGGGGGCGTATCAATTGTGGAACGTTCTGCGCCTGGAAGCGTGGGCCCAAACACACTTTTAAGCGTTTAACCGCAGCGGTGGCCGCGTTTATCGCTAATTTATCTCTAATGGGAATGGGCCTTATTCAGCTATTATGTGGAGGGAGTATCATGGAGAAGGACGAACAAAAACAGCAGGACGCAGCGCTGGTTGAGCAACCGCCGGCCGCTTGGGAACCGATGCAACTCACCTACGTTGCCGATGTACGAGATATTACGATGCCGGGCATTCTCAAGGCGGGCACCCAACCCGAAAGTGGTGGAGCCTTTAAGATCGCCGGCCAGGCATTCTAACGCGGTGTCCCTGTCCTAGCCGATGATTCCAGCGCTGTTGATCGACTCCCCGGCTGCCCTGGTCCCCCCCGGCAGCCGGGTGGAGGTCTGGCACAATCCGGCGACCCAACTACAGTTGGCGGTCTATCAGGCTGCCGGTCGCCACTGGATTCGCTGGCCGGATGTGGCGACTTTCAGCTTTGCGTCTAGCGGCGCGGTCACGGCGATCCCGTTGGCGGGCGCGACCGCCGCCGCCATCCGCGCCGCCTATGGCGCGCTCATCTTACCGCTGGTCTTGCAAACGCGCGGGGCGCAGGTGTTACACGCCAGCGCCGTGCGCCTGCCGCAGGGAGTGCTGGCCTTGTGCGCCGCTTCGGAAACCGGCAAATCCACCTTAGCTTATGCCCTCCACCGCCGTGGCTACCCGCAATGGGCGGATGACACGGTGGCTTGGCAGCCCACGGCGGCAGGCTTTGTGGCCCTCCCCTTACCGTTTTCTAGCAGCCTGCGCCCGGCGGCGCGTGCCTATTTTAGCACGCCGACCGGACCCGCAGCGACTAACGCCGAAGCGCAACGCCGGCGCCGGCGCCGACCCGCCGGCGCCCCGGTGTCGCTGGCCGGCCTCTGTGTCTTGGCCCGCCTGCCCGATGGGAGTGAGTCGCCTTTCGTGATCCGCCGACTGGGCGGGCCGCCAGCCTTTCGCGCGGTGCTGGCCTATGGGCAGGCATTCAACCTGAGCGATGCGGCGCAAGAGCGGGCGCTGCTGGAACACTATCT
>Ga0123338_10002397_pt1 | contig 17518 bp, 13 predicted proteins | sample grotaG_FD_89793 | JGI IMG/M metagenome (GOLD analysis project Ga0123338, IMG submission 89793) | Glacier valley bacterial and archeal communities from Borup Fiord, Nunavut, Canada, to study Microbial Dark Matter (Phase II) -... | ecosystem: Environmental > Aquatic > Freshwater > Ice > Glacier ...
AAAAATGTTCGACCGCAATTATTTTGGAATGATGTTGGTTGAAGCTGGCGATGCCGATGCGTTTATAACAGGAGTTTATACCAAATTTCAGGATGCCATTACTCCAGCCATCGAAATTGTTGGTATGCGTGAAGGGTTGAATCACATTGCAGGTTTGAATATTGTAACCACTAAATTGGGGACATTCTTCTTTGCCGATACCATGATTAACAGTCACCCTACAAAAGAGACACTCATTGATATTGCCAAGCTGACACATGATGCGGTTAAACTGTTTAATACAGAACCGGTAATGGCCATGCTTTCGTATTCAAATTTTGGCGCAAGACCAGCAGGAAGTACTGGAATGGTGCACGGTGCAGTGAATTATTTACATGAGAATAATCCTGAAATGATGATTGACGGAGAGTTACAGGTAGATTTTGCCCTCGATAAAGATTTGCGTCACGAAAAATATCCCTTCTCGAAAATTGACGGAATGAATGTAAATACATTGATTTTTCCAAACCTCAGTTCATCAAATATTGCCTATAAACTGATGCTTGAATTTGGAATGAGCGATACCATCGGACCCATACAGATGGGCTTGAACAAACCAATTCATATCCTGAATGTGGAAAGTTCGGTTCGCGACATCCTCAATATGGTTACCATTGCCGTTATTGACGCACAGGTGGAAGAACTGAAAATGAAAAATTCACAATAAGTAATTGGTTGCTCTGGATTATACCCAGTAATCATAAAATAGAAAAATAAGGCTCTCTGATTAGTTTCAGAGAGCCTTATTTATTTTTCATCGTCTTACAACTTAACCTCAAACACTTTTATGAAACGTATAAGAAGTAATACCCTACGTGGCTGATTGTGCAAAATTTAGACCCTTAGAGAACCACGAAACCCCCTGGCGCCATAGTAAGATTCGGCACCGTTGTGATATACAAAGATATGGTTGTAGCGGCAATCACAAAATAGAGCGCCGCCGGGTTTTCGAATCTCAGCAGGTGTTTTCACCCAGCTCGATGTTTTCGTATCGAAATTCCCAAGTTTCTGCAACTCCCTATATTGTTCTTCCGTTAAAAGTTCAATGCCCATGGCAGCAGCCATATCAATGGCGTTATTTTCCGGTTTATGTTCTTTCCTTGACTCCAGTCCTTCAAGGTCGTAGCACACACTTCTGCGGCCTTTGGGACTTTCCGCTGAACAATCATAAAAAATTGTTTCGCCCGTCTTTACATCATGACCCACTACATCAGGTTCACCGCCAGTACGTTCCATTTCATGGAGCGACCATAGTTTTTCTGTATTAGCTTCTAGCTTTGCTTGTACTTCAGCCCATTCAGGACCTTTATGGCGATTCATGTTTTTCTCAAAACGGGATTTCAATACGCTGAGTAGTTCTTCACGTTGTTCTGGTGACAACTCCTTATTATTGCTTTTCATGTTGTTCATACTTTTATAAGTTCTGAAAGTTTCTGTGACAAAATTAACTTCAAATAAAATTTTAAATCTCAATAATTCACCTTCTTAACCTTGTCCAATACTTCTGAATTCATTTTTTCTTTGTAGTCAAGCATTTTTTTTCTCAATTGTAAATCCCCCACTGAAAGAATCTGAACTGCAAGCAAACCTGCATTTTTAGCTCCATTCAACGCAACAGTTGCGACTGGAATACCACCGGGCATTTGGAGTATTGATAAAATAGAATCCCAACCATCTATTGAATTGGAAGATTTTATTGGTACTCCAATAACCGGAAGAGGGGAGATTGCAGCTGCCATTCCGGGGAGGTGTGCGGAGCCTCCTGCTCCTGCAATAATTACCTGTATACCTCTTTTATGCGTATTTTCAGCAAATTCATATAATCTTTTTGGGGTGCGGTGAGCCGAAACAATAGTTATCTCATAAGGCACTTTGAATTCTTTTAAAATTTCGGCTGCCTGATTCATAACTGACATATCTGAATCAGAGCCCATGATGATGCTTATAAGAGGCTTTACCATGACTTAACTTTTAGTTTCTGTTTTACAATACCTGCTTTCTTTTTTGCTTCTTCAATTGAAGTAGCAAGAATCGTTACGTGCCCCATCTTTCTATATGGTTTTGTTATTTTTTTTCCATACAAATGAATTTTCACACCTTCAATTCCCAAACAATCAGTTAAACCCTCATATTTTACAGGACCTTCATAATTTGGTTCTCCTAAAAGATTAATCATTATTGAAGGCATTTTCAATTGTGTGCTTCCAAGCGGAAAATTAAATATAGCTCTCAACAATTGTTCATATTGTGAAGTTATAACACTTTCAATAGTATGATGCCCACTGTTATGAGGTCGTGGCGCAATTTCATTTACCCAAACTACATTGTTTTTATCCACAAACATTTCTACAGCTAAAATTCCGCAAAGGTTAAATGAAGCTATTAGTTGAGTTGCAATTTCAGTTGCTTGCTGAAGTATTTTTTCGTTTAATGAGGAAGGACAAACTAATTTCTCTACAAGATTTGCTTCATTAAATTCCATCTCCACCACTGGAAAACATTTTATTTCTCCTTTAAGGTTTCGCGCAACGATTACTGAAATTTCTGTCTGTATTTCAATTAGTTTTTCTACCAGAGAAGCGCCTTCCAGCAAATTCTTTAAATAATTTTGCGAATGTATTATCGAAACTCCTTTTCCATCATAACCGCCCTTTCTTAATTTTTGGACAAAAGGAAATGTTATTTCACCAGCTTCAGAAGCTACAATTATTTCAGCTTTGTTTTTAAACAAGAAAAATTATGGGGAAGGAATTTTGTTGTTTTTATAAAACTCTTTTTGCAATCCTTTATCCTGAATAATTGCCAGTGCATCAGGGTCAGGAAATATTTTTTTCCCTTCCGTTTTTAATTTCTGCAACGCTTCTATGTTGACATTCTCAATTTCAAATGTAATCATATCAACCATGCATCCAAAGCGAATTACAGTATCATAATCGAGCTGATTTCCTTTCACAAATTGGGTACAGCAAGTTGAAGCAGGGCAATGGTCATCTGTATCTAATATACATGTTTTAACATCCCAGTTACTTGCAGCAAGAACTAACATCTTGCCTAATTGACCTCCGGCAATTATTTCAAGTTTAAAATCTGAAGTTACTAGTTGTTCCATAATACACTAATTTGTGTTATACTTTATTTGCTAAATTGAATTAACAATTCTCTCACTTTATTCGTTACTAAAATTACATCAAATCTTTTTTATTTCTCTATAATATTCATCTTTCATAAACTGTCATTTATTTGTGCTAAATACACAACAAGCGTGATAATAATTCTAAATCTATCAAAATAAAGGCTATAAGGATTAAATTTGTAATCTTAATAGTTTTACCCAGTATTTTTTAAACCGCTTGATAACGAATTAATTAATCCAAGTAATTTAGTCAGTATTTTGTCCTTTTCTATGCTATTTTCATCATTGATATTTCTCCATTGTTTTAGGTGTTTAATATGAAGATTATGGAGGATTTTTAATTTATCATTTCTCCATTTTAGATTGTCATATTGCCCTTTTCTTCTGATTGAAGCAGGTTCTTCAAAAAGTTCTTCGATCATTTTACATCCGTTTTCATAATCTGCAATAATTTTGTTCATAAACAGATCTCTTTCTTGTGCATTATCATCTAAACTAGCGTATAGTTTCATTATTTCTAAATTCGAAAGGATAAGGTTTGTTTCTGTCTGAATCATTAAAAACTTAAGAAAAGTCCAATCATTAATGCTTTTCTTAAAATAATCGTATTCTTTTGGTTTTTCTTCTTTCAATTTTTTCAAAGCTTCACCAAGTCCATACCATCCAGTAATAGCAATTCTAGATAGATTCCAGCTAAAAACCCACGGGATTGCCCTTAGATCGTTAAGAGTTCTGGTGCCGGTTCTCCTGGCAGGTCTTGACCCGATTTTACTTTTTTCAAGAACATCGATACAGGTAACTTTACTGTAAAAATTAATAAAACCTGGCGTTTCTATTAAATTTCTATAGTGCTCGAAAGATTTTTGGGCTAAAAATTCCATAGCTTCATAAGGATAGGGATATTCTTCAATATTTTTTCTGCTTTTTAATATTTGTTTAGCAACTCCAGAAGCTAAAGCATTAATATTGTATGTTGCAGTAAGCGGATTGCCAAACTGCTGTGCTATAGATTCTCCTTGCACTGTAATCTTAATGGTGCCGTTAATAGTATTTGCAAGCATGCTTTCTAAAAAACGGTGATACTTGCCACCACCTCTACTTATGGTTCCACCAGTTCCATGGAAAAAGAAAATTTCTGAATTGTATTTTCTTCCTACTTCGGAGAGTTCTTTCTCAGCCTTAAATAAGTTCCATTTACTAGCAATAGTTCCTCCGTCTTTATTACTGTCACTATATCCCAACATGACTTCTTGCTTGTAGGACAATTTGGCGGCTCTTTCTTTTGTAATAGGATGTTGAAGGAATTTTTCTAAGATTTTTGGCCCGTTATGAAGATCTGCTATCGTTTCTAAAAGAGGGACAACTCTTATGTTGGTATTAAGTAATTGAGTTTCTCTCATCAAAAAATAAACCACCAGTAAATCACTGAGATTTCTGGTCATACTGATTATAAAACTACCAATGCCCTCTGAACCATATTGATTAATGTGATGACGAACTACTCTGTAGCAATCCAAAACATTATCGGCCTCTTCACCATAAGAAACCGTAACATCTGTAATTAATGTGCTGCTTTCTAAAATATTATTTAAAAATATTACTCGCTTTTCTTCATCCCATTTTTCAAAATCACAACCTTGTGCTTCATTTTTTTTAAAAATTTGCGAGATTGCTTTATCGTGAAAACCACTGTTTTGTCTAATGTCTAACTTTGCCAAATGGAATTTAAAGCACTTAATAGTTCTTTCTATTGGGAATAGCAAATCTTCAGCAAGACCTTTCAAACCGTTATCAATAAGAATTTCTCTTAAAAACTTCATGTCTTCCTCAAGAGCAAAGCAAGACTTGTAATAGGAGCAAGAATCTGTGATTTTATAAGAAATTGTATTTTCAAGTTTTACCAAAAGCAAACTCACGTATTGTCGCCATGGTTCATACGGATTTCTGTAAATAGCTTTTTCTCCTAATTCTCCTAAGGCTTTAGATTTTTTATCAATAGCTTCTGATAATAAAAAAGGCACAGGATTAATAATTGCAGATACAGAAATTCTTGTTATCAAATTTAATAATTGTGTTTTAATGATGGAAAGTGCTGTTTTTCTGTGTAGTAATAAAGTTTCCTGCGTAATACGTGGTGTTACAAAAGGATGCCCGTCTCTATCGCCGCCCACCCAACTTCCGAAATTAATATTTGGGAAAAAATCAGGATTTTTTATTTTGTTAGGATTCAATCCCATTTCTATCCAAGAGCTTTTTAGTTGTTTATCACTTTTCTCTAAAACGGTTGGAAAAACTTTACCCAGATAATAAATAATATTGGCTCTTTCATCTTTGACCTCTGGCTTTTCTAAATAAATTTCACCAGTTCTCCACCACCTTTCTAATAAATTTATAATTTTTCCTTTGATTTCATTTTGCTCTAATTTGCTTAAAGAAGTGTTTTCTCTCTGCACCAAAAGCAAATACAATTCGCGATGAATTTCAATAACAGTAACTCTTTTTGCTTCTGTAGGATGGGCTGTAAGAACAGGAATAACATTGGTTTCGGAAATCGCCTTAAGCATTTCATCTTCAGCAATACCTTGGTCTTTCCAATATTTAAAAGCTTCAGCCCACGATCCTCGAATTGAAGTTATATTTTCTTGGTTTTCCATTTTTCTGCGGTATTGTGTTGCGGCATTTTCTTCTACTAAGGTCATTAATTGGAAATAAATACTGAGAGATTGTATCATTTTTCCAGTAGAAATATTATCATTATCTATCACAGAAAAATCAAGTGGATTGCTATTAATTAAAGAAATTATTTGCTGTTCATTAATTCCGGATAACATGTCCACATAACAATTAATTATAAAATTTCTGTCATTTGTTATCTTTTGAAAAGGGCTCTCATTGATTTCCATGAATTATATGATTTAAAATTGTTGTAATATAATTATTGATGATGGGGTAATAATTTTTTTTCAATTGAACAAGATTTGAATTCAAGACCTGGTAAGTTAACAAAATTTCTTATTCTTTTGTTTATTAATTTATTCGGCTTTTAATATAGCAGAGAACGTTTTTCGGCTTGGCGATGTGGCGAATTTTAGCAGTATAGTTTAAACGAAGCACACATACTGAAGCTTGCACAAATGTTTCTATTAACTTGATTTCGAACTAAGCAATTGGGTGTGAAAAAGTACCAAAGAGACAAAGTCTCAAAGCAAAAACAGGCTTCAATTAGCTATTTCGGTACTATATTATAGTAGAAATAACTCCTAAAATAGGGTAAAATGCTTTGGTACTTTGCGGCTTGCCTTTAAAGAATATCGGCTGGCAGCTGAGAAAATACTTATCTCGAATGCTGGATCAATACCCTGATCAAGGCTCTTTTGAAAATCGCTGTCCAGACACCTCTCTCAGTTTCCGACAATCCGACAATCCGACAGTTGAGTATTTTTAGTTTTCTATGTGGAGATCATTATTAAAGCCTCTCTCTTATGAAAAATTAACTCCTTTTAAGATTTAAAGATAGCTCTGCCACATTCCTGTTAATTGTAAATATGCAATTTCCCAGATCCCTTAATCCTTGACAGTCAACCTTTTATGGTGATTAATTTAATGTTTTTTATTCCTAAAGTTCCATCTATAAACAAGAAATTTAACTGTAAGCCCACTCCTGAAAATCTATTTTACCTTATGGTTACATAGATGCCTTGGAGACACAAAAAGAAATACAAAAGAGTGTCAATATTTTCTGCTTACTTAGTATCTTACTGACTTTTTGGCTAATAGCCTTTTCAGAGTAAACTCAACTATATTTAAAAAAAATATGCAACTGTCGGATTGTCGGATTGTCGGATTGGGACGAGCATTTCAAGTTTAAGGTGCAAAAAAAACAATTTACCCAATTTACCAATTTACATTCTATACCTTTTTAGTCAATTCAGTTCAATTTCATTTTAATACTAAAGGTGTTTTAAGAAAAATTAAACACGAAGGCACAAAGACACGAAGAAGAATAATTGAATGTCAGTGCTTTGTATCTTCGTTTCTTTGTATTTAAATTATGGGGGGAAATACCCTTCAGGTTGAAATAGCAGGATATGTAAATTGGTAAATTGGGTAAATTGAATAAATTGATACCTGCTCCTTGGGATATGCAAAGTGCTGCTAATACCTGATGCCCAAAGCCCTATGGCATTAGCGGCTTTGAACATTTGGATGTGAATCTCCATAAAGCTGGAGCTTGTTTTATCCTTTTGTTTGCAAAGTACTCTTTACATTAACTTATTTTTATCTCTGAAGGCAAAGATTCAATCACTGGTGAAGTCAAATTACGCAATTACGCAATTACGTAATTACGTAATTGCGTAATTTGAAATAAAAACAGGAGCCTTGATTCTGTTCCCAGTGGTTAAAACCTGTTTAATAAATATATCCACCAGACACATATACCAAATCGGCCCCACCCTATTTCAGGTAGTTTTCGATAAAAGTGTTTTTGGGTCCGGCTACATTTTTGTCCCAGTCAGGACGATCTGCGACAGTTGGCCAGCTGTGCTCGCGGTAGGTCACAGGATAAACGATCACTTTACCTTTGGCCTGATTGATGGCCGCATAGACCGAGGTTGAAGGGCAGGTGTTGTCGATCAATCCAATTTCAACCACTATAGTTGCTTTTGAATTGCGCAAAAGATGCGCGGTATCAAAATAAGGAAGTACCTGTTTCATTTTCTCTTTGCTGGCAGGTCTCTCGAAAGGTTGAGGCCAGCCACCTTTGCGGTCAACAAGAGTGCCGCCCCAGTCGCACATGGCCGGAACTGTTGCTACCACTGCACTCACCCTGTGGTCGAGGCCGGCAGCTGCCAGCGCCTGTCCACCACCCTGACTTTCGCCAATGACGAGTATACGCTTCCCATCCCATTCAGGAAGTGTACAGATAAAATCGAGGGTTCTGATCAAACGAAGGTACATTCCCCTGAAATAAAAATTGTCCCTGTTTTCGAGCCCCTGGACGTAATAATCTTTCAATTCGCCCTCTTCCAGAGCATTGTAATATTCGTCAGGCTGACCGTCAAGCATCCCATGGGCATTGAGATCGAAACACAATGTACCATTTCCCATTTTTGCATACCGCAGCGCCTCTTCTGGATTTGATTTACACCATGAACCTTTTACCCCGGCAGCATGCACCAGTAATATTATAGGGAGAGAGTGAGGAGCCGCTTTTATTGGTTTTGCAAAATATCCCCTGGCAGGTTTTGCACTCGTGCAATTGATTTGAGTATCGAAACAAACATAAGCGTAGTCTTTGCTTTCATTCTTATCAAATTTAACTTCCAGAGGAAGCGCTTTCAGGCTTTCTTTTTCCTTTTTCCAATAAGCATTAAAGCCTTTAGGGACTTTAGTGCCGGGTTTTATTTTCTGCGGGTCAACGATCATGCCGATGCCTATCTTCTGATCTTTCAGGCTCGCTTCAACTATAAAAGAGCAAGGCTTTGAGGAAGAACCTTCATAAATCAGAACCGAGTCAGCAACAGCCAGAAAAGCTTTTTTTGAAATGATGTGATCATTGTTCATGCGTACCACCACTTTCAACGAATCGTTTGAGCCATTGTGAACAAAAGCAAATACGTGTATTTTTTCGCCTTTCCTATAGATTCCGGTTTCATGCGATTGCTTAAGCTCAAAAGTTTGAGTTTGAGCCATTGAAACAGTTCCTGAAAGCAGGATCAAATAGAATAACAATAGCGTTAATTTCTTCATGGCGGTTTAATTTAGGTTATCTTTCAATGAATAAGGATAATTGTTGAATCATCGTTTTAAATTCACAGTGGCTACATCCTCGGGGTTTTTAACTTCCACCGGAAATTCAGTATCATAATCAGTGGTGTCATTTTCATCATCTTCATCATACATTTCAATGATGGGTTCAGTAAATGCTTTACTTACCAATCGTTTATCCAGGGTTAGCAAAAGCGAAGGGAGAACCATAATATTGAAGAACATGGCAATCAGCAAAGTAGTGGAAATCAGGATTCCCAGTGCCTGAGTGCCACCAAATTCTGAAACGATGAACACACTGAATCCGAAAACCAACACGATACTGGTGTAGATCATGCTGAAACCGGCTTCATGAAGAGCGCTTAAAGCAGACTGCTTGATGTTTCCGTTGGTAACTTTAAGCTCATGCCTGTAACGCGAAAGGTATTGAATGGCATTGTCAACTGAAATACCCAATGCAATACTGAATACAATGATGGTGGATGGTTTGATGGGGATACCGGCAAATCCCATGATAGCAGCCGTTATCAGCAACGGTATGATATTGGGAATCATGGATACCAGAATCATGCGGAACGATGAAAACAACAATGCCATGAGGAGCGAAATCAAGAGAATGGCGATACCTACACTTTCAAATAAATTACGGATAAGAAAGTTGGTTCCTTTAGCAAATACAACGCTGTTGCCAGTTAGTTTTACATCAAATTTTGCAGGATCAAAGATACTGTCGACCTGTGGAGAGATAGATGCCATGAGTGAATCCATCTGTTTGGTGCCCACATCAGCCATCTGAAAACTGATACGTGTAGTTTGTTTGGTGCTATCGAGAAACGATTTCAACAAACTGGCTCCCTTTCCATCAACATTCTGTGGTAAGTAGCTCAGTATAAAATTCTTTTCCATGGAACTTGGCAGCTTATACTTACTTGAATCACCTCCATAGTATGATTGCCTGGCAAACTTAAATACTTCGATCAATGAAAGCGGTTTCGAAAATTCAGGATGCTGGTTGATTGTTTTCTGCAGCTGATCGATCTTTTGCATCGTCGAATAAGTCATTACACCATTCTTCTTTTTGGTATCAACGGATATTTCGAATGGCATAACACCTCCAAAATTATTCTCGAAAAATTTTAAATCAAGGTAAATAGGATCATCCTCTCTGAAATCATCGACTATTTTACCCGATGTTTTCATCATCCACAGGCCTACACATCCAATGATCATCAGACCTGCAGCAATACCGTAAATCAGGTTACGACGATTACTGATCAAATAGATTATTTTATCAAGAATGGCTCCGAAGAAGTTGCTGTCCAGATGTTTTAAATGTTTGGGCTTTGGAGGTGCCAGCAGGCTAAAAATAATTGGCAGTAAAATAATGCTCAGCACATATAAAACCATGATGTTGATCGAAGTAACGATACCGAATTCGCGCAACATCTGGTTTGGAACCAGGATAAAAGCAGCGAACCCGAGAGCTGTAGCAGCATTGGTCATCAACGAGGCAAAGCCAATTCGTTGGATCACCCGTGATAAAGCCCTCATTTTATTGCCATGGCTTCTGAATTCCCAATGATATTTGTTCAAAATATAAATACAATTCTCGATGACTATAATAACAATGAGCGAGGGAATTACCCCAGTGAGGATGGTTATTTTAAAATTGAAAAGAACGGTTGTGCCCAATACCCATAGAAGGCTTATCCCAACTACCAATAGTGAACTGAAAACGACTTTTAGTGATCTAAAAAAGAGGTACATAATAAAGGCGGCAACTAAAATACTCAAAATAATGAACAGAAAAAGCTCATGTTTGATTTTTTGCATGGTCACCGTTCGAATGTAGGGCATTCCGGAATAATGAATCTCAACATTGAACTGCTTTTTATAAATCTTCACCGCTTTAACAAGTTTGTCAATCAGCACAATACGGCTAACATCATTCAACTTCTTCTTATCAAGTGAGATGGTCATCAGGGTGGCCTTGCTTTTGGTATTATAAAGCAACCCATCATAAATTTTAAGGCTCAGTATCAGGTTTTTTAGACTGTCTACTTCGGCTTGCGAGGCAGGATTTTTTCTCACCAGTGGAAAAACATCGAACTGATGAGTTGAATCGTTTTTAACCAGGTTGATTGCTCTGGTAATACTTAAAACTTCAAGTACACCGTCAATTTTGCGCACTTTATTTGACAAATCAGCCCATCCATTGAATTGATCAAGGTTAAAAATATCCGGATTTATCGTCCCGACTACGATTACATTGCCGTCTTCACCAAATAAATTTTTGAATTCCTGGTATTCGATTTTTGTACTGTCTTTGTCAGGTAACAGAGAGGAATTTTCGTAAGATAGCTTAACGTCTTTGCCCTTGTAGGCCATAAAAGCAGTACTTAGCACAAGGATCACAATCAGTAAAGCCCTGTTCCTTAATATGAATCGGGATATATGTATAAACATTAGTAGGAAAATAAATAATCTGTTTCAGTATGAAGATGATGGAATATCATCCGTAAATAATTGTTTTAAACTATGGGATGAAACTCATTTTTTAGAATTCTATCGCGTTTGCGTTTTTTATTATTACATTTATTTTATTTCTTTTTTAGCAGCGCCAAAAGTAGTTAATTAGAAATAAAAAATGAATTGTGATACAACATTCGTATTTCTGAACTAATTTTGTTTTGTTTTAAATTATCCTATGTTTTTTTCAAAGTTGCCGTTCCTGAAGTTTAATTGGGAAAAAGAAAATTTAAGTTTAAAAAGTATCATTAACTGGATACTTTTGATTTTTACGTTTTGCCTGTTTATCATGGCATTACTGGATATCGGTTTTCGTAAACCGGGCAATTATTACGGCGACCATATTTACAATCTGTTTTTTCGCATATCCTATACCATAATAGGAATTCTATATTTGGTTCGTTCAATCTTTTTCAAAGGCAATACAGCCTTCCGAAAAGTATTCATCACACAACTTATCATCGGTATTTTCCTTGTCTTATTCTTCATCCCCATTTTCGTGGTAAGCTATGGCGAAACTTTTGAATTCTACTTGTATCAAACGTCAGGCATCCAAATATTGTCTTTCGTTTTATTTTTCCTCGAATTATCGAGGATGGAACTTAATATACTGATAAAAGTACTCAACCCGGCACAATTGTTCATGATGAGCTTCGTTTTTTTCATTTTTATCGGAGCCACCTTACTGATGATGCCCATGTCGACTACTATCCCCATCCATTTTATTGATGCTCTTTTTACCGCTACCAGTGCCGTATGCGTCACTGGGTTGACCGTAGTTGATACGGCTACCAGATATACCTTTCTGGGAAAATTTATCATTTTAGGACTTATTCAAGTTGGGGGAATCGGAGTGATGACCATCACAAGTTTTTTTGGTATCTTTTTCAAAGAAAAGTCCTCTTTACGTGAACAGTCCATGTTACGCGATTACCTAAATGAAGATAGCTTCGATGCAATTTTGAAGTCATTAATAAAAGTAGTCCTGATTACTTTATTGATTGAAGCCATTGGGGCAACATTTGTTTACTGGTCACTCGAAAAAAATGCTTTGGGATCAGTGAGCGATAACTTGAAATTTTCAATTTTCCATTCTATCTCTGCTTTTTGTAATGCCGGTTTTTCAACCCTGACCGACAATTTATATGATGTACGGATCAGAACCAATTACAGTGTTCATGTTTGGCTTGCCAATCTGGTGGTATTGGGAGGAATTGGATTTCCAGTTTTATTGAACTTATATCAATACTGCAAAAGCCAGATGGTTTGGTTGATCCAATATATCAAAACGCGTAAACCTTACCAATACCGTGTTGGAATGATCACTTTAAACTCGAAAATAGTAATTTTTTCAACCTTCATTCTATTGGTCTTCGGAACATTGGTCTTTATGTACTTTGAAGCTCAACATACGCAACAGGGTATGAACACGAGTGCACGGTTGGCGATGTCCTATTTTCAGAGTGTAACACCCCGAACCGCCGGGTTTAATAATTTCAGCATGTCAGCTTTGGCTATGCCATCCATACTTATCATGATTTTTTTAATGTGGGTGGGTGCTTCACCCGTTTCTACAGGAGGTGGTATTAAAACAAGTACATTTGCCCTGGCTTTATTAAACTGTTTGCGCATCATGAAAGGGAAAAACCACATCGAGGTACTTCGATATGAAATTAATGAATATTCGGTAAACAAAGCATTTGCAATTATTATTCTCTCAATTTTTATCATTTTTTCAGGTGCATTTGGAATCTATATTTTTGATGGAAAAGCCGGTATGCTTAAAATCATATTTGAATGCTTCTCGGCATTCGCTACCGTGGGATTAACGTTAGATTTGACACCCCACTTATCTTATCCGTCAAAATCAATTCTTATTTTGCTCATGTACATGGGGCGAATGGGAAGTATTACACTGTTGCTTTCGCTGGTTAAATCTTATGGTAATGTGTTGACGTACCGTTACCCAAAAGAAAATGTAATAATAACTTAGATGATTTAATATGAATATTGTAACAATTGGACTAGGAAATTTTGGTGCCTCCCTTGCGAAAATTCTAACCTCGTTAGGTCATGATGTACTGGGGGTCGATAATGATTTGCGCAGAGTAGAATACTTCAAAGATGTTGTTGCAAATACGATTTGTCTTGATGCTACCGACTCTCATGCACTGCGGCTTTTACCCCTCAAAGAGGCAGATGTATTTGTGGTTTGTATTGGTGATGATTTTGGAATTTCTGTACAAATTGCCGCACTATTAAAAAAACTTGGTGTAGCAAGAATCATTAGTCGCGAAAGTTCTTCCATCCATCTTACTGTTCTCAATGCAATTGGAATTCAGGAAACAATCAACCCTGAATATGAATTGGCAAAGATTTTTGCACAAAAGCTTCCACTGATTGGCATCCAAAATATGTTCTCTATTACCGAATCATTCAAAATTGTTGATGTTTTTATGCCCCCTTCATTGATAGGCAAAAAGTATTTACCAGCCAATTTCCAAAAAGAAATGCACCTGAATATAATTGCCTTGAAAAGGAGCCACCGGATCGTTTATTCCTCAACCCAGAATGCCGGGGCTACAGATGAAATTGACTTTAGGGAAAACGATACTCTGGTGTTGATAGGCGAGTTGCGTGACATAAAAAGATTTATTCAAGGGTAACTCTATTCTTCTTTCACAATCATTTTCCTAATTCCTTCGGAGAAGAAAATTTCATATTCGCCTTGTGGATTGCTATATATAAAATAGACATCAATACCCGGAAGTTTTTTCAATAACTCTTTGCTTTTTTCAAGGCCCAAGACCATGAAGGCAGTATCGTACGCATCAGCAGTCATGGCATCGTCGCAGATAACTGTTGCACTCAACAGTGTATTCCGGGTCGGGAAACCGGTTTTCGGATCAATGGTGTGCCCATATTTAACTCCGTTTTCAACAAAGAACTTTCGGTAATTCCCGGCGGTAGTCAATGATTTATTATTAATTTCAATGATGGCCTGAAGTTCTTTCCCCGGCGCCACATTCTCGTCTGAAGGCCTGTCGATGCCAACGCGCCAGATTTTGTCCTTTGCATTGGTCCCTTTTCCCCGGACTTCGCCACCAATCTCAACAAGGTAATTTTCAATGCCTTTACTTTCAAAGAAATTGCTGACCACATCCACCGAATATCCTTGTGCAATGGCATTCACATCGATTTTTACACCTGGGTATTTCTTGATAATTTTTCTGCCTTCAAGTTTCACTTTATCCATTCCTACATATTGAAGCAAACTGTCAATGTAGGCAGTGTCGTGCTTGGCAATGGGGGCATTTCCAAACCCCCAGGCATGCACAACAGGACCAACTGTAATGTCGAAAGCCCCTCCTGAAAGGATACTCACTTCAACCGATTTATTGAAAACTTCCACGAACCAGTCGTCTGCCTCTACAGTTGGATCATCATTGTTAATTCTTGAAATAATGGATGTTGAATCGTAAATAGAAAGCGATTTGTCAAAAGCTTTCAAAAGGGATTCTATATCGTCACTGTAATCCTTACTGTTCGAATTTTCATACGTGATGTGGTAGCTCGTGCCTTGTGCAAATCCTGACATCTTTAGGTATTCACTTTTTTTTCTCTGACAACTTATCATCAGAAAAATAGGAATAAGTACTAAAAGGATGAATTTCATAGTCTATTTTTTGTTAATGTGACTTTCCAAAACAAAGGTAGATTTTATAAGCTATCTGGACAAATAATCAGGCGCATTTACATGCAGAATTGACTTGTTAGGAGTATCTTTAGGGGGGATGAAACAGTTTCCATTTATTTGCTGCCCCTTTTATCACATATCATTTCCTTTGCTGGCAGAATGGCTCAAATACAGGGTTATAGATGCCGGTGGTCCACTTTCGCGGAATGATACTTAAGTATGTTTTACTTATGCTGGCTTTTCAATATCAGACTTTGAAGGTTTTAAAAACCGTCAAAGTCTCCATTTAAGTTATAGCAAGTCCGCTTCCAGTAGCAGCTCTTCCATTTCAACCTGTACATTTATGGCTTCGTTGCGTGCTTTTTCTGAAAAATCTTCACCATCGGAAGCATAAATAATCTGTCGCGATGAGTTGACCAGCAATCCACACTTATCATTCATGCCATATTTGGCTACTTCTTCAAGGCTTCCGCCCTGTGCACCAATACCAGGGACCAACAAAAAATGATCGGGAACCAGTTCTCTGATTTCTTCCAGTTTCTCAGCTTTGGTAGCTCCCACCACATACATCATATTGTCGGTAGTTCCCCATTGTTGCGAGGTTTTCAGCACAGTCTCAAACAACTGCTCACCAGTATCTGCATTCTTCAGGTATTGAAAATCAGCTGCTCCCTTGTTAGATGTCAAAGCCAGCAAAATTACCCATCGGTCGAGGTAAGTCAGGAACGGTTTGATGGAATCTTCACCCATGTAAGGAGCAACCGTTACGGCATCAAAATCCAAATGATCGAAAAATGCCCTTGCATACAAACTTGAGGTGTTGCCAATATCGCCCCGCTTGGCATCTGCAATGATGAATTGTTCGGGATATTTCTCCCGAATATATTTTACTGTTTTTTCCAGACTGATCCACCCGGCAACGCCCTGACTTTCGTAAAAAGCCAGGTTGGGTTTATAGGCGACACATAAATCCTGGGTGGCATCAATAATTTCTTTGTTGAAAGCAAAAATAGGATCACTCGTCTCGTTCAAAAAACGGGGGATCTTCAGAATATCAGTATCCAATCCGATGCACAGGAAGCTGCGCTTTAATTTAATCTGCTCAAAAAGTTCTTCTCTGTTCATGTTTTTAAAAAAAATTACACGGATTAAAGTGGATTACACGAATTGCCTCTACGACAATAGTACAGTGTAACTCAATTCCTTATTTCTTATTTCTTTCTTATAACTGAAGATATTAGGATGTTTACTGAGCAGGTAACCTAAAAAAGTCACCAGCTCAGGGACCATATTAAATCTCCGCTTCCTTCAGTCTTTCAGCGTTTTCTTCTACCTGAAGTTTACCAATGATTTCATCCAGATCGCCACCCACTACAGCCTGAAGGTTATAGATGGTCAGATTAATACGGTGATCGGTAATTCGTCCCTGAGGCCAGTTATAGGTACGTATTTTGGCTGAACGGTCACCTGTTGAGACCATCGTTTTGCGTTTGGAGGCAATCACATCAAGGTATTTCTGATGTTCCTGGTTGTAAATACGGGTACGCAATTCGATCATGGCCTTCGCCAGGTTCTTGATCTGCGATTTCTGATCCTGACAGGTCACCACAATACCGGTAGGAATATGGGTCAGCCTGATAGCCGAATAAGTGGTATTTACAGATTGTCCGCCGGGACCTGAGGAACAATAGGTATCTTTTCGGATATCACTATCCCGAAGGTCGATGTCGAACTCTTCAGCTTCAGGCAAAACGGCCACAGTAGCAGCCGAAGTATGCACACGCCCCGCCGTCTCAGTTTGAGGTACTCGCTGCACACGGTGAACGCCCGATTCATATTTCATGATTCCGTACACGCCCTCGCCCGAAATGGTTGCCACAATTTCCTTGAAACCTCCGGAAGTACCTTCACTGGTGTTGGTCACTTCCATGCGCCAGCCACGGCGTTCGCAGAATTTAGTGTACATGCGGAACAAGTCACCGGCAAATAGACTGGCCTCATCGCCACCAGTACCAGCCCTGATTTCCAAAATTGCATTTTTAGCATCTTCCGGATCAGTAGGGATGAGCAACAATTTGATATTCTGTTCCTTGTCATCAATAATAGCTTCGGAAGCTTCAATTTCTTCCCTTGCCATTTCACGTAAATCTTCGTCCGTTTCTTCGGCAAGCATTTGTTTGCCAGATTCAATATTGTCGATTGTTGCTTTGAATTCCTTGAACGCGGCCACCAGTAATTCAAGCCTTTTATATTCCTGATTTAATTTGACGTAGCGTTTCATGTCGCTCATCACCGAAGGATCAGTGATTTGCGATCCTACTTCTTCGAACCGATACCTGATCGACTCGTAT
>Ga0123338_10002400_pt1 | contig 17504 bp, 6 predicted proteins | sample grotaG_FD_89793 | JGI IMG/M metagenome (GOLD analysis project Ga0123338, IMG submission 89793) | Glacier valley bacterial and archeal communities from Borup Fiord, Nunavut, Canada, to study Microbial Dark Matter (Phase II) -... | ecosystem: Environmental > Aquatic > Freshwater > Ice > Glacier ...
AGACGTGCAATGATGGGGTCAATCTTCGATTTACTCCTAAGGAAGATGGTTTTAAGTGAACCTAAAAGATTAAATAATAACAACTTAACAACAGCGGTCTAACCGCCTATACCAAAATGTTTTTACTGACCAAATACCGAGTTCTGGAAAACACCATTCACTTGCAAAAGAGATGATAAAAAAAAAGAGTGCATCCTATTGAGGTACAGCGCACTCATTTCAATCCATCCCCTTTGACGGATAGAACTACCAATTGGCGGAAGTGGCGGGCAATCGATTGCCATGTTCTACAGCTTTTTTTGAAACCTGCACCAAAAACTACATTGACCCTTAAAGATGGCTGACTCATGTCATCCAAAACATCAACGACACCCAAGAGTCTGAACTCAAAAATCTGCTGCCTCAATTTATCGACAAAAATATACTGGCTTAAGATGCGGTTGGTGGGACGGATATACTTTAACATGCAAATTCATAGGTTCAAAGTTTTGATTGCCAGTCGTACCGTTAATTCGTATTTTTTTTATAACTTCGTACTATATTCAAAGTGTATGAAGCCAATTATCTTGATCTTGCTATTATTTCTTTCTTTTCTAAGCCTAACCGGATGGGCACAAGAGCAGCAGGTTGTGGTGCCTTATACCTTAGCTGACCGTGACCGTGGTATCCGCACCGAAACAAAGTTGGAAAATCTTGAAACAAAGATGGATGTAAAATTCGAAGCGGTCAATGTAAAATTCGAAGCTGTCAATGAAAGATTCGAAGCTGTTAATGAAAGGTTTGACTACCTGTTTTGGCTCATTGGAGTAATAATAGCATTGAACTTGTTTATACTCGGTTATACGATATGGGACCGCAGAACAGCGCTACAGCCAGCTTTGGATAAAGCCACAGGGGCAGATACAAAAAGCACCAACTTAATCAGGACACTTCGTGAATACTCAAAAAAACATCCTGATCTGGCTGAAATATTGAAATCTCACGGAATCTTATAATGAGAAAATGAGAAAGTGAGAAAGTGGGAAGGTGAGAAAATTCTCACTTTCTCACCTTGCTTAATTTCTTACAAGTTCATACTTTTCAATCTTGGCATTTAATGTTGGGCGAGTAATATCCAGGATTTGTGAGGCTTCCAGTTTGCTCCAATTGACCTCATCCAGAATTCGTTGTATATGGAATTTTTCCAGTTCAGCCAGTGAACGAAACTGAGGAATCACCTGCACAACATTTCCATTCTGCTGATGCCTTGAATTCAAGGTTATATTCTCCTTTTCCAGTACATCGCTTTTTGACATTACAATAGCCTGCAAGATAGTGTTTTCAAGTTCACGGACATTTCCCAGCCAATCATGAGACTGTAAGAGCTCGATTACTCCATCTCCTATTTTTACAACATTTTTATTGAACCTTTTATTCAATTTATACAAAAAATGGATTACCAGATCACGAATATCATCTTTCCTTTCACGAAGGGGAGGAAGGTCGATGGTGAAAACTTTTAACCGATAATACAGATCTTCCCTAAATTTACCCTCTTTAATTAAATCTTCCAGGCTACGGTTAGTCGCAGTGATGATACGGGCCTTCATCGGAATAACCTCTTCACCGCCAACCTTTTCGAATTCGAGCTCCTGAATAACCCTTAATAACTTCACCTGGGTGTTAAGCGATATTTCTGATATTTCGTCCAGCAGGATGGTTCCATCTCCCGCGAGTTCAAACTTACCTTTTTTATCACGGACAGATCCGGTAAATGCTCCTTTTACATGGCCAAAAAGCTCACTCTCGAGAAGTGATTCCGACAATGCACTACAGTTAACAACCACCAGAGGTTTATTGAGCGTGATGCCAAAATAGTGTATCAACCGGGCAATTAATTCCTTGCCTGTACCTGTCTCTCCCTGTATCAGTACATTTACCTTGCTCAGAGAGATACGTCCAATATTTTTGAAGATCTCTTTCATCTGGGGGGTCTTTCCAACCAGGATATTGTCCTCCAGCATGTTCTCGCTCGATGCATCTACGTGCAACACCTCGTTCAGGCTATTGCTGACTTTTACCGAATTAAGGGCCCATTGAATCGTAGATTTGAGCTTAACCCGATCAATGGGTTTTTCAAGAAAGTCAAAAGCGCCCAGCTGAATCGACTTGATAGTCAGTGCTACATCGCCAAAGCTGGTCAGTAATATAACAGGAAGTGAAATATTTAATTTGCGTATTTTAGATAAAACTTCAAGTCCGTCAATACCAGGCATTTGGAAGTCGGTAATGACAAGATCAGGCTTTTCAGAATGTACAAGTAGCAAGCCCGCCTCTCCATTTTCTGCCTCAATTGTTTCATATCCCATTTTATTGATCGACTCTTTTAAAGATCTTAAAATCAATTTATTATCGTCAATAATTAATATCTTATCCATGGATGTACAAGGTTAATTCTAAACTTATTATTTTGGTTTTTTTTACGCCCAATGATTCTTCCCCTTCAATTATACACTGTGCAGTGGTAGCAAAAATACATTTTATAATGAACTATGAGGATTATTTTACTCTCTTTGTGTAAAATAATTTTAAAGTGCACTCTTTAAGCCGGTTATCAAAGCGGATTACACGCATTAAAGCGGATTACACGGATTGCCTCTACAACAATAGCGCACCGCAATATTTCTTATTTCTTATTTTTTCCCTTTCTCCCCTTCTCCCCCTTCTCACCTTCTCATTTCTAGTCTTGAGATGAAATCAGTATTAAATATAATTGATAATTAAAAACACTGCTCAGTTATCTCAAAAGGATGGTTTGAAAGCTTTCATTATTTAATTATATAAGTATCCGCTTGTTGGCCTTATTTTAACATAGAAATACCCATAAAAATAAACTCCTTGTCCCATAAGACGAAAAGCAACCAGGGCAATCAGGGCTTCAGGGCCTGAAAGCTTACAGGCTTTGTTTTTGTCACCTTTCAATTTTTGTCCTCCCTGTTGATTGTTGGCCCTACCATTACGATCGAGATGTCCATTGCCGCAGTTGGTCTTTTTAAGAATATAACTATTTCAAATTCAGGTTATTAAACTACATTATTTACACTTCTCCTTATAATAGGAAAAGTTTCTATTATACATTATTGCATATTTGCTCAATATTAACTCAATACCAAGTCAATACAAACTCAAGCGTTAACAGGTTAATAACAGGTTTATAATAGGTTTATAATAGGTTTAAATAACCAATTGTGTACCTATTATTAACCTATTATGTACCTTTTATCAACCTGTTGATACTGCAATTAGTATTGAGTTAATATTGAGTTAGCATTGGGTTTGTAAGATCTGAATACAGGGAAAATAATTACTAACATAATAAGCGATCTTCAGTACACCACGATCCTGTTTTGTTTACTTATTGTTCATCATTTAGTTGAAAAAAATTATTGTAATATTGTTATTTTTAATGAAAATAAATAACAATATTCTTGCAATTTATTCATTTAATTATAAAAAAAAGGATTATATTTGATTTTTACTTTTAGAATCTAATTTAGAAATTCAGGGTGCAATTTTGTTCACTTTTATTGATATTGTTGATATTTCTAAGAAAGGCAATTACATGATTGAGATTAATTCTAAATAGGAAGAAGCAAATTATAATTTCAGCAATGAGATATTAATTTTTTACTGCAAAAGAAAAACTGGATATGGTTCTTCAAATTACAATTGATAGCTTTAAAAATTTAAAGTGATTCCACGACAATGTGGTTCGCTGTAGGACTTCCTGTAGGTTGAATTCAAATACGGATCCTATTTTAGTTAATTTTCAGGATTAAATCTTTATTCAATTTAAAAAATCCTTTTTTGATTTTATTATAAACATTTCCTTATTAAATACAGATTCCTATTGCAATGGTGAGCCTACTCTGAAAAGTCTAATTTTATTTAAGAGTTTAAAGTTGAAGGTTTAAAGTTTTCAAAGTAAAATAGACTTTTCGGAGTGGACTCAATGGTTAAAAGTTTAACAACCTTATAACCAATTTTCACGAATTAAAAAGAAGAAAAGGATGCCTACGAATTGCACAAATTAAAAACGAATTAGAAAAGGAAAATACAACAAAATAAAAGCTGGTTAATACTGATCTTCTAATTCGCAGAAAACCTCTTTATATTTCTATTTCTTTTAATTTGTGTTAATTCGTAACTGTTTAGGTACTTTAATATATTGACATACAATTACATAGCACATAATTGGACCGTGTTGGGTACAAAATTTTTATTGTTTAAAACTTTGATATTAAATACTTTATTAAATAGAGTGAAACTAATTTGGATACTTGTGCTTTTATAATCATCAAATATTGAATAAGTTAGGATACCTAAATAGTTACAAAAATAGGTGGTTTTAAAAACTTATTATTGACATGTTACCGTTAATGTTTTAAGGGAATTGAAAAATAGAATGTAGACCCTATGCCCGGTTCGGTTTCCATCCATACCTTTCCTCCCAACAATTCAATCAGCGCTTTTGAAATCGCCAGGCCTAAACCATTTCCACCGTATTTACGGGTAAAAGCGGATTCAACCTGGCGGAAGCGTTCAAATATTTGTTCCTGAAATTCAACAGGTATTCCAATGCCGGTATCTTTAATGTGAAACTGAACGAAGTTTCCGCTTTTTTTGACCCCCATCTCCACGAATCCTGTGTTGGTAAATTTAAGGGCATTGTCTACAAAATTGATCAGTATCTGCCTCAGTTTATTTTCATCGCTTTCAATAAAAACTTCCTCTCCATTAAAGTCTGACATATCCATCCTCAATTCAATACCTTTATCAATTGCTCTGGAGGAATATTCTTTCTGTATATCGATTATTAACTGGTTTACTAAAATTGACCGTTTAGTGATCTCCACCTCACCTGCCTCAATTTTCGACAGGTCCATGATGTCGCTTATAATCGAAAGCAGTTTATTTCCACTGTTATAGATTATCTGGGCGAAGTGAAATTGCTGGGTTATATCAAAATCAGAGTCTGCCATTAATTCTGAAAACCCGATGATGCTATTCAGCGGGGTGCGTATCTCATGGCTCATATTGGCCAGGAAGGCTGATTTAAGATGGTCGCTCTCCTCTGCTTTTTCTTTGGCCTGAATTAAATCAGTCATTATTCGTTTTTTCTCCGAAATATCATTCTGTATCAAAATGTAATTACTCGTGCTTCCATCAGGGTTCTTCACCGCCGAAATGCTTACTTCTTCCCAGAAATAAGTATAGTCCTTTCTGCGGTTCATAACTTCCCCTTCCCAGGTACCTCCATCTTTCAAGGTTTCCCAAAGCTCAATAAATTCGTTCTCAGGAAGACGGCCTGGATTAAATATACGTGGGCTCTTTCCTTTCACTTCTTCTAAATGATAAAGTGTTAAAGCCGTGAATTTATTATTGACAAATTGAATTTTCCCTTGCGCATTCGTAATTACAATAGATGATGGGCCTTGTTCAATAGCCTTCCCCAAGGTGTGAATTTCTTTCTCTGCATAGAGGCGTTCAGTGATATCCCTGACATTGCATTGAATCACTTTCTTCTGTTCAACCAGAAAAACATTGCTGACAAACTCTACATGAATAGGTATCCCGTTTTTAATTTCTAACGGAATATTTTCAAAGCGGATATATTCTGTGTCCTGCAATTCCATGAAAGCTTCTTTTGAATTGGCAATACTTTGGAAAACGCTCATCTCCCATAGCTTTTTGCCCAATAGTTCCTCATGTGAATAACCCAGCATTTCAATTAAATGCGGGTTCACATCCACAATTTGTCCACTATCGGCATCCAGCATCAGGATACCATCTTTTGCAGATTCAAATAGCCTGCGGTAACGTGATTCCGATGTGCTCAGCTTCTCCTCAGCCCTCTTGCGATTGGTAATGTCTCTCACAATGGTTTGTATGGCTGGCATCCCCAAATAACTGATGGGTATTCCAATCACTTCTACATCGATCACATCATTGTTCAGATTGATGAATTTTTTCTGAATATAGGCAGAAGGTTCGTGCGATTCATTTATATTTTTATTTCTTTCCAGAGCAAGTTCCCGGTAATCGGGATGTACAAAATCAATAATAGGCTTATGCTCAAGTTGATCTAAAGTACTTGCACCAACAAATCTTAGTGCTGCCGCATTGGCAAAAATTATTTTACCGTGTGAATGAAGGAACACTGCATCAGGCGACAGATCAACCATTAGCCGGTATTTTTCTTCATTTTCTTTCAATACCCTTTCTGATAATGTGCGCTCTGTGATGTCACAAGCAGTTATATAGCACTTTTGTTCATCCATTGAAACAATTCCTTCCAGATGAACAAAGGAAGAATTTTCCTTATTTACCAACATCACTTCGCAGCTCTGTTTGGAAGTAGTTTCAAAAGCTTTCTGTAAAAATTTATTAAAGAGGGGCAATGTATTGGGTAAAATAAATGGTTTGATGTTAGTATTTGATAACGCCGAAAGTTCTATGCCAAGCATTTTGGCGCCGCTAATGTTCAACTGACTAATAGTACCCTCGCGTTCAAGCGTAAATGATCCGATAGAAGACAGATTGTAGAGGGCAATTGCTGTTTCAGCTTTATTTAATTGTTGTTGTAATTCTTCGTTTTGTAATTCCAGCTCAACCTGGTGGACTTCAAGTTCATAGTTGAGTTTCAGGATTTCAGCTTCATTTAAGCTATGCTCATCTCTTGCATTTAAAGTTATTTTTGGTATTGATCTTTTCGCTTTTAAGAGCTCTTCGGCTTTATTTCGAAGCTTCAAATACTCCTGTGAATTATTTATATTTTTATTCATCTTCATTCGCTATAGTAGCACTTAGATATTTATTAACGACTCTTCGACATAAGAAACATGTTCTTTATAGTAACAGAGTATCAAAGTTCATAAGCACTTTATCCCATTTTAGGGATAATTTTTTTTATAATATTGCCCCGAAATAGCTAAGTTAAGCCTATTTTTGCTTTGGCACTTTGTTGCTTTGGTACTTTTTTACACTCATTTGATTAGGTCGAATTCAAGTTATGAGTGCAAGCCGTTCTACAATTATACAATTTTCATTTCATACATCGTTCTTTTTAACGGATTTAAGTGCGTTATCGTACCTACTGTAAATTTTCTTCTTGTAGAAGTAACTATATTAACTCTGTATCTTTAAAAAAGTTTATTTTTGTTTAAAATTTGAAAGTCATGCTACAAAGAATTCAGACCGTCTATTTATTTATTTCCGCCTTGCTGGTTGGGTTTTTATTTTTATTTCCTTATGCTGAAATAGCAAAAGATGGGGCTGTATATCTTTTCAATTTCCAAGGAATTGTTCAGGATGGAATTTTAAAGCAAAATGGCATTTTTATTTCGGCACTAATCGGAATAATTATTGTTATCCAGGGGGTTGCAATTATAAGTTACAAAAACCGCACCAGGCAAATTCAGCTCATCGTGTTGTCTATTTTACTAATAATAGGCCTGTTTGGAATATTTTTCTTTTTCACCTACTACTCATTCAACGAAGCTCAGATTAGCTTTAAAACAGGTATTTTATTCCCCGGAATAGCCATCATTCTTAACTATTTAGCCATCCGTGCGATCAAGAAAGATGAAGCGCTGATCCGCTCTATTGATCGTATCAGATAAGTGATTGCATAAAAATTTCACTTCCATTAACCGGAGTTCGATCTAAGCAAATGAGTGTAAAAAAGTACCTAAGAGACAAAGTACCAAAACAAAAAAAGGCTTAACTCAGCTATTTTCAGTGCAATGTTATAGAGAGAATTACCCCTAAAATGGGGTAAAATGGGATCACATTATATTGTTGTGGGCTCCCGAGTACTCGAATTGGCCTTAACTTCATGCGATCTGTTTTGTAAACATCTGATTATTAAGAAGTAACTCCAGGCAATTAGTTCGCACACCAGATAGGAAAAGATACTGGAATGAATCATTTTATAGGATTTAAAAACTGATATTGCTTATTATACAACTGTTAAACCACCAGTAAGTACTGCTTCAAATATTTGATTATCAGTATGAATACACGCAAAATTAACGCCAATCCGAGTTCTCGGGGCAAATCTGCACTATTGTCGTGTAACAGCTAATAGGATACCTCTGCCATCTGCAAAAATAACACCTAGGACATTTGGAGTGAAATACAATCATCCTACCGAGCCGGAAACTTCCTCATTTTCTCACTTATATCTCACCTTACGCAAAAGAAGAGGAACATTGATGTAAAGGAAAAAGGAGAAAAAAAAGGGGAACACTGATTTTACTGATCAAACGTATTTACACTGATCTTTAAAAAAGAGTGTAAAAATATCAGTGTAAATCTGTTATATCAGTAAAATCAGTGTTCCCCTTTTCCTTTTTTTCTTATAAATCAATGTTCTTTTTTCTCTTTTATTAAATATCTGTGTTAATGCGTAAGGTTAGTTACAATTTCGTAAAAACGCATTTTGAAATCAATTGCCAAAATGAGACCTTTTTATTTTGGCAAGAGGGAAATATTTCTCCAAACCCTTAACCCTCCACCTGATTATCCAACTCAATTATAAAATACAGGACAACAATCAGCAGCCACTTTAAAAACTGTGAAAATGAGAAAAATGCAAATAGGAAATGAGGAAGTGAGGATGACTTTATCCGACATATTAGCTGTTACACGACACCAACAGCTAAGTTGATAATTGCTTGAGTAGCCCATAAATTATATGTAAATACTGAATAGACATTATTCAGAATAAAGTATAAGGTGTTTGATTATCAACCCTTAAATTTATACACTGTTACTTAATCTAAATAAAGTATAATATATAGAGCGGTTGTTTTCCTCAAAGAGACAAAAGACAAAATAACTGGGTAGGCAATATAGTAAACTGAACTTTGTTTCTTTGTCTCTTGTCTGATTTCCTCTCCTAATGACTTTCCGATGTTGGCTCCCGTCTCCCCTTCTTACTTTCTCATTTACAATTCCTTTGTAAAATCAGTAGCTGCTTCTTTCGTTGCAAAACCTGTTATCAGCAACATATACAGGTCATTTTCATAAACAATGGTCACACTAAGTTCTTTGCGATTCATTAATTTCTTTTGTGCATTGAATGCATCTTCTTCTTTTTCATAGGGGCCCATCTGAATGGAAGTTTTGTTTCTAATACCAGGAATAAAGTAAGTCTCCACGCCTTCTTTTTCCAATTGGGAAGCCAACTTTTGAACAAGCCTACGATTGGCAATGTCAGGAATACGCACGTAATAATAATCATTGCCATAAATAATCATGGTTGGCTGTCCAGTAAAATCAACGATCCATTTACAGATCGCAAATGCATTGGACTTACTTTTAAATGCTCCAACATTCAGTGTTTCACCATGAGAACCGGGAAGTAATATCTTATTTCCAATCGGTCGAGTCAACTTATTTTCGACCATCGTTTGTTCAACTAAAGTATCCGTTGGTAGTTCAAGCTCAGAGGTATTTTTAGTAGTATCAGGAAGCTCCTCTACAATTGGGCCCAGTAGAAAATCCATATTATCAATAATATCCCCATCCACGGAACTTGAAAAGGTGGCAGGTATCAGTGTTGGTGAAGATTCCATATTAATTCTTTTAAGCTGTAGCGGATCAATGCGCACTGTATATTTTCCTGGCTTAAGCCCAATATAACTGTAATAACCATCCGATTCGGTTAGTGTACGTGCCACCAGAATGGTATCGTTGCGATAGAAACAAACCAAAACCCTCCCCTGCCCTTGTGAACCGTTATATACAGTTCCTGTAGCCTCCCCCATGACTGAAATGGGAATTTCAATTGTTTTAAACTGATTGGGATCGATCATCACTTTCATGGTATGGGTTTGCATCTGCCACGAAATATTGTCGAAACTGTTTTTATCCAGCTCCAGCAAATAATTGGCATAAGGGGTCAGGTCCAGGATGCGTATAGTGGAGTCCTTGTCGTTTCGCAGGATGGTTCCCCCGTTGATTTTAAATTTAAGACCTTCCACCTTAGGCTCGCCAGGATCGTGCTCCCCATTGCCGTTTTTATCAAGAAATGGAATTAGTGTAATAGCACCTTTGCCAACGCTTGTGCGGTTATTAGTACCAATGTAGCGTGTTTTTCTGTCTACCAGCAAGCTACCCCTTGCTGATTCCACCAATGTATTTTGTTCGTTTGTATTTCGGATCGAAAGGCCAGTTTGTGCAAATGAGAGATCAAATCTGAGCCCGATTTCTATGCTTCTGGTATGGCTTCTGAAATTTTGCTCGAACGACATGTTTAAGAATCCCTTTTTGAATAGCGGCTTTTCCAGATTTGCTTTTACAGAAATCAATTGATTGCGATTGTATTCATATTGGGTCTGTGGGGTAAGGGCAATGCGTGCGGGTAATTTAAAGGCAAGGGATAAGTTGCTATAAACATACGGTTTGCTTAGGTCATTGAATAAACCATAAGTGGTAAAGTTGGTACTGACGCCATGAACTGATCCTGACCAAAGCATTTCAGCATTTGTATTTTTCAGGTTGGGAAGTACAATCTGATTAATAGTAAAACGCGAGTATGCGGAAAAATTCTTTCCTCTAACAGGAATAGAAATGGTCGCTTTTCGCTCTTCGAGGTAATTGTATGTAATGGCCTTTTGCCCCTTGTCATATTTGGTATAATTAATTTCAAACTGCATGTTGGATGGAAGACGATAGCTGAGTATCCCTTTTGTCCGAACCCCATAGGTATATTCTCCTGTGAGGAGCAGGCCGCTCAACAATCGGAGTGAAGAACTTACAAAGGGCATTGCATTTCCTGTCATCACTGACGAAAGGTATTCTACCCCACCACCAATGGTTAATCGTCGGCTGACCCCATAATTAAAGGTGCCACGTGAAAACCTGCTTTTCAGGCTGTCTTCAACAATACCGGCGCTCATGGTATATTCGAACTCTTTTGGAGGCAGAAAGTTAAACGGGATAGTGATATTTTCTTCCTGTATCCTTTCTTCACCCCATAGGCCATAAAACTTGAGAGTTACGGCTGAATTTCCGTAAACCAGCGGTACCTCGAATTTATAAAACCCCGACGCATCGGCTTTCATATAATCAACCAGTACATTATTTACATAAAGCTCAACAAGCCAGTTGGGTTCAGTAATATTGCTCAAGGTGTAAGTACCGAATGAACGCCGGAAGATGGTAGGGGTATTGGTGAACTGAACCCCTACAATCGGATCAAAGATGGAAGCGGTCACCTGTGAATAAATCTTTCCAAGCATCACCTGCCGCATGACTGGCCGTTCGTTGTTGACAAACCGCCACATATATTGCTGCTGCTTTTCGGTAAACGGACTCTTATTGTTATAGTTGAGCCTTACATTGGCTTCTCCTCCGGCGATGACAGTTCCTAAATCAAGGTTGATTCTGGCATCCGTCTTTTCCCCTACCTCCTGGTTGGATACGACCGACCAGTCGGCCATCCCAAAGTGAAGCAAGCGATACTTACGTCCAATGATGGTATCTGTTTTAATCTCTCCTGTGAGCTTGGTAATATTGGCCCTCATCTGTTCGCGACGCATCTCCCTGAGTATCGGCAACTCCAGTTTTGTATTCAACATGACCGATAAACTTCTGAAACTGAAAATACAATCAAGGCCAAATATTTCTCCAAACAAAGGAGCCCGTAGATATAGATTGGTTTCTGTTTTTACCATATCATCACTTTTAAGGTCAAATACTTTTTCCTTGTAGGTGACTCTATTGTTCAGTTTATCGATAATATAAGTTGACTCCTGGTTGATGAAAAACCCGGTCACCGAATCAAGTTGAGCGGAGGGCGTATTTTTGATTTTAAGAATGGAAAAAATATCTGTAATAGGCAGATAAATAGTCTCATCGCGTATTACCGCCGGGATATCTGCTCCACCCACCTTCTGGATACTTAAAAACACAGATATTTCATCATATTCAAGCTCACTCTGGGCCAACCCATGGAGGGGTAAGGAAGTCAAAATTACCAACAACAATGCCATCGAACTCAAAATACCCGAAATGCTTTTGCTCTTCGGGTATTTATTGTAGTTTGATGACACTGAGACTGACATATTGAATGCTACTTTTTTCAACTATTGTTGTATAAATGTAACCTGAAACTGTCCGTTGTAAAATCCTGCGGGATTGGCCCCCAGTGATCCAATGGTCAGTGTTCCACCGATAAATACATCGGTCAATTGACCAGCAGTGATAAAGGGAGAGCGGGTACTTGATTCACCTAACGAAAGGCTTAAAGTTCCACCATTACTTCCGGTTAAAGTTGCCGTTGAACCATTCATAATGGTGATCAGCGTACCCGGCTCAGCATCCACTATAAAAAGAGCGGGAGTAACAATCGAACTCATATTGGGCAAAATGATACTCCCTGTTGCTGTCCGAAATCCATCATAGGTAACCGTCACGGTACCATTGTTTCCATTTTGAATAAAAGAGCCAAAACTTAAATGCTGCGCTGTGTTTACAGCCACTGTTATGGGTCTGGGCGGTTGCTCCTGCGCGTCTGATTGAAGCACAGAAGCTAATAACATAGCAGCCAATAAACAAAAAGGCATCCACAGCCTTTTTAACCACTGGAATTGAATCATGTTATTCATTATCTTTCCTCATTATTATTTTTTCTGAGTATGTATTCTTACCCGAAATAAGGGTAATGACATAGACTCCTGTACTTACATTCTGATTGATTTTCACTGTTTCATTTTCGAAAACAACTTTACGGATGATCGTCTGACCAAGTATATTTGTTACCAGCAGACTTCCTTTGGTGTTGGTCGGAAGATTCGCTTTCACCTGTAAAAAGTCTCCCGAACGTGAGAGGGTGAACATCTTCCCGGCAACAGTAGGTTCAATGATTTCCCCACGCGAGAAAATCAATGTAAAGCGATGGTTGTATTCACCGGTCTTCATGAAAAATCTATAATCCGGCAGCCGTTTTAAATCTCGCTGTTTACCCGTTTCAGTATCCACCAGATAAATCTGCAAATAATCAGGCAGTTGGCTTATATCAATAGCCTTGAGGATGATCCAACCGCCGGTAAAAGTAGTAATTCCTAACCCAATGCTTGCAAGGCTATCAGTTGGTAATGGCATTCCATTGATTGACAATTGGGTAGTCTCAGGGGTCAGTGTATAGATATTAGGAACCTGAGGATCTGTATTGGTCATTTTCAAGGCATCCAACTCCTGATCAAATCGTAGGTTGGCAGTTTGGTCGAAGTAAATGACAGCTGCATCTTCTATGGCATCTTTCGTTTCAAAGTTTGCCGTAAAGCGCAGGATCGCACGATTATCAATACTGGCATTTTTAAATACCGGATTTAAATTATTGACCCTAACTGAATTGATTACACCCAATGTTGCACTTACCGGGAATGTTCCATTGGTTACATGTACAAAAAATCCCTGCATGGCAGCAATCATGTTATTGGCATTGCCTGATGAAACACCATTCACATAACTACTGTAAGCGCCTGAAAATTGAGTACTGTTGGCGTTGAAAAAATAAATTGCATTGTCAATATTGGTCTTTGTCCAACCTGTTGCATTCCAGTCAATGGGTGATGGATAGGGGTTTCCCACAAGATTAAATCCTTTGGTATATGGTCTGTTGTGGTTATATAAAGTGGTTTGTAGACTTCCATTGTTGACCACCCCCTTTATATTAGCCGTTATTGGAGCAGCTTCTATATTCGATCCTAAATTGGCAGAATATCCACTCAATGGGAACAACGAATTTGTAGGATTGGTATAGGTGACCCACCCGGTAGGATAGATCGTTACACCTGAAGAAGAAACAGCACTGTTGTTTTCATCGTATTTATAGAAGGCGGGAAATGCAACATCCAATTTAACTTCTTCTCCAAACTCTGCCACTGTGGCCGACTGGAAGGGAGAGCTGAAATATTTATATCCAAAAGCGGAAGGAAGGTACCGTTCCATGTTTACAATTCCCAGGACTTGGCCGGTGCCGGTGCCATCAATCAATGCCGTTTGTGCTGAAGTTGAAACAAGAGTTAAATTTCCTCCTGAAGTAAGATCTCCATTCCATGCCTTAACGATACCTGTAACATTCAATGCCCCCTGTAAGGTAACTCCTGCAGAATTATTGACAGCCAGATCCTTAATCGTATTGCCTGCAAATACATTGGCGCCAATACTCTGTGCTGCAGATCCCTTCATTTCAATAGTTCCCGATGTTGCAGTAAAAGTTCCTAAATTGGAAATAACACCTGCAATTTGAAGCGTATTTCCGGTAATGGTTAACGAAGCTGCATCTTCAATGGTCAGGTTGTTAGCTGTTCTAACTTCTCCTGAAGAAATTGTCGGATAATTGGGTTTTCCATTGGCAATGAGTACGTTCGAGACAATTGTCGGTAGTTTATTGCAGGCCCAGTTGCCGGGATTGTTCCAATCCGTATCAATGGCTCCTGTCCATGAACCATCGGGAATGATGGTGACGGTGATGCTACCAGGTAATGTCTGTGTGCATGTTGGCTCCGTTTGATAACTGACTCTTATATTAGTGGCAATAAAACTTCCGGCATCCCCTGTTGGAACAGCCACATCGGTAAATAAATTTGCAGCAACATTGACTGGGTAATCGCCATGTATTGATTCAACATAAAGTGTGATGGTAATTGGAAAATCCCCAGGATTATAAAATGTAACTACAGGAGGAGCGGAATTCTGACAAACAGTCATGGAACTGGTGAAGGTCGCTGTTGGCAAGGCATTAACTATTATCGTTGCTGCATTCGACTCATGGGTCGACACATAAGGACTCGGAGATACATTATTGGTGCTGCTAAGTACAGCATTTCTAAAAATGTAATAGGTGCCTGCAACATTGAAAGGCGCAACATTAGTATCTGGTGTAAAAGTTGCAGCTGTGGCTCCTGTAATGTTGGTTCTTGTACCTTTAAGTGTTGAACTGTAAGCCCATTGATAGCCAGTTCCCGATAAAGTTATTCCAACAGGTAATGTTCCGTAGATATCACCACTGATAGCTGAACCAGGATTTCCCATACAAATGCTCTGTGACACATTGGTAGCAAGCGTATTGGCTAATACTTGTGTCAGAGCTAGAAACACAACCCTGTTTCCTCCTCCACTCTCATAAAAATCATATACCAGTGAACTTGCACCGTTCAGACTCATCAACACCCTGGGACGAGATGTAAAGCTTTGGTCCGACCAGTTATTACATAAAAGAGTGCCGTCAACAGTCAATCGGCTACCATCGTCAGATCCTAAATTAACTACATACAATCCACTTTTGCTCGAATTCATTCGATAGCGGACTGAATAAGTTGCTGTATACACGGAACGGCTCCCAAGGCTGGAGTTGACAGAAAAGCAAACGTTATCACCGCCAAAGTTATTGTCTATAGCTTCAGCTTCAATAAATGATCCATAATATGTATTAAAATTCACACCATCATACAGATGGCCGATCCACGAATCCGTTCCTGCCAGGTTCTGATCATCCGTAGAGGCGGCAGGGTAAGTTGCTGTAACCGGGGTCCTTGAACTTTCACATCCACCAGCACTCAGAATAGAAACCCAGTAATTGGTTGTGGAACCCAGAGTTGCTGTTATGTAATTATTGTCCGTATTACTGCTACTTGTTTTTTTAAGATTCCCCCCTGTTACCGCATCATACCATTTGTATTTATCACCTGCTACTGCTCCTGAAGCGGTTAAGGTGGCTGTTGACCCGATACATATTAAAGATCCTGTTGCTAAAGGCGCTGATGGAATGGAATTTACCGTCATATTCAACACATTGGAAGTGGCAGGGCTACCTGATGAACAAGGAGATGCATTGGATGTCAGCACACAAATTACTATATCCACATTTACGGGGACATAGGCTAAAGTGGCACTGTTTGTTCCTTTAATAACGTTATTTACTTTCCACTGATAAGCAGGTGCTGTACCACCATTTGTAGGTGTTGCTGTAAAGGTAACCGATGATCCAATACAAGCAGGGTTGGCGGAAGCTGCTATGGTTACACTGACCGGAAGATTTGGATTGACAATAAATGCTCCTGAAAATGCACTGGTGATTGGTCCACAGGCACCCGTCACTATGCAATAATAATAAAGTGTACCTGCCGTAGATGATTGAGGTGTATAACTGTTAGTTTGAGCTCCATTACCTGAACCAAGTGATGTTGCCCCAATGACGCTTGGTGCTGTATTACTATACCATTGATAGCCTGTAACGCCGGTTGTGGTAACTGTTATTGCAGTAAATGTTCCACCAAGGCATACCGTTTGACCTCCTGTCGACTGGCTATTGATAGTCGTAGTGGGTTGTGTATTGATTACCACATCAGCTGATGCGTCTGAGATACATCCTGTCGAACTGGTGACTTTAAAATTATAGGTGGCTACTGAAAGACCTGATATTGTTGCACTTGTACCTGAACCTGTGATTGCTCCCGGATTTAGTGTCCAGTTTCCTGTAGGCAATCCATTTAATACAACACTTCCTGTTGCAACTGTACAGGTGGGTTGTGTGATTGTTCCAATTAATGGCGTAGATGGCGTTGTACATGTTGAGGTACCAATATTTACAATCCCAGTTGTTGCGGCAAAGTAGGTATTATTTTTATTAGTGGCAGCAGAACTTGTACTTCCCCAAGAACCTAAAGCTGTACCAACTCCACCAAGTGTAAGTGTACCAGCTGAATGATTGAAAGTTTGGAGATTAGCAACAGACCCTGAAGTTATTGAAAGATTATTGGTTACAGTCGTAACTGCATTTATTGTAACTCCGGCAGCATTACTGATTGTAAGATTATTTACAACCGAAGGAAGCCCATCTCCTGTAACTTGAGCTAAAATACCATTGTAAGTATAGTTAGCTGTAATGTCATAAGTCCTTACTCCTGCTACCTGAATATTCCCGGTTAACCCAGTTGTTGAAAGCCCCTCTGTATGAGCAGTAATGATACCTGCCCCGGCGCTAAGGGTAAATGTACCTTCACTTCCGTCAATGAAGCTTGTTCCTAAATTCAAGGTGGAACCACTGTTAACAGTGAAGTTTAGAAGCTTAGAAAAAGTTCCTGCTGTTTTCTGGTATGTTTGGTTGGTTCCATTAAAATTGATGGTACCTATATCCGTTGTCCCTGCATTTAAAATGGTAATCAGTCCCCCCGATTGAGTGAAGTTCCCCTGGATATTCATTGTTCCGTTAAAATCGTTGTGATCTTCTGTCAAGACAATTGTTCCACCCAAGATATTTACATTCCCCGTAACTTTCACTGTTGCATTAGCCGTTCCTGTATTAAGGGTGAAATTTCCACTTTTAATGGTAAAATCTCCTCCAATTTTTAATATGCAGGGACCCGAACTATTATTCATTTTGAAAGCAGCATAGTTATCAATGAGTACATTCCCAGTTACATCCATTGTATATTCTGTTCCTGTACTTG
>Ga0123338_10002401_pt1 | contig 17503 bp, 16 predicted proteins | sample grotaG_FD_89793 | JGI IMG/M metagenome (GOLD analysis project Ga0123338, IMG submission 89793) | Glacier valley bacterial and archeal communities from Borup Fiord, Nunavut, Canada, to study Microbial Dark Matter (Phase II) -... | ecosystem: Environmental > Aquatic > Freshwater > Ice > Glacier ...
TAATGGTACCTGGACTGCAGCAAAAACCGGCGATGCAAACGGTACATATTATACCTATTCCGTAACCATCGAAGGTACTGTGAATGAGACTATTGACCCATATGCCAGAACAGCAGGGGTTAACGGCGACCGGGGAATGATTATCGATCTTGAATCAACCAATCCTGAGGGATGGGAAGAGGATAAAAATCCTAATAACGGCCTTGCGATTACTGATGCAGTGATTTACGAACTGCATATAAGGGATTTATCTTCCGACATCAGTTCCGGCATTGAGAATACGGGAAAATATTTAGGCCTGACAGAAACCGGCACGACAAATTCAGACGGTGATTCAACGGGATTAGATCACATGATAGATCTGGGAATTACTCATTTACACCTGCTGCCAGTATTTGACTATGCAACAGTGGACGAAAGTAAACTTGATTCAGACCAATTCAACTGGGGATATGATCCGAAGAACTACAATATCCCGGAAGGCTCTTATTCAACGGATCCATATCAGGGTGAAGTCAGGGTCAGCGAATTCAAGCAGATGGTTCAGACCCTGCACGAAAGCGATATAAGCGTTGTTATGGATGTTGTTTACAACCATGTCTCGAGTGCGGAAGATTTCAGCTTCAATCAGATTGTTCCCGGTTATTTTAGTAGGATTGATGATGCTGGAACCTATTCAAACGGATCGGGCTGCGGCAACGATGTGGCATCCGAGCGTTCGATGGTCAGCAAATATATCGTAGAATCTGTTGTGTACTGGGCGACAGAATACCACATTGATGGATTCAGGTTCGACCTTGTCGGCTTAACCGATATAGATACAATTAATCAGATTCGAACAGAACTGGACAAAATAGATCCGTCCATCCTTATGTACGGCGAAGGCTGGACAATGAAAACGACACTGACAGAGGATGATGTTACGCTTGCAACCCAGATTAATTCTGCCCTGACGCCCGGAATGGCATATTTCAGTGATAATTATCGTGATGCAATAAAGGGCAGTGTTTTTGATGCAGTGGAAAAAGGATATGTAAACGGTTCTACAAGTGAGATGACAGAAGTCTTAAGCGGTATAGCAGGCTTGCCTGCCTGGTCACAGTCACCGTCACAGACGATCAACTATTCTTCCTGTCATGATAATCTTACCCTTTTCGACAAAATCTCATCATCCAATGGTACGGATTCATTTGAAGACAGAGTAAAGCAGAATCTCCTTGCTGCAGCCATGGTTTATACAGCTCAGGGCGTGCCGTTTATTCAGGCCGGTGAGGAAATCCTGAGAACAAAAATCACGGAGGACGGAACATTTGACAGCAACAGTTATGCTTCGCCTGACGATATAAACAGCCTGAAATGGGATGACTTAGCCAAATCTGATTATGAGAATGTATTCAACTATTACAAGGGACTTATTGCATTCAGGCAGGCTCATGCAGGCTTGCGTATGGGTACTGCAGAGGAAGTAAATGCAAATGTAACGATTCTTGAGGATTTGGATGCCAATGTAACTGCATTCACAATTAAGGGCGGTGCAAACGGTGAAATATCAGATGGAATAATAGTCATTTATAACCCCAATAAGACAGCAACGACCGTAACTCTTCCGGCCGGCGATTGGAAAGTCTGTGTAGATGACAGTCAGGCAGGAACACAGGTTCTTGACACGATTACCGACGGGAAAGCAGTTGTTAACCCGATTAGCTGTATGGTACTGGTTCAAGGAGAAGCGGGATAGATAGCGGAATTAATAGCGGGATAAATGAAAAATAGCATATGATTTTGTTGTTCACGAGGGACTGCGGCAATAGGAACTTTGTTCTGAAAGCCGCCGTCCCTTTTCCTTTTACTGTCTTTTTGAAAAGTTCCGGACTGTGCCTGAAGGCGTCGGCTATCACGACCGATGGAGTTGAAAACGCCCTGATTTCAGGCGTTTTCAGATTTTATGCCAGACCGCTAAGTTTGACTCACTGGTGTATCTATGCTAGGGTTAAACAGTACATGCTAATTTTTAAGCTCGTAGGGACCATTGGTTTTTGATAAAAAAACCTTCGAAATTATTTCAAAAATGTATAAGGAGAAAGAACCATGAAGAACAAATTGATCAAAAAGCTTTTAGCGACTTTGTCCGTTGTAAGCGTGCTATTTCTTACATATAGTGCAGTAGCCGCTGCAGATCAAAGAAACGCTGCCGCCCCGGTTAATCTTGGTACAGCAGGCAATTATGCGATCCTCGCAAAATCAGGTATTTCATCCGTACCCAAGTCAGTTATCACTGGTGATATAGCGGTCAGCCCGATCGATTCAACAGCGATTACCGGATTTTCATTGACCGTGGACGCCACGAACCAATTTTCAACATCCACTCAGGTTATCGGTAAGATATATGCCCCTGACTATACATCTCCAACTGGCAGCAATCTTACTGGAGCTGTATGCGATATGGAAACAGCTTACGTTGATGCCGCCGGCAGACCTGCAGACTTCACTGAATTGTATAACGGGGACATCAGCGGCCAGACCTTGACACCCGGCGTATACAAATGGGGAACAGGCGTTTCCATAAATTCGGATGTCATTCTCAGCGGCGGCCCGAATGATGTTTTCATCTTTCAGATAGCAAAGGGAATTAATCAGGCCAGCGGTACCCGGATTATTCTGGAGGGCGGAGTACAGGCCAGAAACATAATCTGGCAGGCAGCAGAGACGGTTGCGATTGGAACAGATGCACATTTTGAAGGAATCGTTTTATGTGCGAAAAATATCAGTATAGCAGCCCGTTCTTCGATTAATGGCCGGCTGCTGTCACAGAATGCAGTTACACTGATCATGAACACCGTTAATGAACCCAAATAAAAGGTTCTGACTAAATAATATATAGGCTTTGAAACCTCAGAATATGCTCCTCAAAAGAATATGTGTATGAGTGTGCAGCCGGTAAATTCCATTAACATGGAAAACAGCGCCAAAGGGTGGTAAAATCGACTTATAACTTGAAATATCTATTTGGACGTTATACGCTATTTTAGAAATGAGAAAGGGGTATATAAACATGGCTATTAGAGAATCATCAGCAGTCTGGTCAGGAAGTTTAGACGCGGGCAAAGGTAAAATGCGTCTGGGATCCGGTGCATATGAAGGTGAATTCACCAAGGCGTCCCGTTTTGAAGACGGTCCGGGAACTAATCCGGAGGAACTAATCGGAGCCGCTCATGCCGGCTGTTTTTCCATGTTTCTAGCGGCTATCCTCTCCGATGCGGGTCATGTTCCCACAAGCATTGCCACAACAGCCAAAGTTCATCTCGGAGCAGGTCCTCGAATCAGACTGATCGAGTTGTCAACGGTTGGAGATGTTCCTGGAATTGATGAAGCCACCTTTATTGAATTTGCTGAAAAAGCAAAAGCCGGATGCCCTGTTTCCATGGCGCTGGCTTCTGTTGAGATTAAATTAACCTGCAAGTTGGCATAACCGGATAATCAATCGAATAGTTAAGGAGAACTTCCGTAATGGAAGTTCTTTTTTTGGACTTCTGATGAATTGGTATTACATATGAACAACCAGCTGAGGCATATAGCTTATAAAATTTGAAAAATGCGGGGTAAATAAATTGGAACAGAAGATAATACTGTCAATGAATGCACTGGGTGATGAGCAGAAAGAACTTATTCGCACATCAGCCCCCGGTTATGAACTTGTAATTTATGAGGATTCCCTGCTTTTGGACGAGCAGCTGATGTCTCGTGTGGAGATAGCTGCCGGTTGGAGGGACCAACCGGGTCGGTGGTTTCTGTCCAGTCCACACTCTCATTTGCGATGGATACAGGTGGATTCGGCCGGTGTTGAGAAAATGGACTTCAGTCTCCTATTGTCGCGCGGAATTACACTAACCAACGCCCGGGGTATTCATGAACGTCAGATCTCGGAATCTGTGTTTGGCATGCTGCTCGCTCACGAACGCGGAATAGATTTTGCCATACGCAATCAATCCCATAAACGCTGGGAACGTAAAGACAATCTTGGCGAACTGCATGACCGCACCATTCTCATTGCCGGAACGGGATCTATCGGGCAGGGTATCGCACGGATTGCCCAGGTTGCCTTCCATATGAAGACTCTTGGTGTCAACCGCAGCGGGCATGAAGCCCCTTTCTTTGATGTTGTCGGCAATCAATCGAATATCCGTGAATTGCTGCCTGAGGCAGATATTGTTGTATCTGTACTTCCGCTTACCCGGGAGACCTATCATTATTTTGACAGGCAGCTATTTAGCTGCATGAAGCCCGGTTCGTATTTTATAAGTGTCGGACGCGGTGATTCAGTTGATACGGCAGCTCTTATTGACGGGCTTGACAAAGGAAGGCCGGGATTTGCCGGTCTCGATGTTTTTGAAGAAGAACCCTTGCCGCCGGACCATGCTTTATGGACAAGGGATGATGTTATTCTTACGCCTCATGTGGCAGGTGTTTCAACCTACTATGTCGAACGTGAACAGGCCGTCTTCCTCCGCAATCTTCGGTCTTGGGTACAGATCGGCCGTCCGGAAATGAATATCATTAATCTTGAACTAGGGTACTAATTATGCAAAGTTAGCTTGACAAAAAATGCAAAGCAAACTATTCTTAATGTGCAAAGCGTGCTTTGCGCAATTTGCTGCATTCAAAACTAGGGAGGTGTTCGTATCAAATCGAAGATAAGAGAGCTGCGCAAACAACACAAGCTGTCCCAGGAAGATTTGGCGATGGCGGTAGGAACAACCAGACAGACGATCACATCCTTAGAAGTAGAGAAGTATACAGCGTCCCTTGTATTGGCCTATAGGATCGCAAGATATTTTGGATTAACGATTGAGGAAGTATTTGATTTTTCGGACGTTGAGGAGGAATAGAAGTGGAAGCATATAAAACAGCTGTCAGAAAGAGAATTCGCCGGGTTATCCTATTTACGCTTTGCGTTGCAGTCCTTGTGATATGCATGCATTTTTTCATTGAGAAGACAGAAAATGGAGCAACCGGCAATCTATTCGCGTTCCTGGAGGGCGGCGTCATTGGCATTGATCTGGTAGCTATGTTTTATATGCTCCAGTATCGAAAGGCGTTGAATGATGAGTTGAAGCTGAAAAAGCTGTATAATGAAGAGCATGATGAAAGAAATCAATTTATCAAACAGAAAGCCGGTTTCCCTGTTATGACAGCGGCTGGCGTCATGCTGATTGTTGGTGGAGTTGCAGCCGGATATATTAATTCCACTGTAAGTTATACAATGGCGGCCTGCGGAATCTTCATCCTGATGTTTCAGCTCGCTTTGAAATTCTTTTTTTCCAGGAAATATTGAATGGTTCGGGTGCACACCGGATCACTTTATCGGGATGTCCCGAATTTTTATTTTACAGGACCTTTTTTGAATTCCACAAGTTTGAGGACATCATTTAGTTCATTTGTACTCAAAACCCTGTAATACAGCCATCCTCCGACGCTGCACGGATAGCGGTTTGCCCATAATTCTTTTGTTTTGGGAAGAGATAAAGCCATCATACTCTCGGATTTTATCGGATCCAGATCCGGGTTGACTTGGATTAATACGGTGAAAGCGTCTTTTTCAAAAAAGAGATAACAGAGCTGCCTGGTTTTATGTGCGTATCTGTATCCCCAGCCATAATCATTTCCGAAGGGGAATTTGAGATCTTTTACAATATCATAACGAGAGTTTAAAGCAACTTCAAAGTTGTGCAGAAGTTTCGTAGACTCCGTTCCGATATATTCGCAAATTTCCTCTTTTGACAGGGGGGAACCATACTTTGTAATAGAATGATATAATATCGCCATACATAGAAATGCTTATTTAATAATCATTGCCTGAAAATCGGCATTCACCGGATTGTAAGTCAGAAATCAATTAGCACGGCTTGCATTTTGGTTAATGATATCGTGAATTGAATTGTCAGTTGAATTGTCAGTTAAATAGGGGGGCGCGTTATGTCTCATATTACTTCGAGATCCGCATATGAAAGTCTGCAGGAGCGTTTGAACCGGTTTCCTCAGGGAGCGCCTGTTTCGGATACCCTGTACAAAATTCTTGGAATTCTTTTTTCTGAAAAAGAGGCAGCCCTCGTTGCGCAGCTTCCTATCAAGCCGTTCAATGTCCAGAAAGCAGCTGGAATCTGGGGTGTTTCAAATACGGAAGCGGCAAAAATCTTAGATGGCCTTGCATCAAGATGCATACTTCTTGATATGGAAAGCCACGGAGAGACTCATTATATCCTGCCTCCGCCTATGGCCGGATTTCTGGAATTCTCTATGATGCGTACAAGAAATGATATAGACCAGCATCTGCTGGCAGAACTTTTTTACCAGTATATGAATGTCGAAGAAGAGTTTGTCAAACAGCTGTTCTCCGGTACGGAAACCAATCTTGGGAGAGTGTTCGTCAACGAAACGACTCTACCGGAATCGGATGGCACAGTGCAGGTGCTTGATTTTCAAAAAGCAAGCCACATTATCACATCGGCCGAACATATTGCAATCGGGATGTGCTATTGCAGGCACAAAATGCAGCATGTCGGAAAGAATTGTGATGCGCCGATTAATGATATCTGCATGACTTTCGGGGGAACTGCGGATGCTCTGGTCCGCCATGAGTATGCCCGCAGGATTGATTCTTCCGAATGTATGGAACTCCTTCATAAGGCGTATGAATACAATCTTGTTCAGTTCGGGGAAAATGTCAGAAAAGATGTGTCGTTTATCTGCAACTGCTGCGGCTGCTGCTGTGAAGCATTAGTCGGCGCAAAAAAATTCGGCAGCCTTCACCCGATCGAAACAACCGGTTTTCTGCCTGTACTTAATGAAGAATCATGTATCGGCTGCGGTAAATGTGCAAAGGCATGTCAGATTGACGTGATCAAAATGATAGATGCAGGTCCGGCCAACGCTATAAAAAAGAGCAAAATCCCAGTAATAGATGAAAATCTGTGCCTTGGCTGCGGACTGTGCGTCCGCGCCTGCCCCAATAAGAGCCTTCTTCTAAAAAGCACCGGAAATAAGATTATTACACCGGAGACATCCGTACACAGGGTTGTCTATATGGCGATCGATAAAGGAATGCTTCAGGAACTAATTTTTGACAATAAGGCCCTTTACAGTCATCGGGCGATGGCTGCCATTCTATCAGCCATATTGAAACTGCCGCCACTCAAGCGGGCGATGGCCAGCAGCCAGATGAAATCCCGCTATCTGGATAAACTGATTTCAAAGCAGAATATCTGAGCGATGCAAAAGGCAGCTGATAAATACGGCCTACAATGAACTGATTAAGAATTTCGGGCGGATACGTGAATACATGCGAGAATTCTATGTATACGGCTTCAAGAGCCGTGACGAATTCTCGCAGAAAAGTGCGCGCTCATATGACGATGAGCGGAGACGAATCGAGAGATGGCTCGGGTATTGGAGCAAGTCGAATATCTGACAAATGAAGTAGATTTATATAAATCATCGGGCATGAAATATCTGGAAAATTCGAATAAATGGAATGCAGATTAAGTTAATGCTGCATTTAGAAAGAAAAATATTGCATGGCAGTAATAAAGAAATGATATTACATACTTTGTTATTATTTATATATGATTGACATTAATGGTATACATCGATAGTATTAATGAGTCTAGACAAATTATAAAAATTTAGGAGGTAAGAATGAAAAGTGTGTGGAAAAAAAGCTTATCTGTACTAATTGCCGCGGTGACCGTTGTTACGATTTCTGGAGTTGTAATGGCAGGCACAGTGACAAATTCGTATAGCTTCAATTTTCATAATGTTGATAACTTTATTGGACTTACAGGTGCTGATACTACAATAACTTCTATTGATGGGTTGAACGACATATATAGAACTATGACAGTTCAGGTTAAGATTCAAAATAAATCAAATGCATATTCTGATTGGAAGAGTAACACGGTAACCCAAATTAGTAGAACAGCTGATGTGAAAGTTGGAAAAACCTCTGATTCATATGGTTCCAGATTATCATATCATAAAGCAAGTTTGAACGATGCTGTGATTGTATCTACGGTTTGGAATGCCGATCCAATCTGCAATTCTACCTATTCAGCGACCCAAATTATTCCTTAATATTTTGGTGCCTTGACAAGGGGCTCAAGCTCCTTGTCAAGGTGTTATTTAAGCGAAGTATATGTGAAAGCGAGTAAGGCATCGAATGTTTGAAGCAAACAAGGCAACGTTTCGATTTCTAAGAGAGAATAAGCTGGTTGCAATCATAATGATTCTTGCACTTTCTTTGCTTTTTGCAACCAGTACATTTTTGCACGGATTATCTCGACAGACGAAAATTGAAGAAGAAATTTATGAGCCATATGCAAAAAGTACTTATATTATTACATTCAATCCTTCTATCAAAACGAATACTGATTCACTATTTGGTGCGATTGAAGATTTGGAGACTAATATTTATGAGTTAGTTATAAGAGGGAATAATTTTCTGGTAAATAAGACGGGTGGAAAACAGAAAATTGGGATAACTGGCTTTTATCGGCAAGTTAATACACCAGTATCAATTATACGTGGAACAGACAAAATGAACGATGGACAAGTACTTATTAATGCTTGGGATTTTCCGTCTGTGTTTGATCCATCTGGGGCAACAATTTATGATATGTCAGATACAGAGCTTCTTGTATTTGAGCAGGGCGGCCAACGGACGATTGCAGGCGTTGTTTACTACCCAACCGATATTAGTTTCTGGGGTGTTATCGTAGAGTATAACCAATTTTATGAATTGGCGCAGGAATCCACCTCCATTGAGATATCTTTTCAAAATTCGCTTTCGAAGCAAGAAGAAAAGACATTCGTCAATTTGGTAAACAAATACGTTACGGTATTATCCTTTCAGTATCCAGTAAATATTCAACAGTCTTCATCTGATGAAGGAAAAATTCAATTACTCATGTATCGATCTATAATTTCTATATGCATGCTCTTTGCAATGAAACTCTTATCCTATCTATACATACTCCGGAAACGCGAATTGACCATCATACGAATGCTTGGGGCGCGAATAAGTGATTCAATTGCGTATATCCTTAGTGCATTGTTTCAGATTGTATTTGCATCCACAATACTTGGTGTTGTTATTGTTTGCGTACTTCGACGCTTCCTGCAATCAATTTATGTGTTTCAATATATGACGGAAAGTCAAATTGTAAATGATGTAGTATTTTTCTGGGGTATTGCTTTAGCTATCGGCATCATTCAACTTGTTTTTACAGAGGGCAATACAATTGAATCTACAGAGGAGGGTACGTAGTCATGAAAGGTAAATTAGTATTGGCTTCGCTATCCCGAAAATGGTTCACACAATTAGTATCAATCATCGTAATTGGGTGTGTTACATTTTTTTTGTTGATTTGTTGCTGCTCTATAAGTCAGAATATCCGGATTTTTATGTTGGCAAATCAGATTCAATTGGATAAGAAGATTGTATATACGACCTGCAGCGACTTTTACTTATCTGATGCACAAAAGAAGGCCGAAGCAAAGAAAATATCTAAAGTTGATGGGGTTGCTGGTGTCGAAAATATTGAATTTCATCAGATTGTTACGGAATTCAAAGATCAAAAATTTAATCTGCAATTATTACGCTATGATTCTCCGACGCTGCAGAAGATACACTATTCTTTAGAAAAAGGAGCATATCCAAAGGACGAAGAAGAGAACTGTGTACTACTGCCTAATGATTTTATGGATAAATACCAGGTGGGTGATGTGATTTCTGTTTACGTAATTGATGATTGGACGTCTGGAGATACAGATGAAATTCCTATTGCTGATGTTACTATATCCGGTTTTCTTTCGTCTGAACCAGTATTTTGCGTATCGGCGTCAGGAACTGAGTTGAAATTGAATGATATTTTCGTTCAGGACAGCACCAATTATGGAGTTATCTACGCCCTTGTTGATCAGGAGGGGAATGATCTTGAGCCATCACTCTCAGATTCTTTTCTGATATCTACAGAGGCGGGAATTGATGTTAATAAGGTTAAACTTTCTTTGATGGATATAGTTAATTCTCCTGCATTTCTTCATACAGGTGAAAACTCCATTGCACTATATAGTGAATCTCATAATATGGAATTAATTTTAATGACAGGATATGCGTTAACGGCGATAACACTTGCATTTTCAATGTTACTTGCCAATACACTTTTGTCGCTGCTTTATCGACAAAGAGAATTGGCAGTGTATTTTATGAGCGGAGCAACATGGAAAGAAAGTATCAGGATTATTGTTGCGCAACAGTGTATACCAATAATCTTTGGATATTTATTTGGCACCTGGATCTATGTGAAAAGTGCAGGATCACCGCTTTTCTATATTGTTGTTCCCGAAATAAAATGGCAATATTTCCTTGTAGCTCTCTTAATTGAGTTGTTGATGTATGCCAGCGCTGTGCTTCCATTCTATTGGATGACGCTGCATAAATCACCGATCGAATTGTTCAGAAAGGATTAAAAAAATGAGTAAATATTTGGTTGTTAATAATATTACAAAAACATATAGGCCAAAGGGACAAACACCGGTTGAGGCGCTGCGTGGTATATCACTGGAAATTAAGAAAGGTGAGATGATTGCGATCATGGGTGTGTCTGGTTCAGGCAAGTCAACGCTGCTGCACATTTTAGGATTTCTCGACAAAGCAACAAACGGTAAATTGTTCTTCAAAACAAAAATTGACAAGAGTATTTCAGACCGTGACCTTGCAAAACTTCGCAATCAAAGTGTGGGATTTGTCCTTCAGGATTTTGCGTTAATCCCGTACCGTACTGCATATGAGAATATTGAGATACCGATGATATTTGCAAAGAAAACACGAAGAGAACGCAGGCTTCGAATTGTACAACTACTGAATGATCTGGGCATTCCTGAATTGAGTGATCGACGAGTAAGTCAAATGTCAGGTGGGGAGAAGCAGCGCGTTGCTATCGCGCGTGCGATGGCTAATGACCCCGAATTGCTGCTTGCGGATGAACCAACAGGGGCGTTGGACAGTCAGACGAAGAAGGAAATAATGGGCATTCTGCAGACGATTCATAAATCCGGAAAGACAATTATAATTGTTACGCATGATTCGGAGGTGGCTTGTTTGGCAGATAGAAAAATACATATAATTGATGGTCTGCTGATGGATGAGGACCAGGCATGAACCGAGACAATGAAGCTTATAATAGATGTGTGGTATCACTGCTCGTCGGCACAATGGTATTCTTGACGCTTTCACTTTGCAGCTGCGGATCAAAGACGAAGGATGCAGCATTGGTTTCAGACAATGTATACACACAAATCCAGACGTACCAGGCGGATATAGTTATTGTAGAACTACTCTCAAGTTTGGAAACTACAATTACTGAACCAGGCGTAATTACAGTATATGCTGAGGCAGATGGATATGTGATCCTTTGGGGGAATCGTGACACAAGTTTCATATCCAGATTGACCTCTGATTATAAGGTTATCGAGACATTCACACTAACAGGAATTGTAAGTGGAATCGGAATATGGCTGCTTGAGTCCGATGGAGGGTGGATCGTCTTTTCATCAAAAACCGATGAGCTTTGGCATATGCAATATTATGCAACGCGTATTACTAATGATTGTGAAAATATTACTGAATCGTTCTGTATTGAGCAACTCCGTGACAGCATGGTATTGGGTGTTGAGTTGGTTGGTGACTTTTTAACTGTGGTAGCAGATAATTCAATTATCGTTTTTGACCAGGACTTTATACATATCAAAACAATAGAAGTTCAAGGCTTGGTTATGGATATTGCAGCAGCATCAAATGGACAGCTCTATGCAGCTATCAACGAAGAAAATGGTGGAAATTGCAATATATCTATTGCAGAAATTGATGTCAAAGTGGGAAATACAAAAAGTATTACCCAAATTAATGGATTAGAGAATACACAAGTTGTTACTCTATTCGGTAAAAGCTCAGGCTTTATAGACCGTCTTTGCCTTTCCACAACTAATGGGGTGTATATTTACTCGCTTTCGAATTTTACCGTGCAACAGAAGGTTGTCATTAATCCAGGACGTATCGGTGTGCAAAATGCATATGAGGTCTTCCAGATAAATGAAGATCAAATGTTTATATGGGGCGAGTATTGTATAACAAGTGGATCTAATGAAACAAAGATGCTCATAAATGTTGAGTTTTTATCAGAGGTACCCACCAAAGAAATACTTACTCTGGGGGTACTTGCCCCTGATGATTCTGAGAACATTCGAGGAATATGTGAATACGTTAATACTCAGGCTCTATCATATTCAATCGAACTCGTATCATATATTGATCAAGACGATCTGGAAAAAAATTATGACATTGCGATGAAGGATGGACACCAACGTCTATTGTTGGATATTTTGTCAGGAAAATCACCTGACCTTGTCTTTGTGTCACCGGAAGACAGGAAGATATTAACAGATCAATCGGCATTGCTTTTACTTGACCCGTATATTAAAGGATCGGAAGAAATTTGTAATGAGGGCTTTCTTGACAAAATATGGGAAGCTTCTGAGGTTGGAGGATCACACTATTGGGTGACTCCGTTTGTGTCCCTTTGTGGAATTGCTGCAACTGAAGTAAACGCTGCTAAAGTTGGGAACGGATCCGTTAAAGATTTACGATTGTTGACAGAAGGAAATAGTGATCCTCTCTGCCAATATGGAAGTTGTATGGATTTTTTCTATCCCACGATTCAAAATCAATATATAGGTTCTCAAAAGGGAGAAGTAAAAATAAATTCTGAGGAATTTCTTTCGTTAATATCTCTTATGAAAGATATAAAAACAGAAGAAATTAGTCCCCTTGCCACAGATCTGGAGGAGCCAATATTATGGAAATCAGAACTTCAATCATTTAGGTCATATATTGAATTGTCTCAGACAAGAAGTATACCTGTTACATTAATGGGTTATCCTGAGATGATGAAAGATGGACCTTCAATTAATGCAGATTCTGCCGTCGCAATTTCTGCTCAAAGCGATCATATACGTGAAGCGTGGTTATTTATTGAATATATTTTGTCTGATAACATCCAAAATATGTATGCAAGTCTGGGAAATGGTGACATTCCTATTAGTAAAACAGCATTTGAAAACATGATCGTGAACGATGCTAATGAATATGAAAGACAAAGAAGTGAGGGTACTGATTTTCATAATAACATATCCACATATATCGGGGAAGGCGTTAATGTATCTCTTGGAACAGCAAGTTATCCTATTGTCGTTGATGATGAGATGATGCAAAATTACCGCGATATTGTATCAATGGCGACATACTATTATTCAGATGATATGAGCATTTATCAGTTAGTATCGGAAGAATTGGATTTCTATTTAGATGGGGATAAGACCTCAAAGGAAGTTATAGAAATTCTTGATAGTCGACTGTTTGTACTTGTAAACGAATAGAAAATTCTGGTTTCCATTCAGATTGACTGAGCAGAATAGTGGAGGTAAATATAAAAAAAGTTTGTATTATTATTTTCACCGTAATTATATATTTTTGTATTGTGTTGCTTATTTCCCGATTTGTATTCCGTGATGTTGTGACAAATATCTATGCTCAGGCTGTGATTGTTGGGATTCTTTGTGCTGCAATTATATTTCTTATGAAAAAAACAATAAGCAAAATTACAAAGTAAATTCGCTTACAACAAACCAGCAAATTGGTACACCAGTTCATGCTGCTATTTTCTGCCTCAAAAGGTAATTTTGCCGCTTACTGCAACGCAGGCTGGGAGACTGGTAATCCAGAATTTTTCTGCCGTATCATCGTCCAACAAGTACTTCAGCATCCTCGGGGTATTATTCAGGAAATCTTTCGTTAACGTATACGGTTCCGTATTCTAATAGGAAGTCAGGTTAATCCCTGTTTCCTCAATTACATATATAGAAGCAGCAGGGAAGGCCAACAAAATAGGTGAATGTGTTGCGATAATAAACTGAGAGCCTGCTTTGACAAGATTATTCATGGTTACCAGAAAAGACATTTGCCTCGATGGAGATAATGCGCTTTCCGGTTCATCCAGAATGTACAGCCCTTTCCCGCCAAAACGATTGTTGAAAAGCGAGAAGAAACTCTCGCCATGAGATTGTTCGTGTAAAGATTTCCCGCCATAATATGTGAGCAGCGGCGTTATTTGATCCAGTCGGTCAATCTCCGTGGCCACATTGTAAAAGCTCTCCGAACGGAAGAAAAATCCGTCTTTAGGTCTGCTCGTGCCTCTCACAAGAGTAATGTGCTTATAAAGCCCGGAATGAGTCTCATGTGTTGAAAACGAGAAATTCCTGGTCCCGCCTTCCGGGTTGAACCCTGCCTGAACAGCAATAGCCTCCAGCAAAGTGGATTTGCCGGAACCATTATCACCGACAAAGAAGGTGACGGGAGACGGCAATTTCAAATCTTCTATATCGGATAAGAGCCTGGTAATCATCAGACTTGAAACATAATCCGAGTCTTCCAAATATGATTTATTCAGTCTGACTGCATCAATAAATCCGGTCATGATTTGGGTCCTTTCAGTAACACAGATACTTCGTGTATGGATATGTGCGTTCATTATAGCAAACACTAACTTTTGTATAACAGCGATGCGATTGCTGTTTTTGGTAGATTAGAATTACGCAGGGGATTTTAACTTGCCAAACACAATCGCATTCTCCCGGACCCTTCTTTTCCTTCCTGATGGCAAAGGAATACCGGCAAAAAAATCAATCTTCAAATAGAATTATCAAAATATGTAAGAATGAAATATAATTAGAAGTGAATTGAACCCCGGGGAAGATTTTAGAAAATAAATAACAAAATAAGAGAAATATGAAAAATGAGCGAAAACCGCGAAAACCGCGAAAACCGCGAAACCGCGAAACCGCGAAACCACGAAACCACGAAACCGCGAAAAGGCGAAAATTTACCCGGAATGAAATATATGGAACCTATGACTCGTTATATATGTGAAGGGAGTTGATGCTGCGCATGGAATTGTCTGCTGATCTGAATGAAGTCATTAGCAATGTTGTTCATACATACAGCACAAGTGTCCTTCGATTTGCCTATTCATATGTCAAAAACCGCACTGATGCTGAGGATATCGCACAGGACGTATTTATTACCTATATACAAAAGGCGCCGCACTTTGATCACGATATGCAGCGAAAAGCATGGATCATGAGCGTGACAAGCAACAAGTGCAAAGATTATTTGAAGTCCAGCTGGAAAAAACGCGTGACTTCTATGCCCGAAAATCTTGGTTACCTGCCAAAAGAAGAGTCTACGTTGATTTCTTATGTAAATTCACTGGAAGAAAAGTATCGAATACCCATTCATCTTTATTACTATGAAGGGTATTCGGTGGAAGAAATAGCAAAAATAACAGGCAATAAAAGTGCGACCGTTGCAACTTGGCTCTCTCGCGGCAGGGCGCTGCTAAAAACAAAGATAGGAGATGGTTTTTGTGAATAGTAATCCATATAAGTCTGCAGTGGAGCACATCGAGTTCGATGAAGCGTTTGATGAAAAAATAATCTCTCTCATTACAGATGCAGCCAAGCGAAAAAAGACCATTCCCCCATTTCAAATACCCAAAAGCAGCTGGCGATATATTGCGGCTGCTGCTGGTATCATTCTACTATTTATTGCTGTTCCCCTGATAAGAGGTCCGCAGAATACAAACGAAACAACGGCCGCTGCGGTTATGACAGCCGCGGGCTGCGAAACAACAGTCAAGTCCGACACTACACAAAACGACGCCATAGCATTAATAACTCAGCCGTCAGATGTTTATGAACCTGGAACTGTCATAGAGAATGGCACTGTGTATGTCTCAAGCACAGCTGATAGATTAAAACCATACAGCATGAATGAACTTGTGAATGTTGCTGATAATATATTTACAGGCCTCTGTGTGTATTCAGGACCGATCTTTCAGAACGATACGTTATATACGATATCAGAGGTTCAGATAACCGAGGTGCTCAAAGGATCGCTCCAAGCGGGCGACATTGTTTCGGTTCTTGAAATGGGCGGCCGAACGACAATCGGAGAATTAAGAAATGAAACAAGTGAAGAAATCAAAGATTTTGATCATTACGATGACAGCATTTCTACTGATACTAAGTTTGTTGAGGGGATAGATGGTTTCTACCCGCTGAAGGTTGATGACAAAGTCTTATTATTCACAGGAGAAACAAGCAGTTTTCTTGCAAATTTCACTGGACCCTTGTACTACCCGTACGGAGATTATGAAGGGAAAATGTACCTCAGGAAAGACAATGTCTATGCGAGAAACACACCATCAAACACGGACGTAATTGTGTTTGATGATAAATCAGTAATTGTATCGCTGGATGAACTCAACTTGCTAATAGCAGCTTCAATGTGATTTTTGACGCGATCTGCCTTCTAAGCCATATGTTTTACCCAACAGGAGGAACAAATCATGAAAAAGTCAGCAAAAATAAAATATATCTGCCTGCTTTGTCTTTTGGTCTGTTTTCTGACTGCTTCGTGCGCAAAAGTAACGAATTATCCTCAGTTTACTCTGACAGAACCAGATCGAATTCTGATAACCCAAGGCAGCAAATCGATTACATATGATAAGGACAGTCCTTCGTTCGAACAAATTTTTATTCCTATTCAGGATGCCTGGTGGAAGAAGGATCAGAATTATGAGATGGTTACTGATGGCAGGCCGACAAAAGTACTGACACAACTACGAGAAGAAAATATTGATGATCAGACAATTACGGTGTCGTTTATTTATGATACACCCATTGCATGGACTGATGCTTTTGAACCGGACAACATTCAGACGTATGAAGTGTCCCAATATGTATTTTTCCCTTTCGGATACAATACCGGCGCCGATGAGGAAAGCAACGGGATCAGTGATGTTGGCATAATGGCTGTTGAAGAAAACGGGGAATTATACAATCAAAATAACATATACGTATTTATTTACTCGTCTGGATTTAGAGATATTGTTTCCGAATCACTCGAGTAAAAACTTGAGTTTCTAATATATAAAAAATAAATTCCTCAGAGTGTATGTTAATGTGTTATATAAATGAAAAAAATAAATCGATTCCAATGATGCTGAAAGCGGAGAAAAATGCATGGATGTATTATTTATCGATATTGACGGCGTACTAAACACATACTCTCAATTGTCTGCAAATGCTGAATGGAAAAATTTAGAACGGACAGAACTGAATATTGATGAAGATAAAGTGAAGTTGCTTTCAAAAATAGTTCAAATTACAGAGATAAAACTGATAATGCATTCAGGATGGAGATTCTTCTATGATGATTCAATGAATCAAATATTCCGGGAATCAGAAGAGTTGAGTAGAATATTTTGCCGCAACGGTATAATAGTATCCGGCAAAACACCGGATCACACTACCGAAGAAATTAGGCAAAATA
>Ga0123338_10002403_pt1 | contig 17500 bp, 12 predicted proteins | sample grotaG_FD_89793 | JGI IMG/M metagenome (GOLD analysis project Ga0123338, IMG submission 89793) | Glacier valley bacterial and archeal communities from Borup Fiord, Nunavut, Canada, to study Microbial Dark Matter (Phase II) -... | ecosystem: Environmental > Aquatic > Freshwater > Ice > Glacier ...
CATCAAACTTCACCTTCCCATTCAAAAAAGCCTTTGCCTTTTCTTTAATTTCAGGGTATAAGTCGTCACCATTTTTATCAAAACATTTTAATAGCCAGGCTTGATGATTGATACCCGCAATATTCCAATTACAGTCATCTATTTTGTCTTCCATTTCTAACGCCTTGAAAAGCTGAGGAATACATACTTGTACACTATGGCACAAACCAATTGCATTTACTTTTGTATATGTCTGTAGATAACCAGTTAACATTGCCATCGGATTTGAATAGTTAATAAAAAGGGCATCTGGGCAAACTTCTTCAATATCTTTTGCAAAATCTTCTAACACTGCAATCGTACGCAACCCACGGAATATTCCTCCAATTCCAAGAGTATCTGCAATCGTTTGTCTTAAGCCATATTTTTTAGGTATTTCAAAATCAGTAATCGTACATGGATCATATCCTCCTATTTGTACAGCATTAATAATATATTTTGCTCCTTGGAGTGCTTTCCTTCGGTCTAAATGGGCCTCAATATTTACTTTCTTACTAAGATTATTTGCTATGTTACCTAGCATACGTCTACAATCTTCCAAACGTATCGGATCGATATCATGTAATGATATATCAAGATTTGTAATCTCCTCCATTATCATGCAATCCCCTAATACTGATTTTGCGAAAATCGTACTCCCCGCACCTAAAAATGTTATTTTTGGCATTTTACAATCTCCTTTTATATTTTATTTCTTATTCTACACCGCCCTTGTATCAAAAACCCCTATTTGATGTTGCCTCTTTTATCGATTATGATGTATAATTAATTTAATTTATAAAATATTATATATAGGTTGGTGATACTTTGGACAATTTTTTTGGATATTATCCCCTTTCAAGCATAATCCTTTCTGATCTTTTTTTAATCCAATGCGGTTGGGAAATCTGTGAAAGTAGCCATAAATATGGACCTGCAAGTAGAGATCATTTCTTAATTCACTACATAGCGAAAGGAAAGGGTACCTTTATAAAATGTGGTAAAGTATACCACTTATCAGAAGGTGACGGATTTGTTATATTTCCGGCAGAAACGACTACCTATGTCGCTGACATTGAACATCCATGGGAATACTATTGGGTTGGCTTTTCGGGAACTGCAGCCTCAAAATTATTATTAAACGCTTCTATTACAGTAAAATCACCTGTTTTTCATTTAACCTTGTCACCAGATAAGGTTACCAACTGTATCAAAGAAATCTATACAAATGCCTCGTTTTCTAATGGGGGAGAATTGCGTGCTTTAGGCTTATTACTAATTTTTATATCTATGGTCATAGACTCTTCCTGTCAATCTAAAAGCGAAAAACTGATTTCCTCGGCTCAAAGTGATTATGTTGCAAAAGCCATTTCATTCATACAAGAAAATTATTCACATGATATTACAATAAAAGTATTAGCCAATTACGTAGGGATAGATCGTTCTTATCTCTACCGAATTTTTAAAGAAATTCTTGGTATTAGTCCCCAGAATTTTCTCATTGGGTTCCGTGTACAAAGAGCCTGCCAGCTCTTATTAGAAACAAGTATGGATATAACTAGTATTTCTAATTACATAGGTTTTTCTACACCTACCCATATGGCTGTTGCCTTTAATAGAATTCACAATATTTCTCCTAGCGTTTATAGAAAGCAATTTAAGAAAACTCTTGAATTGTAAATATTTGTACAAATGTTTTGAACTCAGTTTTCTACTAAATTAGAACTAAAATCCCTTTAATACCCAGTGTGCCAGATTATAAGTTACAATTAAAAAGAAAAGGCTTGCATTAAAATCAGTGCAAGCCTTTTCTTTTTTGTCTATTTTAGAAATCTATTCTACATCCTATTTTTTACTGCCTCCCGTAAGGTTAATCTATTATTCTCCCGTATAAATCAACTGCCCCTATCTTATGTCATTTTCATGCTTAATCTGCCATTTCTTTTACTTCCCTATATTTATTTAAGTCAATATAAAGTTCACCCTTATATGGATTACGTTTTGTTTTTACAACTTTGTAAATCATATATAGTGCAACTGCAATATTAGCTACAAGTGCCAAGAAACTGAAAATGAATAACGGTGCTTCTTCATATGTAGATGCAACAGCAAATTTACCTTTATCAATAAACAATGGAAATGTCTGTGCAAACATGCACCATAGTGCCAAGGTCTGTGCACGATGCTGAAGCCATGCACCTTTCCCGATAGTGAAGGCACATAATGTAGGTGCAAGCAGCAGTGCAAAGCCACAATACCAAGCATGACCCGGTAAACAGTTGTAGGTATAAGCAAAATTCCATATATCATATGCTATAATCCAGAACCATAACATGTCCGGCCATAACATATCGTTGCTTTTATCTCCCTTCGTCTTTTTGCGGATGCAAATGCCGAACCAGCCAGTAATCGTAATAATATTCAAAATACCGGCAATCGCATTCATATAATTCCATGGACCACCTACAACATACATTGCATCATCAGCAAGAATACCGCCACCTACATACCCAATTCCAACCTGGAAATCACGTGCGACTGCTTCCAAGATATTAATTGCCAGAATTAAAGGGGGGAAGCAAAGTGCGATTTTGTTATCGGCAAGTCTCCACTCTTTTCCGGTCTTTTTGTTTTTACCGTGTAAATGTCTGATGCACCAGAAACCAATACACCCTGCCGTGGAAGAATATACCTTCGCCAAATGGAACCAATCGGTATAGGTCGTATCTCTTAATACGGTAAACCATAATACAGAAAGCACGGTCGGTAATACTACAAAACATATAAATCCCCAAATCTTATAACGTCTTGCTACTTCGTTCAACCCGAACAGGACCACGAATACCATGATCCAAACAAGCCATACGGAAAGAACAGAAGCGCCTCCTTCATAATTAAAACTAAACATGATTTTCTCCTTCTTGAAAAATTTTTAGTATATCTTTAAGCAAAAGCAATAACTAGTCAAACAACAATAAGCGGCAAGCCCCCATTTAACAACAAACAATTTCTTTTATATAAAATTCTTTTCCACTTAATATCTCAAAATCTTTCTTTCCACATATTGGACAAATACCTTTGTTTTCCATGAGATTAAAAACCTTGTTGCAATCTCTACATAGTGCATTTGCAGGCAATATCTCAATTTCCAACTTGGAACCTACCAATATAGTATCTTCTATTGCGGCAGGGTAAAGAGTTTTCATGTATTTGGGAATCATGGAAGAGAGTTCTCCTATCTGCAAAACCAATGTCTCAATTTTCTCAACATCATTTTCTTTCGCAAATTGTTCTACACTCTTAACGACTTCAAATAATACTCCTATTTCATGCATATAAACTCACCTACCCTTTACAATACATGATACAAGATGAATTGATAATGAATTCTGCACCGCCGAATTTAATATTCACCATATCATGAATTATTAAAATTAATTTATTTAAAGATATTGATAACCTTTCTTACTGCGATTTTTCCTTTACGCTTAAGAATCTGCTTAATAACTACTGGTTTCAAATCTTCATACGCTACGCCTTCACCATCATATTTTCTGACAAGTGATATTGCATCAAACTTACATTTCAATGTACAAGCACCACAGCCTACACATAAAAATTCATCAGTAACAGTAGCACCACAGCTGAGACAGCGTTCTGTTTCATTCATCACCTGTTCTTTTGTAAAGGTAGCACGTAAGTCCTTGAACGTCTCTTTGGCTATTGATTCCTCCGCACAACCTGCTTTTTGTCTCGGAAGACGATCATATCCCTCTAGATCAAGATTTTCTTTATCAAGTGCATGATATTCTCTTCTGTCACGACCGATTGTAAGACTTTGTCCCGGCTGAACATAGCGATGGATTGAAATTGCACCTTGTTTACCTGCAGCGATTGCATCGATGGCAAATTTGGGGCCTGTAAGTACATCACCACCAGTGAATACATCCGGTTCATCAGTCTGGTAAGTAAACGGATCGGCTTTGACTGTCTTGTTCGGATTTAATTCTATCTTACTGTCTGTAATCAAGCTGCCAAATTCGATTGCCTGACCTATGGAAAGTATTACATTATCAGTTTGGGCAATGATCGTATCATTTTCGTCATACTTGGGACTAAATCTGCCATTTTCATCGATGGTGGAAATACATTTCTTGAATTCTACTCCGACAACACGACCGTTTTCTGTAACAATACGTTTTGGACCCCAGGAATTATTGATTTTAATATCTTCTGCTATTGCTTCTTCAATCTCTTCCTCAAGAGCCGGCATTGTTTCACGACTTTCAAGACAGAACATAGTAACTCCCGCAGCTCCGATTCTTACTGCGGTTCTTGCAACGTCAATTGCAACATTACCACCACCGATTACAATTGTCTTTCCTTCGAGTTTGCATTCTTCTCCTAAATTGGCATTACGTAAGAAGTCAACTCCTGTGACAACGCCTATAGCGTCTTCACCCGAGATACCAAGTTTTCTACCTAACTGCGCACCGATAGCAAGGTAGAAGGCTTCATATCCTTGATTTCTTAAGTCCTTCAGGCTTACATCTTTGCCTACTTCTATACCTGTTTTAAACTCCACACCCAATTCTTTAAGAATCTCTATTTCAGCATTCACTACATCTTTCTCTAGTCTGAAAGAAGGAATACCAAGTGTCAGCATACCACCAAGTGCTTTTTGTTTTTCAAATACGGTTACCTTATAACCGTCTATGCTTAAATAGAACGCGCAAGCAAGACCTGCTGGGCCGGCACCGATAATAGCTATTTTATTGCCATATTCATGTCTCTTCTTCGGAACATAGCGATGCTCCATGTTCATATCCTGTTCTGCAATGAACTTCTTGATTTCATCAATCGCAACCGGAGAATCAATATCACCTCTGGTACAAGCTGATTCACATTTTCTTGGGCAGATACGTCCGCAAACAGCCGGAAATGGATTTTCGCGCTTGATTAATTCAAGGGCTTCGGTATATTTTCCTTGAGAAGCCAGCTTGATATAGCCCTGAATTGCAATGTGAGCCGGACATTCTGTCTTACATGGGCTGGTGCCACTGTCTACGACATTCTTTCTGTTGATACGATAATTTGGATTCCATTTTTCCGGACCCCACTCCATATTACGTGGAGTTTCAATCTTTTTTATCGGAATCGGTATTTTGGCACAGAGTTTCTGACCCAATTGCAGTGCATTTACGGGACATGTTTCAACACATTCTCCGCAAGCAACACATTTATCTTTATCGACATGGGAAACATAGTTGGAACGTACCATATCAACATTTTTGAACATCTCAGCAGTTCTTAAAGCCAGACAGGAACATCCACAGCAATTACAGATTGCGTGGGTTTTTCCGGATCCATCCAGATTCGGTATCTGATGCATCAAACCATTTTCTTCGGCTCTTTTAATAATTTCAAATGCTTCCGCGCGAGTGATCTCACGACCTCTGCCTGTACGAATATAATACTTTGCAGCATGACCCATCTGGATGCACATATCCTCTTTTAAATGACCACAACCTTCACCCATAGCTTCCCTCGCTGTACGGCAGGAACAATCCGAAACGGTGAAAATATCATTATCATTCAGATATTTTGAGACTTCCTCATAAGATGCTCTTCTGGTTTCGCCATCAATGGCTTGTTCGATAGGGATAACACGCATTAAGCCAACACCTACGGGGAAAGCACCTGTCGTCTTTGGACCTCTTATTCTTCCGTATGCTTCAAATGCTTCCGGAATTTGTGGATACTTTTTAACATTTTCCTTGTTGTTTACCATCATTTCCATAATGCCTGGAACCCAAGTTTCATACCAATATGTATCAATTCCATTAATTTCATTGACAAAACAAACACCAGCAACTGCCAAATCCCATAAGAGTTTTGATGTTTGCTCTACCGACTTTCCACACAACAAAGCGAGCTCTGGTGCAGTCGCCTTTTTACGCATCTCCATGCAAAGCGCCACTTCCGCCATTTCCTCAGTAACAACAGGCTCTAAAATCATGTATTCCGGATCTTCGGGTCTTATTTCATTTTTTGAACCACGTTTTTTCTTACTAATATGATTCGCAAGATCAAGTACTTTTTCATTAACAGCCATAGCCATCCTCCGTTGTTGAATTTTTTATATTAATTTTCATTCCATTCCTTTACTTCAGAACGAATCCAATTCGCAAATTCATCAATACCTTCACCGGTTCTAGCGGATATCAAAAGGATTTTAACCTTCGGATTTAACTTCTTCACACGCTCAATACATGCTTCCATATCAAATTCAAAATATTTTAACACATCAATCTTATTGATTAATAAAATATCAACAATGGAAAACATCAAAGGATATTTTAAGGGTTTGTCGTCACCCTCAGGTATACTTAGAATCATGGCATTCTTCGAAGCTCCCGTATCAAATTCTGCCGGACACACGAGATTTCCTACGTTCTCCAAAATTACAAATTCGATGTCTTTTGTCCCCAAACCTTCTAAACCTTGTTTTGTCATGTCTGCATCTAGATGGCACATACCACCTGTATGTAGTTGTATTACTTTTACACCTGTTTTAGAAATCGTTGTAGCATCAACATCGGAATCGATATCCGCTTCCATAACACCAATTTTCATCTCTTCCTTTAAAGCATTAATCGTTTTCGTTAGAGTTGTTGTTTTGCCGGAACCCGGTGATGACATCAGATTTAATAAAAATGTTTTCTTATTTTTTAATTCCTCTCTAAGCAAATCCGCTTGGTGATCATTGTTGTCAAAGACACTTCGTTTAATCTCAAGCACTCTAAAATTATTCAAATCATCATCCCCGTTTCTATATAAAATTTATCTAATCTTTTGGCTCTTCCTTTGTCTGGTCATACCAGTTTTGATTTGTATTTTCTTGATAAAATTTTAACATATTTATGTTTTATACGTCAAGTTATTCTTTGTTTTATTGCATATATTTATCAATTTATCTATAATTTGCTCTTGCTTTTTAGTAAATATTAAAATATAATTATTTCTGGTACGTGGTCATACCACAATCAGCATAAAGGAGTGAAAGATCATATGGAATTTACAAAATTGAGTGCACCATCGTTAAAAGAATTATTCATCAAGCAACTAGAGACAATGATTCTGTCCGGTAAACTACCCATCGGAGAAAAGCTTCCTTCTGAAAGAGAACTTGCTATATCAATGCAGGTTAGTAGAGCTGTAGTCAATACCGGTATTTCAGAAATGGCTAGAAAAGGATTTTTAATGATTAAGCCAAGAGTCGGCACCTTTGTGGCTGATTACCGAAGAAATGGAACTATGGAGACTTTGATTTCCATTATGAATTATAATGGCGGAATATTAAGAGACGCAGAAATACGTTCTATTCTAGAGCTTCGTATCGCATTAGATTCCCTGGCTGTTGAATTATGTGTTCCAAAGATTACAAATGATGAAATTGCCATATTAAAAGATTATGTGAAACAAATGAAAGAGTCGGACTCTCCGAAGATGGCTTCCGAACTGGCCTTTCGTTTCCAGCACGAGCTTGCCTTTCTTTCAGGAAATACGCTCTTACCGCTCATTTTTTCCTCCTTTAAAGTTCCTATTCTATCCCTGTGGGAGCGTTTCTATCTATTATATGGTTTAGAATCTTTATACAAAAATACAGTTATTTTATGTGACTGTATCGAGCAGCGGGACGCAAAAAAAGCTGTGGAATGTATGACCACAGCCATTAACGATACCATTTATGGTAGCCGACAGATCTACTATTAAGACTAAGATACTTAGAACGTGTGCCCACTGGGCAAACCAAAAATTGGCTTGCATCTTTATGATACAAGCCAATGAACTATACATCCAATATTTTACTAATACATATGCTCAGACATTCCATATCATGCGCCAAGTCTATTGCATCATTTGTCTTAATATTACGAAGTAATGGCCGGAGTGGATTTTCGGAATAATTTTTGATTACTATTGCATTCGTTCCATCACTCAGCTCAACACAGGTACCTACCGGATAAGCAGCGATACACTTCGTAAATTTTTTAATGGTGTTGATATCATAGCACCTATTCCCATCTCCTAAAAAATATTCATAAACTTCAATCGGGGAATAGGCTGCGCGGTAGGATCTATTCGAAGTCATGGCATCATAGGTATCCGCAATCGCAATAATTTTGCCAAACATATTTATTTCTTTACCTTTTAGCCCTTTTGGATATCCCGAACCATCGCATCTTTCATGGTGCTGCAATACTCCTGCCTTTGTGACACTGCTAATCTCTATTGTATCCTTAATCATATTATAACCATATACAGGATGGTTTTTAATTGCTTCATATTCTTCATCTGATAGTTTATCTGGTTTATCAAGTATTTCAACAGGTATGGCTTGCTTCCCTATATCATGTAATATACCAGAAGCACCTAGATTTATTAAATCATTCCGATTGTAATTATACTTTATTCCTATGCTAACGGATAATATTCCTACATTGATACAATGAGAATATGTATAATCATGATGATCCTGCAATTGTCTCATCTGTATCACAACATCCTTTTTATCTAAGATACTATCTACGATGTTTGAGATCATCGGTAACATTTCTGACAAGTTACCTTTATTCTTAACAATACTCTCTAATCTGTTTGACGCTTCTAATCTAATATGTTCTTCTACTACTTCATTAATATCAATTCCCTTAGATATCTCGTCTTCAATATATAGGCCTGTATATCCTAATTCTTTTAATCTATTTAATATTCCTTCAGTTAGATTATAATTCTCACTTAGCATTATTGTTCCACTGGAATTATAGATAGGTTTTGCTAAGTAAGAACCCGGTGCTACTTTATCTATTGGTAAAAATCGCATTTGTATTTATTCCTCCTGTTAATTATCTGTATCAAGCAAATGTCAGATTAGCTTATAATAACCTAATAATATCATAATTATTTTCATCTGTATACTTTGTATTGTAATTCATAAATTACAGATTGTATTGTAATTTATAAATTTTAGACGACATATCTTCAGTATATCATATCTTTACTGGTATTCATTGCAAAAGAAAAACAAACCTTATCATGTATCCTGATTAGGTTTGTTAATAACACACCTGCTACTTCTATATCAATTTTACCTATATAACTATCTAATCTTTCGGGCTTTAGTTCTATATACTATCAATGGCCTTTGTTTCTTCCAATTCTTCGCTTTGCTCCTTTTCTACTTCTAGTTTTCCACCTAAGTGATAATAATTTCTTACTTTTATTTCAACTTCTTCCATAACTTCTGGGTGCAATATAAAATATGCCTTAGTATTTTCCCTACCCTGACCAATCTTTTCGCCATTATAGGCATACCATGCACCGCTTTTGTTTACTATATTGGTTTCAGCAGCCAAATCAAGGATATCTCCTTCTCTTGATATTCCTTTGCCAAACAATATGTCAAATTCGGCTTCTTTAAATGGTGGTGCTATTTTATTTTTTACAACCTTTACTCGAGTTCGATTTCCAATTACTTCTCCATTTAATTTTAACGTTTCAATTCTTCTTATATCCAAACGAACCGATGCATAGAATTTTAAAGCTCGCCCACCGGTTGTGGTTTCAGGGTTTCCAAACACTATCCCTATTTTTTCACGTAACTGATTAATAAATACCACGATGCAATGTGATTTGCTAACCACCGGTGTTAGCTTTCTTAACGCCTGAGACATTAATCTTGCCTGCAAACCCATATGAACGTCGCCCATATCCCCTTCGATTTCCTGTCTTGGAACTAGTGCAGCTACGGAATCAATTACAATAATATCTATCGCTCCAGAACGAATCATTGTCTCTGCAATTTCCAATCCCTGGTCACCACTATCTGGTTGTGTAATATATAATTCATCAATATCGACACCAATTTTCTTAGCGTATACTGGATCTAGAGCATGCTCCGCGTCTATAAATGCGGCAATTCCGCATCTTTTTTGCACTTCAGCAATCATATGTAGACTAACTGTTGTCTTTCCACTCGATTCTGGTCCGTATACTTCTATGACACGGCCTTTCGGTATTCCACCCAAGCCTAGTGCAATATCCAAGCTTAAAGCTCCTGTAGGTACTGTTTCTACCGCTAATCCCGAAGTGGCATCTCCAAACCTCATGACAGCACCTTTTCCAAAATCTTTTTCTATTCTATTAATTGCTTCCTTTAACGCTCTTTCTTTATCTACACTTATCATTTTAGCTACCTCATTTTCCTTTTCACTATCATATGGACGCATTTAATAATCATTCAATATATGTTCTTAACTTCTTTGCTGACTTTGTATACCTTAAGCGCCTAATTGCCCTAGCCTCAATTTGTCTGATACGTTCACGCGTTACATTAAACTCTAGTCCAACTTCTGCCAATGTCCTAATTCGTCCATCCTCAAATCCAAAACGTAATCTCAATACTCGTTGTTCTTTATCCGTAAGTGTACTAAGTACTTCCCCTAGCTCATCCCGTAGAAATCTGTATTCTGTTTCTGCAAACTGCTCCGGCATACTGTCATCCGCTATAAAATCCGCTAAAGATCTATCCGCTTCTTCCCCTATCGGAGTCTCTAATGACACCGTATCTCTAAAATACTTTAAGATTTCCTGAACACGTTCTACTGGCACCTTCATACGCTCTGCTGTTTCTTCAGGAAGAGGTTCTCTACCATACTCCCCTAAAAACTGTCTTGAATCCCGCGTCATTCTATTCATTGCTTCTCTCATATGAACCGGTATGCGGATTGTTTTTGATTGGTCTGCAATCGCCCGTGTCAATGCTTGGCGAATCCACCACATGGCATAAGTACTGAATTTAAATCCTTTATGATAATCAAATTTTTCAACCGCTTTTAATAACCCTAAGTTTCCTTCTTGTATCAAATCAAGTAATGACATTCCACTTCCTCCGACATAGCGTTTCGCCACACTTACTACAAGTCTAAGATTTGCTTCGGCCAAAGCTTTTCTAGCATTTTCATCTCCCTGCTCCATCTGTACTGCCAGTTCTTTTTCCTCATCTGAATTCAATAATGGAATCCTTCCAATTTCCTTCAGATACATTTTTATTGAATCATCGCTAACTAAAGAATCCGCAACTAAAATTTCTGAGTCATCCAGGGTTGAGACAATCTCTATTGTATCTTCATCAAGGAATACTTCTTCTGATTCTAAATCAAGCACATTCACATGATTCTGTTTAAGAAATTCCAGTACTTTTTCAAATTCTTCTTCCTTTAATAGTAAATTTCTGGTAAATTTACGTATATCCTGATAATCCAATACATTTTCATTATTTCTGGCATGTGCGAGCAGTTGATCCAATTTAATTTCAAGATTCTCCAACTCTTCGCCTTCTTTCTATATGTCAAGAAATCTTACATATTTAGCATTTTCCTCAATGAATTTTTTTCTAGGTTCAACTTTATCCCCCATCAAAATAGTAAATGTCAGGTCAAGTTCTGACGCTAAATCTTCATTCATATTTACGCGAAGCAATACCCTCTTTTCCGGGTCCATTGTTGTATCCCATAACTGTTCTGCATCCATCTCTCCGAGTCCTTTATAGCGTTGGATTTTGTTATTCTGGTCACGTCCAATTTCCAATAGAATATTATTCAGTTCCTCATCGTTATAGCAATACCAGACTTTTTTATTCTTCTCTAACTTATATAGAGGAGGTTGCGCCAGATAGACATGTCCCTGCTTGATTAACTCAGGCATAAATCGGTATAAAAATGTTAAGAGTAATGTTGCAATATGAGCACCATCCACATCCGCATCCGTCATAATAATTATCTTGTGATACCTAAGCTTTAAAATATCAAAATCATCATGGATTCCTGTTCCAAATGCTGTAATCATCGATTTTATTTCAACATTACCTAGGATATGGTCAAGTCTTGCTTTTTCCACATTTAATATTTTACCTCGAAGTGGTAAGATAGCTTGCGTAGCTCTGCTCCTTGCTGTTTTTGCGGAACCTCCAGCAGAATTACCTTCCACAATATATATTTCACAATTTTTCGGATCTTTATCGGAACAGTCAGCAAGCTTTCCCGGAAGTGCCGCTACATCCAAAGCTGTCTTTCTTCTTGTTAAATCTCTTGCCTTTCTTGCTGCATCCCTAGCCCGCTGTGAAAAAATGGATTTGTTACATATAGATACTGCAACTTCCGGATATTGTTCTAAAAAATAAGTGAGTTTTTCGCTCAATATGCTTTCCACGGCTACCCTTGCTTCACTATTTCCAAGCTTCTGCTTTGTTTGACCTTCAAACTGAGGATTTTCTATTTTCACACTAATGATTGCAGTAAGTCCTTCCCTAATATCTTCACCTGACAGATTTTCCTCTTTATCTTTTAATAGCTTGTTTTTTCTTGCATAATCATTAATTGTCTTAGTTAAGGCACTCTTAAATCCTGATAAATGAGTTCCTCCCTCTGGTGTATTAATGTTATTTACAAAACTATAGATACCTTCTGTATAAGAATCATTATGTTGCATGGCAACTTCCACTTCTAAGCCATCCTTAGTACCTTCACAATATATAATTTTGTCATACAATGTTGCTTTGCTATGATTTATATATTGCACAAACTCAACAATTCCTCCCTCATAGTGAAATATTTCTTCTTTTTTCTCTTCTCTGTCATCCCGAAGACTTATTTTTAATCCCTTCGTAAGAAATGCCATCTCCCGAAGACGTTTTTTTAATAGATCAAAATCAAAAACCGTTTCTTCAAATATTTTTTTATCTGGTAAAAAGGTTACTTTTGTTTCTGTATGTTCTACCGCACATGTATCAATCACTTTAAGAGGATAAACCTTGTCTATACAGTAGCCATAGCAACCTCCGTGCCTTATATATGGACGATTATTTTTGCTCTAACTGTGAAACTCTAAGTTCAACGTAAGATTTCATTTCTTCTTTTGGTATATCAAGTACAATAGCTAACTCACTATATAATAAATCCTCGGCTTGTTTCATATATCGTTCATCCACTTGACTTATTTTTTTCCCTTCGCTTTTTTTATCTTGTTGTTTTAAATACACAGTTTTTATGACCTTAATTAACTCTTCACAATTCTGACTGCTTATTGCGTTTTTATAATTTTCGTCCGGGAAAATTGGATTATCTATTGTAAATGTTGGAATCGATAGAATTTTATCTAGCAATTCTTCTGCTTCTTCAATTGTAATAATTTTTCTCATAGATATTTTCAAATTATCAACAGGCGTATAAAGTACGCTCCCCTTTGTATTAATAGGTATGAGTGTATAGTATTGCAAGTTCTTATCAATTCCCGAAATATTCGGTACTCCTATATTTTCTACTTTGCAGACACCATTATTTCCAAAAACAATTAAGTCATTAATCTGATACATAACACATCTCCCTCCTAACAAGGTAAAATTTCTACAAAATATTATTAATAAAAGTCACTTCAATTGTAGAAATGCAGCCTTTGATTTCTACATGAGAATTTTCATAAATAGTTGGCAAAACAATTCTGTCTTCAACGTCAACATATACACTAATTGCGGGAGAAATATCTCCTGTGGCAAATCGTAGCGAAGGAGCTGAATCTGACAAGTATAATTTATATTTGCCTAACCATTTTCCTAAAAGATCTTTTCTCTTTAAATGATACTCTTTTGGTAACTCTAATATCCCATTTGAAACTTTTCCTTTTGCTTCTCCAATTACAAACATATTGATTTCCTCCCAAATTCTTATAAGCTAGTATAGATAGAATATACTTTGTCATTTCCTTCAACGAAGCCAGCAGGGCATTATAATCCCCAATATATAGAATATCGTACCATAAAAAAGTTCTCATCGTAAGCGAATCTTGTGTTCAAAAGTCAATTTTGGCAAATATTATACACATATATATAATCGTACTTTTGTGCAATTTAACAATGTTTTCCTAAAGTAAAAACCCCGTAGTAGAGTCCGAATTCAAATGTTCTTCCTTGCCATTAACCACAAGGCGAGCATATCAAATTGACTCTTACTACGGGGTTTTGTGTCATTCCCTATTTCATTGCTAAAATTATGCTGCTTAAACTATAGCTACATATATACCATACCATTTGGTTGTTCCATCTTCAGCTACTACTTTTATAATGAAGTGGTCGTCATATCCTAATGCTTCATTTGCATAAGCATTCAAAGTACTAAATTCAAATTCAATCTCATTAACTGATCCGTCAGCCGGATACCTAACAGCTTTAACACTTGCTTCTGCTGATGTCGGGTCAAACAAGGTGATATATTCTCCAGCATTTGTTGTGTCATTTGCATTCGCTAATGATATGTTTACGTTCCCAATAAGATCCATACTTGCTTCATTATACGTATCATATGGTAGGCCTAGACTAACAACTACTCCTTTAATCTTTGATGTAGCTTTCAATGTTGCATCACTGCTTACAAACCTTGTCCAAACAGTTCCGACCAAATTGTAAGTTCCTGATTGTACATAAACCAGGGAATCATCTGCAAAAGTTTTCAAAGTTGTGGTAGGACCAACGGAAGAGGAACGAGCTAGCAAATTCATTCCCAAGCATATAGTATCCAGGTTATCACATCCATAGATTGCATATTGCTTAATTACTACAGTATTGCTGTCATTAGCAATGTCTGTACCTATGGTAATCTTCCTCAGGTAACTGTTATTCTTTATTGCATTAGTTGCAATCTCAGTCACTTTATGTTCATCCAGATAGCCTATTATAATTGCTGTCTTAGTTCCGGTATAGTTGATGAGTGTTATGCCAGTTGAATTAAATATATAGGTGAATTGGGCTCCATCTACCGTAACTGTTTTGGTCTCCACATTCACAGCAACATTATTCGATGCTGGTGTAATCGCATATCCTATTGGACTAGTAATTGCTACTATAATATTCTCACCATTTGCTACTGTAATATTAGAAATTGCAAGTGTACGGGTTGTTCCTGTACCTGTTAGAGTTCCTTTTATTGCTCCTGTAATAGTGATGTCGTCAACAGATAAGGCAGTTAGATTAGAATCAAAGGTGAAGTTTAGTGCTGTTGTTGTTACTAATCCTAAGGTTCCATTCGCTGTTATGCTTGTGAGTGCCACCTGTGCAGTAGTGATACTACCTGTAAGTATTGAGTCGTATGATGGAGCTTTATAATTGGCTGCATTTGTTCCGCCTATCGCATAATCAACACAAATTTGTTTATTGCTTCCTACGCTTGATGACAGGTAATATCCAAAAGCACTTACTGTTACATTCTCCGTCCCAATAACCCCCTGCAAGGTGCCAGGTACTACAGCTGCTGTTGTGCTTCCATCATAAGCTTTCGTTGTTGTCACGGTAGGAGCGGTAATGGTTAACTGTTTCGCTGTTATTGCACCTGTTGCTATCGTGTAATTTGCCGGCTTCACATAATTTGCTGCATTTGCTCCGCCTATCGTATAAACGACTGTGATCGTCTTGCCTGTTCCAACGGCTACCGAATTATAAGTTGCTTCTGCACTTACTGTTACAGTCTCAGACCCAACCACACCTTGCAATGTACCAGGGGTAACTGCTGCTGTTGTATTGGCATCATAAGCTTTCGAGGTCGTCAGCGTAGGTGTTGTAATTGTTAACTGCGCCGTTGTAATTTCTCCGGTTTCAACGGTGTAGTCTGCCGGCTTTACATAATTCGCTGCATTTGCTCCGCTTAGTGAGTAAACTACAGTGATGGTTTTGCCTGTTCCAATTGTTGCCAAATTGTAAGTTGCTACTGCATTTACAGTCACAGTATCAGAGTTAAAAACTCCGCTCAAGGTTCCTGGTGTTACTGCTGCTGTTATATTTCCATCATATGCTTTTGATGCGATCAACGTTGGTGTAGCAATTGTTAACTGTGCGGCTGTGATTGCACCGGTTGCTATCGTGTAGTTTGCCGGTGTCGCATAATTTCCTGCGTTTGCACCTGTCAAAGAATAAACGACGGTAATTGTTTTACCTGTGCCAGCTGCTGCAGTATCATAGGTTGCTAGTGCATTTAATGCAACCTGATCCGTGCCAATTACTCCGCTCAAGCTTCCGGGGTTTACTGAAGCAGTGGTGCTACCATCATAAGCTTTGGTTAAGCCCACTGTTGGTGCTGCGGCTGCTAGAGGTGCTGCATTAATAATTCCCATCGACATTACGTAGTTTACAGGCTTCACATACTTCCCTGCATCTGCTCCGCTTAGGGTGTAACTGATGGTAATTGTTTTTCCTGGTCCTACTGTTGCTGAATTATAAGTCGCTTCTGCACTTACCGATACATCATCAGCACCAATAACTCCCTGCAATGTTCCGTCTGTTGTTGTTACCATTGCACTTGTATTACCATCATATATTTTTGACATTGTTAAGTTAAACCCTGAAAATGTTAACTGTGTAGCTGTTATTGCACCTGTTGCTATCGTGTAATTTGCCGGCTTCACATAATTTGCTGCATTTGCTCCGCCTAATGTATAAGTAACAGTGATCGTCTTGCCTGTTCCAACGGCTGTCGAATCATAGGTTGCTACAGCACTTACTGTTACAGGCTCAGCCCCAACCACTCCTTGTAATGTACCAGGGATTACTGCTGCTGTTGTACTGCCATCATAAGCTTTCAAGGTTGTCAATGTAGGTACTGTAATGGTTAACTGCGCAGCTGTGATTGTTCCGTTTGCTATTGTGTAGTTTACCGGTTTCACATAATTCGCCGCATTTGCACCACTTATGGTGTAAACAACTGTGATGGTTTTGCCTGTTCCAACTGCTGATGAATTGTAAGTGGCTACTGCACTTACTGTTACCTCCTCATCGCCTATCACTCCGGTTAAGGTTCCTTCGGTTACTACTGCTGTTGTATTACCATCATATGCTTTTGATGATGTCAGCACAGGCGTATCTATTGTTAACTGAGTGGTTGTGATTGCCCCTGTTGCTACTGAGTAGTTGGCGGGTTTTACATAATTTCCTGCAGCTGCTCCACTTAGTGTATAAACAACCGTGATGGTTTTGCCTGTTCCTACTGCTGCTGTATCGTAAGTTGCTACTGCATTTAAGGTAACCTGATCCGCGCCAATCACTCCGCCTAAGGTTCCGGGTGTTACTGTGGTGGTTGTATTTCCATCATACACTTTGGATAAGCCCACTGTTGGAGTTGATGCTGTTAATGTGATTGCAGTAATTACTCCTGTTGCCACAGTGTAGTTCACCGGTTTCACGTACTTCGCTGCATCTGCTCCGCTTAGTGTATAAACAACGGTGATGGGTTTTCCTGTTCCGGCTGTTGCAGTATTATAAGTAGCTACAGCAGTTACTGTTACATCATCCGCACCATTAACTCCGTTGAGAGTACCAACTGTTACAGTTGCTGTTGTGGTGCCATCATATGCTTTTGTCAGTCCTAATACCGGATCTGTA
>Ga0123338_10002407_pt1 | contig 17484 bp, 14 predicted proteins | sample grotaG_FD_89793 | JGI IMG/M metagenome (GOLD analysis project Ga0123338, IMG submission 89793) | Glacier valley bacterial and archeal communities from Borup Fiord, Nunavut, Canada, to study Microbial Dark Matter (Phase II) -... | ecosystem: Environmental > Aquatic > Freshwater > Ice > Glacier ...
CAGTAAAATATTAATTACTAAAAGAAAAATATCTATTTTATTTAAAAGGCCTCTATTTGCCATGGTTTATTAAAGTGTATCGTGCTGTAATAGGAAAATGATCGGAATATTTTATTTTTAAATGAGTTTTAAATTCATAAATTTTAAATTTTTTATCAAAAAATTGATTGTCGATTCGTAAAAATGGTAATTTACCATTATAAGTGAAACCAAACCCAGACCCTTTTTCTTCAAATGAATTACTTAAATGTTGCCTGATTCTTTGATAAACAAAACCATATGGAATATCATTAAAATCGCCACATAAAATAATTGGATGGGGACTATTTATTATTTCATTTTCTAAAACTTCAGCTTGTTTACCTCTAATTTGAAAACCATATTTTAACTTATCAAAAGAGTTTAAATATTCTTCCTTTATCTCCTCATAATTTGTATTTTCAAATAAACTATCTGGTTTTATTTTATTTGATTGTAAATGAATATTTATAATTCGCATAGTATCTTTTCCATTTACTACATCCACATAAATCCCTTTGTTAACAGATTGTTTTGACGAAAATATTTCTCCTTTCTGTATGATTGGAAATTTAGAAAAAATTGCTACACCTATATAACCTCTTTTGGTATGCACTTTATGTGCACGAGGGTCTAAATAATAATAATATTCACCCGAATGGCTAATTTTTTTTATTGAATTGAACAATTCAGATTTTTCTAGTTGAAAAAAATCCTGAAAACATTTTATTTCTGCCTTCGACTCATTGATGTATTTATAAATTTTTTCAGCATCGGTTTTATTTTTCTTTTTGTAATAAAAGTACTGATTGAAAGTTTGAACGTTATAGCTCATCACTTCAAAACTTTTTTTACCTAATGGAATAGTTTCTGTTTCGTGGAAGGTGAGTGTCCTTTGCAAGAGTGGAAAACCTGCAATAATGGTAATAAGCGATATAAAAATTCTAATAAATTTTCTTTTAACTAACCAATATAAAATAAAAGCGGGATGAACAAAAAATAAAATAACTGGTAATGACAAAGTAAAAAAACCAGCTAACCAGAAATTTTTAGGTGAAATATGAACAAAAAAATAGCATATAAAAGTAAAAACAGCAACTATAATGTTTAATAAAAACATTATAGTGCTTAAAACTTGAAATTGTTTCCAACTTTTTACTTGTTCATCTGGTAATTTTTGTTTCAATATTTAATTTGTTTACTCATTTACAAAAATCTCTATGATAAGTAATTGTTAATTACTCCCAAAAATATACTTTTTTGCAAATTAATAACCAATATTTAAAAAGCTAATTCAATAATAATTCTTTGGATGAATATTTTTTATTGAAATTTAATATTTTTAAAAACGGTTTTTATAAAATAAGATCGATAATTAATCTAAATATTTAATTCGTTTCAAAAAATCTTACCTTCGCATTATGCGCATCAGTCAGGAAACTATAGATCAAATTCGATATAAAGTTGATATTGTTGAAGTGGTGGGAGATTTTGTTTCTTTAAAAAAGAAAGGTAAAGATTATTCCGCCTGCTGTCCTTTTCACGAAGAAAAAACACCTTCATTTTCTGTATCACCAGTAAGAGGGATTTATAAATGTTTTGGATGCGGAATGGGTGGAGATGCAATTAAATTTATAATGGATATAGAAAAATCCAGTTATACTGAAGCATTAAAATACCTTGCAAAGAAATATAATATTGAAATTCAGGAAAATGAAAATTTACCTGACGAAGAAATAGCAAAACAAAATGAGCGCGACAGTTTATTTATTGTTTTAAATTATGCAAAAAATTATTTTCGAGATCAATTATTAAATACTGAAGAAGGAAGATCAATTGGTTTAAGCTATTTTAAAGAAAGAGGGTTTAATGATAAAACAATTGAAATATTTGAGTTAGGCTATACCGAAAACTTAATAGATAAATTTACTAAAACAGCTTTAAAAAATGGCTATCAATTAGAAATATTAAAGAAAGCTGGTTTAACAATTCAAAAAGAAGATTCAACTTCCACACAAAATACCTACGACAGATTTCGTGATCGTGTAATTTTCCCCATTCATAATCTTTCAGGGCGGGTAATTGCTTTTGGTGCGCGTACATTATCAAAAGATAAAAATCAACCAAAGTATTTAAACTCTCCAGAAACAGAATTATACCATAAGCATCAAGTTTTATATGGTATTTTTCAAGCAAAAAATGCAATCAGAAAAGATGATGAATGTTATTTAACAGAAGGGTATACCGATGTTATTTCTTTATATCAAGCAGGTATCCAAAATGTTGTTGCATCGTCGGGCACTTCGCTTACCAATGAACAAATTCGTTTAATACATCGGTTTACAAAAAACGTAACTTTATTATTCGATGGTGATCAGGCAGGAATAAAAGCTGCCCTCAGAGGGTTGGATATGCTTTTGAGTGAAGGAATGCAAGTGAAAGTTGTTGTTTTTCCTGATAAGGAAGACCCTGATAGCTATGTAAAAAAAGTTGGGACTGAAAAATTTAAATTATTTGTAAAAAAGGAAGGAAAGGATTTAATAACTTTTAAAACTGATATTTATTTAAAAGATGCTGAAAATGATCCGTTTAAAAAAGCAAATGTAATTACTGAGGTAGTTGAAAGCATTAGCAGAATACCTGATGCAATAACCCGAGCTGTTTTTTTTAAACAAACTGCTAATATGCTTGGTGTTGCAGAAGAAACTTTAATTTTTGAGAGCAATAAAATTTTACTTAAAAAAAATAAAGATCAAGCAGGTAAAAGTGATGATGAAAAATTTTTGCAAGAGTATCTGCCAAGTGAAACTGAAGTTGAAAAAGACGAAAATGAAATTGGTTTAGAGGAGGAAAAGAATTTTAACAATTTAATTTCTTATCAGGAAGAAGAAAGTATACGGTTATTATTAAGTTTTGCTGATGATGAACTAGAAAAAGATTTAAAATTGATCGCTTATTTTATTACAGAAATGGAAGGCATCGAATTTGAAACTCCAATTTATCAAAACTTTATAAATATCTATAGAAACGAATTTAAAGCTGGTAGAATTGCCAACAGTAAATTTTTTATTCATCATCATAATCCTGATATTCAATCAGAAGCAATTAGGTTGTTAAGTAATCAGCATTCATTTAGTGATAATTGGGAAAAATATGAAATTATAATTCCTACAGAACTAAATACACTCCCGTCTGCAGCATATTCAAATATTTTACGGTTAAAACAGCGTAAAATTCAAAAAGTTTTAAAGGAAGTAAGTGACAAATTGCAACAAAATGACGAATGGCAGGAACAAGAAAAATATTTAAAAATTTATAGGCAACTTAAAACAACTGAAGTGCAAATTGCAAACCTATTAGGTAATACCATTAGATAGATAAAATAAAAATAAGAGCAAGGAAATTCCCTACTCTTATTCATATAATCCACCTCATTTTTATTCTAAACCCTTTAACTTTGAATTAGTTAACTTTCAAAGCTTTGTTTTTAATATTTTTATAAAAGCTAGAAAAATCTTTTTTAGGCTTATTTAAATTTCTTTTTATATCAAGAAATTTATTTTCTTCCTTATAATTTAAATATTCAAAAACGGCTGCTAAACCGAAGGCTGCAAACACAACCCATACGAAAATTAATGTTGGTATCATTTTTTTAAAAGGTTTAGTTTAAAAATAAGGATTTAGATTATATTCTTGATCTTCCACCGATTACGCTTAATAATATTGCGATAAGAGCAATAACTAATAAAACGTGAATTAAACCAGAAGCACTATATGCAAAAACTCCAATTGCCCATCCTATAATAAGAACCACAGCAACAATGTATAAGATACTTTTCATGATAATAATTAGTTTAAGTGTTGAATAATTTGTCTGTTTGGCAATACTATTTAAAATATCTTGCCACTTATTTTTGATCAGAAAATGATATATTAAGGAAGAAAAATTGTAGAATTAAATTGTAGATTTAAGATTAATGGGGTTAACTTTCTACAAATTTTGATATATTAATTATGGATTTACTTTAAAATGCATTATTAATGAGCATTTTAACATTCTAATTTGGTTTAATTAGTATATTATTATTTTAAGGTATTATTTTCGAATAAATTTTAGAAAAGAACTTAATAGAAATAATGAAACAATTTTTTAAAAATTTCTGGCTTTTACTAAAAAAAGCATATGTCGGTTTTATTGATGATAATGGTATGAAGCTTAGTGCCTCCTTATCGTATTATACAATATTTTCTCTTTCCCCTATGCTGGTAATAATAATATCGCTAGCGAGTCTTTTTTTTGGTAGAGAAGCAGTTCAAGGCCAGGTTTATGGTCAGATAAAAGATTTAATTGGGAGTAGTGCTGCACTTGAAGTGCAGGACATGATTAAAAATGCACAATTATCAAACCATACAATTAAAGCAACAGTTATAGGTTTAGTTACTTTGTTGTTAGGTGCAACTGGTGTTTTTTCTGAAATACAAGATTCAATTAATTTTATATGGTCTTTAAGAGCAAAACCAAAAAGAGGATGGTTAAAAATAATAATTAATCGTTTGCTTTCATTTTCAATGATAGTTACAATTGGTTTTTTATTATTGGTTGCCTTAGTTATCAATACTGTGCTTGATGTTTTTAGTGAGCATGTACAACATTTATTTCCTCACATGGCTATTTATATTTTTTATATAATTAACCTTTTATTACTGTTGATAATTATTACGTTTATGTTTTCAGTTATTTTTAAAGTACTACCCGATGGTTATTTAGCCTGGAAGGATGCTTTGATAGGAGCCACTTTTACTTCTTTCTTTTTTATGATTGGAAAATTTATTATTGGTCTTTATTTAGGACAAACAAAAGCAGGCTTTGCTTATGGTGCGGCTGGTTCGTTAATAGTAATTTTATTATGGGTTTATTATTCTTCCATTATTTTATATTTTGGAGCGGAATTTACAAAAGCCTATTCTTATACGTTTGGAAAAGGAATAATTCCTAAAAAAGAAGCAGTAATGATTGAAACAAAAGAAGTAGTAAGTGATGCAACTAAAATATTAAAAATCGAAAAAGATATTATTGAAAAGCTTTCGTAATTTTATAAATTAAATATTTAAATTTAATTTATAAGAAAAAATTTTAATAAATATTTGGAGGTTGCCTGCGGCCCGGGCTTTACGTTTCAATCTTTTTGTTCGTACCTCACAAAAAGGATTTCCACTGCAATCCCTAACCCAAACAGAAAAAAATAATTTCTAATAATAGAATAAATTTAATTATTAGTTTATCAATATCAATATATTCATAATTTTGAATTTAATTTTAAGTTCGTAAATAACTTTTGAATTTATTTTTTTACGAATTTTGCAATTATTATTTCATAATTAATTCTTCTCAATCTTTTTTAATGTTTGATTACACAGAATTTTCGCACCGAAGATTTAATATTTTAACTGGAGAATGGATTTTGGTCTCTCCACATCGATCAAAACGCCCTTGGCAAGGTCAGGTGGAAAAATTTTCAGTTGATATTCGTCCGCAGTATGACGAAAAATGTTATTTATGCCCTGGAAATGAAAGAGCAGGCGGATTAAAAAATCCTGATTATGAAGAAACTTTTGTTTTTACAAATGATTTTGCTGCATTGCAAACAAATGTTCCGGAAGGAAAAATAAATAATGATGATTTAATAATTGCAGAAAGTGAATCGGGTATATGTAAAGTAATATGCTTTTCACCATTTCACAACCTAACATTACCAGAAATGGATTTGTTGTCAATTAGAAAAGTAGTTGATGTGTGGTGTCAAAACTTTGAAGAATTTAGTAAAAACGAAGAAATAAATTATATTCAAATTTTTGAAAATAAAGGTGAAATGATGGGTTGTTCAAATCCACATCCTCATGGTCAAATATGGGCAACGAAATCCATTCCAAATGAAATTTTAAAAGAAAGCCATCAGCAACTGGAATATTTTAAATTACATGGACATACATTGCTTTCCGATTATTTAAAAAAGGAATTAGAAGAAAAGACGAGGATTGTAGTTGAAAATGAAAACTTTGTTGCTCTTGTTCCTTTTTGGGCTGTATGGCCTTTCGAAACAATGATTATTAGCAAAAGAGCTGTAAGTAATTTGTTGGAATTAAATGAAGATGAGAAAAATAATTTAGCTGAGATACTTAAAAAACTAACTATCAAATACGATAACTTATTTGAAATCTCATTTCCATATTCTGCAGGCATTCATCAGGCACCAAGTGATGGAGAAAAACATCCTGAATGGCATTTTCATTTTCACTTTTATCCTCCTTTACTTAGATCAGCGACAGTAAAAAAATTTATGGTTGGTTATGAAATGTTGGGAAATCCTCAAAGAGATGTAACTCCAGAATGGGCAGCCGAAAAATTAAGGAATTTGCCAGATAAACATTATAAGAAATAAATTAAGCTAATTCTCTTAAATCAACTGGTACAACTCGGGAAACTCCGTAATCCTGAAGCATCATAGAAACGCCATAAATGGTATCAACCGATGCCATAGTTCGTTTATTATGTGTTACAATTATAAATTGCGATTCCTCTGAGAATTTTTTGATGATATTATTAAATTTATCAATGTTTGCATCATCAAGAGGTGCATCAACTTCATCAAAAATACAAAATGGAGCAGGTTTGATAAGATAAATGGCAAATAATAAAGAAATGGCAGTTAATGTTTTTTCTCCACCTGACAATTGATTAATTGTAAGCGGTCGCTTGCCGCGTGGCTTTGCTATAATTTCAATTGTTGATTCTAATGGATTTTTTTCGTCAGTTAATTTTAAATCACAACTGTCTTCATCTGAAAATAAAGACCTGAAAACGTTAATAAAATTTGCTCTAATTTTTTCAAAAGCTGCTGTAAAAGTTTCGCATGCAACTAACTCAATTTCTGAAATCGTATTTAATAAAGAATTTTTTGCTTCAATTAAATCTTGTTTTTGAGCAGTTATAAAATCTGAACGCTCTTTCATTTCTTCATATGCTTCTAAAGCCAAAGGATTTATTGGCCCTATTTTATCCATACTGCTTTTTATAGAATGCGCTTTTTCGCGAATTTCTTCTTCATTTAGATATACTATTTTTTCTTCTTTTTCATCTGGGATTAATTGCAATTGGTCCACGTTTACATCAAACTCAACAGAAAGACGCTCCTGAACAGATATTAATTGAAGTTTTGCTTCATTTTGTTTGTTTTGCAATTCCATTAATAATGAATCTGAACTTTCACGTGTTCTTTGTATTTCCCTTAAATCTTTTTCCCATTTATCAACTTCACCTCTGGTTTTATAATAATCAGTTTCTGCTTCATTCACTCCAGTTGCAATAGCTTCCTTTTCAGTATAAAGATTTATAAGTTGATCCTCTTGAATTTCATTGCTTTCTAATAACCGTTTTAAATCCTCTTCAGTCGTTTGTAAATCATTAATATTTTTATTTAATCGTTTTAAAGCAGCATCAGTATTTTGTTTTTTAAAATTTATTTCCTGATTTAATGTACTTACTTTATTTTTAATTTGATAAAAAAGAATATTTTTCTGATTGAAATCATTTGACTTTGTTTCTAGAATTTCATTCTGAGTTTTAAGATTAAGATTCAGTTGAGAGATTTTTTCTTCTTGTTCTTTTAATTCTAATTCCCTTTCGTCTGCATCAGGTTTTAAAAAATGTATATTATTATCTAGGTGAATAATTTTGGATTGAATATCATCTTTTCTAACTATTTGAACAGTCATCATTTCCTTTAACTGATCTTGCCTTGTTCTTACAGAAACATATTCTTGCCTTACTGTGTGCAGATTTTGCTGGGATGCATTTTTATTTTTTTCAAAAAGATCTATTTTTTGGAGTAAATCTGCTTTTAATTTTTGTTTTTCAATTAACTGAAGGTTAAACTGATTACAGTGTGAGCTTGAGGATTTAATTTCTTCTGATAGTTTATCAATATTTTTTACCCTGCCTATTCTTTTCCCTTCAAATAAGCCAATTGAACCACCAGAAATGCTATATGGCCGTTTGATTATTTTTCCACTTTCGGATAAATACGTATTTTCATCATGATCCGGAACTTCCTTTTCATTTTTAACGATAAAAACATTCTCAAGTAAATAATTTAAAAGAGATTTATATTTATTATCATACTCAATTGCATCAATTACTTTTAAGAAAGCATTCGAATTTGTAATTTGAGGTTTATAATTTTCAAAGTTATCAAGGATAAAAAAGTTTGCTTTACCTTTTGCTGAATCACTTAATAAATTAACTGCTTGTAAAGCTTGATTTTGTGTTTGAACCACAAAATAATTCATAAAATTTTCTAAATAGTTTTCTATTGGAATCTTATAATCATCTTTACAAGATAGGATATCCGACAAAAGAGGAACGTTTTTTATTTCTTTATCATGTTGTTTTAAAAATTTTATGGCTTCAGGAAATCCTTCTAAATTATCTACTAATGATTTAGTGAGGTTGTATTCATTCTGCTTAGCATCAATATTTCTATTTAAATCAGCAATTTGCTTGCGTAATTTCTCAATGTCTATATCTAATTCATCAAGTTCTTTTTTAATATTGACAAATATTTTCTCATCTTTTTCTAACCTAATTTCAGCATCAGAAACTTTTTCTTGCAAATCAAACAATCTTTCACTTAAATCTTCAATATCGAAGGTTTGTATATTTTCACTTTCTTCATTTCTTTGAAGTTCCTGTCGGAATGCATCCAACTGAGCTTGCTTAATATCTAATTGTTTTATTATTTGATAAGCTTCATCCTGGTTTTCACGAAAATTTTTATTGACCTCACTTAACTCATTTTGAATATCAGTTACCAATTGTTTTTGTAAAGTATAATCATCCTGTATTTGTTGAATTGTTATTGAAAACGTTTCTAGTTCATACTCATCATTTACTTTTTCATTTTCTAGCCTTTCAATATCCCTCTCTAATAATTCATTATTATTTTTATCAAGCTCGATCTGATCATTTAATGCTTTTATTTTATCATTTAAAAATCTTAATCTTTCATTTTTAATATTTTTTTCATTTTCAAATTGCCTTATTTTACCAACATGATCGTTTAATGTTTTTTGCCTTGATGCAAGTGTTTTTTCTTTTCCAATTAAAGCCGTTTTTTCTTTTTCTATTAAAGCATCTCTTTCGGCAATTTGGGTTTGAAATAATGCTTTACGTTCTTGTTCAGTTAAAATTTGCTTTTTTAATCTTTCAACTGTTTCTCTTTGCCTGTTAACTGTTTTTCGGGCGAGTGCAACACTATATAATTTGTATTCTTCTTTAAGAATAAAATAATTTTGGGTTTGTTTAGCTTGTTTCTCTAATGATTTTAAATTTTTTGAAATTTCAAATAGTAAATCTTCGACCCGTTCAAGGTTTTGATCAGTATCATCGAGTTTTTTTAGCGTTTCTTTTTTCCTGATTTTAAATTTTGAAATTCCTGCCGCTTCTTCAAATAATTCCCGTCTTGAATGGTCTTTATCATTTAAAATATTATCTACCATTTTTAATTCTATGATAGCATATGTATCCGAACCAATTCCGGTATCTAAAAAAAGATTATTTATGTCTTTTAACCTGCAGGTAACATTATTTAATAAATATTCACTTTCTCCGCTTCTATAATACCTGCGAGTGATAGTAACTTGAGAATATTCGGTAGGTAAAAGATTTTTTGTATTGTTGAATGTTAAAGAAACCTCTGCTAACTGTTGGGCTTTTCGATTTTTAGTGCCATTAAAAATAACATTTTCCATCTTGTCGCTACGTAAGGCTTTTGTGCTTTGCTCACCTAAAACCCATCTGATAGCATCAACTACATTTGATTTGCCGCAACCATTTGGTCCGACAATGCCAGTAATACCAGCATCGAAGTTAATGATTACCTTTTCACCAAAACTTTTGAAACCTTTTATTTCTAATTTACTTAACTGCATTTATTATATTTTCCTTTGCACATGTTAGTTTAAAAAATAAGTTTTTAATTTTTTAAACTAACAAAGTTAAGTTAATTTAACCAACTCGACAATTAAGATCAATTTTCTAACTATGGTATTTAATTAACATTCTATTCTGATTTTTCCTCCTTTAAATTATTATAAGATTTCTTTATTGAATTTTAAATCTGTAAGATTTTGAGAATAGAAAGATTTATTCTATCTCAATATCATATTTAACCAACAAGCCAATAATGCCTTCCTTCGAAAATTTTGCTTTTTTAATTTTATTAATCTCTGGGTCGAATGAATAATTAAAGGCAGTGCGAAAATCTGTTTTCTCCAAATTTGTTCTTTCAAAGTTTGCATTAAGGAGATCGCAATTTTTAAAAACCGCCATTGATAGATCTGTTTCCACGAAATCAACTTCTTTTAATGAGCAATCAACAATTAAAGTTTTTTTCATCTTCATTTGAAAGAATGAACAATAATCTAATTGGCAGTTATTAAAAGATGTAGAAAAAAGAAAACCATTACATTTACTAAAGTCTATCCCCATTAATTTACACTCCTTAAATTTCACTGTTTTTATTCCTGAATTTTTCATTTCAGTCATTGAAAAATTGCATGCTGCAAAACTGCAATCAATAAAATCAGTATTTGTTAAGTTGCTTTTTGTGAAATTACAGTTTATAAATTCGCAATCAGTAAACTCTAATTTGGTTAAATCTTTTTCCGAATAATCTATATTTTCGAATTTTTTATCTTGGTAGGATAAGGCGTTTGACATTGTATTTATGTTTTATAGAATAATTGTTTTTTTTAAAAATTATTAATGTTTTAAATATTTCGCATAATAAACCATTCTTTACTTTTTATATTAGAAACGATATAAAATAATTTTTTTAACTATTCATAAAAAAAATACAACTTCCAAACATTCCATAAATGTGTGATTTATGTAAATAATTTAAACATTTATGTAACTTTTTCTCCTACAAATCAATCTACATTTGATTTCTGCAACCAAAGTAAATTACTTTTTGTGTCAAATCGCTCATCCCGTAGTTAGTTGGTATGTTTAGCCTTGCTTAAATTGTTATTCAATCTTTTAATCAAAGTTTAGGTTAATAAATTTTTATAATATGAAGTTAAATTTTAAAGAAATCATTTTGTTTATTTTGTTTCTAATTTTTTCAGAAAATATATACGCAGAGGGGGTTAATAATATTATTAATAACACTTCATTTGGGCTATGGCTTATTATGTTTGTGTGTATAACGCCTTTTATCTTTTTAATTTTTAATTTGCTTGTTCTACTTCAAAATAGAATTATTGAAAATTTACATTGGAAAAAAAGAAGTTTAAGCAATCACTTTGCTGAATATTTTAAAAATTTAAATTCAAACCAAATTGACGAATTTTTAAAAATAAAGAATAATGGAAAAATAAATAAAATCTCAATCATTTTAATTTTATTTTTCTGTGGTAATAATTTATTTGCTCAAAATCCTGCGGCTGCAAATAAGCCATTATTAAGTCAGCCTGGTATAATTATCACGTTGATACTATTAGCTATTCCTATTTTGCTAGGAGTCATTTTTGCCTTGGTTCAAGCTAATAATGCTGTAAAAAAAATTATTAATAAATCTAAAATTAAAGAAGCGGAAAAGTTTGCTGAACATTTAAAAACAATTGACAACCCTGAGTTGGAAACTGAATTAGTTAACCGCAAAAATATCTTAAACTACACTCTTGCAAACAACGAACTTTCTGGATCCGAAAAAGCTGAAGATATAAAAGGAGTAATAATTGATGTAGGGGATAAACGAAAAAGTTCTTTTACAGAACAAAAAAAGAAATCAACTAACCGGCCTCTTTTAGAAGCAAATATTAGTAAACTTATTATAGGTTATTGTGTTTGTTCTGCTTTTTGGTTGGTTGTAGGCACTGGTGTTGGAGAATATTTAGGAATAAAATTTGTTTCACCTGATGTTGACCATATTAGCTGGTTAAGTTTTGGTAGGTTAAGACCGGTTCATACTAATATTGTGTTTTGGGGTTGGGCTTCTTTGGGTATGATTGGCCTTGGTTATTATGTTGTTCCAATGGTTAGTAATGCAAAAATATATAGCATTAAATGGGGTTGGATTGCTTTAGCTTGTACAAATTTAATGGTAATATTAGGTTCCATTTGTTTAATGAGTGGCCTTAACAATGGAGGAGGAGAGTTCAGGGAATATATCTGGCCTGTGATGGCGCTTTTTGCTGTTGCACTTATACTTACATTAGCTAATTTTTTACTAACAGTTGCAAAGCGATCAACAAAAGAAATTTATATTTCCAATTGGTTTATCATTTCCGCTCTCATTTTTACCATAATTGTTGCCCTTACAGCTTATTTACCTTTTTGGCAAGATGGTGTTAGTGAAACCATTGTGCAAGGATATTTTATGCATTCCGGAGTAGGCATGTGGTTTACTCTATATACAGTGGGTTTACTTTATTATTTTATTCCACAACAAGTAAACAAACCCATTTATGCTTATAGCTTAGGAATATTAGCATTTTGGACTCAAATTATCTTCTATACCGTTATCGGTACCCATCACTTTATATTTGCCCCTCTTCCTTGGTGGTTACAAACTGTTGCAATTATTGGTAGTGCTGGTATGATTATCCCTGTTGTAGCTGCGACGGTAAATTTCACAATGACATTTAAAGGCCAATGGCATAGGATAGCACATAGTTATACTTTGCCTTTTTTCCTTGTTGCTGTAGTTTATTATTTTATTGTTTCGATGCAAGGCACTGCCGAAGCTTTTAAGTTTACAAATTTGCTTTGGCATTTTACTGATTTTACCGTTGCACATGCACATTTAGGTTTTTATGGAATCATCTCATTTGCACTTTGGGGTGGTATGTATGCAATTATTCCTCGCCTTACTGGCAAAGAACCCCCTCAAGTATTAGTAGGTGCACATTTTTGGTTGGCATTTATTGGTCTTTTATTTTACGCACTTCCATTGTCTTATGGTGCAACATTACGAGGTTTAATGTGGATGGAAGGAAAACCATTCATTGATAGCGTAGTATTAATGTTTGATTATTGGTTATGGAGAGCAATAGGAGGGAGCTTGATGTTTATCTCTCACTTGGTTTTTGCATTCAATTTGTATAAAATGACATGGAAGGAGATTGAAGATGTAGACGTACCAACAGAAGCATTCAGGATGATAGAAACTCAAGCTTTGCCACAATAATAATTAAAAGACATGAATTTATTTAATGATCATAAAAAATTGTTTCCCATTGCAGGTGCTTTGTTCGCATTTTTAACATATGTAGTAGTTATAGGTCCTGCGTTCGAAAATCAAAGAAACAATGCACCATTGCCAGGTACAAAACCAATATCAGGCGATGCAATGGAAGGTAAATTAATCTATATTGGTGAAGGATGTGTGGGATGCCATTCACAACAAGTAAGAAATGTGGAAATGGATAAAATGTTTGGTTCAAGGCCTGGGATGGCTGCAGATTATGCAAATATAGGTCGAACTAGTTTTTGGCAAAATACAGCAACATTAATGGGGACAGAACGTACTGGACCCGACCTTACTGATGTTGGCAATAGGCAACCAAGTAAAGATTGGAACCTGATGCATCTTTTTAATCCCAGATCTGTGGTTGCACAATCTATAATGCCCTCTTATAAATGGCTTTTTTTAGTAAAAGAAAATCCTAAAAAAAATGATGTGATCGTAAATGTTCCTGCAAAATTTTTAGAAGGAAGAACAGGAAAAGTAGTTGCAACTAAAGAAGCTTTAAATTTGGTAGCTTATTTACAGTCATTGAAACAAACATCATTACCAGGTGGTATTAAACCTTTTAAATTTTTATATAAAAAACCTAAAGTTGAAGTTGCAGAGACTAAAGGCAGTGAACCTGCATTAGATGGAAAAGCATTATATGCAGCCAATTGTCAGGCATGCCATCAAGAAAATGGTGAAGGCTTGAAAGGTGCGTTTCCACCTCTAAAAGGTAGCCCCGTTGTAAACGGAGAAAATTTAGAATTATATGTAGATATTATTATGAATGGTTATGATGCAAGAGCTGATTATGGAGTTATGCCTGCCGTTGGCACTAATATGAATTTTGATGAACATCAAGTTGCAGAAATTATTAATTATGAAAGAAGCAGTTGGGGTAATACCGGAAAAAAAGTAACGCCTGAAGAAGTAAAGAAAATATTGGCTCTTGTTAAAAATAAAAAGACGGAAACAAAATAAAGTAATGAAAAAGTATATAATATCAGTTATTTTAATTCTGTTCGTTCAAATGTCAGTAATCTGTTGTCCTGTTTGCGAACGCAACCAAATTAAGGCATTAAGAGGAATTATACATGGATCAGGGCCAGAAAGCAATTGGGATTATGTAGGTGTAGTAGCCATTGGTATACTTGTCGTTTTCACTTTAATTTATACAATTAAATGGTTAATAAGGCCAGGTGAGAAAGATACAAGCCACATTAAATATTCAATTTTAAAATAACTATTTATGAATCATACAAGTACTGTTTTTTTATTTATAGATAACGATCCTAAGCCCATCGGAGAGTATTTAGTTCCTGTTAATTTTGAACTGGATACACGTAAACTTGTAGATGGAGAGCATGTTTTAAAAATTGTAAGTAAAGATCCTATGGGAAAAGAAGGCATTCGCAAAGTTCCTTTTATTGTAAGGAATGGCCCGGGTATTGCTTTGGAAGGAATGAGTGATAATGAAGTGATTGATGGTGTTATCCCTTTGATGATAAACGCTTATGGGAAAGGCGATCAAAAACAATTTTTGATTGAAGGGAGTGAATCGCCTCATTCAATACCTGCATGGCTTTGGGCAATCATTATCGGTTTTATAGGCTGGGCTATTTATTACTCTGTAACAGCAATGAATATGGGTTTGTGAAGAAAGATTTTTAAGAAAAATATTTCTTAAAATAGTCTTGATATTGAAATTGAATTAAAGTTTTGAATAGTTTATGTTCAAAACTTATCCCCAATTTTCATATTCAAATATTTTTTCGTTAAACTATCATTGCTTTGTCACCAGGTTTTGCCCTTCTAACTCTTTCGGCATATCCTTGGAAAAAAATACGGAATATTATCTTCCTTTCCATTTTCAATTCTCATCTTCACTTTGTCAAAAGCTAATAATGAAATTTCAAAGATTGGTATCCCAGTTACAAAAATGGGCTGGTTAAGTCGGTCATACCAAAAATATTTTCCACCTAAATTCCTTCTTGCGACTTCAAAAATATAAGAACCTGCTTGTGCAATAAAGTCACTTTTTAAAATGGGAATAATATAAATGAAAAGGTGCAACCGCAAGGGTTTGCCCCTACGAGAATCCAATTAATAATTCAAAATAAATAATTAATTGAATGAATGAATGATAAATCTAAATTTAATCCACAAATTCACCATCGTAGGTCTATTCGATTAAAAGGATACGATTATTCGCAGGCAGGTATGTATTTCATTACCATTTGTTGCCAAGATAGAATTTGCAGATTTGGTGATATTGTAGGGGCATCCCTTGCGGATGCCCAAAATGTGGATAATTTAAATGTGGATAATTTGAATGTGGATAACATTAATTAAAAGGGGCAACCGCAAGGGTTTGCCCCTAAAGAGGGCAAAATGATTTTGAACGAATATGGAAAAATTGCATTTAATGAATGGATAAAATTAACCAATCGATTTCTAAATTGTGAATTAGATGTTTTTCAAATAATGCCAAACCATTTGCATGGTATTTTAATATTGAAAAACGTAGCGGCAACCCTTGCGCTTGCCCAAAATGATGATATTAAAAATAATTTTCAGTTAAACGATTTTATAGAAAGGGTAAATTATGACAATAAATCAGAGGCAGATCATAAAATTAGAGACGGATCAAATAAAAACATTAAAGAAGGGACGAATAATAAAGAAGGGGCGAATGATATTATTAGGGCAGGGGCGAGCCCTGCCCCTACGATTTCGGATATTGTGGGTGCATATAAATCATTGGTATCTAATGCTTGTTTGGAAATATTTAAGTCCAACAATGAAATAATGGGTAAATTATGGCAACGGAATTATTATGAACACCTCATACGTGACGAACAATCATATCAAACTATTTCTAATTATATTATTTGCAATCCTATGAAATGGAAGGAAGATAAATTTTATATGTGAAATCTATTATAGATGATATATTAACTAACTATTATTATTGATGTATATATTCCTTCATGTTAGTAAATTTAATAACCAAAAGTAAAATGCCTATAATTGTTTTAGAAACTAACATAAAATCAAGTTTAGAAATTTGCTTTGATCTTGCCAGAAGTATTGACCTTCATAAAATTTCGACCGAAAAAACGAATGAAGAGGCAATAGAAGGCACTACAAAAGGATTGATAAATCTAAATGAATTTGTTACCTGGCAAGCCACACACTTTGGCGTGAAACAAAAATTAACTTCCAAAATAACAGAATTTGACCGTCCTTATCATTTCAGAGATGAACAAACAAAAGGTGCATTTAAATCAATAGTTCACGATCATTACTTTAAGAAAACAGAAAATTACGTAGTTATGAAAGATATTTTTGATTTTCAATCCCCTTTTGGGATTTTTGGAAGGGTTTTTAATAAACTTATTCTTATAAGATATCTTACAAATTTGCTTATAGACAGGAATAATATAATTAAAGATTTTGCCGAAAGTGGAAAAGGCGAATTATTATTAAAATAAAATTCTCATTTCTAAACTCATTTATTATATTTGAAAATCACCATAACAACAAGAACTTATGAAAAAATTATTTACTACTTCACTTTTATTAATTATTTTTATTTCAATAAATGCTCAAAAATTAACATTAGGTTTCAGAGTTGCACCAAATCTTTCATTCACTAATGTAAAAGAATATAATCAATCATATCCTGGTGTAAAGCAAAAAGGTGTTGGAGTAAGATATTCATTAGGTATTAACGATGATTATTATTTTACAAAAAATATCGCTATCGCAACTGGGCTTTGGTATACTAAAAAGGTTGTGAACCTGGATATGGGTGATTTATATAATCCTCCATTTCCTTATGCAAAATATGTTTCTCAAAGCAGGTACAACCTTAATTATCTACAAATACCTATCACTGCAAAATTTTTAACCAACAAAATTAAAAGAAAATTTAAACTGTATGGGCAAATAGGGATATTATTAGATATTAAATTGAAAGAGAAACCAAGAGATACAGATTTGAGTTATGGTGCAAACAACTATTTTCATAACACTGTTTTAAATTATAGTTATGGGAATAGTGGTCCCCCAGTTTTTAAAAAAACAGGAGTAAATTTCTATATTGGCGGTGGTATAGAAAAGTCTATTGGAAGACATATGTCATTATTCTCAAGCCTAAGTTATTCAA
>Ga0123338_10002408_pt1 | contig 17481 bp, 15 predicted proteins | sample grotaG_FD_89793 | JGI IMG/M metagenome (GOLD analysis project Ga0123338, IMG submission 89793) | Glacier valley bacterial and archeal communities from Borup Fiord, Nunavut, Canada, to study Microbial Dark Matter (Phase II) -... | ecosystem: Environmental > Aquatic > Freshwater > Ice > Glacier ...
ATCGACGAGCTTCCTGCGCTCCACGGCATAAGGCTTCGAGAGCAGCGTTTCTTCCGGGATCTTGGAGAACTTTGGATCGCCGTAATAACGGTCGCGATCCGCGAACGCGAGTTTCACAACCTCTACCACCGTATGCAAGTACTCGGCGCTGTTGTGGCCCATGGCTTTCAGATCGTAGCCTTCCAGCATGTTCAAGGCTTCCAGCATGACCGGGCCTTGTGTCCAGAAGCCTGGCTTGACGATTTCGTAACCGCGATAGTTCGTGGTGCGCGGTTGATCGATGTCCGCATGGAATCCGGCGAGGTCGCTATAGCGAATCAGGCCGCCGTTCGCTTCTGAAAACGCCGCCATGCGCTTGGCAAGAGGACCGCGATAGAAGTAATCGCGAACGGCTTCAATCTTCTTTTCACGCTTGCCGCGAGTCTTCTTTTCAGCGGCTGCAAGTTCGCGAAGCGTTTTTGCCAGCGCGGGAAGGTGCAGAATTTCGCCGGGTTGCGGAACGCGTCCGTTCGGCATGAAGAACGCCGTTGAGACTGGCCACATCCGCAGCATGGTCTCGTTATTCTTGATGAACTGCGAGAAAATTTCCGGCAGCGGAAAGCCGTCGGCGCGCTCCAGGGCAGGCTGCGCTACTTCGGCGAAACTCATGGTGCCGTACTTTTCCAGCGCCAGCATGAGTCCATCGAATACACCAGGCACGGTAGCCGCCAGAATTCCCTGCCCTGGGATGGGCGGTACTTTGCCTGGCTCTTCCCATTTTTCCGGCTTGCGCGAGTTGTAAAAGGCGAGTGTCGCCAGAGCGGGCGCGGTGCCAACTCCGCTAATCACGATCGGGGGCTTGCCGGCCATTTTGATGATGAGCGGCATTTCGCCACCCAAGCCGAAATGGTCCTGCTCCGTCACGGCCGCGGCAAGCACGCTGGCGACACCGGCATCTACGGCGTTGCCACCCTGCTGCAGAATGCGGAAGCCCGCTTCCACTTCATAGCTGTTGCCCGCGCCTACCATCTCATGAGACGCACGCACGGGCGGAAACATCGTCGCGCCCGGAAGCAGCGACGCAGAAAGCAAGACAGCCGCAATCTTACGCTTCATATTTGTAAAGTGCCTTTTCAATAGGAGTACCGACCACTTCAATGCGCTTCAGATCCGTGGAACCCACGCCCCGTGCCTCCGCCAGCAGCAGAGTGTTATCGCAGTCTTTGAAAGGCAGCGTGCCTTTCGGGGCGCGCGGATCATAACCCATCACCGCCGTTGCCACGGAATCTGTATTGACCGGATTGGTGCCTGCCAGCAGTACGCCGGGTTCCACGTAGCGAAGCTTGCGAGCCGTGTTCCAGGGGCCTTCGCCGCCGGCCATGGAGGTGATGCCGTCAATGATGGCGAGATCTATCGGTCGCGCTGTAATTACGTCCACCACGATGCGCGGCATGCGGTAGCCGGGCTCACGGCTGGAAGTAGGATCGAGTTCCTGGGGTGACGATTTAGAAGGCGCGCGCTTGCCGAGATGACAGGTGTTCACGCGGCCGCTGGTCGGCGATTCATTCGGCTCATCCACTTTCGCGTCGTCCCCATAAATGGATGCGGGCGTATTGCCGAAGCAGTTCTTCATGCTCAGCGTAACTCCGCAGGTTTCGTGATTCTTGAGCTTGGCCAGGCTAACAAACACGTCGGTATCTTCGTAGGCATGATTGAAATCGATTGCGGGAAATATGTAGCCGCCCGCCGCTGTTTTCAAGCGTGAATACTTTTTGCCCTTGCCGAGAGCGTTTGTGTTTTCGAATTCCACGTTAGGCGCGGCGCTGAGAAGCGATCGTACGTTCCAACCGGCGTCCAGCAAATATTCTTCCAGGGGACCGCCAGATGCCCACGCGCTTTCAACAAACCGGATGCGCTTGGCACCGGCGCGGCCCATCAGATACGCCGTCGCACCGACCAATTTTGGATTCGTGTAATGCGTTAAACCCAGCGGCTTGCCTTGGAAACGCAGGCCCGGGCTGCCGGTCAGATTCAGCTTCACGGTAACCGTCTTATTTTTGACGATACGTTCCAGGCCGCCGATCTGATCGAACATGGTGCCGAGCGCGGCGTTTAAATCTTCGTTATAGGAAGCGCACTTTGCAATGGCGACCGGACGCGCAGGAGGAGTGACAGCGGCGGGAAGCTTACGGGCAACAGAAAACGCACCGGCAGCGGCCAGCAAGTCACGACGGGTCATTTATAAAGTGTAGCGCCGTGTTATTCCGTTTCCAGGCGCACCGTAGCGGCCACACCCACCGAATCGATATCGACTCCGGTTCCTTCGTCGTTCTTATAGACTTCGAGTTGCTTCGATTTGCCGTCCGGCGTGAAAAGCGTTGCCTTTGTAAAGTTGCCCAGCACGTGCATGGTTACGCTATCCACCGGATAATCCGAGAAGTTTACAAGCTGCACGTAGACCTGCTTGCCATCCTCGCTAGAGAGCAGATTCGAGAGCATGGAAGACACATTAAAGAGCCGCACACCCAGGTTGCGGCGGCCGATCATGGATTGCACATCGTGCCACATGTCATCGATGCGCTTCAGTTCGTTGTCATCGAGCGTGATTTTGGTTTTGTCCCTGGGAGCAGAATTCTGCCACCCGGCCGGGCCAGTCAGAACCGTGCCACCAGAGCGCGCGAACGCCTTAAGAATCCCTTTCTGCTGCGCGTTCAAAGCGTCCTCATCGACGTTCACCGCCATGCTGGCGCCCTGAAGAGCTTCGGCTGTGAGTTTAGCGGGAGGCACCGCCTTCACCGGAGTATGCTTCACGGCGATCATATCCAGAATGCCGCCGCTTAAAAGGCCGCCCTCACTGGTTGCCTGCACCAGAGCGAGCTTGCCACCCTGGCGCAGGGCGCGCCAATCGCGGTGGTCTTCGTAATAGCCCAATAACTCCGCGATGCGGCCCCAATCAGCCACGGCCTTCGCATCGCCGCGGTAGACCCGTGTGGAAAAATCGGCATCGAGCGCCACCACCCAGCGGGCACCCACCATCTGCGCATCGCCGATCATCTGGAGATAGCGCGTAACGGGGATCACGGTTTTCTCGGGTGGAAGATTCGCGAGCCAGATCTCTCCCCCTCCCCAGGCGCGGACGGCACGAAGGAAGCCGGTATTGGTATCGATCCACGCCGACCCTGAAGGACCGGCCTTCGCGGTATGCCCTTCCACCACCTGAATGCCGGCCCAGACACCCTGATATGTGCCGATTACGGGCTCCGGCGAGCCAAGCTTCATGCGCGAGCGCAAAGAGATTTCAATTACCGGAGCACCACCGGCCACACCGCGCACCGCTGCGGCGCTGCCTTCCGGAAACTCGCCTTCGAGCACGATGCCCTGCATCTTCGCAGTGAGCGCGCCCTTGGCTTGGGCGACAGCATCTGCTCCGGGTCGAAGGACTGCCACGGGAGCGATGTTCTTGCGAGCGGCTGCCGAGGCGAACCCGCTAAGGGCAAGAGAGCTCTTGGCGTCCCACGCCAGCAGCAAGCAGTTTATCCTGGTGCCTTCCAGTAGCGTTAAAGTCTTGGGATCTGTCGAGGTCCATCGCACCGGAATCCAATTGGCAGGGCCGGAGGCGAGCGCCGCCGTAGCGGCCAGACATGCGCAGAGGAACACTCGCAACATAACTTTAACTTTACGCTGATTTGATTTCTGTCCAGATGCGATCACGGAGGCGGATGGCGGAACCGGGGAGCGCTCGCGGCCAGACGCCTCTTTTCCGGGTCTCCGCCCCTGGGTAAAGCGTCTCGCTTTCGCGAACGCTTGCGGGCAATAACAATCGAGCGGCCTCGTTGGCGGTGGCAGTTTCCGCTTCGGCCGCGATTGCTGCCGCGACTGCCGGGCGAAGCAGATAGTTTAGAAAACTGTGCGCCAATTCGGCGCGCGCCGATTCGCGCAGTATGACCGCGTTATCGGCATAGAGCGGAAAGCCTTCGGTGGGGTATACGAACGCGAGATCCTTAGCTGCGCTGATGGCTTGCTGAGCGGTGGTGGACCAGATTTGCGCAGCCAGCACGTCGCCCGAAACAAGCTGATCCCGCACCTCTGCATTCAGGTATGCGCGAACCATACGCTTCTGCGCGATGGCTTCGCGTTTGGCGCGTTCCAGGTGGGCTGCGTCGGCGGAATCGAAGGGCAGGCCGAGTTTTGAAAGACAGGCACCCAGTACGTCTTCTGCATCATCGAGCATGGTCAGGCGGCCTTGCCAGCGCGGGCTCCACAAGTCGGCCCATTGCGAAGGCGGTGGCGCAATTCGCCGGTTATAGATGATTCCTGTCGCGTTCCACATGTAGGGGATGGAGTGCGCAAGGCCAGGGTCCCAGGCCGGGTTCTGAAACTGTGCGGCAAGATTGGGAAGGTTCGGAAGCCGGGCGTGATCGAGCGGTGCCAGCAAGCCGTTTCGTACCATGGGCGCGATGCGGTTGTGGGTGGGGAACACTACGTCCCACCCGGAATTGCCGGTCATCACTTTGGCGAGCATTTCTTCATTGCTTTCGTAAACCGAATAGCGGACGCGAACGCCGAACTCGCGTTCAAAGTTCGAGATAGTGTCGCGGGCGATGTAGTTCGACCAGTTGAAGACGTTGAGCCTGGGGCGGCGGTCGATCGCACAGCCGGTTGTTGCGACGCCGAGCAGGAAGATGCGGCGGTTCATTGAGCGCGTACCCGTTCGGAAAGAAGAATCAACGCGCCAAAAAACACAACGGTGACGGACGACACCGCGTTAAGCACGGGGTTGACGCCGCGCCGCGCCATGGCATAGATCACCATGGGCAGAGTTTCTGAATCGACGCCCGCCACCATGCTGGTGATCACGTAATCATCGAATGAGACCACCAGTGCGAGCAGTGCGGCGGCTCCCATGGCCGGCGCTAGCAACGGCAACGTGACACGGCGAAAGGCAGCCCATTCGCTGGCTCCTAAATCGAGGGCTGCTTCTTCGAGTGCAGGGTCCATGGTGCGGAGACGCGCGGTGATCACGATGGCTACGTAGGCGATGGAGAAGGCCACGTGAGCGATGATGACGGTGCCCAACCCTAAACGGAACGGCATCCAGCGGAAAATCCATTGAAATAACGCGAGCAGAGAGATGCCCATCACAATTTCAGGGGTGACCAGCGTGAGATAAAGCGAGCCTTGCAGAAGCGGGGCCTTGTGCTTCCACATGCCGTAGGCCGCGGCTGTGCCGATTGCGGTGGCGAGCAAAGAACTGAACACTGCGATGATGACGCTGTGCCAGGCGGCTTCGGCCATTTGAGTATCGTTCAGCATGGCGCGATACCAGGTGAATGATGCGCCTTCCCATACTGAGAAGCGCGAGCTATTGAAACTGAACGCGATCAAGATCAGAAGCGGAACATGGAGGAAAGCGTAGAGGAATGCCGCGTACCAGCCGAGCAGTTTACTCATGGCGATTCCGCAGGCGCGCGCCGCAGGAAGAGAGCCAGCATCAGCGCGGTGATAGCCATAAGCGCGAGCGACACTGCGGAACCGAAGGGCCAATCGCGCGCCGTGGTGAATTGGTTCTGCACCAGGTTACCCACCATGACAGTGCGTCCGCCGCCCATCAGATCAGGCGTGAGGTAAGCACCCAGGCATGGGATAAACACTAACAGAGAACCTGCCAGAACTCCGGCACTGGCCAGGGGTGCAATCACGCGCAAGACAATGCTGAGCGGCTTCGCGCCCAGGTCCGCCGCGGCTTCGGCGAGCGAAGGATCCATTCGTTCCAGGGCGGCGTAAATGGGCAGCACCATGAAAGGAAGGTAGCCATAGACAAGGCCCAGCAACACGGCACCATCGTTATAAAGCAGCGGCAGCGGTTGATGAATCACGCCCAGTTTCAAGAGCGCGGTGTTGACCAGACCTGTATCGCGCAGCAGGAACAACCAGGCATAAGTGCGAATCAGAAAGCTGGTCCAGAACGGAAGAATCACCAGTTGCAGCAGCAGGCTGCGATACTTTTGCGCGCGTGAAATATAGAGCGCGAGCGGGAAGCCCAAAAGCACGCAAAGAGCAGTGGCAAGGGCCGCAATCCAAATAGAGCGCCAAAGAATTAAGCCGTATAGCGGATCGAACAAGCGGCGATAACTTTCACTGCTCCACGGCTGTTCCGCGCCGCCGTAATCGCCGCGCGTGAGAACACTAAGGACCACTACGATTCCGAGCGGCACCGCGAAGAACAGTACCTGCATGGCACGAGCGGGGAGCAGGAACCACCGGCGCAAATTCATGAGGGAAGCAATAACTCATCCGCGCGGTCCCAATGCAGGTAAGCAGTTTGGCCGGTGGCAAAGCCGGTTTGATGGGGGAATAGTTCGGCGCTGGGAGTGCTGCCAACGCACTCGCCGCATTCCACGTTCACACGAATTACGCTGCCCAGGAAAGTTGTGTGCACCACGCGGCACGGCAAGGCCTGGCCGCAACTTGTTGGCGAAATGCGCGTTGCTTCGGGGCGGACGGCGGTTCCCCCTATCCAGTTCACTTCACCCAGAAAGCCCGCGACAAAACGCGAAGCCGGGCGGCGGTATGCCTCTTCGGGAGCCGCTACCTGTTCCAGCTTTCCGTCATTCATGACGCCCACCCGGTCGGAGAGCGACAGCGCTTCTTCCTGATCGTGGGTGATAAATAAAAACGTGATGCCCGCGTTACGCTGCAGCAGTTTCAACTCCGCGCGTACCTGCCTGCGCAATTGCGGATCGAGCGCGGACAACGGCTCATCCAGCAGCAGCACATCCGGTTTCAGCACCAATGAGCGTGCAAGTGCTACGCGCTGCTTTTCACCGCCTGACAGCTCTGCTGGAAGCCGCTGCTCTTTGCCCTCCAGCCGCACGGTGCGCAGTGCCTCCGCTACTTGCGCGCGCGGGTCACGAACTCCGCGCCGGCGCAAGCCGAAGGCTACATTCTCTGCCACACTCAAGTGCGGGAACAGCGCGTAATTTTGGAACACGGTGCTGACGTTGCGTTCCTGCGGCTTGCGCCCGTTCAGCAATTCGCCCTTCAGCAGGATCTCGCCTGACGTAGGAGTTTCAAAGCCCGCCACCATTCGCAGGGTTGTCGTCTTGCCGCAGCCGGAAGGGCCGACCAGCGAGAAGAATTCACCCGGCTGCAGAGTGAGTGAAACATCCTGAACGGCAACATGACCGGGAAAGGCTTTTGAGACTTTCCGCAATTCCAGCATGCTTATTCAGGAAGCGCCAGAGCGGCGGCAGCAGCCTTTAACGATTTCGGGAAAACCGCCCCCGTCCAGTTGCCCAGTATGACGATGCCGATACGCTGCGCGGGATACATGCGGATGAATGATCCGTAACCATCGCGATTGCCGGTATGTTCCAGAATGCGCGCAGCGCCTTCGCCGCGGATATCGAGACCATAGCCGTATTGCGTCTTGCCGTCCTTCGACTTCGCCAGATACGGTTTCGAGATCGCGGGAGCAAAGCTTTGGTTTAGAACAGCAATCATCCATTTGGCAAGGTCGCCTGTGTTGCTGAACAGCGAACCGGCCGGCCACGCGCCAGCGTAATCGGCAGCAGGGCGGATGATGGCGCGATGGTTGTCGTGGCCTTCGGCAAGCGGATAGGTCATCGCCATGGTGGGCCGGAACGTACTCTGCGCCATACCCAGCGGGCGCAAGATGCGTTCTTCCACGGTGTCGGCAAACGGCTTGCCCGAGAGTACCTGCGCTAGATATCCGGCCAATACGTAACTCGGGTTGGAATACTTGAACTGCTTGCCTGCCGGGCCTTCGCAATAGTCTTCACGCCAACCGCGTACGTTGGCCTCTAGCGCTGAATCGTCATGCGAACCGAACATGGGCGCGACATCCTTCAGCCCCGCCGAGTGTGTGAGCAGTTGATGCGCGGTGACAGCACCGATGCACGCGGGCAGGCCTGGAATATACCGGCTGACAGGGGCTTGCAAATCCAGTTTGCCCTGGTCCACGAAGGTCAGCAGCGTGGCTGCGGTGATCATTTTCGTGGTGGAACCAAGGCGGAAGAGCATGTCGGGCGTGACGGCCGCCCCGGTCTCCACGCTTGCGACGCCGAACGCTTTCCGATAGATCACTTCCGTTCCGCGTGTGATGGCGACGGAGATGCCGGGCGAAGCTTCACTGCGCAAGGATGCTTCGAGAGCCGTGAAGTCCTGTGCGTGGATTACTGTTGCGAACACAGCCGCGAAACAGAGCCGGTTTACCATCGCTGTTCGGCCAAATGATCGCTGGCGCGCAACGCTAAAGCCAGGATGGTGAGCGTAGGATTTTGAGCGCCACCGGAAACGAAGCTGCTGCCATCCACCACGTAAAGATTCTTGATGTCGTGGCTTTGGTTCCAGCCGTTGAGCACGCTGGTCTTCGGGTCCGCTCCCATGCGGCAGGTCCCCAGATCGTGAATGCTTTCACCGAACGGTACGAAATGAGCGTGCTTGCCGATCACCTGGAACCCGGCTTCGTGACATAACTCTTCAGCTGTATTCATGGAATCGGTGGCCATCTCGCGTTCGTTGTCGGAATAGCGGCAATCGAAACGGAGCGAAGGAATGCCCCAGGCATCTTTGCAATCCTTATCGATGGTGACGCGGTTCTCTGGACGGGCAAGAACTTCGCCCATGGTGGTCATGCTGAAGCCCTGATTAGTGACTTGCGCCAACTTGCGCTGCAGCGCTTCGCCATATAACGGGAAGTACTTCGGGTTGGGCGTGCCACCGCTGCCGAAATCATACGCGTAGCCGCGCAGAAAATTCTTCTCCGTCCGCTTCCCCACGTTGCGGAACTTGGGAATATAGCCGGAGCCACCGAAGGGCGCCTTAGCATCGGGAACAATCGCCTGCACAACATTCTTGACGTAAATCTGATCGAAGAGGTATCTGCCCAGCACACCGCTGGAGTTCGCAATACCAGAGTTCAACAGCAGGCGCGTGGATTCCAGGCACGACGCGCCCACTACAACAACGCGTGCCTTGGCGCGCAGTTCGCGGCTGCTGTGCCGGTCCAGAAATGAAACGCCGTTCACCAGACCGGTATTGCGGTCAGTCGTGATTTCACGCACCACGGCATTGGGCACGATGGTCAAGTTGCCGGTCTTCAGTGCATCCGGCAGAAGAAGGTTTACGGAACTCGCCAGAGCCCCGGTGGACCGCCGCTGCTTTGTGACCGGTACGTTCTTCGTTTTGCAAGCCGCGATGAACCTGGCGACGGCAGCGCTATCGTGGCTGGTATCCGGCAGCAGGTTGCCATCAGGAATTTGTTCGAAGCCTTCATTGCGGCCCGCAACTTTGAAAAGCGGCTCCACCTTGTCGTAATAAGGCGCAAGGTCCTTATAGCGGATCGGCCAGTTGTCACCGAAGCCATCGCGATCGTGCCCGGCAAACTCCTGATCGCTCAAGCGCCAGCAGGCACGGCCCCAGATCAGCGTCTTGCCGCCGACCAGCCGCACACGCACCCAATAGAACGGGTCCTTCGGATCAGTGGTGTACGGGTTCTGCTTTTCATCCAGCCAGAGGTTCGCGTTGAACTCATCGGCTTGCGTGACATGGGGAAAACGGCCGGGACGCCCGAGCCCGCGGTACGGCAGTTCGTAAACTTTCTTCGGTGTGCGGTCGCGCTTGAAATCTAAAGCGGGCCCGGCGTCAAGCATGAGGCACTTGATGCCGCGCTGGCAGAGGTTCCACGCCACCATACCGCCCGAAGCACCGGACCCGATAATCACTACGTCATGGGTTGGCGTGCTCATTCGACAGGCAGCCAATAGGTACCAGTTCCAGTGACGGCGGGGTTGCGCTTCGCCACCGCGGCAATCCATTCGCGCGAATTCACGGCTGCCGTCAGAATGTCGTGCTTTGCCTGTTGCAGGAATTTCGCGTAAGGATCGCGGGGCTCTTCATAGGTCCAAGGCTCGGATAGGGGAGCTAAATCGAGCGCATGATTCAGGCCGTCACGGTACAACTTTTGCTGGTCCGCGCCGGAGCGGCTAATCAAAAAATCGAGAAACTCCGGAACACGGGTATCCAGCGCGCCGGGTGTTTCGCCAACGCGAGGCAGCATGGTGTCGCAGAGTTTTTCAAGCGCGGCGAACTGCTTGGCCGTGAAGAAACTCGGGATGGGGTCGGCGATAGCATCCGAGGTTTCTGAATCGAGGCGCGGGTCTTCTTCCTTGCGAGCCGCAGTGGGACGGGGCAGAACCGGATTCTGCTGTGCAGAGGCCAGGACCGGTAGGGCGGCTGCGGTTTTAAGTAGATCTCGGCGCTTCACTGTTCTGAAGAATTATATCGCCCGTGCACGCGCGCTATTTAGGAGGCGGTGCGGACTTCTCATCCGGCAGCGGTGCCGGATCGTCAAACGTGATCACCGCATCGGCGGAGAACTTCTGGTAAGAACGGAATTCCACATCGTTCTTTGATTGAAACCGGCCGCGATTCAAGCGAATCTCCGCCTTCAGCGGCAGCAGAAACGGGCGCCCGCTCAAATCTGCAAAGTCGTAATCGAGCTGAGTTTGAGCCAGTTGGATGGGGAAGCTGGCCGGGATGTCCACGCTTTGCATGAACACGCGCAAGACTTGCGACGTATCGCGGTCTACATAGATATAGCCGTTGTAGGCGGGCACGATTTGTTGCTTCGATTCACCATCGAGGATGCCCCATTCGGAATGAGCCTGATCGACCGCGAAGGTGAACACGTGTGTGACGTGGCCACGGATGCGGCCCCAGCGGTCCCAATGAAACTCCGCGTCGGATTTGGGTGCAAAGATATATTTCAACAGGCTGCCGAACTCGCCGGAAGATGTGGTGCCGCCAAAACTCTCAATGCCTTTGTTCAACACGGCTTGGCCATTGGCCATGATCACTTCGTACTTTTCTTTCTGTTCCGCGTAGCTAAGTTTACTGATCAGGGTGTCGGAAGAACGCCAATTTTCATGTCCCAAGGGATCGAAGTAGCGGCGGGTCACCTGCTTGCATACGAAATCGGGAAGCGAGCTTGAATAATTGAGAGCGTACTCGCGCATGGCGTCGATCACTTTTTGCTGATCGGCATAAGAGGGTGGCGGAATGGACTTGCGGACCACCGGCGCGGGCGGGGGAGCGGCAACAGCGAGCGATTGCGAAGCATTGCCCAACTCGCGCAATGCGGCTACCGTTTTTGGGCCCGCGCCTTCACCCTGCAACATTTCTATCTTGGTGTCTTCCAGCTTTTCCGAAAGATGAATCGCGTGGATCTGGGCGGCCACTTGCTTATCGGGCAGCTTGAGTTTGACAGAGGACCGGACGAATTCGACCAGTTTTTCTACGGGCATGGACGCTTGCGCGAACGCCAGTGTGGCAGCCAGCAGCGCCATTGCAAACCGCATACCGCTATTGTCGCATCGCGCTCCCGGCAGGTTACACAAAACTAGCGGCGGCGCTTCTTTTGTTCCGTCGGGCTCTGTTGATTCAAAACCTGATCGAGCGCTTTGGTGGCAACCGGAGCCATCAACCGATAGCCTTTTGCGTTCGGGTGAAGAGCGTCGTCCGAACAGGTGGGGTCCAGCATTCCGGCTTGCGAAAGCGGCGTGAAATAGTCCGCATAGACGTAATTGTTACGCAGGCAATATTCCTGAATCCACTTGTTCACCTGCGTGATGATGGCTGGCGGACGCTCATTGCGCCGCGATTCGCCGACGGGCAGAATACTGGCGAACACGGGCGTGATTCCGTTCGCGCTGCACAGATCGCCGATCATCGCCAGGTTATTTTGAATGGTGCGCGCGGGCGTGCCCCGGGCTATATCGTTGGTACCGCCCAGAATAATAATCGCTTTGGGGCGTAAGTCCAAAACGTCGGCCTTTATGCGGCCCAGCATCTCGCCAGTGACCTGGCCGCTAATGCCGCGATTCAGATACTCGCGCCCGGTGAAATATTCGTTCAAGCGCCAGAAATCCGTGATGCTGTCGCCCATAAAGACAACGCGAAGCTGGTTCGCAGCGGGCGCGCTTAAGCGATCGTTCGCCTCCGCATACCGCTGGAGGTTATCGCGGTCCGGGCTGCGCAGTTGGCGCTGGTTCTGATCGAGCAACCCACGCACCACGGTCTCAAGGTGCTCGACACCGTCGCGCAATTCCACAAACTGCCGCCGCGGCGTTTCAGGCAGCGGGTAGGGCTTGGGCATGGAATCCGCCAAAGCAAGATAAGCGCGCACTTCCTGAAGGAATTCATAATTGAGCGGCAGGTTGGTGGGTGCGGCTTGCAGCTTTACAAGCGTGGCTTTGGTGTTTTCCGCTAACACAGCACTAGTCTTGACCAAACCCGGCACTGCCGCCGCGGTGGATTCCATCAATTGACCGATTCGCTCCGTTATGGCTTTTGCACTTTCCGGCGCGGGTGCGGCTTGCATGAGTAAAAACAGTGGCAGCAAGAGCATCAGGCTTTCTCGTCTTTATCTAACCGCAGGGTAATGGTACCGATGGTGAATTGCATCCGGATCTGAATTTGCACGGGCAGATGGCGCGCGTCATCCGTGAGCCAAACGTGCAGATGGCCTTGCCGTTTATAAAGCACATCATTGAATGCGAAAACTTCGTAGGCGATGCATTTGCGCAAGCCAAGGGGCGTTTTGATCTCTTCGCGGCGCTGCGCCTCTATCTTCAGCATCACACTTTTCTTGCCATCGCTGACCGGAATGGTTGTGGATTTTCCTGGTTCTAGAAAAAGCGTCCGCAATTGAAACAGGCCGCCGATAATATCGTGAACGCACGATGGAATCTCTGTGTCGTGTGAGGTCAGCTTATTCGTGGTGAGGTCGCGCTCACGATAGGCGGCTTTACGCGTTGCGGAATCGTACACCACTTTTGTTTCGCGGTTCCGGCCAGCTTCGTGAGCGGTCATGAAAGACTGCTCCGCACATAAATTACTCTTCAGTTCCGCGGTGTAATCGTCATTCACATGAAAGAGGCGAGAGACCAGACCTGTTGATTCCAAATGCAGCTTGGTTTCCATTTGCGCCTTCTTTTCCGAAGACGGCGGGGGCCCGGAAGAGAGACGGGCGCGGCCGGCGGGCACCAGGTGCCACTCCACCGCATATTCCAGCGTTTCCCTTTGCGGTGTTTGCGCTGGCAGGATTGCGGTCAACAGGGCCGACAACACCAGCGGAGCCAGAATAGCTTTTTGCATGAACAAGCAGTTTCTCACGTGATTGGACGGATGCGGCGGCGAAAATGGTACTTCGCGGGCCACCAAGCCAAAAAGAATCTGCCCGTGTGGGCGGTTTTTCATCGATCAAGCAGTGGCTAACGATATTGTAGTGGAAGTGAACGAGCGTCTTCGGATTTTAAACAGCGCACCGGTGCGGCAGGATGCCCGCTACGTTCTGTATTGGTGCCAGATGAACCAGCGCGTTCCCATGAACCAAGCGCTGGAATACGCCGCGGAGCAGGCGAACCGCTGCGGCGTACCGCTGCTGGTCTATGAAGGCCTGGGCTGCACTTATCAGTACGCGAACGACCGCATCCACACCTTCATAGTGGAGGGCGTGCCGGATACCGCGAAGCGCCTGGCGGCTCGCCGCATCGGCTATTGCTTTTATCTGAGGCAGCGCAAAAGCGATGCTAACGATGTCCTTTACAAGCTTGCGGAGCATGCGGCGTTGGTGGTGACGGATGACTATCCGGTGTTCATCGCGCCGATTCACAACGCGAGCGTACCGGAGAAGATCGGGGTCGCCTTTCATGCAGTGGACGCGAGCTGCATTGTGCCGATGAGCCGTCATGAAAAGCGCAACTACGGCGCCTATACGATCAGGCCGCGAATTCACAAGATGCTGCCGGAATACCTGCATCCGGTTGAGGAAGTGAAGCTTGTTCATGCGTGGAAAGACGGCACTCCGGAGTGGCACGTTCAGGTGACGCCGAAGAATGTGGCGGAGCTGGTGGCCGGTTGCGAGATTGATCACACGGTTGCGCCGTCATTGAGCTTTCACGGCGGGCAGAGCGAGGCGGAACGGCTGCTGGAGCACTTTCTGGAAGCGAATCTGCGTATCTATGCCAAGGAGCGCAATGAGCCATCGAAGCATGCGACGTCTCACATGAGCCCCTATTTGCATTTCGGCATGATCTCAAGCCTGCACATCGCTCTGCGCGCCAAAGACTACGCAGCTGATCATGGGCTGATCGCGAGTGAGTATCTGGAAGAGCTGATTGTCCGGCGCGAACTTGCGTTCAACTTCGCGCACTTTACACCGAATGTGAAGACCCTGGACGCGCTGCCCGAATGGTGCCTGAAAACCATGGCCAAGCACGCCTCAGACAAGCGCGATCCGCAGTTCACCGCCAAGCAGATGGAGCATGGCGAAACATATGATCAGTTGTGGAATGCTACGCAGAAAGAAATGCTGCTGCGCGGGAAAGTGCACGGCTATTACCGCATGTACTGGGGCAAGAAGATCATCGAGTGGTCCGCCACTTACGACGACGCATTGCAATTGATGATCTACTTACATGATAAGTATTGCCTTGACGGGCGCGACCCGAACACGTACACGAATATTCTGTGGTGTTTCGGGTTACATGATCGTCCGTGGGGCGAGCGGCCCATTTTCGGACAGCTTCGCTATATGAGCTATGACGGGATGAAGCGCAAGACCGACATTGTGTCTTATATCGATGAAGTCGCCCAGATGGAGCGGACGGGAAAGGATCATACGCGGATATGAAGTGCATCGTGTCGGGTGGCCGGGGTTTTATCGGCAGGCGGGTGGTGGATACGCTGTTGCAGGGGGGCCACTACGTTGCGGTGTGGAGCCGTGAGCCGGGCCGGGAAACTCGCGATGCCGTGGGCGCGTTCTATTGGGACCCGCTGGGCGCGGAGCCGGCTGAAGAAAGCTTGACGCAGTACGATGCCGTGATCCATCTGGCTGGCGAACCCGTGGCGCAGCGTTGGACCGCCGAGGCGAAACAGAAGATTCGCGATAGCCGCGTGCTGGGGACCAAGCGGCTGGTGGATGCAATTGCGAAGGTGGATCACAAACCCTCGGTTCTGGTATGCGCGAGCGCGGTGGGGTACTACGGTTCGCGCGGGAACGAAGAGTTGGACGAGACCTCCGCGGGAGGCACGGGCTTTCTGGCTGAAGTATGCCGCGACTGGGAGGCGGAAGCAGACCGCGCGATGGATCTGGGGATGCGGGTGGTGAAGATGCGAATCGGCGTGGTGTTGGGGCCGGATGGAGGGGCACTGGCCGCCATGCTGCCGCCGTTTCGTGCGTTTCTCGGCGGACGGATGGGGGATGGGAAGCAGTGGACCAGTTGGATCCATGTGAACGATCTGGCCGCGATGGTGAAGTGGGCGCTGGAAGGCGATGTAACGGGTGTGATGAATGCAGTCGCTCCAAAGCCGGTGACCAACAGTGAGTTCACGCGGACACTCGGGAAGGTTTTGGGTAAGCCGGCGTTCCTTCAAGTACCGGCGGGCTTGCTGAAAGCGGGTATGGGAGAGATGAGCGAGATCGTGCTCAGCAGCATGCGCGTGCTGCCTCGCGTTGCGATCGATAAAGGTTTCGAGTGGAAGTTTCGGGACCTGGAACCAGCGCTACGGGACTGCGTAAAGTAGCTAGCGCCTTACTTCAACGCCCGGCCCCATTCCGGGCTCTGGCCCTCTTTGCCCGACCACACCTTTAACTGGCGGCCGGTTTCCACGCTGAAGAGCAGCATGTGATGCCCTTGCATGCCGTGAACCGTACCCGTCTCTAACACGACTTGGCTGCTGCCGTTCCGAAAGGCCCATTTGTAGACCATCATGCCATCGCCAAGACGCTGGACGATGTGCCCGTTGCGGAAGAGAACCAAGCTGGTGGCGATGGGGTAGGAGTTGCCTTGATTTTCTTCCACCAACCAGCCGGCTATCTGGCGATCCGGACTCAGCAGCGGCCGGCTTGCTGAAACCTGGTCTTTTAAAACGGGTGGAGCCACATTGGCGCCTGTGCTATCGACCAGTACCACGTTGACGTTGGCATCGGGAGAGACAGAAATGCTTTGAAAGGTTTGACCGGCGCACGCGATTGCGGCGCTTAAGCAACAGAGTGCAATGGTGACGCGGATCACACTTTCAGCCTATCGTTGGTTGGCTTTCAGCACTTTCTTACGTAAGCGGATGCTGCCCGGAGTGACTTCCACCAATTCGTCTTCACGGACGAATTCTATTGCCTGTTCGAGGCTCATCAAACGGGGAGGTACCAGGCGCATGGCTTCATCGGCGCTGGAACTTCGCATGTTGGTCAGCTTCTTTTCCTTGATGATGTTGACGTCCAGATCGGCGGAGCGGGCGTTCTCGCCCACAATCATGCCTTCATAAACTTCGGTGCCGGGCGTGATGAAAATGTCTCCACGTTCCTGCAGGTTCCAGATCGCGTTGCCCGTGGCTTTGCCGGCGCGGTCACTGACCAGTGAACCGCTGGGACGCGCGGGGATATCGCCCTGCCATTCGATGTAGCCCTTGAACAGCGAATTCATGATGGCCATACCTCGCGTATCGGTCAGAATTTCGCTGCGAAGACCGATGAGGCCGCGTGAGGGAATATCGAATTCCAGGCGCACGCGGCCGGAGCCATGGTTCACCATTTTGGTCATCTTGCCCTTGCGGGTGCCCATTTTTTCCATGATGGTGCCGAGGTTGGCTTCAGGGCAATCGATAATCAGAATCTCAACCGGTTCGTGAATGACGCCATCGATTTTCTTGGTGACAATTTCGGGTTTGCCGACACTCATTTCGTGGCCTTCACGGCGCATCATCTCGATGAGGATGGCAAGCTGCAGTTCGCCGCGACCCATCACTTTGAACGCATCGGGGCCGCCCGCGTCTTCCACACGAATCGATACATTGGTCAGCAATTCCCGATTGAGGCGGTCACGCAGATTGCGCGAGGTGACCAGTTTGCCATCGCGTCCGACAAACGGGGACGTGTTGATGGACAGCGTCATGGCAATGGTCGGTTCATCAATCTGGATGGTCTTAAGAGCGATCGGGGTTTCGGGGTGCGTGACCGTTTCGCCGATTGTGATGCCTTCGATACCCGCAAGCGCCAGCATGTCGCCCGGAATGCCGATGGTTTCATCCACCCGGCGGAGGCCGGAAAAGGAAAACATCTTCGTGACGCGGGTTTTTTGGACGGAACCATCCAGTTTCACGATTCCGACTTCGTCGTTCAACTTCAGGGTCCCTTCGAAAACACGGCCAATGGCCAAGCGACCGAGATAATCGCTGTAATCCAGGTTCGCGACCAGCAACTGCAAAACCGCGTCTTTCTCGCCCTGCGGCTCTGGAATGTGCTCTAGAATTGCGTCGAAAAGCGGCTCCAGTGTTTCGGATGGATCGTCCAGCGTTTTCTTGGCAATACCGGCGCGGCCATTGGTGTAGAGGATCGGAAAATTGAGCTGCTCTTCGGTGGCATCGAGATCGATGAATAAGTCGTAGACCTCATTCAGCACTTCCTGGATCCGCGCATCA
>Ga0123338_10002410_pt1 | contig 17474 bp, 19 predicted proteins | sample grotaG_FD_89793 | JGI IMG/M metagenome (GOLD analysis project Ga0123338, IMG submission 89793) | Glacier valley bacterial and archeal communities from Borup Fiord, Nunavut, Canada, to study Microbial Dark Matter (Phase II) -... | ecosystem: Environmental > Aquatic > Freshwater > Ice > Glacier ...
AGGCGTCTGCGTGCGACGCTGGCTCCGGTGCTGCCCCTTCTTCTCTGCTGCGCGTTGCTTTCCGCACAAACAATGCCGATGCCCGACCTTCCACCGCGCGTCGGCATTTTTGGCGAACAGAAGTTGACACTGCCGGAAGCGATTGGCCGGGTGCTGGAGCACGACCGCGATATCCAGGTATCCCGCATCAACGCGGAAGAGGCCGTGATTAACCTTCGCGGCGCACAAGGTTACTATGACCCGGTGTTCGGTCTGAACGCCCATCGCGAAAAAAAAGTGACTCCGGTCGCCAGCTTGTTGGGCGGCGCGGCTAACGGAAAAGTAACCAACAAAGAGCTGTACGCCGATCCGCAGCTGAGCGGAGACTTCCCCTGGTTAGGGGGCAGCTACCGGTTTGATTTGGCGTCGGCACGCCGCTCCACCGACAGCACGTTTGAAACATTGAATCCCCAATTCCCCACTGCCGCGACTCTGAACTTAACGCAACCTCTTTGGCGCGGCCTGCGCTTCGATCAGAACCGCTATCGCATTCAGGTGGCCCGCACCAACATCCAACTAACAGACCAGCAGTTGCGCCAGCGCCTGATTGAAGTGGTTACGCAGGCTATCGACGCTTATTGGGAACTCGATTTCGCCTATCGGAATCTCGCGGTTCAAATGGAAGCGGTGCGGCTTGCCGAGCAGCAGGATCAGAGCAACCGCAGGCAGGTGCAACAAGGCACGCTTGCGCCAGTGGACGTTATCCAGACCCAAACTCAGGCTGCGACGTTTCAGCAGAATGTCTACACTGCGCAAGACACGCTGACGCGCGCGGAGAACGCTCTGAAAGCGCTGCTATTTCCTTCCCGTACTGATTTGGGTTGGGGGCTAGCCCTGATCCCGACAACCGTGGTGAACACGCACCCTAACTTGCCGGAGTTGCCGGATGCCGTCAAGCAGGCCCTGCGCGATCGGCCTGAGTTGGCGGAATCGCAAATTGGCCTGGATCAGAACCGCCTCACTACCCGGCTGAACGAAGAACAGGCTCGGCCGCAGATCAATGCGGTCGCCAGCCTGACTGCCCAGGGTCTTTCGGGGCGTCCGGTCACTTTGGTGCCGAACCCCATTCTGCAGCAGTTCGGCCTTGGTGGCGGCGTACTGCCCCCGATATTTCCCGGCGGTTATTCGCAGTCTTTGAATAACCTGGTCAACGGGAACTTTCCCACCGCGCAGATTGGCGTACAGATGTCTATTCCCCTTCGCAACCGCACCGCTTCGGCGCAACTGGCTATCGGGAGAGCCGAACAGCGCCGCCTCACCACACAGCAACAAAGTTTAGAGATTGCCGTCGAGGCGGATGTCAGAAACGCGCTCCAATCTGTCTCGACGGCCCGCTCACGCCTGGATGCTTCCGTCGCCGCGCGCCAGTTTGCCGAAGAACAATATGCCAGCGAACAGCGCCAGTTTCAGGCCGGGACTTCATCCGTGTTCCTGGTGCTGCAAAGGCAAACGGAGCTGGTAAGCGCCCGTTCGCGAGAGATTCGCGCCAAAGCCGACCTGGGCCGGGCCGCCGCGGATTTAGACCGGGCGACCGCAACCACCCTGGCCGCCAACCGCATCGCGCTCCCACAATGACCGAACCTGCGCGAACCCGCTATGCTGAACCTCATGAATCGCCGAGCATTTCTTAACCTTGCCCCTGCTGCACTTCTGGCGCACCGTTCGTTTGCGGCCGCTGCGCCTAAACCACGCGACCGCATGCAGGGTTGGTTAGCCGGCCAGGCCACTCCGGGCTACACTCCCGCCGCGTTTTTCCTTCACTTCGGTAACGGGTATAAGACGGGTTCCGCCGCCGCTCAGCGCCACCTGGAATTCACCCGCTACACCGGCATGGATTTTATTAAGATCCAGTTTGAGCAGACCTACGCGCGCCAGGACTTTCTTCAAAATCCTTTAGATTGGCGGAAACTCAGCCTAGCGAAACTTGATTTCTACGAACCGCTGTTGCAAACCGTGCGAGAACTCGTCAAGGCGGAAAAGAAGAATTCGCTGATCCTGATGACGCTGTATTCACCCTTCATGTGCGCGGGACATTGCGCCACCGCACCTGTCCTGATCAAGCACTTGGAGGAAGATCCGGAGGCGGTGAAGAAAGGGCTGGATATCCTGACCGAGAGCCAGTTACTGTTCGTTCGCGCCTGCATCAAAGAAGGTGTTGATGGGTTCTATGCGTCCACGCAGGGAGGGGAAGCGAACCGCTTCAGCACTCCCGCTATCTTCAACAATTATGTGAAACCGTTTGATCTGGTGTCCATGAACGAGATTGCAACTGCCTGCCCTTTCAACATTCTTCATGTCTGCGATTACGTCGCACCCTACACCAATTACGATGCCTATCGCGATTACCCCGGCCACGTGGTGAACTGCAACGTGAAACTCGCTAACGGCGAGCTTTCCACGCGGCAGATTGCCAAAGATTTCAAGCGGCCGTTCATGGGCGGCATGGATCGCCACGGCGTTCTAGCCACCGGCACACCCGCGCAGGTCGAAACCGAAATTCGCCGCGTGGTGAGCAACTCGCCACAGTCATTCCTGCTCGGTGCCGATTGCACCGTTGAGGCGGATACCGATTGGAGCAGACTCAAACACGCCATCTCAATAGCGCATCAGACCGGCGCGGCTTAACCGCGGCTTACCTTCTAACGGCAATCGCTTTCAGCACCGCAAGCTGGTCTTCCTGCGACTGCATCTGCGCGGCGGCCTGAGTGACCCTGTTTAACGTGGCGGCATCCAGATCATTTCGCGACACAACAGCCAGAAGTACCTGCCGCTGGGCCTGAGTGGAATGAACCGTCTTCCACGCCGCAAAAAACGCACTGCTCACCGGCTCGGCATCTTTCAGAGCGCTTGCCACGCGCAGCAGCAGACGGCGCTTGTCTTCATCGGAGGCGATCTTCGATGTCTGCGACAACATAGCGCGAAGCGTCTCTGGATTTGCTTCGTCGGCTTCAATCAACCGCTCTATAGCGCGTCGTCGATCGCCGTCGGAGTGAATGGACGAGAGCACCGCTTCCACCGAAATCAGCGTCTCGGCATCCCCGTGAAAATCAGCCGCCGCGGCGACCAGAATGTTGGCTTTTGCATCGTCGGAGGATATGCCCGCCGCACTCCGCAAAACCGAAGCAACGGTGACAGACTCCTTGCCGTGGGCCGCAAGCAGGCTCAGAAGAAGCCGCTCACGCTCACTATCGGAATGAATGGTTCCCGCGGCATCGAAGAAGCCTTGGAGTAAAGGATGGTGGAAGCCCTGCGCCGCCCGCCCCAACACGTCGGCTTTCATCTCATCCGAACTCATCCGCGCCACAGACCGCCAGATCCGGACCGTTGAGGCTTCACCAACGTCGCCGCGTTCCACCACTCGCGCCAGCATGTCACGGCGTGCTTCGTCCGAATGAACGCGATCGATCAGGGCGAAGAGTTCAGCATCCAGGCCAGCCTCCGGATGACCCGCTTGAACGGTCTCGAAGAAGTGGCGTTGATCCTCATCGGACCCAAACTGTCCGGCGATTCTCAGCGCGTAACGCAACTGATCGGGTTTTAATTCCGCTTGCCGGAATAATTCCTCCAGATACAGCCGCTTCGCGCCACCATTGATAGACCGGATCTCATTGAGAGCCCCATCCGCGCCGTTTTTACCCAGCAAGCGTGAGACCCGCAAGGGAATGTCGCGCCCTTGCTCCCGTGCAATCGACGGAAGCATGGCCGCCGCGAACTGACGGGCTTCCGCATCGAACTGGCGCTCCGAGTCATTGGAGAAATAGCGCCGCTGCACGCCTCCTGTCTCACCCGATTCGAACTCGATGCGTCTTGTGTGCCAGCCGTCCGATTTCTCGACGACCAGCATCGCGCCGGGCGACATGCTTTCCACATCTATATCGTCAGGAGAGAACTCAAACTCTCCCCGCATCCTTACCTCTTGGCGATTCGTTCCATCGCTCGAAACCCATCTGCTGGAAAAGTCGGAAATACCGAAAAGCTTTTTCAGTTGCGCGCACTGGAACGCGGCGCCAGCCAGAATCACGACGGCCAACAAGACAGCCGTTCCGGAGACGGCTGGCAAGCGATTGCGCCGACGATCCAAAAGTGTTTCCAGGCGCTGAAAGATTTGTTTGGTGCGTCCGGCGCCGGTCGCCAGTATGGGAACTCTGCCGCGCGCCCCGATTTCCGCCAATCGCGCCAGAGCGCAGGCGTAGGGTTTTGCCAAACCGGCCTGTGCCAGTACATGATCGTCGCAGGCAATCTCGCGCTCCCGGCGAATTTGCGAAAGGATCCAATAAACCGCTGGCTGGAAGCAGAAGACAGCGCGGATGACACTTTCCGCCAAAGTCATCCAATCGTCCCTGCGTCGCAAATGGGCGGCTTCGTGTAACAAAACGCAATTCAATTCCTCGGCGGTGAGCTTTGGCGGCAGAGCGCTGGGTAAAAGAATTGCGGGATGCCGGTATCCCACCGCCATCGGCATCCCCACTTTGTCGGAGAGCAGCACACGAGCATCGCAACCCCATCCATTCGCAGTCGCTATGCCGGAGGGCTTCGCCGTTCGCTTCAAGCGAAAGACCCAGATGGACCCGAACAGTAGCCGCACCCACTGGATGAATATCAGGAAAAGAGAGATGGCGAAGAAAAGTTCAATCGTGTGTCTGTCGGTTACTTCCACCAACGGTTTCTGTGCTTGCGGTGTCCAATTCGATTCCGTTCTGGTCTTGGGCGGCGGTGCGTGGCTCTGCGGTGCGCTCGGCGCCTATCTTTGCATCTGCGCGACTCGCGGACGCGTCGGCTGCCGATGCCCGGCGGTCCACAGCGCGACCGGCAGCAGAATCACAGCTGCAAGCGTGATTTGCCAGATCGCTACCTTAGTGGCGGCATTGACGCGGGGGAGTTCCCGCAGCACCAGTCACACCAGCAGCGTCAATGCAATTCCCTGCCACCAGCCGTTCAGCACGGCCTCCATGAATGTGTTCACTTTTCAGCCTCGTGTATCATTCGTCGCAATCGCCGCAGTTCTAAGGCATCCAACTTTTCATGCTTCAAAACATTCAAGACCAGTTGTTCGGCGGAGTTCTCAAAAAAGCGGCTCAGCAAGATCCTTAAGACGCTCTTCTGTACCTGCTCCCGCCTGACTTGTGGAACATAAAGAAACGCGCGCCCTTCTTTCTGATGGCTCAGGTAACCCTTGTCTTCCAGAATTCTGAGCGTCGTCAGCACGGTGCTGTAAGCTAGTCGCGGCTGTCCGGCCATTGCGGCCAATACATCGTTCACAGTACTGGCCCCGCGCGCCCACAACACATCCATCAGGCGCACCTCGGCTTCGGTGAGCGTGGTGGATTTTTTTCTCGCCATGAAGTTCTAAGGAATTAATAGCATGGCGGAGCGGTCCCTGCAACTATAAAATTAAAAGCATGTCTCTCTCACAGGAATTGGCTGCGCTCTTTCGGCGGGATCTCACACAGTTGGTCCGGCAAATTACGGCATTTCGCACCACCTCCGATTTATGGATCAAACCCGAGGGAGCGGGAAACTCTGTCGGCAATCTGGCGCTGCATCTGAACGGCAACCTCCGCGAATACATCGGCAGACAGCTTGGCAACGCGGCATATATCCGCTATCGAGATTTGGAGTTCGAAGCCATGGGCGATTCCATCGAAACCTTAATGGGAAAAATTGAGCCCCTCCCGGAACTCATCTGCGGTATCGTTTCCGGGCTGTCTTCCGAGACTCTCGATTCCCTCTATCCGGAAAACGTGCTGGGCATTCCGCTCACCACCAGACAGTTTCTCATTCACCTGCTGAGCCACCTGAATTACCATCTGGGACAGATTGACGCCATCCGGCGCATTGTCACCCAAGGTGAAGCAATCTCATCGGTTGGGCTTTGAGTTTCGTGCTGGCGGAACGCTGTAGAATTTCATAATAAGAAGGATAGACATGCCGATCATGCAAGCGCCCATCAAAGAAGCACCCGCCACGCCCGCTGTAAGAATTGCGCCCACACCGCCAATGCCCGTGTTCAAGACGGCCGCGGACGAACGGTTGCACCGCAAACAACGCCTTGCCGCCGCGTTTCGTTTGTTCGCAAAGTTTGGGTTCAGCGAAGGCGTCGCAGGCCACATCACCGCTCGCGACCCCGAGCGAACGCATTGCTTTTGGGTGAATCCCTTCGGCATGCATTTCGCGCACGTCCGCGCGTCTGACCTGGTATTGGTGGATGAGCATGGCGCCGTGGTGGAGGGTGGCCGCCCCATCAATGACGCCGCGTTCGCCATTCACTCGAGAGTTCACATGGCGCGGCCCGATGTCGTTGCCGCCGCCCACGCGCATTCACTCTATGGGAAGACATGGTCATCGCTCGGTAGGCTGCTCGATCCCATCACGCAGGATGCCTGCGCTTTCTACCGGGACTGCGGTCATTTCGCGGATTACACCGGAGTGGTTTACGACACCTCCGAGGGCGAGCGAATAGCGGCCGCAATGGGCAGCCATAAGGCCGTCATCCTTCAGAATCATGGTCTTCTCACCGTGGGCCAAACAGTAGACGAAGCCGCATGGTGGTTCATCACCATGGACCGGTGCTGCCAATCGCAATTGATGGCGGAGGCGGCGGGCAAGCCAATTCCGATCGAGCACGAAAGCGCGTTGATCGCCCAGCAACAAGTGGGTGGCCCGCGCGTCGGCTGGTTCCAGTTCCAACCTCTTTGGGACCTCATCACGCGCGAGCAGCCCGATCTGTTGGATTAGTGTGGCCAATGACTGATAACAATAAGCGCGGCCCGGGCATGAAGCCCATGTTCCTGCCGGGTGTGGAAAGCGGCGGCAAGCCGTCCCCTTACTTGAATCTCATTCGCGATAAGCAACAAGCCGGAGAGGAGTATCCGCAAATCTGGCACATGTTTGCCTTTCTGCCAAAGGCCACGGACCATCTGGCGCGATTCACGCAAGAGGTGCTCCGCGGCCCCGCGCCCCTCAGCCCTGGAATGCGGGAACTCATTGCGGCATTTACGTCATGCCGCAATGAGTGTCCGTTTTGACGGGAGTCGCACGCCGCGGTCGCGGCGGAATTGCTGGCCAAGGAAGGAGCCGGAGACAAGGATCTGGTCTGGAGCGTGCTGCGCGATTTGGAGACTTCCGGTCTCGACGAAAAACATAAAGCGCTCTTCCGGTTTGTCCGAAAAGTAAACGAAGATTCCCCCGCCATCACCGCCGAAACGATGGAGCCCCTGTATGCCGAAGGCTGGGACGACGAAGCCATCTATTTCGCGATCACCGTCTGCGCCCTGTTCAACTTTTACAATCGCTGGATCGACGCGAGCGGCGTTCACGCCCTTTCAGAAGGAGCGCATTGCGAAGGAGGCCGAAGGTCGGCCTTGCACGGCTACGCACGGAGTTAAGCGGGTGTACTTCACCTGAACTGGGCAAATGGCGCCGTGGGCGTCGGCCTCAAACAACCCCGGCGCACCCGAGCAACACCCCAACTACGCCCCCTAACCACGCGCTTCAGCCATCGCCACCAGCTTCAACACACTATTCCAATTCCTGCTCGTTCCCACCTGCCCATGCGCGCGATCAATCTTCGCCACCGGCAATTTCGTCGTGCCCGCGCCGTCAGGATAATAAATGAACAGCTCGCTGCCATCGATAAACACTTCTTCCGGCCCGGTCGGAATCGCACGCACAGCCACCCGAGCAGCCTCGCCCGGGTCGCTCTTCAAAAACGTCACGAGCAGGCGATTCGGCGCCACATCCTCGCGTCCGTCAAACGGGTTCCGCGCCACCACGCCGCGCATCTCCGCCACATCCCGCAGTATCACGGCAGGCGTGAAGCCGAACGTCTTGCCCAGCACTTTTTCCAGCCGCTCCGCCAGTTCCGCTCGGTCTACGGCGCCCGTCTCGAACACCACGTTGCCGCTCTGGATGAACGTTTGCGGCCGCACCAATCCCATGCCTTCACAAACCAGCCGAAACTGCTCCATCGGCAGCTTCCGGTTGCCGCCCACGTTCACCCCGCGCAACATCCCCACCCATACCGCCATATTCTTTATGAGCGTAACGCGCTTGAACGGGGCTTGCTAACCCGGTATACTTTGGGTTCATGCACAGTGTGCTCCACCATCGCCGGCATCGTCACCATCGCTTGATGGTCTCTGGGCCCACTGTTCTTTCCTAAACTCGTTTCTGGCATTCACTTTTTAACAGGATGGAAATGGCGCCCGCCGCGGTTTTGGCGGGCATTTGCATTTTTATGGGCACAAACTTAAACTTCTCCAAGCAGGACGGGCTCATCACCGCCGTCGTCCAGGATCACGCAACAAACCGCGTCCTCATGGTCGGCTATATGAATGAGGAAGCGTTTCGCAAGACCGTCGAGACCGGCTTCACCACCTTTTGGAGCCGCTCACGTTCCAAGCTTTGGATGAAAGGCGAAAGCTCCGGCCACCGCCTCGTCGTCAAGTCCATCTCTACCGATTGCGATGAGGATGCCGTCCTTGTGCGCGTCGAAGCGCAAGGCCCCGGAGTCTGTCACGCCGGCTACGAGAGCTGCTTCTATCGCACTCTTCAAGATGGCGAATGGGTAGAAATGGAACAGCGTACTTATGATCCCGAAGCCGTCTACGGCATCGTCTAACGCGCATGAAACTCAAGCTCGGTATCCCCAAAGGCAGTCTCGAAACGGCCACTATCGACCTCTTCCGCCGTGCCGGTTATAACATCTCAACCTCCAGCCGTTCCTATTTCCCCACCGTTGACGATCCCGAAATGGAGTGCATGCTCATCCGCGCTCAGGAGATGGCGCGCTACGTCGAAAACGGTGTCATTGATGCCGGCCTCACCGGTCGCGATTGGGTGGAAGAAAACGAAGCCGCCGTCGTCACCGTTGCCGACCTGGTTTACTCGAAACAAAGTTTCCGCAAAGTGCGCTGGGTCCTCGCCGTGCCGGAGCATTCCGGCTTCGAAACTGTCCAGCATCTCGAAGGCAAAACCATCGCCACCGAATTGGTCAAGACCACCGTTCGTTACCTCGCGCGTCATTCCGTCAACGCCAAAGTAGAGTTCAGTTGGGGCGCCACTGAGGTGAAGCCGCCCGTGCTTGCCGACGCCATCGTCGAAGTCACGGAGACCGGCTCGTCCCTGCGCGCGAACAATCTTAAAATTATCGATCAGGTGCTTGAATCGAACACGCAGTTGATCGCCAATGAAGCCTCGTGGCAGCACCCCTGGAAGCGCACCAAACTTGAAAGCATCAAACTGCTGCTCGAAGGCGCCATCAACGCGCTCGGCTCTGTCGGCCTTATGATGAATGTCCATAAGGACAATCTCGATACCGTCCTCAACCACTTGGGTGCGCTGAAAGACCCCACCATCTCGCACCTTCGCAATCCAGATTGGCTGGCGGTCAACACCATTCTCGAAGAATCCACCGTGCGCGACATCATCCCCAAACTCAAACAAGCTGGCGCTGAGGGCATCGTCGAATATCCCCTCAACAAGATCGTGAAATAGCATGGCCAAAACCGTGAGCATTCGCATCCTACCCTCCAGCGAAATGGCGGCTGTTCTAAGTCGCCGAGCTGCGCGTATGGCGGCTGCAGAAGCCGTTGTCTCGCCCATCCTTGCTGCCGTTCGCAAACGAGGTGACCGCGCCGTGCTCGAATATGCGCGCGAGTTCGATAAGCTGGAACGCAAGTCCGTCGCCGTTCCCGCATCCGAACTTGAGGCAGCAGCCGAGCGCCTCACGCTAGAGTTCCGTAATGCCATCGAACTCGCCAGCGCCAACATCCGCGCTTTTGCCGAACGCCAGATGCCGCGCGAACATTTTGAAGAACTCACGCCCGGCCTCAAACTCGGCCAGTTAGTCCGCCCTCTCGATACGGTCGCCGCTTACATCCCAGGCGGGCGGTACCCCCTGCCTTCCACGCTCATGATGACCGTCATTCCCGCCCTTGTCGCGGGTGTGCCCGAAATCTGCGTCACCTCTCCTCGCGCCGTTGATGCTGTCTTCGGCACTGCTCGCCTGCTCGGCGCTCATCGCGTCTTCCAAATGGGTGGCGCTCACGCCATCGCCGCCTTTGCTTTCGGCACCCAAACGGTTCCTCGCGCCGACCGCATCGTCGGCCCTGGCAACATCTACGTGGCCGCCGCTAAAAAACTTCTGGCTGGAGAAGTCGGTATCGATTTCGTCGCCGGCCCTACTGAGATCCTCATCATCGCCTCCGAAGGCGACCCCAAATTTCTAGCCGCCGACATGCTCGCGCAAGCCGAACACGATGTCGATGCCGCCGCCATCCTCCTCACCACTTCAAAGCGTCTCGCGAACGCCGTCTCGAAAGAGATCGATCTCCAAATGCGCTCCCTCACCACAGCCGCCGTGGCCCGAAAAGCCATCGAACGCAACAGCGCCATCGTGATCGTCCGCTCGCTTACCGAAGCTTGCGAACTTTCCAACTGCTTTGCGCCGGAACATCTCAGCATTCCCGATGCCTCGCTGCTTCCCCATCTGCGTCACGCCGGTAGCATCTTCATCGGGCCATTCAGCCCGGAAGCTGCGGGCGATTATGCCGCCGGTCCCAATCATGTGCTGCCCACAGGCGGCGCGGCTCGTCTGCGCGGCGGTCTCTCCGTTCACGATTTCTGCAAGATCATCACAGTCCAACAATTGAATCGCAAAGCCCTGCAACACATCGCGCCCGCCGTCACCACCATCGCCCGCGCGGAGGGCCTTGAAGCTCACGCCCGTTCCGTCGAAGCGAGGCTCACCTAAATGATCGAACCGCGCCCCGCTGTGCTCTCCATGGCTCCGTACTCACCGCCCACCGGCAATCGCATTGAGAAGCTACGGCTCGATTTCAACGAGAACACCGTCGGCTGTTCGCCGCGCGTCGCCGAAGCTTTGAAGAATGCGCTCACACCGGAACGCCTCGCCGTCTATCCGGCCTATGATGGCGTGAAAGAATCGCTCGCAGCCTATTTCCAAACGGCGCCGGACCGCTTCATCCTCACCAACGGCACCGATGAAGCCATCCAAGTCTTCCTCAATACTTATATCGATGATGGCGACGAGGTGCTTCTCCTCCGCCCTTCATACGCGATGTATCGCTTCTATGCTGAAGTAGCGGTCGCAAAAATCGTTGAAGTCGAATACCCCGCGCCAGGTTTCGAAGTGCCCGTAGCCGCGCTCCTCGACGCAATCTCACCACACACACGCGCCATCATCCTTTCCAACCCGAACAATCCCACAGGCACCGGCGTCGACCTCGATACCATCCGCCAGATCCTCGATCACGCGCCCAACGCGGCCGTGCTCATTGACGAAGCCTATTACGAATTTCACGGTGTCACTGCTATCCCGCTCCTCCACGAATACCCGAATCTCTTCATCAGCCGCACCTTCTCAAAAGCCTTCGGCATGGCCGGCATGCGCATCGGCTGTCTCTTCTCGCAGCCCGCCAACATCGCCCACCTCCACAAAGCGCAGTCGCCCTACAGCGTCAATGCTCTAGCTGCCGTCGCCGCTCAAGCCGCCGTTACGGATTCTCATTTCATCGCCTCCTACGTCGCGGAAGTACTCGAATCTCGCGAACTGCTCGCGCGTGGTCTGCAAACTCTCGGCATTCCTTACGTCAAGAGTGAAGCCAACTTCATCCTCACCCTCGTCGGCGACCGCGCCATTCCCATCCGCGATGCACTTCGCGGTCACGCCATCCTGGTGCGCGATCGCAGCTACGAAATTCCCGGCGGCCTGCGCATCACGCTCGGCACAGTCGCGCAAACACAACGGCTCTTAGCCGAACTGGAAATCATATGGACCGCAAAGACCTCCTGATTTTCGATATGGACGGCGTATTGGTAGACGTGACCGAATCCTACCGCGCGGCCATCGTCGAAACAGTCAAGCACTTCACTGACGCCGTCGTCACCGATGCCCATATTCAGGACCTCAAAAACGAAGGCGGCTGGAATGATGATTGGCTCCTCTCCCGTCACCTCATCCTGCAAGCCGGTCATCAGGTTTCCCATGAAGACACCGTCGCTTATTTCCAGAGCGTCTTCCACGAAGGCGGCTTGATGCTTCGCGAACGCTGGATTGCGCAGCCCGGCCTGCTCGAAACGCTTGCTCAACAGAACAACCTTTCCGTCTTCACCGGCCGTTTGCGTTGGGAAGCGAACATCACGCTGGACCGCTTCTGCCCCGGCCTCTTCCAACAGGTAGTCGGCGTGGACGATTTGGAAAACCCCAAGCCCGCGCCCGACGGCATCCTCCGCCTCTCGCTCGATATCCCGCACACCCGCCTCTTCTACATTGGCGATTCCATTGACGATGCACTCTCTGCCAAAGCCGCCGGCGTGCCCTTCATCGGAATCGCGGCGCCCGCGAACCCGCGCTATCGCGAGCTCGCGAAAATCCTTGCCGAACAACAAGCCATAGCCGTGATCGATGACATCAACCAACTCCCCCAGGTGATTGCACATGCCGCGTAATGCCACCATCCAGCGCGATACAAAGGAAACGCAAATTTCCGGTACGCTCAAAATTGAAGGCCTCGGCCGTTACGAAATTTCCACCGGCATCCGCTTCCTCGATCACATGCTGGAGCTCTTTACCAAACACGGCGGCTTTGACCTGAAGCTGCAAGCCAAGGGTGATCTCGATGTGGACCAGCATCACACAGTTGAAGACACCGGAATCGTGTTGGGTCAGCTTTTCGCGAAAGCCCTTGGCGAACGGCGCGGCATCAATCGCGCCGGATACTTCGTCATGCCCATGGATGAAACGCTCGCGGTGGTAGCGGTCGATCTGGGTGGCCGCCCCGCGCTCGTCTATAAGGACCGCGTCAAGACCCGTCTCGTCGGTGACCTTCAAACTGAACTGCTTCCCGATTTCTTCGACGGCTTCGTCAACCACGCCGGCGCAAACTTCCATGCCAAAATCCTTTACGGCCGCAGCAGCCATCATAAAATCGAGGCTATCTTCAAGTGCTTCGCTCGAGCCATGAAGTTCGCTTGTTCAACCGATGCGCGCCTGAAAGACCAACTGCCATCCACCAAGGGCCTGCTATGATCGCCATTCTCGATTACGGTGCCGGCAACTTGCGCTCTGTCGAAAACACGCTAGACAAAATCGACGCTCCCTATACGCTGGTTCATGACGCCGCCGGTCTTCAGGCCGCTGATAAAATCATGCTCCCCGGCGTGGGCCACTTCGGCCAGATGATGCGCGCGCTAGATGAAATGCAGGTTCGTGAAACGCTACGCGAACGCATCGAAGCCGGCGTGCCATTCTTCGGCATCTGCCTCGGCATGCACGCCCTCTTCGAAGACAGCGAAGAAGCGCCAAATCAATCCGGCCTCGCCATCTTTAAAGGTTCGGTCAGGAAGTTCGGTACCGGCGCACGTGTTCCCCACATGGGTTGGAACACGCTCTCGCCCATCGGTGCCCCGCGTCTTCTCTCCGGCCTCGGCCCCGAGCCGTACGTCTATTTCGCGCACAGCTTTTACGTTCCCGAAACGCCCGTCACCGCGGCAACATGCACATACATGCTGCCTTACACAGCAATCGTGGAACGCAGAAACATCTTCGGCGTTCAGTTCCATCCCGAAAAATCCGGCCCCGTAGGTCTCCAACTTGTGCGCAATTTTGTGGACCTGGCATGCTAGCCAAACGCATCATCCCTTGTCTCGATGTCACAGGCGGCCGGGTAGTCAAGGGCATAAACTTCGTGAACCTACGCGATACGGGCGATCCCGTAGAACTCGCCGAACGCTACAACCAGCAGGGCGCCGATGAGCTCGTCTTTCTCGACATCACCGCCTCAAGCGATGGCCGCCAAACGATGGCCGACGTAGTGGCCCGCACTGCCCGCCAGGTCTTCATCCCGCTCACCGTCGGCGGCGGCATCCGCAGCGTGGCGGATGCGCGCCTCATCCTGAAATCCGGCGCCGATAAAGTCTCCGTCAACACCGCTGCCATCCGCCGCCCCGCGCTCCTCACCGAACTCAGCGAAGAGTTTGGCTCACAAGCCGTTGTCCTCGCCATCGACGCGCGCCGCAATTCAAACTCCCGCTGGAACGTCTTCACACGCGGCGGCCGCGACGATGAAGGCATTGACGCAGTCGAATGGGCCGCCCAAGGCGAAGCTTTGGGCGCCGGTGAAATTCTCCTCACGTCGATGGATACCGATGGCGTGCAAACCGGCTTCGATTGTCCGCTCACCGCCGCTGTCTCCGCTGCCACCGGAGTGCCGGTCATCGCCTCGGGCGGGGCAGGGAAGCCGGAAGACTTTCGCGAGGTCTTCACCACCGGCCATGCCGACGCCGCCCTCGCCGCGTCCATCTTCCATTACGAAACCTACAGCGTCGCCGATCTCAAAGAGTCCCTCGCTGCTTCCGGCATCGTCGTTCGCAAAACATCATGATCTTCCCGTGTATCGATCTCATGGACGGCAAAGTCGTCCAACTCATCCAAGGGCGCGAAAAAGCTCTTGAAGGCGATTCACCGCTCGCTATGCTGGAGCGCTTCCAGGGCTTCCCCGAAATACAAGTCATCGATCTTGATGCCGCCATGGGCAACGGCGCGAATGACGATCTGGTGCAGTTACTCGCCGCCAATGCCAAGACGCGCGTCGGCGGTGGCGTGCGTACTGCTGACCGCGCGCGCACCTTGCTGGACCAGGGCGCACACCGCATCATCGTCGGCACTGCCGCCTTCACCGCGTCCGGCGCGAACCGTCCTCTGCTGGAACAGATAGCGCAAGCAGTCAGCGCGGAGCGCCTCATCATTGCGCTCGATTCGCGCAAAGGCCGCATCGTCGTAAAAGGCTGGAGCCAGTCTATGGATTTCAATGCTGAAGACGTCATCCGCTCCCTCGAGCCTTATTGTTCCGGCTTCCTCTGCACCTATGTCGATAAGGAAGGCATGATGCAGGGCACTGACCTCGATTGGTTCCGTCGCCTGCGCCAAGCCACCACGCGCGAACTCACGGCAGCCGGCGGAATCACCACTCTCGACGACGTGCGCGCCCTGCTTGAGATCAACGTCAACGCCGCACTCGGCATGGCCATCTATACCGGCCGCCTCAGTCTTGAAGATCTTCGCCAGATGATAACCTAATCAGACTTGGGCATCTTTTCGGGGGTTTGTGCCGCCGCAATCACGCCGCATCGGGCGGAAGGGCATGAAGCCGATGTCGGCGCCATGCTGGATCTGATCGACTTCCTCTGCAAGGGCGGTGTCGATGCTATCTGCCTTCTCGGGTCCACTGGCGAGTTCTTGAACGTACCCTTTGCCGATCGCATTCGGCTGGTTCATCTCGGTGTCAAGCGTAGTCGCGTCCCCATCCTGGCGGGTGTCTCACATTCCACGCTCGATGGCGCCGTGGAACTTGCTTCCGAAGCCGTCGGCTCCGGCGCAGCTGGTTTGGTGGTCATGCCGCCGTACTTCTTTCAGTACGGCCAGGACGACATTTTAGAGTTCTATTTGCGCTTCCGCGAACAGGTACCGCGACGGATACCGGTGTTTCTCTACAACATCCCGCAGTTCACGAATTCCATCGCGATTGAGACCGCAACGGCCTTGCTGACGACTGGCCTGTTCGCCGGAATCAAAGATTCCAGCGGCAACCAGCAATACTTCGAGCAACTGCTTGCTCTCAAAGGTCAGGCGCGATTTACACTACTCTGCGGCAATGATCGTTTGGCCCGATGGGCGCGAGCAAGTGGTGCGGAGGGCATCGTATCCGGCTGCGCGTGCGCTGTCCCGGAGTTGTTAGTTGCGCTGGATCGCGCGCCTTCTAATGCTCTCGAATCGCGACTGATGGAGTTCATCGCGCGCATCGAGCAGTTCCCGGTGCCGGTAGGCATCAAGGTAGCGGTGGGTTTGCGCAACCTGAAGACCGGGCCATTGGCTATACCGCTTAATGCGGCCAAGTGCATCGTACTCGAAGAGTTTAAAACTTGGTTCGCGCTTTGGAGTAAGAATGTCGCCTGACGAATTCCGACGCATGGGTCACAAGGTAGTCGATTGGCTTGCCGATTACCAGCAGCACCCCACGCGCTATCCCGTGCTCTCGCGCGTCAAGCCCGGCGAAGTGACCGACGCGCTCCCGCTTCATGGCCCCAACCAGGGCGAAGCGATGGAAGCCATCCTGCACGATTTCGAAAAGACCATCGTGCCCGGCCTCACACACTGGAACTCGCCAGGCTTCATGGCCTACTTCGCGAACACCGCCTCTGGCCCCGGCATCCTGGGCGAGATGCTGGCCGCTGGGTTGAACGCAAACGGCATCCTCTGGAAGACCTCGCCAGCCTTGACCGAGCTCGAACAGGTCACGCTGGGTTGGTTGCGCGATTGGATGGGGCTGCCGTCATCATGGTTCGGAATGATTCACGACACGGCGAGCATCAGCACCCTGCACGCAATCGCCGCGGCCCGCGTGCGGCGCGTCCCGGAAGCGCGGCTCACCGGCAAGTGGCCCACGCTGCGGCTCTATTGTTCGGAGCAAGCGCATTCTTCTGTCGAGAAAGGCGCGATGGCACTGGGTATCGGCCTCGACAACGTCGTGAAGATCGCAACTGATGACCAGTTCCGCATGGATCCCTCCGCCTTGCGCGCCGCCGTCGAGACCGACCTCGCGTATGGCTACGCGCCATTCTGCATCGTCGCGACAGTGGGCACCACTTCCACTACCAGCATCGATCCCGTGCCACAGATCGCGCCCATCGCGCGCGAGTTCAATCTCTGGCTCCATATCGATGCGGCGTATGCGGGCTCGGCCGCAGTGTCGCCGAAATTCCATTGGCTCTTGAACGGAGCGGAACACGCCGATTCGCTCGTGACCAACCCGCATAAGTGGCTCTTCACGCCGGTCGATTTAAGCATCCTGTATTGCCGCCAGCCGGAACTGCTGCGTGAAGCGTTCTCGCTCGTGCCTGAGTACTTGCGAAGTGCGCAGGATCCGCGGGCACTCAACTACATGGAATACGGCGTGGCGCTGGGGCGCCGTTTCCGTGCGCTGAAGCTTTGGTTCATTCTTCGCTACTATGGCCGCGAAGAGATTTCGCGCATGATCGAAGAGCACGTCCGCTGGGCGCAGGAACTGTCTGAGGTCATTGCGCGCGAGCCAGGCTGGGAAGTGTGCGCGCCCACGCCGCTGTCCGTGGTCTGCTTTCGCAAAGCCGTTTCCGATGCCGAGAACGAAGCCATTCTCAATCGCGTCAACGCAGGGGGGGAGATATTCTTGTCACACACCGTGCTGCATGGAAAGTACGTCATTCGAATCGCGATCGGCAACATGTTCACTACGCGCGATCATGTGTTCCGCGCCTGGGAGTTGGTGAGCGCATGACCGAAGACCGCAGCTTCTTCGGCCATCCCAAAGGCTTGGCCACGCTCTTCCTGACCGAACTTTGGGAGCGGTTCAGCTACTACGGCATGCGCGCGCTACTCA
>Ga0123338_10002413_pt1 | contig 17466 bp, 14 predicted proteins | sample grotaG_FD_89793 | JGI IMG/M metagenome (GOLD analysis project Ga0123338, IMG submission 89793) | Glacier valley bacterial and archeal communities from Borup Fiord, Nunavut, Canada, to study Microbial Dark Matter (Phase II) -... | ecosystem: Environmental > Aquatic > Freshwater > Ice > Glacier ...
GCCAAAGAACGATTCATGGTCAGTATCATAACCCTGAACCGGACTGTTGACCGAGTAATAGGCATAATGATCACGGCGTTCCTTGTATTCTGTTTTGTGGTATAGAACGGAGCCATCAATTTCCACTTCGCCGGTGGAGAAGTTGCGCTGGAAGTTTTCCATATCAGCAGCAGCATTCCACAAGCACCATTCCGTAAAAGAAAATAGCTTCAGCTTTTTGGTTTCTGTTGAATTATTGGTGAGTGTGAGTTTTTGTACTTCAGCCTATGTTTTCAGGGGAACAAAGAACAAAACTTTGGCCGATACACCATTTTTTATACCTTCGATGGTGGTGTAATTCATTCCATGACGACATTCATATTTGTCGAGCGGGGTTTTGCATGGCTTCCATCCCGGCGATCATACCGTATCTTCGTCTTTAATGTAGAAATAGCGACCGCCACTGTCCATCGGCACGTTGTTGTAACGATAGCGGGTGAGCCTGCGGAATTTGGCATCTTTATAAAAAGTGAAGCCACCAGCGGTGTTCGATATCAGTGAAAAGAAATCTTCATTGCCCAAATAGTTAATCCATGGCCATGGAGTTTGTGGGTTGGTGATCACATATTCTTTTTGAGAATCGTCAAAGAATCCAAATTTCATGATGTTAAAATTTATAGGTATAGCATTAAGAATTAATAGAGTTGTGATTGTAGGTTCTTTACCCTATCAAAACAGCTATTGAATATTTCATAGTTATTTTGAAATAAATTATACTTGTTGTAAAAGTAACAAAAACAATATAAGTCAAGTCATAAAGATTTAGTTATACATCGATTCCCCACAGTTATTTCGGTAAAAATGAATGATCATAAGACCTTTTTCCCTAAGGTAAATTCGAGTCTCTGAGTTTTTCAACAAGCCATAAATAATAAAGTGCATTATCTAAAACAATTTTCAAGGGGGAACCTGCATAACAGATATTGAGTTTTTATAAATGCCACAATTAAAATGTATAAATATATACCGTTTTTGATATTATAGTTGGGTATTAAATTTAATCATCAATGCTTTGACCCACCAATTGGCGGAATTTCCAACCTGTTTCATCTTTCACGGAGCCTTGAGTCTGTTTAAAAATGATACCAATTACCTTTTCCTTCGGATCGGCAAAATATTGTGTATTGAAATAGCCACCCCATTCAAAAGTGTCTTCACTGCCCAACCCACCTTTCTCTTCGCCTTTATGGGTAACTCTGAGAATGCCAATGCGAATAAAATGAAAGTCAGCCTTTTCATGAATAGATTATTGATTGATGGTTTTGTAAAGACGAATATAGTGTTACTTTTTTGAAACACCATCCAAAGTTACCACTCAATGAAGCGAATAAATGGTTCATTTCCAGATGAAAAACTTCAGTATTCGCAGAATAGCTAAGTTAAGCATGTTTTTGCTTTGGTACTTTGTCTCTTGCTACTTTTTACACTCATTTGATTAGGTCGAACTCAGCTTAGAGTAATGGTTTTTAGTGTTTCTTCTGGCTTCGTGTTAACATATAAGCATCAAAAGCAAAATAAGCCTTTGCCATCAAATAGCCAAAAGCGCAACCAATTAGACCGCCAACTATCACATCGCCTGGATAGTGGACCCCATTGTAAATACGGCTGTATGAAACCAAAGCAGCCCAGATAAAGAGCCAGTATTTCAGCAGTTTGAATCGATTATCGAGAACTAAACTAAGGAAGGTAGCCAGTCCGAAAACATTGGCAGCGTGTGATGAAACAAAGCCATACAATCCTCCAGGCCCGGCTTTGCTTAAATAAATCAATCCGGCCAAAGCAGGTTCATGAGAAGGCCGTAACCGTTGAACCGTATTTTTAAGCAGGTTAGAAGTCGTTTGGTCGCACAAGGTAATGACTACACCCACGCACAAAAGCATCAATACACCGCGCATTCTGTAGCGCCTGATCATGAAAAAAGCAATCAGTAAATACATTGGCACCCAAAACAATTTATGGCTCAGCCAATACATGATCGGATCGAAAAAGGCATTGTGCATCCCATTGAGGAAAAGAAAAAGTTCCTGATCGATTGATTGTAAATATTCCATATTACTGTTGAGTATTTTGTTCTAATAGTTCGTGCAACATTCCGGCAACCTCGCCTACCAATCGACGGCAAATTATTTTGTGATGTTTACGCTCTTCTACTTGTGCTTGGGTGGCATGTTTGTATATCAGTTCTTTGCAGTTAACCGTACCGTGAACTTCTTCTACCTGGTGGTAAAGTTCACGGACTTTTTGATAAGCATACAACTTAGTTCCCATATCGTTGGGCAGTTCGTTTCTGTAGGCCAGTCCAAGTACCATGAAACCTCCGGTTACTGCTCCGCAGGTTTGGCGCAACCGGCCCATTCCGCCTCCAAAATAAGATGAAATTAATTTAGCAGTACGCTCATCCAAATCGAACCGATCAGCATAAGCCAATAGCACCAATTGAGAACAGGCATACCCTTCGTCGAAATAGGACTGCGCTTTGGAAATGATCGTTTGTTTGGTATCTGGTTGTGAAATCATTTATGATAGAATTGAAAAGACAAAGATTGGATAAATATAAAGAACTGACAAACTTAAATTAACCTGTACTGAAGCAATCCAACATATTGTGATGGTTAATTTGTTGGAGAAAAAAATAATTGCTTTCAATAATTTAAACTTATCATCCTTGAGCCTACTCCGAAAAGTCTAATTTTATCTAAGAGTTTAAAGTTGATCCCGAGGCCTCGAATAGGCGTTAACTTCGTGTTTATTCATGCTGATAAATAAAGATTTGAAGTAGTATTCTCTGGTGGTTTAACAGTTGTAGAATAAGCAATATCGATTTCAAATCCTACAATATGATTCATCCCAGTATTTTTTCCTATCTGGTGTACGAACTAATTGCCTGGAGTTACTTCTTAATAATCAGGTGTTTACAAATAAGATTGCATGAAGTTAACGCCAATCCGAGTACTCAGGATGAATTGTTTTACTAAAATTAAATAGTGCGAATCTTAAGGTTACTAAGGTTTGGGTGCTGGGGGTATTGACTCTGGTTACTAAGGTTATGGTTTTGGAATCATAGCGCAGTCCTCAAACCTTCATAACCTTAGTAACTGGAGTCAGCCTCAGCCCCTAGCCTTAGTTGCGAGATCGCAGGATTTAATTAGATAAATAATTATTTTATTTATCTAATATTCAATGAACTACATTTTATGAAACTATAATTATTACACCTAAATAAATTGCTGAGTACTCGGGACGGGAAAAGGGTCTTATGATCATTCATTTTTATGGAAATAACTTCGGAGAATGTTTACTAAGAGTATCGACATGGCTTATGTTATTATATGTTCAATTTCATTGAATTAACTATCAATCTGGATCATTCAATGTACTAATTTTTCCGTTTGATATATAAAATTTATTTAGGAGATGAAATCCAATACTGCATCGGTTTCCAAAATCAAAGCTGGTCTGTTTTTTTCTAATAGTTTGTAGGTAAGTAATTGGAACACTTTATTGTCATATTTTTATACAACAATATAGAGTTCAAATTACTTAGCATCATCGAAAAGGAATGATGGTATTAATTTTTCAGAAATTTCATCCACTCAATTAATTCCCCGGATTTAAATCTAACCATGTAAAGACCCGAAGTAAATGAGGAGGTTTGCAGTACCATTTTATCAACCAGGGTGCCCGAAAAAACAACCTTGCCCAGTGAGTTTAAAATATCAAAATCGGTTTTGCTCGTTGGCCCGTTCCTTTCAATAATTAATTCATAGGTCGTTGGATTGGGATACATTCTGAATGTTTTAGTTAATTGCGGCTGATTGACGGTTGTTGGAAAGTAACTGATTAAATTGGAAGCATTGGATGTAAAACCATTCGCGGAGACAACTACATAATAATCACTAATTGATGAGGGCGTATATTCCCGGGAGGTGGCTCCTGCGATGAACCCATTGTTATAACACCATTGGTTGCCGTTTAAAGCATCGGAAATTAATCCTGTCGCATTAAATGAAATAGTAGGTGTTGAAGGTTTCAGATTCACTTCAATGGGCAGGAAGGTCAACATGCTTTCGCAGCATGGATTTAATTCCTCTACATAAAGATTTCCAGAAACAGCCGATCCGCCGAATTCGATCGTGATGCTGTTGGTGGTGCTTGTACCCATAGCCCCTGAGGGCAAGGTCCAGAGGTAGGAAGTGACATTGCCCATCAATGGAACAGTATAAGTTACCGGATCATGATACTGGCAGACAGAGCTTGGCCCCATGATTGATCCGGCAAAGGCGGGTGAAGAATAAACTGTAAGGGGTAGAGAGGATTCAGTCCCTTTGCCGCAATCATTGACCCCCTTCACTGTAAGGTTTCCGGAAACAGCCGATGGGCTATATGCTACGATGATGCTGTTGGTTGTGCTAGTACCTGTTACCCCTGATGGCAAGGTCCATAGGTAGGAAGTGGCATTGTCAATGACCGGAACAGTATAAGTTTCGAGACCCTGACCGGGGCAGATATTCTCTGTCCCTATAATTGGTCCAGCAGAGATGGGTAAGGGATTCACTGTAACAGGCAAAGTTGAAGTAATGCCCTGGCCACAATCATTTATGCCCCATACTGTAAGGGTTCCGGAAGTTGCATTTTCCTGAAATTGGATGGAAATGCAATAGGTATTACCATCTTCAAAATAACGTCCATCCTCATAAGTCATGACTGTGCCATACATATCACCACTATTGTTAGACCAGCGCCAACCTGCAGAATAAGAATATAATCCGGGACCAGGGCTTTCATTCTGCAACTTGTGGTGAGAGCATCCCATGTTGTGGCCTATTTCATGAATGATTACATAAGTCCAACTAGACTGTTGCACCCGGCCGAGTGAAAATGCTAAGTCAGGTAATCCGGTGGATGAATCTAATAAATAGGTAATTCCTCCCACAAAATCTATGTTTTCCAACAATACAACCAGATCGGCACCATAGGTATTTCGCCAGTTATGAACTTCATCCATATTCCCCTCTTGGATTTCTTTTAAATTTTCAAGGTCCATAACATCGTTTCGTTCTGTATAATTCACCTGTGCGGAATAGACCAGTTGAAGGGTGGTAAGTGTATGGCTGTTATCAAGGACCAACTGTGAATTTGCCATTGACATGGCAATGGTGTTGTTGATACCGGCTTCATTATCAAGCGACCAGGCTGCTGCAGCGGGTGTATAAACGATCATCATGGTAATGGTATCCTGATGTGTTTCATCCACTGCCATGGAAGGACTAGCGGTACGATGATGGCTGAAGATGGTCGTTTTTCCTGAAGGTGGAAGGTTCAACTTCTCCTGATTATTTATTATATTGGTATCATCTTTTAATTGATTGCCTTTTTGAGGAATCAGTGGAGGAGAACTCTCCACTTTTTTTTGTTTTTCCTTATCAATTTGCAACAGGAAATACCGATTGGTCTTGTGATCATATTTAGACATGTATAATTCATCGTTCCCGGGTATTTCAATGGTCATGAAACTTTTACCCTTAAATGTTGAAATAACGCAGTGCCCATAGTCTTGACCAACGATCCGGGCCCGTATAACAGAGGTTCCATTCACATCCCTCTGAATTTTGTCTATAGTGGCCTTATATTGCTTATTTTCAAAAGCAGGGGTAGAACTATTGTCAAGTATGGATTGATTTTTTAAATGAACGCCCCACTCCTCATTTAGGTTGAATGATCTATTTTGTGCACTTATAGTTTGGATTACAAAAAATAGAATCAAAACTGACCATATATATATTTTCATAAGCAATGGTTTATTAGTTAAACTTATTTTCAAAAGACCAATTGCCCTTTTGAATGGAAATGGTAATTTATATAATTCTTATTATTGATAAAGCTGTCATCTATTTCGAAGTATTAAATTAATGAATTTTTTTTACAATAACAATAGCTGAATGAAAATATTCCTTGATAATGAAGAGATTAAACCAGTCATGGGAAAGTTGGCCCTGCACAGCAGTACCTTGAGCCAGACGGCGCCCCTTGCATTGAATATTCTAAATTACTCACCTTACGCATGAACACGGATATAATTTAAAAAAAAGGACTGCTCGTCGTGCCGACCTTACATTGACGGATTTGTCTCTTGTCTCTTTGTCGCATATTCAGAAATGGAATTCATTCCTAACGTCATTGTGATAGGAGCATAAAGTATCAATTGTCAACGTTGTTAATATTGACAATGTCGACAATTTGTCGGATGTAAAAAAATATAAGGATTGATGCCTAAGCTTTTAATTTTATGACTGATGGAAAGCGACATTTTAGCTATAGTGGCATGTAAGGCTTGATATGACGCCTCTGATAGTGAACTGCTGATACCAGAATTAACTAAACAATAGCACGTCACTACTAATAATCTGACTGATGTAAAGAATTAGACTGAACTTTTTTTACTTTATATAAAAATCAGCTAAGTACATTACAAAAATTTAAATATTTTTATATCATACTCAATATGAACGTTTAATAGCACTGATGAAATCCATCACCGTTATAGAAATACATCAGTGTCGGTTGTAGGTTGTACCCATGTAACAAACTCACTGAATGGGAGTAAGCTTAAAACAACCTGCAACCACTAATTTTTGAATGCACTTTAAAAATAAAAATCGGTTGTAGGTAAAATGGAGTTAATCAATTGTATATTTATAACTTACAATGGTGCAACCTACAACCTTCAGGTGTGTGTGTCTTCACTATTAAACCCATTTATTTTCATGGCTTTGAATGCTGTTTTAATCTTTATGGAAAATGGAAACTGATTCACTACTTTTATTTTCTATCCTGGATGTCATATTATTCTTTTGTAGAGATTTGTTAATCCCTTTAAGATAATAACATTCAGGGCCTTATGCAATAAGTCATTAAATTTTTGTCATGTACTAAAAAAATCAGTCAGATCAATGTTCATATATATGTAAGGTCAGTTATTTAGTATTCAAATCGTGTCCGGTTCCGCTCAGTTAAGCTTATTAAGCCTGCCTGCAAGGGTTATGTGAAAAGGGTGAAGGAAAAAGGAGCAAAATGCGGAACCAGCGGAACCGGACCCTATTTAAACACTAAAAAAGATGTCTTCCTTTTTCCTTTTTTCAGGGTTTATACGTATGGTGAGTAATAACTCACTTTACGCAAAGGGCGAGTAACGTCAGTTCGACATAAGCATTACTCTAAAAAAACCATTATTCAAAAGTGGGTTTAGCAAAATTTGCTTCCATGCTTTCTGCAAAAAGCACTCAATTCTGTATCGATAGAATCTCTGGTATACTACTGCTTCATTTCATACAAGACCGTCAAGACCGCCACTTGTCGTTTTAATGGTAATTTCACTCCTTTAGAGATTAAAACGACAAGTGGCGGTCTTGGCGGAAAATAGGAGGTCAGTGTCACAGTCAATGATGAAAATCTGTTTTATGAATGTATTTGCTTAGTTCGAAATCAGGTTATTAATAATCATGTGGTTACAAAACAGATTGCATGAAGTTAACGCCAATACATTTACTCGGGGGTCTTTGCGTAACATAAATAAGTTATCAAGAACAAAAGATTACCCCTCAGACCCTTCATCTTCATCTACTTTTGAATGGGGCATACATAAAAAAAAGGCTACCCTTTTGGATAGTCTTTTTTTTTTATGTATTAACAGAAGTTGTTAATTTTCATTTGCTTCCGTAGTTTTAGCAGCCTGTGCTGGCTGTCCATCTTTTGCAGCTTGAGCAGCTTTTGCTTTTTCAACAAACCAGCTAAGGGGGTAGGAGGATGGACGTTCGAGAGGAATACCATAAACTCTGTCGAAAACCAGTGATGCCAGTACCCCTAAAGAGCGGGAAACGCCGAACAATACGGTATAGAAACTTGACTCGGTAATTCCGTAATGGTGAAGCAGTGCCCCACTGATAGCATCTACATTGGGCCATGGATTTTTAATTTTACCAGTGCTTTCAAGAATAGGGGGAGCCACCCGATATACTGAATTTACAAGATTGATCAGCTTATCGTTTTTAATGTATTTTTCAGCAAACACCTGCTGAACGGTAAACCTGGGATCGGTAATGCGAAGTACAGCATGTCCATAACCCGGAACTACTCTGCCTTGCACAAGGGTTTGTTCAATATAGGCAGCAAGCTGTGCATCCGTCGGTTCATCGGTTCCCAATTGTTCAATCATTTCTTCCAGCCAGTTCATTACGTCCTGATTAGCGAACCCATGTAAAGGGCCAGCCAGTCCTACCATACCTGCCGCAAGGGCATAATAGGCATTGCTCAAGGCCGTTCCAACCAAATGGGTTGCATGGGCCGAAACATTTCCACCTTCATGGTCGGCATGAATAACCATGTAAAGGCGTAAAAGCCGTTTTACTTCAACAGAGTCATAACCCATCATGTGAGCCAGGTTTCCTGCCCAGTCCAGGCTTGGATTGGGTTCTATATGGTTGCCGTTGTGGTAAATTCTTCTGTAAATATAGGCAGCAATACGGGGTAAGCGCGCAATGAGGATCATGACGTCTTCATACATAAAATCCCAGTAGAATTTTTTGTTGACCCCCGCACGGTATGCTTTCTGGAATACCGATTCAGAAGCCATCGAAAGGATTGCCGTGCTGAATTGAGTCATTGGACGGCTATTCTTAGGCAAAGCATCTATTACATCAAAAACGTATTGAGGTACTTGTGATAGTGTAGCCCAGTTTTTCGAAATATTAATCACATCTTCCTTCTCTGGAATTTCACCAATCATCATCAGGTAAAACAATCCTTCAGGAAGGGGTTCGCCAGCATCGTCAAGTTTGGGCAGTTTCTGCTGCAATTCAGGCAGCGAAAAGCCTCTGAACCTGATCCCTTCATTGGCATCCAATTTTGATGTTTCAGTAAGCAAAGCGGGTATTCCTTTCATTCCTGAAAGAACTTGATCTATTGTTACCTGACCTAGTACAACATCGCCGTAATCTTTGCGTATGCGTTGAAATTCAGCTAAATCTTTATTAGCCTTTTCAAAAAACCTGTTTTTAATGTATTCCATCTTTGGGTCTTAAGTTTTGGTTCTTAATCTGAAATGATTTTCCTAAATTAGTGAATATTTTTGATAATTTCATCAGCAAATTCAGATGTTGTTAATAAAGTAGCTCTTTCCATCATATTAAATAAATCAGAGGTTACTTTTCTTTTCGCAAAAGTATGTTCCATGGCATCATAAATGTGTTCTGCCGCCTCGTTCCAGCCTATGTATTCGAGCATCATGGCTCCCGAGAGGATCAGAGATCCGGGATTTGCTTTCCCGGTTCCGGCAATGTTGGGCGCTGTTCCGTGGGTAGCTTCAAAAATGGCATATCCACTCTTGTAATTGATGTTTGCCCCTGGAGAAATGCCGATACCGCCTACCATGGCTGCCAGTTGATCGGAAATATAATCGCCGTTCAGGTTTAACGTGGCAATGACCGAATGATCAAACGGATGCAGTAAACTTTCCTGAAGAAAGGCATCGGTAATTACATCTTTAATAATTACTTTTCCCGCCAATGAGGCTTTTTCAAGTTCAGCAATTGCGTCAGCTTGGCCATTTTGTTTTTCTATTTTTTGATAATGCCTCCACGTAAAAGTATGTTCTGCAAATTCTGTTTCAGCCATGTCGTAGCCCCAGTTTTTAAAAGCGCCTTCTGTAAATTTCATGATATTGCCTTTATGAACAATTGTCACCGAAGGAAGTTCACGGGAAATGGCATATTTTATGGCTGCCCTGATCAATCGTTCGGAACCTTCCTTTGAAACGGGCTTAACGCCGAAGGAACTGCTCTCGGGAAACCGGATTTCCTTAACGTGCATTTCATTGATCAGAAAATCGCGTAACCGGATGGCATTGTCTGTGCCAGTCATAAATTCAATGCCGGCATAAATATCTTCCGTGTTTTCCCTAAAGATGTGCATATTGACCATTTCAGGATTGCGGATAGGTGAGGGGACCCCTTTGAACCACCGGATAGGACGCAAACAAGCATAGAGGTCCAGCGTTTGGCGAAGCGCTACATTCAACGAACGTATTCCTTCGCCCACAGGCGTTTCAAGCGGACCTTTGATGCCTACCAGGTATTCATGAAAGGCTGCCAATGTTTCATCAGGCATGTAGCTGCCCGTAAGTTCAAAAGCTTTTTTACCAGCCAGAACTTCTTTCCAAATCAGCTTTTTGGAGTTGCCATAAGAAGCATTAACCGCTGCATTTATCACCCGCTGACTTGCTTCGGTAATTTCCTTTCCAATCCCGTCACCCTCAATAAAAGGGATCACAGGCATGTCGGGAACAATTAACTGACCATTTTTAAATTCGATATGATTCATGCTAAATAAAGTTCAAAGTTTCAAGTTTCAAATTCCAAGTTCAAGACTCCCTCACTGCAACTGACCACTGAATACTGATCATTGATCACTGAATACTGATCATTGATCATTGATCACTGACCACTGAATACTGCCTACTGACCACTTTCTTACTTCAGCTTCTCCTGAAGATTCTCATCAATGGCATCCAGAAATCCTTCAGTAGTGAGGTATTGACTGGTTTTTAGGTCATTACCGTAGATGAGCATGGCCAGATCTTTGGTCATTTTACCGCTTTCTACAGTTTCGATACATGTTTTTTCGATCGCTTCAGCAAAATTGATCAATTCTTGGTTCCCATCCAGCTTGCCACGGAATTCCAGTCCGCGTGTCCATGCATAAATAGAGGCAATTGGATTCGTGGAAGTTGGTTTACCCTTTTCATGCTGACGGAAGTGACGAGTTACTGTTCCATGGGCAGCTTCCGCTTCCATTGTTTTTCCATCAGGAGTTATCAAAGTGGAAGTCATCAATCCGAGTGAGCCAAAACCTTGCGCCACAGTGTCGGATTGCACATCGCCATCGTAATTTTTGCAGGCCCACACAAATCCACCTTCCCATTTCATGCAAGCTGCCACCATATCGTCGATCAAACGATGCTCGTAGGTGATTCCTGCTTTGGCGAAAGCAGTTTTAAATTCGGCATCAAATACATTCTGAAAGATATCTTTGAAACGTCCGTCGTATTTCTTTAGAATGGTATTTTTGGTTGAAAGATAAAGCGGCCATTTTTTTATTAATGCCTGGTTCATGCAAGCTCTGGCAAAACCGGTAATCGACTCGTCGGTATTGTACATGGCCATTGCCACGCCATCACCTTCAAAATCATAGACCTCGAATGAAGTTTCTTTGCTGCCATCTTCCGGAGTGAAAGTGATGGTTAGCTTGCCTTTTCCTTTGGTTACAAAATCGGTAGCTTTGTACTGATCGCCAAAAGCGTGACGGCCAATGCAAATTGGTTGTTTCCAGCCTGGAACAAGGCGCGGAATGTTACTGATGATGATGGGTTCGCGAAATACAGTGCCGTCCAGAATGTTTCGGATAGTACCATTGGGTGATTTCCACATCTTTTTCAATCCAAATTCTACTACGCGGGCTTCATCTGGAGTGATAGTCGCACATTTAACGCCTACTCCATATTTTTTGATGGCTTGAGCTGCGTCAATGGTTACCTGGTCGTTGGTTAAATCACGGTTTTCCATTCCCAGATCAAAGTATTTAATGTCTACATCCAGATAAGGAAAAATCAACTTCTCTTTGATCAACGACCAGATTACGCGGGTCATTTCATCTCCATCCAACTCAACCACAGGGTTGAGTACCTTAATTTTTTCTTTCATTGGTTTTTTTTGTATTAAACACATAGAAACATAGAAGACATAGTTCAATATTTCTATGTTTCTATGTTTATATTTTTTATAATTATTTTTTATAAATTTAGTTTTTAATCTTCAGATGAAACCATCACTAAAGGTTTTGTTTGCGTATTAAATCCAATGCCGAACCGGCTTTAAACCAGTCTATTTGTTGTCGATTATAGGTATGGTTAAGTATAATTATGTCCTTGGTCATGTCAGAATGGACCACTTCAAGGGTGAGAGGTTTGCCGGGTGCAAATTCATTCAGGTCAATAAAATTAAAGGTATCGTCTTCCTGAATTAACTCGTAATCCTCTTCATTGGCAAAGATAAGCCCGAGCATTCCCTGCTTTTTAAGGTTGGTTTCATGGATGCGGGCAAACGATTTGACAATTACAGCTTTTACGCCCAGATGACGTGGTTCCATTGCCGCATGTTCTCTCGATGATCCTTCTCCATAATTATGATCTCCCACAATAACAGTAGCAATGCCTGAAGCTTTGTAATAACGCTGTACGGTTGGGACTTCCTCATATTGGCCAGTCATCTGATTTTTAACTTTGTTGGTTGCATTGTTAAATGAATTGACTGCACCAATGAGCATGTTATTTGAAATATTGTCGAGATGGCCACGAAAACGAAGCCACGGGCCAGCCATGGAAATATGATCAGTGGTACATTTCCCTTTCTCCTTGATAAGCAGTTTGGCACCCATTAAATTTTCACCGTTCCAGGGGGCAAAAGGGTAGAGCAATTGCAACCGTGCAGAGTCAGGGTCAACTTTTACTACTATTGATGAACCATTTTCGGCAGGGGCTTGGTAACCTGCATCTTCCACATCAAAACCTTTGGATGGAAGTTCCTGTCCGGTAGGAATATCCAATTTTACCAATTCGCCCATTTCATTCGTAAGATAGTCGGTCAGTGGGTTGAAAGTCAGATCTCCTGCGATAGCCATGGCGGTTACAATTTCTGGAGAAGCCACAAAAGCATGGGTATTTGGGTTTCCATCAGCCCGCTTCGAGAAATTGCGGTTGAAGGAATGGATGATCGTATTTTTTTCACCCTTTTCAGCTCCAGGGCGCGACCATTGGCCGATACAAGGGCCACAGGCATTGGCAAAAACGCTTGCTCCAATCTTATGAAAGATATCTATATACCCATCACGTTCAATGGTGAAACGTACCAATTCAGAACCTGGGGTAACGGTAAATTCAGATTTCGCTTTCAGTTTTTTATCCACTGCTTGCTGAGCCAGAGAAGCAGCTCTCGAAATATCTTCATAAGAGGAGTTGGTACATGAACCAATCAAACCCACTTCAATTTTGGTAGGCCAACCGTTTTCTTTGGCAACGGCCGCCATCTCTGAAATGGGCGTGGCACGGTCGGGAGTAAACGGACCATTAATATAGGGTTCCAGTTCATCCAGATTGATCTCTATGAGCTGATCAAAGTATCTTTCAGGATTTGCATACACTTCAGGGTCGCCTGTTAAATGTAACTTGACCGTATTGGCCAATTCTGCCAAGGCAGCACGTCCTGTTGCCCGTAGGTAACGTTCCATGGATTCATCGTAGCCAAAAGTAGAAGTTGTTGCACCCACCTCAGCGCCCATGTTGCAGATGGTCCCTTTACCGGTGCATGAAATTGATTGTGCACCTTCGCCGAAATATTCAATAATGGCACCTGTTCCGCCTTTCACGGTAAGTATACCGGCCACTTTGAGGATAACATCTTTTGGGGCAGTCCAACCATTCAGTTTACCTGTGAGTTTTACGCCAATTAACTTCGGAAATTTCAGTTCCCAGGCCATACCGGCCATCACATCTACCGCATCAGCTCCTCCAACACCAATGGCTATCATTCCCAAACCTCCCGCATTCACGGTGTGTGAGTCGGTGCCGATCATCATACCGCCTGGAAATGCATAGTTTTCTAACACTACCTGATGGATTATTCCAGCACCTGGTTTCCAAAATCCAATTCCATATTTGTTTGAAACCGATTCAAGAAAATCATACACTTCTTTATTAATTTTAATGGCATCATTCAAATCTGCCAGTCCGTTTTTGCTGGCCTGAATCAGATGATCACAATGGACGGTGGTAGGTACAGCCGTTTTGCTTTTTCCTGAATTCATAAACTGGAGCAAAGCCATTTGAGCAGTAGCATCCTGCATGGCTACCCGATCGGGAGCGAAATCTACATAATCAGCACCTCGTTTAAAATCACGCAAGGGTTGCTCCTGATACAAATGTGCATAAAGAATTTTTTCTGAAAGTGTTAATGGCCTATTTAAATTCTTTTTGACTGCTTCAATTTTAGCATTTAGTGCCGCGTATGTTTTTGTTATTAAATCCAGATCAAACATGTTATTGGTTTTTGTATTTGTCAGTTTACTAAGTGATTTACCTTACAATGTTAACAAAGCCCTTGCCTATTTGTTTTTTCAAAGGATTCGAATATATCAAAAAATATTGGAACTATTATTTATAGTTGAGAAAGAATTGAGGCCCGTTGATTCATAGTTTGTCAATGATTAATATAGTATAAAACATAGTAGGACTATGTATCAATATATTAACTAATTTTTTAAGATGAAATAAAAAAAGCCATCTGAAAACAGACAGCTTTAATTATTGTTATAATTTATGAATTTACATTTCAAGTTGAATGATCGTATCTATTGGTTTTTTCTTCGAATTTGGGATATTTAGAATAACTCCCTCCTTCGTTTCTTTGAATTTGACAATTGATTGATCGTCGAAGAACGTGGCTGATTTTAATTTCTTCGGTAATTTACCGATAGAAAGTGTTTCCTCATTGCAGTCGAGTACATGAATCCAAACTTTACCTTTTTTCTCAGTACTCGCACCCCATTTTGTTGGATAGATGGGTCCTTTACGTGTTCCATAAATGGTTTCACCGTATTTTTCGAGCCATTTGCCCATTACCATCAGGGTATCTACATTTTCATGCTGTATTTTCCCGTTGGGCATGGGGCCTGTATTCAATAGAAAATTTGCACCATATCCGGAAGCCTTTACCATTGTCTGAATCAGTTGTCTGGTCGATTTGTAATTGTTGTCGACAAGGTTAAAGCCCCATGAACCATTCATTGTTTCACACATTTCGAGGGGTAATTTTGAGATTTCACCCGCTTTATTAAATCCCATTGAGTTTTCACCGGGAAGGTCGCGCTCGAACATCTGGAAATCTTCGCCAGGGAAAGGTGATTTATGGTGATTGCTGCCAACCATTGCTCCGGGTTGAAGTTTATGAATCAAAGCATAGGTTTCGTCCAAACGCCAGGGGGCATCCGGCTTATCCCACATACCGTCGAACCATATACCGCCCACTTCGCCATAGTTGGTTAAAAGCTCAGACAATTGTGCATTCATATAATCAATGTACTTGTTCCAATCCCCTTTCTTGGGCCGTCCGGTAAATTCCTGGCCTGTATTACCTCTTGGAAAATAATCGGGATGATGCCAGTCGAGCTGTGAATAATAGAAGAAAAGTTTAATTCCCTGTTTGTCACATTCATCTTTCAGCAACTTAATGATGTCCTTGCCGTAAGGTGTTTTTTTTACGACGTTGTAATCACTTACCTTTGAATCGAACATGGCAAAACCTTCATGGTGTTTGCTGGTGATGGTGATGTATTTCATTCCAGCTTTTTTGACCATTCCTACCCATTCTGCTGGGTTAAATGCAGTTGGATTAAAGAAGTTGGGGATTTTTTCATACTGAACAATTGGGATTTTTTTCTGGTTCATGATCCATTCAGCTATTCCCTGGTCTCCACCACCTGCTAATTGGCAATACATTCCCCAGTGAATAAACAGGCCGAATTTTGCATCCTGAAACCATTCACGGTTTTGAAGGTTCTTCTCAGTTGGCTGATATACTGTCTGTGCCATACTATTTCCGAATAAAAAAATGGAAAGAATAATTCCTGTAATTAATTTTTTAAAGTTCATAAATTTTAGTTTAGGTGTTACTGTGCTGTATCGTGCTGACAAATATAATAGAATTAAAGATTGAAAAAGTAATGAACTTGAATCTTTTTATTAATTCACGTAATGCAATGGGCAAAAGGGCAATGGGCAAGTAGACAATTATGTGAATTGACGGAATTTGTCTATTTGTAAATTTTCCCTTCGCCTTTTGACCAATCATATAATTTATTGTAAACTATTGTATTGATATTTATCAGTTCAATAGCAGGCCTGAACCTATAATTTGTTATATTTGTCAAATAACCCAATCTGAAACTTATGGAATTAAAGCCTTTACTGCTGATGTTTTGTTTGTTTTTCATATCATCAGTTGTAATAGCCAAAGATTATTATATCAATCCCGGTAAGGGCAATGATGAGTCTGATGGACTAAGTAAAACAAAGGCATGGAAAACTTTGAACAAAGTCTCATCATTCACTTTTCTGGCGGGGGACAGCATACTTTTCCAATCAGGAGAAATATTCTACGGAAAGCTTGTTTTAAATGGCAACGGGACGGCTGAAAATCCCATTTTTATTGGGCGTTATGGACATGGTACAAACCCTGAAATTAGAAATGCCAAGGTTGTAAATCAATGGGAAAACATCGGTAATAGTTTGTGGGGAGCAAAAGACAATGAACTAAACCAGGATGTGGGAGCCATATTTGTATTAGATTATTCAGGTAATGTAAAATATACCTATTGGCAAAAAAGAAATGAAATGAAAGACGTTTGAGTGATTGGTGATTTTTGGGGCAATGGATTATCAGCTAATGGCTATTTTGCAGTGGTGAAATCTCCAAATAACATTTCGCCAATCCTCATTTCAGGCAAAGGAACTCAGGTTATGGCCTCACTTCATGACAATTCAATTGCCATAAAAGGCAACCGACACATAATCATTGATGGTTTGGCAATCCGTTTCGGTGGTTCACATGGTATTTCAATTTCGGATAATGCACAAAACATTGTAGTTCGAAATTGTAATATATCATATATCGGTGGCTGTGAAATTTATACTGGCTACAATGGCCGCTATGGAAATGGCATAGAAATATGGGGTAGTGCGGATGGTGTATTAATTGAGAAAAACCGAATATGGGAGATTTATGATACTGGTTTTACTCATCAGTATTCAGGCCCGTTGGTACAATACCAGAGAAACATTGTTTTTCGCAACAATATAGTAAGCAACGTGGGCTTAAGCAGCATTGAATCATGGAATACATGTTCAGTGGGCATTGGCTCCATGGAAAATATTTATGTTGAAAATAATACTTTCCATAATAGTGGGATAGAATGTTGGGCTTGTGATCAACAAAACCGACGAAATTTCTTTCCAAATACAGGCAAAATTGGTGCACATTATGCCTTTTTATCTTCCAATGCCCGGATAACCGATTTTTATATCCGAAATAATATTTTCTCTAATTCTTATGACATGATGATTTTTGTAAACGGTGAATTCAATCATGGAAATGAGTACGATAGCGGATTTTATGAAATTAACAGTACAAATAACCTATTTTACAACGAGTTGAAAACAATAAATCAAACAAGGATTCTTGTAGATATGCACACCGCGAAATCCCAAAATCTTTATGCCCTAAGTTTTTATGCCGGAGATTTTAAATCACTTGAGTCCAGTTATCC
>Ga0123338_10002415_pt1 | contig 17458 bp, 11 predicted proteins | sample grotaG_FD_89793 | JGI IMG/M metagenome (GOLD analysis project Ga0123338, IMG submission 89793) | Glacier valley bacterial and archeal communities from Borup Fiord, Nunavut, Canada, to study Microbial Dark Matter (Phase II) -... | ecosystem: Environmental > Aquatic > Freshwater > Ice > Glacier ...
CAGGCAAACAATGGTCTCGTCGATAATCGCGCGCTGCTGGTTTAGGTACTCAATTACTTTTTGAATTTCCATGGTTTCATACGGAAGTTAACAGTGCTTTCTATTGAACAATATCCTAAAATTGAGGGATAGTGGCTAGAAGGTTACTGTTTTTGTGTATCGGACAGTACTAGGCAAATTCCTATTGAGGAAATTACGCGAGAATTTGCTGAATTGGGTCGCCCGACACGTCGGTCAGGCGAAAATGGCGGCCCTGGAACTTGTAAGTCAGACGTTTGTGATCGACGCCCAGACACTTTAGAACGGTAGCTTGTAAATCGTGAACGTGAACCGGGTCGCGGACCACGTTATAGCAGAAATCGTCCGTTTCACCCACCACCAGCCCTTTCTTCACGCCACCGCCGGCCGCCCATACCGTAAAGCAGCGCGGATGGTGATCGCGTCCATAATTGGTATCGGTCAGTTTCCCCTGGCAATAGACCGTTCTGCCGAATTCCCCGCCCCAGAGAACCAGCGTGTCGTCCAAAAGGCCACGCTGCTTCAGATCTTTCACCAACGCGGCGGAAGGCTGATCTACCGATTTGGCCTGTAATTCCAGGTCGCGCGGCAAATCGCTATGCTGGTCCCACCCGCGTTTATAGATTTGTACGAAGCGGACGCCCCGCTCCGCCAGGCGGCGCGCCAGCAGACAGGAAGCCGCATAACTCCCGGGCTTGCGCACATCCGGGCCGTACATCTCCAGCACATGTTCGGGCTCTTTCGATAGATCCATCAATTCCGGAACGGACGTCTGCATCCGGTACGCCATTTCATACTGCGCGATGCGGGTTTCAATTTCCGGATCGCCATAGGTTTCGGCTTCCATATGGTTTAGCTTGGCAACGCTATCCAAAATATTGCGGCGTGTCGCTTTATCGATTCCAGCGGGATCGGACAGAAACAGAACCGGATCCCCCGCCGAACGAAATTTGACGCCTTGGTGATTGGAGGGAAGAAACCCACTGCTCCACAGACGCGAAAACAAGGGCTGATCGATATTCATGCCGCTCGCCTGCGATATGAGAACCACAAACGCGGGCAAATTCGCGTTTTCACTCCCCAGTCCGTAACTTACCCACGAACCGATGCTAGGGCGCCCTGGCTGCTGGCTGCCGGTTTGAATGAAAGTAATTGCGGGATCGTGATTGATGGCGTCCGTATTGACCGTGCGAATCATGGTAATTCATCCACAATTCCACCCGTGTGCGGCATCAGTTCGCTTAAGTAAGTGCCGTTCTGGCCATATTGATTGAACTTATAAATGGAACGCGCGACCGGAAACGAACTCTGCCCTGACGTCATCCCGGTAATTCGCTGACCATTGCGGATGGAAGACGGCAGCTCCGAACCGTGCAGCTTATCCAGTTTCGGCTTGTAATCGAAAAGATCGATCTGGGAGGGCGCGCCGGATTGGTGAAGATAAATCACGCGCTTGGCCGTGGGCGGGAAATGTGGCAGGCCGGGCAGGCCCCCGGTGGGTTTGCCTTCCGCAGTGGTGGCCAGCAGGTCCGGGTTCAGCAGCGAAGCCAGCGCGGCACCCCCTATCCCCGCCGCGCCACGTTGAAAAAAGTGACGCCGGGTGAGCGAGAGTTTGGCGGATTTGAGCGGGTCCATTGGTTCCGGCATGGCTATTCCTTGGTGATGGTTTCGTCCAGATTCAAGATCGTGCTGGCTACTGTAATCCACGCGGCGAGTTCGACGGGGTCGAGCTTTGTGTTGAACGCCGATTCACCCACTTGCAGAAGCTTTGCCGCCTGTTCCGGTTTGTGCCGGAAGCCGGATAGCGATCGCTCTTCCAGATCCCGCAACACTTGCACTTCTTCCGTAGACGGCATGCGCGCAGTCGCCAGGCGAAAGCCGAAACGGATACGCTTCCCGGAATCGGTGCCGCCTTCGAGAAGCATGCGCTGCGCCAGCGAACGCGCGGATTCCACATAAGTTGGGTCGTTCAGCAGCACCAGTGCCTGCAATGGCGTGTTGGTAAGAAGCCGGCGCGAGGTGCACTTTTCACGATCTGGAGCATCGAAGGTGATCAGCGAAGGCGGCCCGCTGGTGCGCTTCCAAAAGGTATACATGCTGCGGCGATAGAGGTCATCGCCATGGCTTGGAGTATAGTGCTGGGCGGAGTAAACATCGCCGAAAGCGGTATCTTCCCAAAGCCCCGCGGGCTGATACGGGAACACGCTGGGCCCCCCGGTACGCTCTTTCAGCAATCCGCTGACAGCAAGAGCGTTATCGCGAACTGTCTCCGCGGGCAAGCGGAAACGGGGACCGCGCGCCAGAAGCCGGTTCTCTGGATCGCGCTCCAACAGTGCCGGCGTCACACGCGAAGATTGCCGGTACGCCGCAGACATCACCAGCAGCTTCTGCATGCCCTTCACATCCCATCCCGTGCGGACAAACTCCGTGGCAAGCCAATCGAGAAGATCAGGATTCGAAGGCTGTTCGCCTTGCGAGCCGAAGTCTTCCGCAGTCTTCACCAGACCGGTGCCGAAGTACATCTGCCAGTAGCGGTTCACCGTGACGCGCGCAGTCAGCGGATGCGAACCGGAGACCAGCCACCTGGCAAGCGTAAGCCGATTGGCGGCTTCGCCAGCCGGCAGCGGCGGCAACATAGCGGGAACCCCAGGTGCCACAATTTCACCGCGGTTCTGATAATCGCCGCGGCCCAGGATCGCGGTCTCGCGCGGCTTTGCCATTTCCGCCATTACCATCGAAGTAGGAATGGTCTCGTTCAACTCGGCGATCTCGGTCTTGAGCCGTTTTGTATCGGACCAGGCTTGGCGAAGCGGCTCGGCGGCAGCGTAAGTCAGATAGTAATCGCGAAGCCGCGCACTCTGCTCTTTTGCTCTCTTATTCGGAGCCAGTGCCAGCACCGCGCGCGCGGGCTGATGGGCGGCAAGCGTCAGGATTTCGGTTTCGGGAAGTACGTGGTTGTAAATCCGAAGGTCGTCGATCTGGCCCTTGAACGGCTTGCCCAGAGCTTTGTTCCCTATTTCGAGTGGAGCCTGATTGCCAAACGAACCTGTGAGCCGATCATTCAAAACATCCACCGGCTCCAGCGCGCCGTTGATGTAGAGCTTCAGTCCGCCAGCCTTACCAGAACCATCGTAATTGACGGCAACGTGATACCAAGGGCGACCCGAATCAGGATCTTTCGAAGAAGTGGGCAAACGGCGCCTGGTTTGAATTTCGATTGAATCGCCAGCCACCGGCCCAGCAAGGCGCACTGAAAGTTTCGCTCCCCGCAGCAGATTGCCGATCGGAATCGCTTCATCGAACGAAATCAGGTAACCGGAGTGCGTCGCCGGGTCCAGCTTCTGAAGCACCGTCATGGGCTCTTTATCAGAGCTGCGCACGAAAAGCGCGGTGGAGAATGGAGTCTCCCGGGCCATTTGCAAAAACGAACCCAATCGCGCGTGAACCTGGCCATCGAATTCGCCGGCCTTCCCCACCATTCCGACCGGATACGTCAAATCGCCGAGTAAGAACCGGCCGTCATGCTCGTTGCCGGATGAATCGGTCAAGCCGCCATCGAAATCATAATGGGCCAGCAGGCCTTCGCGTGACGCTTTCGGAAGACCATCCAGCGCATTCTCAGCCCAAACGGCTTCGGCATCTTTCAGCTTTTTCTCATCTAGAACCGAGCTACGCGCCGCTAAATCGCGCGTAGATAGTTCCAAACGCGAAACCTGCGCGGGCGAGGGCAGTTGAATCATCGGCTCCGCATTCCCGCGCCGGCCATCCAGGCCTTTCTCCGCAATGTTGTTGAAGATCGCGTAGAACTGGTAAAACTCTTTCTGCTTGATGGGATCGTACTTATGGTCGTGGCAGCGCGCACAGCCCATCGTGGTTCCCATCCATACATTCGATGTCGCTTCCAGGCGGTCGATCACGTACTCGGTTTGGTACTCTTCCGGAATCGCACCACCTTCGAAGTTGATCATGTGGTTGCGATTGAACCCGGTCGCCAGACGCTGTTCCGCCGTCGCGCCAGGCAGCATATCTCCCGCAAGCTGTTCGATAGTGAATTGGTCGAACGGCTGGTTGCGGTTGAACGATTGAATCACCCAATCGCGCCAGTGCCACATGTCGCGGTGGCTATCGATGTGGTAGCCATGCGTATCGGCATAACGCGAAAGATCGAGCCACTGCATGGCCATCCGCTCGCCGTAACGGGGTGAAGCCAGCAGCCGGTCCACCTGCTTTTCATAAGCGTTCGGCGCTTTGTCGGCGCGAAAGGCATCCAGTTCGGCAAGGGTGGGCGGCATGCCGGTCAAATCCAAAGAAACGCGGCGCAGCACAGTGGCGCGGTCGGCTTCGGGCGAAGGCTTCAGATTTTCGCGCTCCAGGCGTGCCAGCAGGAACCGGTCGATTCCGGTAACCGGCCAGGCCTTGGCCGTAACCTCAGGAAGCTCCGGCCGCTTCGGCACAATGTAGGCCCAATGAGCATCCCACTTGGCGCCGGAATCGATCCACTCTTTAAAAAGCGCAATCTGCTTCGGCGTAAGCTGTGTGGCGGAACCGGGCGGCATCCGCATGCCTTTCTTTTCCGTGCTGATGCGATCGTAAAGCTTGCTATGCGCGGAATCACCCGCGGCAATTACGCGGAAAGCCCCGCCCTCTTTCTGATCTAGCCTTAGGTTCGCCATCCGCCGCTTTCCATCGGGGCCGTGGCAGGTAAAACAGTTGTCAGAAAGAATGGGCCTGATGTCGCGATTGAAATCTACCGCGGCAACAGCAGGTATAGCGCAAGCGAAGAGTACAAAATAAAGATTGGAACGCAAACTTGGGCTCCTCAAAATAAAGCACCTTTAGTTTATTACAGTCCAACTCTTCAGGCATGGCGATTCGCCCGCCAAGCTTCCGCTGGAACGGGCGCTCCCATAAAGATAGACGGTACCCTTCCCGATTAGTCTGGTATGATCAGCGCCGCGCGCGATAACGAACGTGAGCACCGACTTGTTCTGCAAAATATCGCTACTGATTGCCGTTCTAACGCCTTCTGCCGCCGGGCAAACACCCAATTATCTGAGATCGCCCGCAACATTCAGTCAGCTACTCCAGCTTCCCAATGGAGACACCCTCTTAGTGGGTACAAACCTACCCAACAATCTCGGATACTCTATGTTTCCGCCCAGAAACCACATCGCACTCATAGGAATTGGCCCGGTGTCTCTGCAAAATGACCTTCCGTATAATCTTCCCATCCTCGGTGGCAGTGGGAACGATATTCCACAATCGACAGCGGTCGACCCCGTAGGGAATATCTGGATCGCCGGCACTACCGATTCCGACGACTTTCATTTGGTGAATCCGATTGTCGCGACAAAGATTCCTTACCGGACCGCAGGGTTTGTGATCGAACTCGACCCGACAGCTACCAAGCTTCTGTTTGCCACCTTCCTGGGAGGGCAAACGCCTACCGCTTATAACAGCCCTACTCCTTCATCCAGCGCGTCCACTCTGACAACCGACAAAAACGGAAACGTCTTTGTTGGCGGAAGCACAAGCGAATCGGACTTTCCCACAACCCCGGGCGCGTTTGCCGCTGGAGGACCCAGGACCACTGGTTTCGGCGACGTGAATTCTTACTCATACCTGATGAAAATCTCTGCCGCTGGAAAGCTCGCCTTTAGTGCGCTCCTTGGTACCTCCAAAGTCGGCTGCTCCGGTGGTAGCAGATGCATCGGCCATGAATCCACTTCCGCTACTGTCAGTTCGCTCGCTATTGATCCGGCTGGCAACCCCATCGTTACAGGGATCAGTGACTCTGCCTACGTTTTTCAGGTCGCGCCTTACGGATCGGCCATTTTCTCCTCCACGACCGTGGGCTCTGACTACGGCTTGGCAACCGCCGTTAAGATGGCGCGGGATGCAAGGGGCAACCTTTACTTTCTCGGCAGATATCTTCCAATCAACACGACTTTTCCGGAACTCACGTATGGCACACCCGGCTTGTTCGTCGCTAAGCTCACCCAAAGCTTCTCTTCCGGCCAAACCATTGATCTCGGCAAGTCCGCGGATGCCAGCGTCACCGGTGTTTCCGTCGACGCTTCCGGCAACGCCTATTTCGCCGGAACGCATTCCGCGCTCAACGCACCCGCGTTGTCCGGCGCACCGAGTCTAGGTGGCGACTTCCTCCTGCAATGGGCGGCGATAGAAGCAAAGCCTGCAATCCTCGCCCGGCTTCCGAAAGGAACCGTGGTCGCTCCCCCGGCGTTCGACGGAAGCAGTCAGTTGCTCGTTCTGGGCGCGCACAGTTCACTGCTTACCTTGGCGCCAACTCCTTCTGCATCACCCGGCATTGTTTCCTTCGCGAACTCGGCGTCCTTTGAAGTAAATACAGGAGCCTTTCCAGGTGCACTGATTACGCTATTCGGCGTCAACCTGCCCGATTCGTCTCGCGACGTTCAGGTGCTCGTCGATGGTGTCTCCGCCCCCGTGCTCTACAGCGGACCGAATCAAATCAATTTTCAAGTGCCCTTCGAAGCCTCCCAGATGCGCGTACAAGTCACATTGCTATCCGGAACCTTTTCTTTCGATATCCCGAATAGCCGCTCAATCGGGCTTTTCACAACAGACGGCGTCCACGCGGCGGCCATCAATCAGGATGGAACGGTCAACTCCGCCTCGAATCCCGCTGGTAGTCAGACCATAGTCAGCCTATTTGGTACGGGAGCCAGTTGGATGCCTGGTATGCAAACCGGCGCGGTTGCACCCTCCCCCAAACGGCTGGAAAACAATTTTGAAGTAGTCGCGGGTACCGCGACGCTCGCCCCTGTGTTGTATGCGGGAGCGGCTCCCGGCCAGAGCAACGGAGTTTTTCAAGTGAACATCCAGTTGCCTTCCACTCGCTTCGACACTCTCAAACTGCAGGCCACTGGATTGTCGGGTTTCCTGACAGACATCCTCACCAGTAACGCGGTTCAGATCTACGTCAAGTGATTGAGACAGGACGAATTGGTTTGCGAACCAGCCAGCCTGTCAACACAAACCCGCAAAATGATACCCCTTTGCGCCTGGATGAAGAGGATGCGAAATTCCGCGCCGCTGTCCGCCGAGACATCGAGCAACCGGACCGGGGCGAGTTGATTGACCATGAGGAAGTGGTTGCACGGATGGAACGGCTGTTACAGCCGCGATGAATATTCGATGGACGCCGGAACCAACTACTGACCTTGAACATATCGGCTAGTGTATTGCCGAAGACCACCCCGAAGCAGCCCTCAAAACCTTGGCCGAAAGGGACGCGAGGAAGGTATCCGCGAACTGGTTTTATCTTCCCTGCCTTACTTCACGGTTTACCGCGTCACCAATTCCGCCAACACGCCCGATAATGTCCTTTATCATGCGTATTTCAACACTTAAATCCTAAACGGCATTGCTGGCCGAAAAGAAAAATTCCTTCGGTCGAGCATAATGTCCAATGTAGGCGGTCAACCGATACTGAGATCCCTAAAAACTGCACAAGGGATTTATGGTCCGGCAGCTTCACGTTTTTCTACTCATTGCAGGAACTACTTTTTGCGGTGCGAAGCTTAGGCGCGCAAACCAGGCACAGTCCCCTCAGGACCACATTGCCTGGGTCACCGAATCCATGAAACGAATGGAGACAGTGAAACCCGGCATGACGAGACAAATGCTCTTAACGGTATTCACGACAGAGGGTGGTTGGTGCACCGCGCTACATCGCACGTTCGTCAGCCGGGGCTGTCCGTACTTTAGAGTCGATGTAAAATTAAAAGCAGTAGGCCGACCGCAGCGAAAAATAGACCGTCGGCTGTCTTCGGTCGAAGGGGATCAAGATTTGATCGTCAGTATTTCACGACCGTATCCGCAGTTCAGCATTTTCGATTGACCTTTCTCAGCAGCAACATAACGTCCTTTATGTTGTAGTAACGGGACTGAACTCGATGGTTACGTTTGTGGCGGAAATTGTTCCTGCCATTCCAAAACACGGGTCCATGTTAATTCGAAAAATGTCAGACTCTTTCTCCAAGCGAAGCCCGAAAATTACATTCTGAGAACTAAAATCTGCTAGATCCAAATCATCAATCCCTTCAAGAACAAATGTCACCACCACGTCAGTCGGGGGTGAAGCAAGCCGGGTGTCGGACCGGGGGCCGATTGTTGGCTTCGGGCCGCCAAAGACATGAATGATTAGATACGAAGGCGCGCCTCGGTTTAACTCTAATTTCAGGATTTCCAAATCATGAAAAGAGGGCCAGCCGCCACAAAAGCCCGTGAACTCTTTGTACCCGGGAATCTAGTCGACGAATGGCATTGCAGTTCATCGTCGCACTAAACTCTCGGAAAGCTAGTAGCACTCAGGTTCGGATAATCCGCAAATATGTGAACTTCTGCTGATGCAATTAGCCAGCAAACCGCCTCGCCCAGATCTTTGCCGCCCCTCATCAAGAGAGCCCCAGCGGTGGGGGTGACTTTCTAAGGACGAATGGTATTCGCCAGGTCTTCATATTGATCGGTGGCAATGAAATCCACTCCGGCATCGCGCGCCGCCAGCCACCGCGCGCGGGCCCGCGCCAGCGATCCGAAATTGTAATTCGCGTCCCACCCCTGATTGGTTTCCGCCGTGAAGCCATCCAGGCAATAGAAGCGGATGCGGAAACCGAGGCTGTGCGAATAATCCACCAGCGATTTCAAGCGTGCCGCCGTTTGCCCATTCCATTCCCCTGCCCCGCGTGCGCCACCGTGCTCCACCACGAACCACGAGTTGTTCCACCAGCGCCGGTACGCCGTGGGGCGTTCCGTAAGTAAGCGCTCAGGGGGAGTTGTTACGGCCAGATCGATGCGTTGCTGCGTGGTGAGATTTTTCGGCTGCTGCTGCGCGTGAGCAGACCCGAAGACACGAAGCTTAGCGCCTGCCGGAAGCTGCCCATAAAACACCGCCTCCTGCTCATCGTTATCTTCGGTGAGTGCCATCACCGGCCCCATGGAATATGGCGATGCTGTCGCGGGAGCGTTCGGGTCCGCCGGCTTCACCGCAGTGGTCAACCACGGCTCGTAGCGGCCTAGAATTTCCCACACGGCGCGCAGCAACTCAGGGCGATTCTCTTTGAAATCGAAATGCAGGTAAATCAAAGGCCAGTGTGCGCGGTCGTTTTTCTTCAGAGCCTCTTTGATGAGCGGCTCGATGCGCTTGAAGAAGTAGGTTTCCAAATCAGGCTCTGGGCCTTTCGGTTGGGCACTGTGCGACAACACCACGCGGCCTTGATAGAGGGCCAGGTCCTGCTCAATCGAAACGGGGTAACCGGCGCGGAGTGCACGCTCAATGCGGTCGGCATAGCGACCATCGTACGGATAACAATTGTGTGCGTCCACCACGCTCTCCGCGTCAGCAAATTTACATGCAGTGAAGAAGAGCAGGGCAGCCGTAAGTTTCACTTCGTCAGTATGGCGCACCTCTCCACAAGCCTGGCGCGGTAGACTCCGGTGGATGATCCGTGCGCTGCTCTTTATTTCGATCGCTCTCTCCGCATCCGCGCAACAAACTTTTCAATTCACCGCAAAGACGCCGTCGTTTCCTTCCTCGGGTTCGTTCCGGCAAGTGGCAATTGCGGATTTCAATGGCGACGGTAATCCGGACCTGGTCTTCACTGACGGTAGCGGCTTTAGCATCTGGGTCATGTTGGGCGACGGAACCGGCAAGTTTGTCGAAGCTCCGGGCAGCCGCTTCCATGCGGGGAACGGACCAATGGTTGTTGTGGCCGCGGATTTCAATAACGATGGCAAGCTCGATCTGGCAGTCCTCAATCACTTCACAGAACCTCTGACTTTCTATCGCAGCGCGTACGCAATCTTCTTCGGCGATGGCGCCGGCGGCTTCACTCCCGGTCCCGTTCAACTTACCAGCGCGATTGCAGATTTTCTGGTGACGGGTGATTTCAATAATGACGGCGTGGCCGACCTGGCCTTTGCGGGGACTGACGGCGTTTCGATCCTTCTGGGCGAGGGCACAGGCCTGTTCCATCCCGTGGGTCCACCGTTCGGCAGCGCTGCGGTGTACCTGATTTCAGGCGACTTCAACAACGATGGGGCTCTGGATCTGGCTGTGTCCGATTCGAACGCAAGCCCTTTGAGCATCTATCTGGGAAAAGGCACGGGCATGTTCGTGAAGCCGCCTGCCGCAAGCACCGTGCCGCGGAATTCGTTTTCCGCGGGCGTATCCGGCGATTGGAATCACGATGGATTTCCGGACCTTGCGATCTTCGGCTCCAGCACCGTTACCACTCTGCTTGGTGACGGCAAAGGCGGATTCCAGACTGCGGGCACGGTGCCTGCCCCAAACTCGACGCTTACGCCTCAAGCGGTAGCCGATTTCGATGGCGACGGTAATTTGGATTTGCTTCTGGTAAGCAATGGGGGCGCTATCGTGTTGGCTGGCGATGGCACGGGTAAGTTTCGCGAAGCCCAGCTTGTCGCAGTTCCGATGCCGAATTCTCTTGTTTTCGCGGCGGACGTAAACCGCGATGGCAAGCCGGATGTGATCGCATTTAACGGCAACGTCAACCTGAATGCGCTCCTGACTCTTCCGATTCGCGCCGCGCCGATTCAGATCCACGCGTTCGCGGGCCAAGCCTCAGTTCCTCCAATCATGGTGAACACAGGCTCTCTCCCCGCGTTGACCGTCAGATCGGACCAGCCCTGGGCCGCCTACATTTCCGGTCAGGTGACAGTCGATCCATCCGCGCTGTTACCAGGTATCTATCAGGCCACACTCCGGTTCAGTGCCCCCGGGTACTTCGGGAAACAAGTTAGCGTTGTGTTGAATATTGCCGCTGCTTCCGGAACACTCACGAAGCAATCCACCATCCCGATCTCCCGCGCAAACACCAACATCACGCGCGATACAATCCTGGCTGATTTCAACGGCGATGGAAAGCCTGATTTACTGATGCAATCGCTGTCTTCCGAATCGCTCGTCATCCGTCTCAATGATGGCGCGGGAAACTTTGGAACAGCGGTCAGCTTCCCTATCGTTCCGTTTACGTTCGGATTGGGCACGCAGGCAGTCGCGGATTTCGATGGGGACGGGAAGAACGACGTGGTTGTCCTTACCGGTCAAGGCATCGTTCTCTATTCCGGTGATGGCGCGGGCAACCTTCGTCCAGGTCGTCTGACAAACATCAAATATCCAGCCTCTACTTACAGCGTTGCCGTGGCGGACTTCAACGGAGATGGTTTTGCGGATCTGATCATCGACTCGTCCGGCGATAGCCCGATTCGGGTTTTCTTGAACGATGGAAAAGCCAACTTCCGCGAAGTGCGCGCGCCTGTTTCCGGCAAGCGTGTGGATTTCGGTGGGTACCGTTTCCAGGTAGCGGATTACAACGGTGACGGAATTCCCGATCTTGCATTTGCAAGTGACAGGGGCCAAGCCGTCTACGTCGCCATCGGCGATGGCACGGGACGTTTTCAGATTGTCCAGACCATTTTGTTGACTGACGATGATCGCGGCATAACGCTCGTTTCCGGAGATTGGAACGGTGACGGAGCGATGGATCTCGCCGCGGTCAGCACCAGTATTGGACGGGGTGTGACGCATCCAAATGGGGTTCTTACCGTGCTGCTCGGAAACAACACAGGCCTATTCGTCCCCGTGGCGCGACCGCTCCCTTCCGTTCGAACCGGTGATGGCCTTGTTGCGGCCGATTTCGATGGCGATGGCATACTCGATCTTGCGGTCTCAACCGACCTGATCACCACCACGCTTCTTTTTGGCGATGGAACCGGAGCGTTCCTGCCGCGCGCCGGTTATGTGTTGCCGAACAGCTACGCGGCGCTTACGGCCGACCTGAATGGAGACGGGCGCGCGGATCTGGTAACGAAACAACTCGATGGTTTCGTTGTTTATCTTGGTGAACGGAGTAACGTATCGCTCCAACTAACGCAGGAACCGGCTAATCCGTTTACTGTCGGCCAGACCGCAACCTTCCATGTAGAATTCCTTGCCGCCCCTGCATTTACAGCTCCTACTGGAACGGTGTCGCTGTTCGATGGGACGGTGCAGGTCGGCTCCTTCGCGCTCACCGCGGGTGGCGCGCCTGGAACGCTACGGTTCACCACGCCATTCCTGCCGGGCACTCATCAGTTCCGAGCCGTGTATAGCGGTGACGCCCGCTTTTCAGCTGCCAGCGCGAGCTTGACTTCAGTAGAAACAGGTTTCCCGTCTTCGGTCAAAGCCATTGGCGATTCGGTGCCGCTCCGCGCTCTTGTTACCGATGTGAAAGGCGACCCGGTCAGTAGTGCGGGCGTCATTTTCGCCGCACCCGCATTTGGAGCATCGGGCACATTCAATGGCTTTACTTCTGCTCTTGCAATCACCGATCAATTCGGCATCGCTACAGCGCCGCCCTTCACGCCAACGGTTATTACAGGCTCCGTCACCATTACCGCGGCAGTGTCCGGCTACCCCGGTGTGACCGCAACGTTTCAGATCAAAATCTAGCCGCTCATTGCATACCACTTGCCGCAATTACAGCAACTGGCCAATTTCCGCGTATCGTGCCTTTCATCTCTCTCCCTGATTAGTGAAGAGAGCTATCGATCCGCCGTACTTCCTTTACAGGATCGCGTTTGCGCGTAATCCGAATTTCTTCACGCAGCATTAACCGCTTTTCCAGCACCAGAACTTCCTCCACCACTGGCAGGATCAACGTATCACCTTCTTGGCGCTGCGAAACAGGCTCCGTAACCAGGCGCTCCACTTTCACCCGCTCGATTGTATACCCCTCCTGATAAAATTCGTGCCCAATGCCGTCTAGTCCGGTTAATGCGGCTCCGTCGCCTTCCTTGTGAACTGTAACGGGCTCTATCGCCCGTTCGCTTGGGGGCTGCTCCATTTGCACTTCCTGCTTTGGCGTTTCCCGCAGGAAAAACGAACCGTCGGCTTGTACTTCCAGAGAATCGGCTGGCACCGAAAGTTCGCCTCCTTTGTCCAACTCAATGGTCTTTTCCGACCGGTTATCTAAAAACCGCGCCGGAGCAGCAAGCGTACCTAAACGTCCTTCTTTTCCGAATACGGCGAATCTTTTCAGTTCAGGCATTTGGCTCCTTTCTTACGAAGTGCATGCCTATGTAGGCAACCTGAATTCCAACTCTGCGTCTACTGGTCTGAATCGGTATTAATGTGGCCAGGAATTTGCTATTTCGGATATCGAAGTCTTTTTTAGATAGGGCGGGCTTATGACGCAAACCGATCTGCAATGTCTCCTGGGCCGGGTTCTGGATTCCCGGTTCAAAATCGAACAAGTCCTGCAGTCGGTGGGGCGAACGGCCTTCCTATCCGCCACGGATGTAAACGACGGGCGGGAACTGCTGCTTCGTGTGGAAGAAGGTGAAGAGCCCGCCGTTGCGGCCGTTTTTGACCGGTTCCGCGAGGCTGCGTTCCTGGCCCATCCCCACCTCATCCGCGTATTCGGGTCCGGCCGCATGGATTGCGAAGGCTCTTCCCTGGCTTATCTTTTGACGGAGATGCCCAGTTCGGATCTTTCCGACGCTCTTCAGCAGCATCCTATGCGTCCGGAAGAAATTTCGGAAATATTGAAACAAGTGATTGCTGCTTTGCAGTATTTACATTCCGAAAATCTTGTGTATTGCGCATTGCGGGCCGGCTCTGTGTGGCGCGTCGGGGAGCAATGGAAACTGGGAGACTACACGCAGTTGCGGGTTGCTGGAAAATACTCCGCCCAGGAAACACGCAGAGCGATGTTGCTGCCCGGCTCCGATGTGCCGCCCGAAGCGAACCAGGGATCCGTTACGGAAGCTTGGGATATCTGGTCGCTTGGCTCGATGTTGCGAAAGGCTCTTCTGCGTTCCGCGGAACAGGAGGGGCTTGAAGCAGACCCTAATAATCCTGTGTCACTCAATCGAGTCTCCATCCCGCCACCCTTCGATCAGGTTCTGCGCGATTCGCTCGATCCTGATCCGGCACTTCGTTCCAGCCTGGGCCAAATTTTGGAGTTACTGGCGGCTCCCCCCGCCTTACACGCTGAACCGGTTGCGCGGAGCCCGCTTACTTCTTACATTGTCACTCCGCCCAACCGTAACTCCCCACAGCCCAAGCGCACTGTTCTGAGCGTAATCACGGCAGCCGTCGCGGTGCTGTTGCTGGGACTGGTTTATTCTTCACCAACGGTTCACTCTCAGGTGACCCACGCGCAGGTTTCCCACAAGGCAAAGAGCGCGCCTGAACAGGTAATCCGTCCTATCAATGCGAACATCGCACCCAGCACTGCTACAGAAGAGAAGCGGCCCAGCCCTTTCGGTGACGCATCCCCAGCCGTGGCAGCACGGAGGGAAGATTCCGAAGCAGCCATCTCGTCGTTGCTTACCCAATGGGTAAGCGCCACCCGCACCCGGGATGTCGATCGCGAAGTAGCCTGTTATGCGCCAGTGGTCGATCGATTCTATGGGCAACGCAGCGTTCCTTCCAGCCGCCTGCGGGCTCAGGAAGAGAGCATATTTTCCCGGATTGGTCCGGTACGGAAGTTCGAAATCCGAAATGTGAAGTTCAACCGCGTCGGACCGCAATGGGCCGTGGTTTCGTTCGATAAGGAATGGGAGTTCGGAAGCAAAAGCCACTGGGCTGGGTCCGCGCGTGAAGAAGTAATCCTCCGTCCCGTGCGTGGGGAGTGGAAAATCGCAAGCCAGCGCGAAGTGAAGCTTTACTGGGCAAACAAGCAGGCAAGCTGAAGCCGCTACACTTGGAATTCCGGACACGCATTGCAGACGCTCACGTGGATTCTATTGTGTTGGCTGGTAAGTTCTATCGAGGGGCGCCTATGGAACCCTATCTCGGGTTCGCCCGTGCGCAAAGCCGATGTCGTGGTTGGCACCCTAAGCGGCGAGCCGGTCAAGCGCGCAATCACTGACGTAAACGGCCACTACCTGGTGGAGGGTTTGCCGCCGGGCAGGTATCGCGTTGCTGCAGGCCGGGCGGGCTTCATCCCCACGCTATCTCCGACAATTGTGATTTCCAAGGCTGACGAACGCCGTCAAGACGTGAACCTTGCGATGGACACGCCAGCCGTTATCACCGGGCATGTATTCGATAAAGAAGGCGAGCCGCTTGAGGGCATCGCGGTGGCCGCCTTATCAAGGAACGAGGCTTCCGGGGCAGTAAACGTGCTGGCCACAACTCGCACTAATGACATGGGCGAGTATCGCTTTGCGGACCTGATGGCAGGTGTGTACGTGATACATACAGCGCGGACGGCGGCACCGGTGGGCGAGGTCTTCAGCCCCGCCTTCTATCCGGAAGCCGGCGAGTGGGGAGGTGCTTCACCGGTGCGGGTAGGTTTGGGGGGCGAAGCGCACGAGATCAATATTCGCGTGAGCAAGGGTGAACTGGGCAGCATAGCGGGCGCGGTGAGTGGGCCGGGGCCAGTAAAGCTGACGCTCGCGCGCAAGAGTACCGACGCCGTGATGTTGGCCCTTATGGAGGCTGATATTACCGCCGCGCCTGACGGCAGATTCTTGTTTCCCGGCTTAGCTTCAGGCACTTACGTTGTGATGGCGGAAGCAAAGCATCTGTGGGGATCCGCGGAAGTGACGGTGAACGGAACCGAGGCGCACTCCGATATCGCGCTGCGGCCGACAGGCATAATACTGGCGGAATCAAATGCACCTGTGCATGCGTTCTTAGTGCGCGGTAACCGATATCGTTCGGAGGCGAGCGTTGGCGGGGCGGTTACGTTTCGCTTCACGTTTAGTTTCGAAGACATCACGCCAGGCACTTGGGTGGCTGAGGTGGAGCCCGCTACGCCGGATCAGTTTGTGGAGTCAGTGAAGTGGGGCCAGCAGGAAGTGTTCGGGCGTCCTTTCGAAATCGGTGACCAGCCTTGGCCGGTGCTGCGCATCAAGATTAGTCGGGGCGGCACTCTGGAGGGCAAGGGCAACTCGGTTTCTCTTATTTCAGAGAGTGTCCCGGAAAGCGGCGGGAAGATCCTCGAGGCCATCGCTGGGAATGACGGCCGCTATCGAGTCCGCGGGATTCGTCCGGGGAAGTACAGGCTGTCCTGTTCAGGGGAGTTATTAGAGATAGGCGCTGGTGCCTTAGTGAAGCGGGACTGCAAGCCTTGATGGTGGATGTGGTTGTTATTGGCGGGGGCGCAGCGGGGATGATGTGCGCCGCTGAAGCGGGCAAGCGCGGGCGCAGTGTGGTGATGCTTGAACATGCGGAAAAGCCGGGGAAGAAGATCTTGATTTCCGGGGGAGGCCGCTGCAACTTTACCAACCGGGTGGTGGCGGCGGCGCACTTCGTTTCGCAGAATCCGCACTTCGCAAAAAGTGCCCTCGCGAGGTATTCGCCGCAGGATTTCATCAAGCTGGTGGATGCTTACGGCATTCCGTGGCATGAGAAAACGCTGGGGCAGTTGTTCTGCGACCGTTCCGCGCGCGACATCACACGCTTGCTGGAAGAAGAGTGCCGGGCAGCGGGGGTGACCATGCTGATGAATCGGCGTGTGGAACATTTGGAACGCGGGTGGCGTGTCAGGACGGATCAGGAAGAGATGGAGTGCGCCTCCGTGGTGGTGGCCACTGGCGGGCCTTCGATTCCGAAGATGGGCGCGACGGATTTCGCGTACCGCACCGCGCGTGAGTTCGGGCTGAAAGTGGTGCAGCCGGAGCCCGCGCTGGTGCCGCTGGTCATGAACCCGGATGATCTTGCAACTTACGGGGATCTTGCTGGCGTAAGCGCGGAGGTGGTTGCGCATTGCGGCGAGGCTTCGTTTCAAGAGCGGATGTTGATCACGCATCGCGGACTGAGCGGCCCGGCCATCTTGCAGGTTTCAAGCTACTGGCACGGAGGTGAGGCGGTACAGATCGAACCAGTGGGGGCACTGCCGAAGCGGCTTGCCTCGCGATGGCGTGAAGATTGGAGCTTCACGCCCGCGGGCACGGAAGGATATGCCAAAGCCGAAGTGACGCGCGGCGGCGTGGATACGGGGGAGCTTTCGTCGAAGACCTTTGAGGCGAAGCGCGCGCCAGGGTTGTATTTCATCGGGGAAGCAGTGGACGTGACTGGCTGGCTGGGCGGTTATAACTTTCAGTGGGCATGGGCATCGGGCTTCTGCGCGGGCCAGTATTGCTAACTAGACCTTCTTCCGATGTGCGGACGTGGGGCAAAGCGCGAAGCTGGGTTCAGATATGTCAACTACTCTTATGAATTTCAGTTCCGATCTTGCGAGCGCGGTAGAGCGCGCGGCAGTTTCGTACTTCGAGTGGAGTTGTCGCGAAGCAGGGTTTGATCCTGACGTCCGAATCGGCACTGCGCGGCGATGAATGGATCCGCGTTGCATTGCATTCGGGACAACATGTCCGCGCTACTTTGAAGGGCCGCGACAGCTCAACTGATTTGGCGGTGCTGGCTTGCGAGACGGGCGATACGCAG
>Ga0123338_10002416_pt1 | contig 17455 bp, 8 predicted proteins | sample grotaG_FD_89793 | JGI IMG/M metagenome (GOLD analysis project Ga0123338, IMG submission 89793) | Glacier valley bacterial and archeal communities from Borup Fiord, Nunavut, Canada, to study Microbial Dark Matter (Phase II) -... | ecosystem: Environmental > Aquatic > Freshwater > Ice > Glacier ...
CGACCGATGCAGACCGTATCCTTATGTTCCAGGGCACGCACCTTGAGTGACTCAAGCAGCATATCGAGGTCGGCCAGCAACTCATCTGCGGCCTGAACAAGCTGCACCGACAGGCAGGTATCCAGAACATCAGAGGAGGTCATCCCCTGGTGTATAAAACGGGCTTCCGGGCCGACATATTCGGCGACAGAGGTCAGGAAAGCGATCACATCATGCTTGACCTCAGCCTCAATGATATCGATCCTGGCGATATCAAAATCACCTTTGGCGCGGATAACCGGCACAACTTCCTTGGGAATAACACCAAGCTCAGCCTGAGCTTCACAGGCAAGGGTCTCAATTTCGAGCCAGATGCGAAAGCGGTTTTCAGCAGCCCATATATGGGTCATTTCGGGACGGGAATAGCGTTCAATCATGTAAAAACTCCTCGGTTATTTTAATATTTAAACGGTTACTATATCTCAATTACAGCGCTGGCATGGAACTGGTCGCCGATGACGATATGCGGCGCACAGAGATTCTGATCACTCAAAAAAGCCCTGGTCGTTCGCACCACATGTTCCGGATGGTTGTTCACCTCGGATAGATGCGCCATTACCAGGACTTCCAGCCCCCCATGGGCAAGTTCATGAAGCAGCTCCAGCGATTCTTCGTTGGAGATATGCCCATGGCGCGATTTGATCCGCTGTTTCAACGCCCACGGATACGGGCCGTTCATCAGCATGTCGACGTCATGATTAGACTCCAGATTTATAAAGCGGCAGCCACGCAGTTTTTCAGTCACCAACCGCGTGATAATACCCAGATCGGTGACGGAGGCTGAGCGCCCCTCACGTGATTCAACAACGAAGCCGACCGGGTCGCAACTGTCATGGGTAATCGGAACCGGGTCGATCCGGACATCCCTGAAGGTAAAGGCTGAACCGGACTCGAACTCGCAGACCTTGGTTTTCTTGAAATATTTATCGGCCCCGGCGTTGACTCTATGGCTGGCAAAGACAGGAACATTGAACTTGCGCGCGAAGGAACCCGCACTCCGGATATGGTCAATATGCTCATGCGTAACAAGCACCGCATGAACTTTCGAAGCATCGATTCCAACCGTTTCCATGCGGAGCAGGGTTTCACGCAACGACAGACCGGCGTCTATCAGAACGCGACTGTCCCCGCTCTCAAGATAGAGACAGTTACCCTTGCTGCCGCTAGCCAGCGAACAGATTTTCACACAAGCTCCAGGAGATACAGGTTTGGTGGCACATCAGCTTAATTTGCCGACAATTACTGAGGGATTACAAATGGTTGACCATCAAGCAGAGCAACGCATATCGTGGCCGTTTTCAAGCCTGTGACTATACAAGAAACTCGGCAGAGTTTCAAGGGGAATTGAGTTAACTGGCGGCATAATCAATACAGCTTGTTATGTTGTTTTATGGGTACATTACAATCTTAATGTGATATATATCCAAAACTCGTATCCACATGCAAACATGTCTACCACCAGTTTCGTAGTCAGCTGTTCCATGATTATGTTTGGCAACAACACAAATTAAGTAATTAAGTGCATTTTGAGCGGCACAATTGCCCGAGACCATATAGCCAGGTTATTTAGTTGGTATGCTAAAAAGCCGGGCTTTTTTTCAAAATAGTACGATGTGAATACAAAAATATTTTGTAACACCTTAAATAATGAATAACATTCTAGGCACAAACCTGTATTGAATATCCGATCAGGCTGAGTGGACACTAACGCAGAGTCTATACTTGGAGTGGCAAGCGAGGGGTATGTTGTGATTGACAGATTCAAATTGGGTACTTGCTGCGCCTTGGTAGCTGCCGGGCTTTTTACATTGACTTCGCTTGCCCTCGGCACCGACACCAATGTACAAAATGCCACTGATTTAAAATCAAAACCTTCCGGTGTGCTGGCGAATGCCGCGAATGCCGCCGCTGCCGCTGCGAACGCCGCGAATGCCGCCGCAAATGCAGCGAATGCAGCAGCAAAAGCTGCCACAGCTGCACTTGACGCAATCAATGGTATTTTACAATCTCCTGTCACTCAACCAGAATTAGTAAAGACCCAGCCTGCTCAAAACCAAATTGACCCTGCACTGGATTTACCACCAAAAGATGTCGAACTGTTATTAGCCTCCCCGACAAAAGACCTCACCACTGAGCCATCAGCCGGCACTGTTAAGTTTATTACGCCCGGAGAGCAGAGTCTTGTGGGGTTGGTTGGCAGGTTTGAAATCCCGGTTTTTGCAGATGTAAGCGGTGAATTTACCAGAAATATTACCAGCAACCAGATCCTTGAGAACGAGCCTGCCGGTGAGATCGGTGAAACAAACCTCCGGGAATCGATCCGTGCCGGCAGAGATTTCAGCCGTGAAAGCCTGGCTGCCAACATGCGAACCGAACAGGCAAAAGCACAAACAGGACAGGCTCTGGCCATTCTACTCCCTTCGGTGTCAGTGCGAGCCAGCAGTGGCAGTGAAAACTCCGCACCCTCTGTTGCCATCGACCCTGCCACAGGCAGTCCGTTCTCCTCTGACACGCATAGTCGTACAGACTTATCACTCACCGTACGTCAGCCTCTATTTGACCTGCCAAGCTTTCTGGATTGGCGCCGCCGCGGGATTATTGAAAACTCGCGCAATGAAAGTTACCGCACAAGTGACGGAGATGCTTACATTTCTTCAGTGAACGCCTATCTTTCCCTGGTATCCAGTCGCTTGCAAGCTGATATGACACGCGATTTTGAGACACAGCTTAATGAGCTTCTTGTCTACATCGAAAAACGTGCCCGTGCCGGTGCCGCCAGCGTTTCTGACATGGCTCGTGTTCGCGCCCGCAGCCAGGGGGCAATGTCATCCCGCCTGGAACAGGAATCAGCTCACGCAGCATCTGGAGTAGAATTTGTTCGCCTGACCAATCTGGCACCTCGCACTGTTCGCCTGCCTGAACTGACGGATGTCGGCGTTCAGATGTTGCCGGAATCGCTGGATGTTGCCGTAACCACGGCGATGCTATACAACCCTGAAATTGCTACTTTAACGACTGAGTTGCAAGCGGCTAAAATGGATCAGGCAGTTGCAAAAAGTCGCTTCCTGCCTCGTGTTGATGCGGAATACACTGACAACTACTCACTGCATGCCGGAGGAGATACAAGTTCTGCCGGCCAGCGGGACAAGCGCCTCATGATGGTGCTTAACTGGAGCCTTTTCAGCGGTGGCAGCGATTACAGGTATCACGCTGAGCGTATTGCACGACATAAGGAGTTACAATATCGTTTGGACGACCAGCGCCGCCGTATTGTCCAAACACTGTCAGCCGACTACGCCACACTTGCAACAACCAGAGAGCGGATCAATTCCGGCTACCGTGAGTTAAAATCGATGTCTACTGCAGCTGAGGCTATGTCAAAGAGAATGCTGTCCGGCAACCAGTCCCTGCTTGACCTGCTTGATGTTTATGACCGTTACTATCAAGCACGTGTTCGCCTGGTCAATTTACATGTCCTTGAAATGAGCACCGTAACACAGATAGTACGACTAACGATCGGCACACCAGGGAAATCTGTAGCGCTTAAATCAAGCCCTGCTAGCGAAGCAACTCCGCAAAACATATCAACAACTCCTGTCGCGGTAGAGTCAACGCCAGCTGAGGTCCCATCAGGTACCAGCAACAATGCGGCTAAGGATATTGCCGCACCGCCGACTGCGGATAAGTCGCTACAACCTGATACCGGCGATGTCAAACGCTGAAGGTCTGACGCAGCTAAAAACAAACATGTGTACTTACGAAACATATTCTGCAAATCCGCAGAAACAATTTATTAACTTGATAAAGGCGGATATCACTAATGTCGCTTGAAAGTAAAAGTAACGACGGCTCCGATATTTTCTGGCCAGGATATGTCGATGCTGTCACCAATTTGGTGCTTAATCTTCTCTTCCTGCTGACGATCATGACCGTGGCGGTTTTCATGTTTGCCCTGGAGTTGGGTCGGGCAAGTCTGGGTGGTTCTGGAAAAGCACCAATCGCGACCAGAAAGGCTGATGCTACTATTGATCCAAAGTTGTCAGCTGATGCAATAAAGGAGAATGCCGCTCTAAAGCGTGAAATCCAGCTTTTGAACATGAAGCTTGCAAAGATGGCCCCGCCAAGCGTTAAGGCCGGTGAACCCGTGGAGACAGTCCCGGCGACAGCTGGGGTACCGCTACCGAAGAAGGGGCTGGATATAACTCTGGTCACTGACGCCGAAGTGATAGTTCGTTTCACCGATGAAGCGGTCTCGCTGACACCGGCAGAGCATATTCAGTTGCGCGAAGCCTTAAAGACCATTGTTGCAAAAGGGAAAACGCGTATTCTTGTTGAAGTTCCGACCGGCTTCACCGAGGCCAGGCGTATGGGTTTCTACCGGGCAATGGCTATCCGTAACCTCCTGATAGAAATGAAGATGCCTCAGGATCGTATCGATGTTTCTGTGCGAGAAGGAAAAAACAACGCAAATGCCTCGCTAGTCAGAGTGAAGTCGCTATGACCGGTTCCAAGCCTCTCCGATTCAGAAGCAAGGCACATGATTTTTTTATGGATCTCTCGCCACACCGTGTATTTGTGCTGATACTTCTGGCCAGCAGCATCGGCGTACTGTTATGGGCCGGTTTTACCAACGTCGATATTATCGTGCGCACAGAAGGACAGATTATTCCCGCAGGAAAGTCACAGATTGTCCAACACCTTGAGGGAGGAATTGTTCGTAAAATTCTTGTTCAGGAAGGACAGGTGGTAAGCGCCGGTCAAGCACTGATGGAATTATCTGATGTTCAGACAAGATCAAATCTGGGACAGGAACAGTCCAGACTAGAGGCATTACGCGGTCGTGAAGCACGTCTGTTGTCAGAGATTAATGGCCTTGGCACAATTACATTTCCGAAAAGCCTGAACGACCCCAACGTTATTCGCGTCGAAACGGCTGCCTGGCAGGCACGTCGGGCACAACTTGCCAAAGAGGTAGAAGTGCTGCGATCACAAGGATCTCAAAAGAAAAATGAACTTACCGAAATAATCTCCAAACGTCAGAATCTGCTGGAGGAGCTGGAGCTGGCTAAAAAGCAGCATAAGGTAATAGATGGCTTGAGGAGAAATAACGCCGCCTCGGAACTTGAAGTACTGGACAGCCAGTCTCGCCTGCAACGACTTAAGTCGCAAATAGCTGAAGCAACCACCGCAGCCCCCCGTATTAGGGATGCCCAGTCTGAGGCCGAATCGCGTGTAAATGAAGCGATTGCACGCTTCCGTGCGGAAGCCTCTTCGTCTATGACGCAAGTACGTGAAGAGCTTTCAAGATCAGGCCACGAAATTGGCACCAATGTTGACCGTCTCGACCGCAATATTGTACGCACACCGGTAGCTGGATTGGTCAACAAGCTAAATATCACCACCATCGGCGCGGTGGTCCGCCCCAGTGAGGTGCTAATGGAAATAACACCGAGCGATCAGCGCATTGTCATACAGACACGGGCCAACCCCAACGATCGCGCCAATCTGCAGCGTGGCTTGCAAGCGCGAGTGCGCATTGGCGCCTATAACTATGCAACCTATGGCACCTTGAAGGGCCATGTTACAGATGTCAGCGCGGACACAATAAATGAAGAAAAAGGCGGCAGATATTATCGTGTGAACATTGAGGTTGACGTTTCTACTGTCCTGACCGGAGCCCGGCAACCGGGCGCACTGTTTCCGGGTATGCCTGCCAGCGCTGACATTGTGGTCGGCAAGCGGACCATATTATCTTATATCCTTTCACCGCTTTTGAAGTTTCGCGATGGAGCTTTCCGTGCTGGTTCAGCGATGGATCGCAAAGTTTATTGCTGCATTCGCAACGTTTTGCCGACAAATTCAATATAACGAGAGAAATCATGCTTAAACAACTTAAAATGTACTACGTATTAGTAACCCTTCCTTTTGCCATACTGCTGGTCGGCTCGGTACTATTCTTTAGCGCAATCGAATCAACAATAGTCCGCAACCCGCACCCGCAGATCAACTACGCCATTTTTGTTATAATCTTGGTTGGTGGCACCCTTATTACACTGAGCGTCCATCGGATGATGCGTGAAGCCAAAACACTTTTGGAATTTTCCAACGCCATACGTGCCAACACCGACCTGGCCACGCTGCAGGATATGGCCATTAATTATGACGGTGATATTTCCTATGTTTTGCGCATGATTGCCGCATCTGGTGGCCGCACTATTTCTCATCAGGAACAGGCCGCTATAGAGCATGAACTGACAAAAGCCTCTACTCGCCTGACCCGCAGAAATGCGCTACCACAGTATCTAACCGGCTTGCTGGTAGGCATGGGCCTGCTCGGCACATTCATAGGTCTGCTGGCAACCCTGAATGACATCTCTGCCCTTATCGGCAGCTTTGCAGACCTTGACATGAGTACGGCCAACCCTATTGAAGTCTTTCGTAATATGATCGAGCGCATGAAAGCCCCAATGCTATCCATGGGTATAGCTTTTTCAGCCTCACTGTTTGGCTTGCTGGGATCAATAGTGCTCGGCTTGATGATGGTCGGGATACGCCGTTTTCAGGGTGACATTTTATCCCTGCTCGGTTCTGAAGTTGCCCAGCACATTGAGTTTGCTCTTGCCAACGACGGTTTTACCTATAGCAAGGGGGCTCTCAAATTAGGCATTGGACAGTCACGTGGTGCCAATATCTCTGCACGGGATGTTGTTGCCCGTCCAACGCAGCCGATCGGCATGAGTATTACCACGGCAGCTGCTTCAAAGGACTCCACAACGGCTGGCACCGCGTCCGGACCGGAACAGTTTGCGACTAATGCTGCGTCAACATCTGATGACACGATTGAGACAGCAAAGACAAACCTTGTTGGCGACAAAACCACGGCGGTGATGCACTCAGGTGATGAGGCCCGGATACTGACCCGTATCGAAGAACGACTGGCTGAATCGACCCGTTTGCAACAACGCACACTTAGTACTGAAATTGACGATTTCCAGAAACAGCGTGGCGACATGTTGCGGACTCTTACAGAGCAAACAGAGGCGAACAACAACTTCCGCGGTGAGTTGCAACGCCTTGGCAGGCAGCTCGGCACAATACTTGGTATCATGGAGAAGGGTAACGGTGAAGTATTGACCCAGATGTCGGAGCTGATCGTGCGTATGGCTGGTGATTCCACTGAAACGCATAAATTGCTGATCCTTCAGATAGAGGAACAGCAGAAATTAAATGAGACGCTCAAATCATACATCAAACAACAGGTGTAGTTACTAATTGATTGAATGAATCCGAAACATCGGACACTGATTAGGGGTTGGCTCAGAGTTTTAGGCATGGTGACGGCAGGCGGAAGGAGATAAGCAGATGGCAAACGAGACCAATATTGAACGCGGCAAAACATTACTCAAAGCACTCGCTCAAGGGCAGGATGTTGAGCGGGCGGTTGTGGGGACGGACGGAACCGTTACCATCTCCCATAGTGAGGGGACACTTCAAGCCGTTGATGTGGCCGACGTTGATTTATTGCTGAGTTTTTCCGATGGCACCTTTGTCATAATTCCCAATGGTGCCCTTGATGCGATCAGCGACACACCTCATACGGTACTTTTCACTGATTCCCAAGACACCCTGAGCAGCCTGTTCAAAATGGTCGGAATCAGCAACCCCGCCAAAGCCGGCAGCTTGCGGGTCGTCAGTGAAAATATTGATGCCGCCCAACCTCCTGTCGAGGAGTATGCAACACCAAGTGATGAGGCACCACCAGAAACGTGGGCGGCGCCAGCGCCGATGGCCAAGCTAAGCCAATTCACAGGCAAGGGGCCAGGCCTTGGCGGCAGTGGTTCAGGCGAAGGTGAAGTCCCAGAGACTGTGTCGCCTATGACAACACCACAACCGCCGGTTTATCGCGTCGGCCAGAAGTCACAGCAGACTATAGAGGATCTGCTGACCGCGACAGGTCTGGGCATGCCGAACATTACCACAGACCTGTATACCTCCTCCGAATACAAGGTCACTCCGTCGGGACGGACAGATTTGCCGCTGGGCGCGTATGACCCAAACGCCAGCACAAGCCAACTGGCAGAGCGTATTAGCCCTACAAAGCAGGCAACAATTGAAGCGATCAACGGCACAAGCGGGAACGACACCATAGATTTTAACCCGACCTTTAGTAGCGGTGAGGGGCAGTGGAGTAAGACACTTCATCTCACCATCAATAACTTTTCTGATCTTGCATCCATTCAACTGGTTTTCAATGCTGCAAAAATAGCTCAAATACCTGGATTTGAACTCGTCGGTCTTGATGGAGCAGTCATAACCAGAGATAGTCCTACCTCCAACTCCTGGCACGTCACCCCCACGGCAGGAATGCTGCTGAGCGGCGTAAATATTGCCATGGTCTATAATGTAAATGATAGTGCCGCCCCTGTGGACTTTGGGGCTGATGTTATTATCAATGGTCATGCCGGGCCTTTTGAGTTTGTACTGACCAACAATCTTAACTTTACCTGGCGTGAAGCTGTAACTCCGGATGACTTTACCGTCACCAGTATTGCAGGCGACCCCTTGATGGTCTTGCCTCGCGACGGGGTCGGGGTAGAGGTGAATGCTGGCGATGGTAACGATATAATTAACTCTGGCGCTGGGCCAGATCTCGTCCACGGAGGAAATGGTGATGACATTATCAATGCTGGGACAGGGAATGATGTTTTGGATGGTGGGCTAGGTGGAGACAGCCTCAATGGAGGGGCAGGAACCGACACTGCCACGTACGAAAACGCCGTGGCTGGAATAGGAGTAACCGCTCGGCTTGATGCCAACGGTGCAGGTAATGCTGGCGAAGCTTCAGGCGACACCTATAGCAGCATCGAAAACATCACCGGTTCAAACTACAACGACATACTGATTGGTGATGGCGGTAGTAACGTCCTGAATGGCGGCGCTGGTGACGATGTTCTGGAAGGGATGGGCAGCGCCGATTCACTTGTCGGAGGGGCTGGCAGCAATACCGCAAGCTACGAACATGCTACAGTTGGTGTAAAAGCCTCACTTGAAACACCTGGTTCAAATACCGGCTTGGATGCGGCTGGCGATATGTATACACAAATCCAGAATTTAACCGGTTCCACACACGACGATACCCTGATTGGCGATGGTGGTGTCAATACCCTGAATGGTGGCGTGGGCAACGATATCCTGGAAGGATTGGGTGGCGCTGATATTCTCATCGGTGGTTCTGGGAGTAATACTGCCAGCTACGATCTTGCTACTGTTGGTGTCACTGCTTCACTTGACACCCCTGGCATCAATACCGGTGATGCTGCAGATGACAGCTATAGCCAAATCCAGAATTTGACCGGATCTGCTTTCAACGATACCTTGATCGGTGACGGGGACGCCAATGTTTTGAATGGCGGTGCTGGTGACGATATCCTGGAAGGGATGGGTGGAGCCGACTTGCTCAATGGTGGCATAAGTGGCACAGATACTGCCAGTTATGCACGTGCCAGCACCTTTATCGCAGCATCTCTCACAACCGGTCTGGCTGGTTTCAATAGTGCTGGCGATGCTCAGGGAGATACCTACGCAAATATTACAAACCTCATCGGTTCAAACTACAACGATACCTTGATTGGTAAAGCAAGTGCCAACCTTTTGAATGGCGGGGCTGGTGACGATATTCTGGAAGGTTTGGGTGGTGCCGACACTCTGATCGGTGGTACCGGCAGCAATACTGCCAGCTATGAACATGGTGCAACTGGTGTAACAGCATCTCTCGACAATCCCGGCATTAATACCTTTGATGCTGCTGGAGATACGTATAGTCAAATCCAGAACATAACCGGGTCTGCCTACAACGACAATCTGATTGGTGATAACGGGATTAACATCCTTAATGGCGGAGCTGGTGACGATACATTGGAAGGCATGGGTGGTAACGACGTGCTTAATGGCGGCATCAGCGGTACTGATACCGCCAGTTACGCCCACGCCAGTGTTTCTGTCTCTGCATCCCTCACCACTGGTCTGGCTAGTTTTAATAGTGCAGGCGATGCTCTGGGAGATACCTATACAAATATTACAAACCTCACCGGTTCAAACTATAACGACACCCTGATTGGTAACGGTAGTGCCAACGTTCTGAATGGTGGAGGTGGAGATGATATTCTGGAAGGTCTGGTTGGTGCTGACACATTGATTGGCGGCACAGGCAACAACACGGCCAGTTACGAGCATGCCGCTGCAGTTGCTGGCTTGACTGGCTTAACGATCTCACTCACCAATCCAGGCACAAACACCGGCGATGCTGGAGGCGACACCTATGCGCAAATCCAGAATTTGACAGGTTCTGCCTTCAATGACACCATAATTGGTGACGGCAGCAGTAACATTCTGAATGGCGGAACGGGCGATGATTTGCTGGAAGGCATGGGTAACGCCGATATTCTTAATGGTGGCGACGGCATTGATACTGCCAGTTACGCCCATGCCAGCACCTATGTCGTGGCATCGCTTACATCCGACCTGGCTGGTTTCAGCAGTGCCGGTGATGCGGCGGGTGACACCTACAGTCTCGTTGAAAATCTTACTGGTTCGGATTTTGGAGATGTTCTTATCGGTAATGTCACGAACAACACCCTGACCGGTGGCATTGGTGACGACATTCTGGAAGGAATGGGCGGCGCCGATGTTCTAGACGGTGGCGTTGGCACAAACACTGCGAGTTATGAACACAGCCCAGATCAGGGTGCTGGAATCGGAGTCACGGCCTCACTTGCCACCCCTACCTCGAACACTGGCGATGCTGCTGGTGACACCTACATCAACATTCTGAACATGACCGGTTCCGCGTACGATGACACGCTCACCGGTGATGGTAACGCCAACGTGCTGACGGGGGGCACAGGTGACGACATCATCAGCGGTGGAGCAGGTGCTGACACGTTATATGGCGACGCAGGAAATGACAGCCTTACCGATGATCTCGTCGGCGCGGCCCGACTGTATGGCGGTTCAGGTGATGACCAAATCACCATCACAAGCTATGATAATATCGCCGGAATGCAGGATGCTATTGATGGCGGCACCGGCACTGACACACTGATCTGGGCGGGTGCCGGTTCACGTCTGGATTTCAATATGTGGGCCGGTACATTCAGCAATTCGACGTTCACCAACATTGAAAATATTACCATCTCCGGCACTAACAGCAGCTACATCTATCTCGACAATAACGACAATGTCATCATCGGCGGTAGTAACATCGATTATGTTGACTACCGCTATGCTCTCGGCGGTGTCAACGTCAACTTACAGTCTGGCGTTGTTACAGGCGGCAGCGGTAACGATATCCTGTCTGGTATTGAGTATATCTACGCAGGCAGCCAGTGGGACGACGTCCTTACCGGAAACTCCAGCGACAACTGGATTCGGGGCTACTACGGCAACGACACAATCGACGGTGGCAACGGCACCGACACCTGGTACATCGACTGGCCCGGAAATGCAGTCACAGCATCGCTGCTGACAGCAGCGCAGAATGCTGCGATGGGTATCGTCATGACCGGCGACGCGGCGGGTGATTCCGTTACAAACATGGAAAACATATATGCCACGTATTCCACTGCCGGCAATACGCTATATGGTAATGCGACCTCCAACAGGCTTGAGGGACAAGGTAATCTAGAGGGATTCATTGGTGCTGACACCTTGGTCGCTCGTGGGGCAACTGCTACCGCGAGCTATGCCAATGCCGGCGATGCTTATCTGGCTGGCCAAGGTATTACCACTACAGCCAGCACTGGTGTCACCGCCACGCTGACAACCAGTTTTGCAGTGGGTCCTGCCGTTACAAACACCGGTGACGCAGCCAGCGACATATACAGCAACATCAATCACCTGACGGGCTCCGCCTTTGCCGATACTCTGATCGGCAACAGCAGCGTCAACGTGCTCACCGGCGGCGCCGGTGACGATATTCTGGAAGGTTTGGGAGGTGGCGACACCTTTCTGGGTGGTGCCGGAAACGACACGGTCTCCTTTGTCCACTCCACTGCCGGAGTGGTGGTCGACCTGCAGAACCGGGGCATATATACTGCGACCAATGACGCCATAGGGGATTCGTACAGCAGCATCGAGAACTTTAGGGGTTCAAACTTCAATGACACCGCCTACGGTACATCAAGCGACAACATCCTCTTTGGCAGCCTCGGTTCCGATTTCCTGGACGGCGAAGCGGGCTTTGACACTGTCAGCTATGCCGATGCCACCGGCTCGGTCAATGTCAACTTTACCACCAACACAGTCATTAAATCTGCCGGCGGCACCGATATCCTGGACAGTATCGAGCGGGTGATCGGCAGCGCCTTTGTGGATACCTTCACCGGTTCAGCAGATGATAACATCATCGACGGCGGCGCGGGCGCCGACAACATCGACGGTGGCGCAGGCTCGGACACGGTTTCCTATGCCAGCGCCACCGGCGCACGCATTGTTACTCTGGGCGCTGGCGGTGCAGCCAGTGCCGCCAACACGGAAGGTGATTTGCTCACCAGCATCGAAAACATCATTGGTTCCAATTCCAGCTCGGCCGATGTGTTGACCGGTAACAACCTCGACAACGTCATTGAAGGTGGGCTTGGTGACGATGTGCTGGACGGAAGTACGAACGCTGCAGGAGGAGATACCGCCAGCTACGTCAGTGCCACTTCGGCGGTGACGGTCAGTCTCGCCACCGGAACATCCAGCGGCGGAGCTGGTAACGATACGCTATCCAATTTTGAGAACCTGCTTGGCTCTGTCTACAACGACACCCTGACTGGCGATGGCAACGCCAATATTATTAACGGCAGCGATGGCAACGACACCCTGAACGGTGGTGCCGGAGCAGATAGCCTGGTCGGCGGCCTGGGCACGGACACCGTTTCGTATGAAGATGCCGGCGCAGCCATCACCGTGACCATCAATGGTTTAGGAACTCTCGGCGATGCAAATGGCGACTCCCTCAGTGGCATCGAGAACCTGATAGGCTCCGCCTTTAACGACACCATTACTGGTGATGGCGGCGCCAACTGGATCATCGGCGGCGCCGGAAATGATATCCTCAACGGAATGGGCGGCATAGATACCCTTAGTTATGCCAGTGCTGCTTCAGCGGTGACTGTCAACCTGGGTACCGTCATTTCACAAAATACCGTGGGTGCCGGATGGGACACCTTGTCCAATTTTGAAAATATGATCGGCTCAATCTTTAATGACAATCTCACCGGTGACGGCAGCGCCAATACCATTGAGGGCGGCGCCGGGGCTGATGTCCTCAATGGCGGGGGAGGTAACGATACCGCCAGTTACGCAGGTTCCTCGGCAGGAGTGACCGTCAGCCTAACCTTGGGAACAGGTGCCGACGGAGACGCGGCGGGCGATACTCTCTCAGGCTTTTCGAATCTGATTGGTTCCGCTTCGAATGACTCACTGATGGGAAACATGAATTCTAATACCCTTGATGGCGGTGCCGGCGACGACATTCTTATCGGCGGTGCGGGTGCCGATGTGCTAATTGGCGGTTCGGGAATTAATACCGCTTCCTACGCTGGCGCTGCTTCCGCAGTGACCGCCAACCTGACCACCGGTACAGGCACCCTGGGCGATGCCAACGGCGACACCTTTTCCGGCATCCATAATCTGACAGGATCGGACTATAACGATACTCTAACCGGCGATACTAACGCCAATATCCTGATCGGCGGACTTGGCAATGACCGACTCGACGGCAACAACGGCAACGATACCATCGACATTAGGCTGGGCCGTGACACTACCTATGGCGGTAACGACGACGACACCTTCTACGTTGATTCACAAGGAACCATCGCCAACGGCAACCTGCCGACCCTGGTCGATGGTCAGGCCAATATAAGCTGGGCGGCCGGAGGTGGCGACTCGATCAAGCTGTTCAACCTTGCCGCGACCTACTCGCTGAGCACTTTGGCCGGCGTGACTAACAACATGGAGATCTTGGACATCCGCGATAGCAGCAACACCGAAGTAAGTCTTGTTAGTCTGGATGTGCGCAACTTCGTCGACGGCGGAAACGCTTCGCAAATATGGATCAAGGCAGATTCAGGCGATACGATCAACCTGAGTAGCGTGGCAGCGGCTGGCGAAACCTACCAGCAAATTTCTAACTCGGCAGGTTCGACCGATTACACCATATTCAACGCGTCTAACGTACAAGTAGCGCAGGTTCACTGGCAAACAGCTTAATATCCGGATTGTTGCTTTCCATTCTGCACAATCACCACAAAATGGCATTATGCAGAACCTATATATTCCTCTGGAAGTGTCCTTTCAATGTCAATAGATACTGATTTCCACACAACAACCGCCCCGGTCAATAAGCTGGATACACAGGCATTACTGATTGCCGCCGCTGTACTCTGCGGCGCCAACAAAACCGCGGCATCACTCCTACGAACGGTATTTAAACGTCTCGCCACAAACACAAAAAACTGGCCTAAACAAGCCCGCAGGTTTGACCGTTTTGGGCTCTCAGCGCGCTATTTTACAGGGCCACTTCGAGATGCTCTCACGCTACCGGGTGATCTTGCCCTGCTACATATTACAGAGAATAGTTTTATGCTGTTACATCGTCATGAACAGCGCTGGCTGCTTATCGGTAACGAAGGCACCCCGTTGCCAGAGCAAGTTGATGTGGATAGCGAGACATATGTCGAGGCTGTGGTGCTGAGTATGCCACTCGCCAAAGTTAAAGCATCGAGTGGCTTTGCTTCACTGGCTACCCTCTGGCCGGAACTGCGCGCAGCCTGGGCCGAAGTCGGCGTTGCCAGCCTCTTCATCAATGCCGGTCAACTTCTCCTGCCACTATTCTCAATGCTGGTGTACGACAAAATTGCCCAAAACGGTCTGTTCGAGACACTGTGGGCCTTGACGTTCGGCATGGCGCTCTATATCGCCACTGACACCGGCATGCGCCTTGTGCGTAGCTGGTCAACTGAGCGAATCGGTGTGGATCTGACTCTGCGTGGTGACGAATCTCTCTGGGCAAAGCTGGTCTCTCAGGTAGATTTACCGGCAGGCGGATTTTCAAGGTTTATATCCAACTACCGTGATCTTACCCTGTCGCGTGATTTTGTTTCCTCCAGCTACCTGCTGTCGGTGGCGGATATTCCTTTTCTGCTGCTCTATCTAACAGTTATAGGCATCATCGCCTGGCCTCTCATGATTGTCGCGCTTCTGCTTGTGTTGCTCTATGCCGGTGCCGGGCTTTTGATGCAACTGCGGATAAACAATCTTAACAAGGAGGCGGAGCGGAATAATACGCGCAAGCTAACTTTCATGGGAGAGGTATTGGGTTGTTTGGATGTGACCCGCACAGCCCCCGGTTCGGGCGCCTTTCTGCGGCGCTGGCGCGATCTGGCTGAACATTCTGCAAAGTTTGACGCGAAAAGACGCTTAGCTGTGAGTCAGATGGGCATGTTTTCTTCGGTAATGATGACAGCCACGACAGTAGTAATGCTGGTGGCCGGAGTCTACCTGATTCATGCACAAGCTCTGAGCATCGGCAAACTTATCGCGTGCAATCTGCTGGCGAACAGAGCAATGGGACTGGTCGCTTCGTTGTTTGCCGTGACCGGCAAATGGCAGGATTTTCAGCGTGCCGCGGCACGTATGGAAAATAGTCTGGAAATTATAGCGGAGCGGGAGTATACCCCGCGACCAACGACGATGGGACACATTGCCGTCATCGGGCTCGGCAAACATTACGAAGGACGTCCGGCGGCACTTGAAGCGGTCTCACTCTCGCTTGATCCTGGCGAGAGGGTAGCTTTACTTGGTCGTCCCGGTGCCGGCAAAACAACTCTGTTACGCTGTCTTGCCGGGCTCTGCCGTGCTGATGCCGGGCAGATTCTTATAGATGGGCTGGCACTGGATGATATCGCACGTTTTGATCGCATGCGCTGGATGGCATACAAGCCACAGGACCCGGAGGTGTTTGCCGGCACGCTTGAGGATAATCTGCGTATTGCCGGGAGCAGGGACAGGAATCGTTTTTCCGAGGCGATATGGGCTTCCGGACTTGAGAATGAGTTCAAAAGCGGCCGAATGTCGCTGGGCATGCAGCTGATCGAACGAGGTGGCAATCTTTCCGGTGGCCAACGTCAGAAGGTGGCTTTGGCACGTGCCTTTGCCCAGTCCAGTCGGATTCTGCTGCTTGATGAACCAACTCTGGGGCTTGACCCTGAAAGCGAGCGTATGCTGGCCGAACGTTTACCAAAGCTGCTGAGCGACTCTTCTGTACTTATTATGACTACGCACAGCTCCGTCATGCTCAGCACCGTTCAGCGTGTCATTGCGCTGGACGGAGGACGTGTGGTTGCCGATGGCCCTCGCGAAAAGCTGGTCACGATTGGACCAGCCTGATCCATTATTAAAACAAGACCTCCGGGATTTTTAAAACCCCGGAGGTCTATTAATACTTCTATTGGCATACTAGCCGGAATTCCCTTCAAACCTCTGAAATATCCGTTCCGGTTATCTCCACATCAGGCCATCCTTCGTAAATCCAATCCTCTATACGTTCCAGCACCTGTCGCGCAATCTGTTTATCCGGACTAACCGTAACAAAACCAAGGACCGCCACCGCTGGATTATCCTGCCGGTCAACCTCTGCACACGCCACATTGAAGCGGTTTCTGGCCCGACCAAGGATGCTCTTGACGATGCCTCGCTTCTCTTTAAGTGAACGCGACTGCAGCGAGAGATGGATTTCCAGGCAGTAGATGAACATGTCTCAGAACTCGCAGTGCCTCGGCGTACGCGGGAACGGAATCACGTCGCGGATATTTTCCATCCCGGACAGATACATCACCAGTCGCTCAAAGCCAAGCCCAAAACCGGCGTGCGGACAACTTCCCCAGCGACGGCTGTCCAGATACCACCAGAGCGGTTCACTGGCAATACCCAGCTCAGCCATCCGTAGCTCCAGACGATCGAGGCGTTCTTCACGCTGGCTGCCGCCGATGATCTCACCGACCTTCGGCACGAGCAGATCCATGGCGGCCACGGTGCGGCCATCTTCATTCTGCCTCATGTAAAAGGCCTTGATGTCTTTAGGGTAGTTAAGGATAAATGCCGGCCCTCCCACGATCTGCTCGGTGATGTAGCGTTCGTGTTCGGTCTGCAGATCCAGCCCCCACTCCACCGGATAGGCAAAAGTTGCACCGGAACTCTGCAAGCGGCTGATCGCTTCCGAATACTCCATTCTGACGAAATCAGCCTCCGCAACCCTGGCGATGCGCTCAATCAGTCCATTTTCGATATGTTTGTCAAAGAAAGCCATCTCTTCGGCACACTCCTCAAGAGCGAACCGGCATAGGTAGCGGACAAATTTTTCCGCCAG
>Ga0123338_10002417_pt1 | contig 17450 bp, 16 predicted proteins | sample grotaG_FD_89793 | JGI IMG/M metagenome (GOLD analysis project Ga0123338, IMG submission 89793) | Glacier valley bacterial and archeal communities from Borup Fiord, Nunavut, Canada, to study Microbial Dark Matter (Phase II) -... | ecosystem: Environmental > Aquatic > Freshwater > Ice > Glacier ...
AGCGTCACCGCCACTGCCGCCACGAAGAGCTTCGGTGACACAAAGACCTTTGCTGGAACTGAATTCACCAGTAGTGGTTTGCAGAACGGCGAGACCATCGGCAGCGCCACATTTACCAGCGCCGGTACTGCCGCAACCGCCAATGTTGTCGGATCACCCTACGCCATCACCGCCAGCAACGCCACCGGTGGAACCTTCAGCACCGGCAACTACACCATCACCTACCACGACGGCAGCCTGACGGTCACCCCGGCAACAGAAGGCGCGCCTGTTCAATTGCCACTGCTTCAGCCTCAGCTGACGGGTGGTTCATCAATCTCGGAATTAGTAACGCCGCCTCCCGCCGCGATAAGCGTGACTTCGGCAACCATGGCAAGCGGCAGCGGAGGGACAGTATCAGCTGGTGGGGTAACACCAGATGGAACAGCAGATAGGGAAAACTCAACAGGTAGGGCAACACCTGGAGGGAATGCAGGGGAAGCTAATGTCGTCGTTACTCCATCAACCGGAATAATAATACGGCTTGTTAGTCAACCGTCATCAAGGAGTACCGGCATAATTACGGTTGCAGTTCCGAAAACATTAGCCAGCCCCGGCTCCAGCTTCACCTTCCTGTTGCCTGAGCAGGTGTCCTCAGCTGCCGGAATGGGCAAAGAGGTAAAGGTTTCGCTTGCCAATGGCGCCCCACTGCCGGTCTGGCTCCGATACATCCATACAAGCGGAACTTTTGTAGCCACCGATGTTCCTGCCGGTTCTATGCCGATTACCGTTATGGTCGCCGTTGGGAGTAGATTGTGGACAGTGGAGATTGGTGAATTTGAAAAATTGTAGTTTTAAAAGAAAGAGATTTACTCTTCAAGAAACCGTTCCCGCATCGATCCGGTCTGTTCTTGGGCCGGATCGATGCCAATATTGAAGTACCGGCGGTTAAATACGTGATCTGGCAGAGAGGGGCGTGCAGAAAGTTCGGCAGTTATAGCCGAACGGGTGGGGCGCTTACGGGGAGTGCAGTTGGAGAGGTACAAGGGTCTAAAATACACTGTAACGCCCAGATGACACCCCGCTTTATCAAGAAATACTGTGAGCTGAACGGTAGCGATTCAATTCACGAACAGCATATCGCCGAGGCGGTAGTCTGGATAGGAAAACAAGTGGAACAAAAAATAAAGGGAGATGTCACTAGTTTTAGTGTTACTAATAATGCTGGCTTGAACTCCAACCGTGCAAATAGAGCAATATCAAGTCGTATATCGTTCTATTCCCTCCGTATAACAAGAACTTTCTGTCAAAAGCATATCCGCCTGAAATCGCCACGTTGAGAGAGGGGCATAGAGAGAATTCCCCCAAGGTTAATTCTCCTCACTCTGGCTCGACTTGCTTCTTGTCCCTTGTTAATTTGGCCAGACTTAGTACAAAACCCTGCACAGGGGACAATCCCGGAATTCTCATCACAACAAAACCTGCGATCACAGTCGCACCGGATAGGATAAAAAGCGTGCCACTGACCGGCAATCTCGTACGAATTCTCAACCTGCCAAAGACAATAAGTCCGATTCCAGTGCCGAGGAATCCGATAAGGCCCACCATGTTCTTTGCATACTGATTCCATGAGCCTAAGCTGAATATTTTATCTGATCGCTCCTGGTCACTTCATAAATCTGTTTCATGGATGCACACAACCAGTTTCCATACGATACACCGATTCAGATTACAGCAATGCTATTCAGTACCAAGTTTTTCCAGTCGGTAGCCCGAGTAGATGAGTTGTTCAGCTCCATCATTTAGAACCACTCGCACCGTCTCGCCCATGCCTCTCCAGAGTCCGGCAAACACCGCCTCACAGTCAGAGATGGGGCGAATTACATTGCTCACCTTGGCACTGCCGAACTCGACAAGCCGGTAGTCCACCAGCAGCAACCCCCCCTCCTCCCTGAGTTCAAAGTTATCTACCATCGTTACGTCATCGCCACTGTTGGCAACCCGGTACCGCCCGAGCCGGTTTCTCCATGCCGGGGATAGAGGTGCCGGCGTGACTTTTTCAGCAATGAGCATTTCATGTACCCCGTCAGTAGCCCGCAAGAGCTCGTGACCGGCTACTATCTCGCGTCTGATGCCGATGCGCGACAGCTCGCCGAGATCGATCGGGATAAGCCCCAGGAGGCGGTATTGAAACTGAAGTTGTTTGTCCTGACGCGGCACCAATCGGAACGAACTCCCAGCCAGTTTAGCTTGCAGGTACCCCGAGCGAGGGGTTAGAGCGGCGACACCGCCAATGGTGTTGTAACTTCCGGAGTACGCATTCAGATTCTGATCGGAAAGGAAGTCCCCGGTTACAACCTGGACTGGCTCAGGCTGTTTCCGGCCAGTTTTTATCTCAACGGCCAGTTTTAGCGCCTCGGTGGCAATGTCGTTCACCGCCTTGCCGGCGCTTCCGGAGTTGGACAGCACCACAACTCCGAGTTTCACATCCGGCAACACGATCAGTTGCGCACGATGATAGATAGTTGACCCACCGTGATGGGCGACGGTACCTGCGTTTGCAATGTTGATGCTTCCCAGGCCGCTGAGCATCCATCCAAGACCGATGGGGAAATTGCCGTCGAGTGGTATTGTGCGGTTCTGTGGCCGGAGCATTTCGTGCAGGGTCTCTTCCCGGATGAGCCGCTGACCGTCGAGCGTGCCGCCGGCCAGCACCATGCGAATGAAGCGGCTCATGTCGCGGACTGAGGCGTTAAGGCCACCAGCGGGGATATCGCGGAGCATCGGTTCCTTTTCTTCATCGCCGTTCAGGTAGGCTTTTGACGCAGGTGGCGTGGTATCGATGCTGGAAGAAAAGTAGGAGCTGTTCATACCCAACGGGTTCAAGATGGTTTGCTGCACATGGCTGGAGAATTCCCGACCGCTTGCGTTCTGAACCGCTAAACCCAAAAGCGACATCCCCAGGTTGGAGTAAGAATAGATTGTGTAGGGAGGAAAAGCGGCGTAATCATCGCTGATGAGGTGCGGCAGATCGGCTATCGGCAACGGTTTCTTTGTCCACATCCCCTGGAGGCGGTCAGAGGGAATGCCGGAATGATGTGTCATTATGCTGCGGGGCGTGATCGCCTTTGCTCCGGCAAAACGGGATCGAATGCTGAAATCGGGGATGTAGGTCGACAGAGGCTTGTCCAGTTCCAACTTCCCCTGTTCCGACAATTGCAGCGCCGCCAGAGTGGTGAAGAGCTTGGAGACCGAGCCAACACGGTAGATTGTGTCTGTTTCAGCCCGAATACCGGCTTCCTTGTCGGCAAATCCGAATCCTTCGCTCCAGATTACCTGCTGATCGTCCAACAAAGCTACGGATAGGCCGGTGACAGCATTCTTCTTCATTTCCTTTTGAACGAACCAGGCCATATAATCCTTGAGATAACTGTAATCTCCAGGTGAAAATACCACCGGTCTAGCCGGTGCAGTGGCGCAGCCGGAGATGAGAAACATCACGACTAAGTAAATTATTTGCCTAATTGTTTGCATTCGCATTGCTGCCTCCGATTAGTTCTAAGTTTTTCAAGGTGTATCTGGTTCACTGGTACGCAGATTGTTTTGATACTGCCAGTAGTCAGGCGACATTTGACCTTCACCACGTTCAGGCGGCGGTGTCTGCAATTCGTTTCTGACCCGGATGCCCTCGTAGATGTTCTCATATATACGTTGCCGTGTGCAGCCAGTCTGAACCGACAGGAGGAAGGCAACGACAAATACGAACAGAATACCGGCAGACCTATGGCCGGTTAGGCGAGCCCTGTTCAAGAAATTAGTATTTTTCATAAAAATCTCACCTTTTAGCTGAAGTTGAATGTTGACCAAAACACTGATACCATAATATAATAAATTATTATCGTAAGACAATAATTATTTGTCGCTGGGAGTGAATATGGAACCGCATGATCGACTGAGAAGGCTGAGTAGACGGGTTTATCGTTTTGCCATCGGCGTGGGTGCGGTGAGCGCTATGATAGCTTTACTGCGCTGGTTCGTCCTGGACGATCCAAACCTGTTGCCACCCACCATTGCTACGTACGTAAAGCCTGGAAGCATGACTATGGCGCACAGACTATCCGGTTTTGTCATTGAACTGATTCCACTTACCCCGGCATTGTACGCGCTGGCAACTTTATACGGCATCTGCAGTGATTACAGCCGGGGCGCGCTGTTCGGTCGCTCGACAGGAAAACAATACAGCAGATTGGGCATCTGCCTTGTTCTGCTCGGCGCAGCAAACGGACTGTACACGACACTCATAATCGGTGTCTTCTCGCTCCTGGACAAGGGACGCCTGCTTCTCGCCTTTGGCTTAAGCACTTCTGATCTGTACCTGATTGTTGCGGGATGGGCAGTAACTATGCTCGGTGTTGTCATGGACGAAGCGTTCCGCATTCATGAAGAAAATTCCCAGATCATTTGAGGACCGATATGCCGATAATTGTAAATCTGGATGTAATGCTCGCAAAGCGTAAGGTCAAGTCGAAGGAACTGGCGGAGCAGGTCGGTATTACTGAGGCAAATCTGTCGCTATTGAAAAGCGGGAAAGTCAAGGGAGTGCGCTTCGCCACTCTGGAGACGATTTGCCACTACCTCGACTGCCAACCCGGCGACCTTCTGGAATATCGCCCTGATGTGCAGTGAACTAAATGGATAGTGACCTCAAATGTGTTTGGAGATAAATGAAATGACCCATAAATAGTAGATAATATTGGTATGCTAACCAGTTTTTTTTAGCCAGTCACGTTCAACTTTGAGCTGGTCTATTGGCGATACAGTTCTTCTTTGAGTTTCTCGCCTTCTTTTACCGACCTGGACTTCTTGCAGTCAAAAGCTGCCATCATCATCTTTCTCACATTTACTGCGCGATTGCATTGAACTCAACCCTGCTCCGGCTGACAGTACCCTTCTCCGCTGCTTTGTAGATATCGTCATTTTTCTGGAAAAGCCGCTCCGGTGGCAAACCGCCGCTAGTCACCAGATAGTCCATGACCGCTGCGGTGCGCTCCCGTGCCAGCGACCGCAGTTCGTTTTCACCCACCTCGGTATTGGCAATGATGAGCTTCCTCATCTCAGTGTCGGGCAGATCCTTCACAAAACCCATGGCATTGCGTGGTTTTGGGAATTTCTCTTTTTTGTAGGTCGCCTTTAGCAATCTTGGATACTCGTCTGCCAGCACCCGAACGGTTTCGGCACTATCTCCATCCTTCGTCTGCTTATCCTTTGCCAGGTAGAGGAACTTCTCATTGCGCAGCTTGCGGTTGAGCAGCTCCTCGCGGTATCCCTCCGAGTCTTTTGTTTTGTCGACGAAGCCCGTGATCTCCATCTTCAAGCCGGGGCGGTCAGCAAGGGCCTTGGTCAGTTGCGCAAGTTTCTTAACCTCTCCGGCGGGCAAAACGCTGGAGCCAGCCGTAAACTGGATGACACTGAAATCCTCATCGCTGCCGGTCATGGAAGAGAGCAGGGCAAATGGGGATGTGGCCGCCTTGATGAGAAGGTTTTTGAGGACCTGCCCAATGAGGCCCCAGATGCTGAATTCGGGGTCATCGGTACGGCCGGTGACAGGCAGATCCAGATGGATTTCCCCCTTGCGGTCCTTGAGCAGGGCCACCGCCAGGGATACCGGCAGACTGGTGGCTTTGCCGCTTTCTACTCGCTTGCCGAAGGTAAACTGGTCGATGAAAATCCTGTTTTGGGAACTGAGCTGTTTTTTGTCGATCAGATATTTGAGGTCGAGGAACAGCTTGCCTTTATCAATTGTGTAGCCAAGGTAGGTGCCGGAGTAAGGGGTTACCGGTGAGAGGTCAATATCGCGGAAGGAGATCTTCAGATCGACAAAAAGATCATCTCGCAGCGGATTGAGTCTGCCGGTGATTTGCATTGGAGAATGATTTTCCAAATTCCCACGCAGATCGACGTCGGCAAACTTTGATTCCTCTGACGTCAGCCCGCTGACCCGTCCTCCAAGATTGTAGAAGGTGCTGCTGAAAGTCTGGGGCAGGTGGTTGTCGGTGAAGGAAATGGTGCCGTTCTGTATGGTGATGCTTCCCACCGATATCTGACGTGGTGTTGCGGCTGCCGGCGCGGATGTTTGTGCTGCCGTTTTTGGTGCCGACGTGGCCGCCGTGGTGGGAAGAGGCGTGCCAGTCGCCGCAGTCTCCTTCTTTCCGAACAGATCACGCAGGTTGAGACTGCCGTCTTTCCGGATTACGATGCGCGAGTAGACATCGTTTAGTGCCACCTGATGGAGGCTCAGGTTAAAAGGTTCAAGGTTGCCCTTGATATCGTCGAATTGCAGGCTCTCCCATTTCAGCAGATCTTCCTCTCCCACTGCATCTATACTGTGGAAGGCACGCACAGCAGCGCTGCCCTTAAAGCTCCCGCGCGGCTTGCCGTCTTTCATGGCGATATCAAGATTCATGGTGCTGTTCAGATTTCCGCCGATAACATAGAAACTAAGATTGTCGGGGAAGTAGGCCTCAAAGTCGCGGAGCGGAAGCCCGCCCAAGCTCACGCTCCCCTTGTAACGGAATGGAAGCGGAGTTATGTCGCCAGCGGCTTTGAGTCTGGCGTCTTTTCCGAAGGTAGAGGAAAAGCGGAGCCTGGCGGGAGTAAATTTTGGACCGCTCAGGTTTGCCAGGGTCAGGCTGGTATTGCGCAGGTTGAAGCGTGGCTGATCCTTGAGGCTCTTGTCAGTGAAGGCAAGATTGAATCTGTCCAACTGGAACTGTTTGATGCGATAGCTGAACGGTCTGGTGTCTTGGGATTTATCTGTTGCAGTTATCGTGCTTGCAGAAAGCGTCACTGGTGGAACTGTTTTGCCGGGCGTCCCGGAGTGGCCGACTTGCTGTTTGTCAACAAGCGATAGTAGCGAGATGTTGCCGTCTGTTTCCCGGGACAGGGACATGTTACCGTTGGAGAGGCGGATGTCACCAATCTCCAGGCGGTTGTCCTTCTGGCGGAAGGTGGCTTCGTTAACTTGAAGAAGTGCCAGGTCGAACCGGTCTTTTATGCCGTATCGGGTGGAAAGTCCTTTAAGTGAGAGGTTGCCATGCTCAACACTCACTCCATCAGCTTTGGCAAACGCCAGATTCGCCGCCAGATCCAGCGTCCCTTTGACCGGTGAGGTCAGGAAGTGTGACAGATAGGGCCAGCCACGCTGCAGCTTGAGTCCGGTGAGTTTTACCGCTGACGTTGCCGTCAGTGGTGTGACGGAAAATGTGCCGCCAGTATTGAAGAGCGCTTCTTTATCGATCAAAAGGGACAGTTCGTAATTTGCCGCTTTTTCAGGCGCGGTAGTGAAGTTTTTTACCTTAAATTCAATAGCGGAAATGGTCGTACTGAATCCACCCTTGGGCATGGCATCGCTGAAATGAACAGTACCATTATTAATTGCAAGTGAAGACGCTGCAACCAGTAGTTGCCCGTCCTTTTTCTCGGCAGAACCTTCAGCTTTTTCGCTTTCCTTTGCCGGTGGCAGCAGCCGGGGATACATCCATTCACCCTTTTTATCGCGATTGACAAACAACTCCAGCCCATCGAGTCTGATGGCTTCAAATTCGAACTGCTGCGCGAAAACTTCCAGCCGGGATGCCTTGGCCTCCAGTTTGACGAATCTGGCAAGAGGCAGGCCATCCGCCATCTTCACGTTGACGTCATCAAGGCTGGCCAACCCCTTAATAGTCAGCTCGGGCTTTTTGTCGGCGGAAATGCGGTAGCATACATCCATGTCGATTGTCAGGGTGCCTGATGTCAACTCGGCCAGAGGCTTAACAGGGGAATAGGCAACGTATCGGGGCAGGTTGAGCTGTTTTAGGCCAACATGCACGGAGGTTTCCAAAGACTTGCTGAGTGGTTTCAGTTTGCCTGCAAAGCTGAAGGGTGCCCCATTGATCACGGCGGATATGCGCGGATCAGTGTATTTCTCAGTCAGGTAGGGGATGTTGCTGATAAAGGGGATTGCGATTTCCAGCTTGCGGACGGTGTGTTTCCTCCCCCCGTCAACCACCTGGTCATTAAAATCCAGCGAACCGTTGCTGACGGTAATATTATTGATGGAGAAGAGAAACGGCGCCCCCTTTTCCTGTTTGGGAGCTTGCGTCTGCCGATCGAGAATGTCGCTGAAGCTGAAGCGGTTGGGAGCGGTGCGGGTAAGGTTGAAAGTGGGGGTTTCAACGTCTACCCGGGAGAGTATCAGGGCGCGCTTGTAGATGGAGGCCAGCGAAAGTGAGGCGCGTACCTGGCTGAAGCCGATCAGGGGAGCACCCACCTTCTCGTCGATGGCAAATTCGTTGACGGTCACCGTCAGGGTAAAAGGGTTGATGGATACGGATTCAATGTGTGCCTTGCGTCCGGTAGCCTCCTCTATGGCCGCTACGCCCTTTGTCCTGACGATCATCGGCAGGATGGCAGTTATGAACAGAAGGAGAGCCGCTATTATCCCGCTCGCGATGAGGATGTTTCTTTTCATCTTTGGCATAATAAGCCTCACGCTTGTGAAATCAGACCTGCAATAACAAAGTGCACCTGAAAGACAGCTGTGCTGCGTAGCAGGTGCACTTAAACTTTTGCTATTATAATATAAAAAAGGCGATGTTTTTTTTCGAGGTAAACCGCTGTTTATCCCATTGAAGTGGAAGGGACGAAGTCACTGTCTGCAAAGGAATATTCGTAATGCCGATGGTCGCTGCAGGCTCCGGCCAGGATGGATGCCACATCCTCGGCAATGACAAGCTCTTCATTTGTCGGAATGACAAAAGTTCTGATCAGCGAGCCTTCACCGGTAATTTCAACCTCTTCGTGCTCGGCCCGGACGGTGTGGTTGCTGTCCCGGTCAATCCGTATCCCGAAGCAGTCAAGCCCACTAAGCACCATCTCCCTCACAGGCGCTTCTGCCGCGCCTTTACCGGCGGTAAATACGATTGCATCCAGCGGCCCGATAATTGCCAGGTATGCGCCGATATATTTCCTGAGCCGGTGAGTTTCAACCTCAAGTGCCAACTTGCAACGGGGGGCACCATCCAGAGCCGCCTGCACAAATTTATGCCGCTCAAGGTGTTGCCCGGTAATACCGAAAATTCCGCTTCTGTTATTGAGGACCAGTTCCATTTCCTTTGCCGAGAGGTTCAGTACCCCCATCATATAAGCATGAATGCCGGCATCAATGTCACCGCAGCGCGACTCCATGACCACGCCCTCTAGCGGCGTCATGCCCATGCTGGTATCTACGGAGAGACCATTTCTGATGGCACACAGCGACACTCCTCGGTCGATGTGGATAGTGATCATGTTGCACTCATCGATCGGCTTGCCGAGAAGTGCTGCGGCCCGTCGCGAAAGGTAGAGGTGTGACGGGCCGTGGAAGCCATAGCGGCGTACCCCGTGATTTTCATACCATTCATAGGGAAGAGGATAGACGTAGGCGCACTCAGGTATAGAAAAGTGGAAGGCGGTATCAAAAATAGCCACATGGGGAATGGCAGGTATGAGTGCCATCGCCGCCTCGATGCCCAAAATGTTGGGAGCCGAGTGTATCGGTGCCAGATGTTGTAATTGTCGAATTGAGTTGAGAACGTGGTCGTCAATCTGAACCGAGTGCCGGAACTCTGTGCCGCCATGCGCTACCCGGTGCCCCACCGCTGAAATCTCGACAGAGTTTGCAATGATCCCGTGGTTTGGATCCGTCAGGGTTGCGATGATTAGGGCTACGGCACTCTGGTGATCATCATTATCAATCTCCAGATAGAATTGTTCGCGGCCTGGAACATTCTGGCGGATGAAAGAGCCGCCGAGGCCGACTCTTTCAATTATTCCAGAAGCAAGTATTGCCCGGCCATCGGAGGAAAGCAGGTAGTATTTTATGTTATGGCTCCAGCAAGAGATGGTAAGAATTTTCATCATGCCCCCGGGGTTTTCTTGATCTTGTTAAAGCATACTGCAGGTTAACGATGACACTGGGATCTGAACAGAAACAGCTCTGCCACTCTCGCGTACCGAGCAGGGAAAAGCCGCCCGGAATGAAAAAATGTGGACATCACAATAACCGAAATGGCGGAGCAGGTCATATAAATGTAGCATATTTTTCTGCTGAACGGCAGCTGCGCGGGAAAATTCTTAGACGAGCAGCTATTCCGACGTGTACCTGGGTAATATTGACGATTTAAATTTCATTCAAAAGCCGATGCAACTATCCCTGATATTCAAAAATATCAGGAAATTAATTGATTCCAGGCTCTGAATTTAATATCCGCCTTAAGTTCAACCTCTCCTTGGAAGATCTTCCCTAAATGGTGATGAACGATCAATGGGTAGCTTGTGGTTTTTAAGCTTCACTCCCAAAATATTCCTGTAGGATCCGAGCCCACCTCAAGAAGCAGTTTTTCAAGGGTATCCCTGTTTCTGCCTGTTGGATAAGGCTGCCGCCTGTTTTTTCTATCGTACCAGTATAGCGTCCAGTTAAGCGTCTCAGGGTTGTACTCAAACTGGGCGATCTTGATTTCATTCCAGATGGCCGGGTCTATGAATAGCGGGCGGGCTTCGGTCAGGGTAACTCTGTTGCCATTGATGCTGTGGTGTAAATTAACCTGACCGGGTATGGTTCGTTGCTCACAAAGTCGACCAAGGAGATTGTCTGCTCTCAGCCGTTCAGTTTCAGGTAACGCCATTCTGAATTTCTTCCTTTTAGCCAAAAAGCTGTCGTTTACAGACGGTGATACTATATGAATTAAGCTTTTGAAGCTAAGCAAAAGTATCGTTGCTTTACCGCATATAAGGCGATGTATGTTGTGTATGAGGTGCTGGTGGCGACGGTTCCAAGAAGGACGTGTCCGGCAAAGTAGCTGTAACAAAGGCCATTGCCCACTAATTTATTTTTGGCACGGCGACTGCAATAAACAATACAAACATATCCTTTGGAGGTAGTACAAATGAAAAAAGTTCTGTCCACAATCGTAGCCGCCCTCGTAGCTGTTTCTTTCTCCGCTGTAGTTTTCGCTGCTGAAGCTGCCAAGCCTGCTGCTGCACCTGCAGAAGCTGCTGCTCCTGCTGCAGAGAAAAAAGAAGTGAAGAAACCAGTTAAGAAAGCTAAAAAAGCAAAGAAAGCAGTTAAGAAAGTAGAAGAGAAAAAAGACGCAGCAGCTCCAGTTGCTGCTCCTGCTGCAAAGTAATTCGCTTTTAGCGAAAACAAAAAAAGCCGCATCGAAAGATGCGGCTTTTTTTGTGCGCGCAGCAGTAGTATAGTACGGACAACCTGTAGCGCCTGTATGGTGCTTCTGCAGAATTGCCTGGTTAGATTATTCAAGGGGTCACGTAAAATTATGGCAGATCAGATTGTTCGGGCGCTATGCCTGTCAGGTGGAATCAGAGTGCTTGTATGCAATGCCGGTTCACTGGCGCGTGAAATATGCGCACTTCAGCAGGCATCAGCTACGGCCAGTATCGCACTTTCCCGGGGACTCGCTGGGGGGGCTTTGATGGGCGCTCTTCTCAAGGACGGCCAGCGGACCGCACTGAAGTTCGAAGGGAGCGGCCCGCTGCGCAAGATGATTATTGAAGCAGACAGTGATGGAGCGGTTCGCGGCTGTGTCGGGAATCCCGCCGCCGATCTGGACGCTTTAAAAGGTAAATGGGATGTGGCAGGGCTTATCGGGCGGGCCGGTTTCCTGACTGTTTCCAAGGATCTTGGCGTAGGCGGTCAGCCGTATCAGGGGGTTGTGCAGCTGGTCAGCAGCGAGGTTGGCGAGGATTTGGCCTATTACTTGACTGACTCCGAGCAGACACCTTCCGCCGTCGGACTTGGAGCAACCCTGGCTGAAGACGGTAAGGTTGCGGTCTGCGGCGGCTTTCTGGTCCAGGCACTGCCAAGGGCAGATGCTGCTGAAATTGATAAGATCATGGCGCGGATAGCAGAACTGCTGCCGCTGTCCGAGCTGCTCGAAGCAGGAGGGGCGGAAGGGGTCGTAGGAGAACTTTTTGGAGACATCCCCTATACCGTCCTTGAAACTCACGACATCTTTTTCCGCTGCGGATGCGGGCAGGAAAAGGTTGAGCGGGCTCTGCTTACCCTGGGAAGTCAGGAGTTGCAGGATATGCGCTCAAAGGAGAGCGGCGCCGAAGTGACCTGCGAATTCTGCCGTAAAGTATATCATCTGGATTCTGTGGAACTTGATAAGTTGATTGTGCAGGCATCAGAACCATCCGGTCGCTAGCGTGCCGACGATACTGTTGACAATTTCATACGACGGCACGAAATATGCGGGTTGGCAGGTGCAGCCGAACGGCCTGGCGGTGCAGCAGGTTATTGAGGATGCGTTTGAGCAGTTGCTGGGGGAGCGAGTGCAGGTGCGCTCTTCCGGTCGGACCGATGCCGGTGTGCATGCGCGTGCCATGGCGGCATCCTTCAGCACGAGCCGGGAACTGCCGTTGCGGGCTTTTGTGGAGGGTACGAACCGTTTTCTTCCTGCTGATATTGCCATCCAGAGTGCCCGTATTGTGCCGGAAGGGTTCAAGCCGATTACCATGGCACATGCCAAGCATTATCGTTACACGATCATCAATTCATCCGTTCGTGCGCCGCTTGACCGGCTGTACAGCTGGCAGGTCCGGGAACCGCTCGACCTTGTTGCAATGGAGGAGGGGGCATCACGTTTTGTCGGCAGCCATGATTTCGCCGCGTTCCGTGCCTCCAACTGTGTTGCCAGGACCACGGTCAGGCGGATAGATTCTGTTCAGGTCACGCGACAGGGTGCCCACATTACGGTTGATGTAATCGGTGGCGGATTTCTCAAGAACATGGTGCGCGTAATGGTCGGCACGCTTGTTGAAATCGGTAAGGGGCGCTTTACTCCATCAGATATAGAGCGGTTGTTGCGGGATGGGGATAGAAAAGAAGCCGGCAGCACAGCTCCGGCTTGTGGCTTGTGTCTGATACAGGTAGTTTACCCCGAGGAATTTACTTCTCTGCCAGAAGGCGCTTGATCGACTGTTCGACCGAACGGCCTATCTCGTCGGTATAGCCACGGTATATCTCCGCAATATTCCCTTTTTTATCAATCAGGTACATGACCGGTACAGATCTGCCGTTAAATTCAGCTATGGCAGCTTCTCCGGCCAGTGCCAGCGGATAATTGACCTGCAGCTGATCAGCAAGCCTCTTGACCAACCACTCACCATCCTCGTCAATACTCAGCCCAAGTATCTGAAGTCCCTGTTTGCCGTATTGGCGGTTTAATTCAACCAGATGGGGGATCGACCGGCGACATGGCGGACACCAGGTGGCAAAAAACTCAAGAACCAGCACGTAGCCACGATAGTTGTCCTGAGATATGGTTTGCCCCGAGGTGGAGGTTACCTTGAAGTGCGGTACAGGCTGCCCCTGCTGGGGAGCCGCATCAACCGGCCAGGGTGCGGACAGGAGTGATGCGGCTATTATGACCAGCACGATTTTCAGGAAAGCAGATGCGTTTCTCACAGCTTTTGCCCTTATAAAGCATGAATAAATGTGTCTTTGCGTAGTTATTCTCTGTAAAACTGCGCAGAAATTACCTCTTAGCACTAAAGCGCTTTGGCGATCAATGCGTCCAACTGCGATTTTGGGACAGCACCAACAACCTGCTCGAGGACCGCGCCGTTTTTGAAGAGAATGATCGTAGGGATGCCGCGCACACCGTATTTGGCGGGGGTTGCCTGATTCTCATCGACATTAACCTTACCGATTTTGACTTTCCCGGCATATTCAGCAGCAATGCTATCAATGAGTGGGGCAATCGCTTTGCATGGTGCGCACCAAGTAGCCCAAAAATCAACGAGTACCGGAATGTCGGACTGCAATACCTCACTGTCAAAATTTGCATCGGTAAATGCGAGTACGTTTTCACTAGCCATCTTTTGTTCTCCTTTGAATGCATAGTAACTGCCCTGAGATTGTATACGAGACAGTGAAAAAATCAAGAGCAAACTCGGTGGGCTGCATCTGTTGAAATAGTAGCAATAGGAGAGTATGATGCCGGTTTGTGGAGGAACGGCATGGCGACGCTGGCGCTTAACATACAAATGGACGGCAAGCAGGCGGTTGTCATCGGCGGGGGGGCAGTAGCCCTGCGCAAGCTCCGCACCCTGTTGAAAGCCGGCGCTTCGATCACAGTGGTGGCTATGGATATCAGGCCTGAAATTGTTGCGCTCGCAGAGTCGGGCGCTCTTACGGTCAGGTTAGGATGCTACGAGTCGGCAGATCTGGACAACGCTTTTCTTGCGATAGCTGCTACAGACAATGCCATGGTAAACAAACGGATTGCCGTTGAAGCTCGCGGACGCGGGATTCTTGTCGCTGTTGCCGATAACCCGGCAGAGGGTGATTGCACTTTTCCGGCAATGCTGCGGCGCAATGATCTTGAAATAGCCGTTTCAACAGGTGGGCGCTGTCCGACTTTTGCCGCTGATGTCCGCGATTGTGTTGCAGAACTGATCGGTCATGAATATGGGGACATCCTTGAGCAACTTGCTCGTGAACGAGAAAAGCTGTTGACGAACGGGGACCCCAGTACATACAATACGCAAGTTTTACGCTCGCTTGCCAGGCGGTTACTCGCCAAGCCTACTGAAAACAAGGAACCATAACCATGACGCACCTGTTTTTTATTCTGACTGTGGCTTTGTATGGTGGTGCCACCGCGGCATACCTTGCCTGCCTGGTGCGCACTTCCCCATGGCTGGCGCGCTGGGCGGCTCGCATACTGGCTGCCGGTTTCACCGCACATCTGCTCTCGACAATTCATCTAGCCAACAAGATGAAGTATCTTCCACTCACCAACATGCAGGAATCGCTGTCGTTTTTCAGTCTTGCGATAGTCGCAGCCTTCATCTTCTTCGAGCGCAGATACAAAGTGACTACGCTTGGCTCTTTTATTGCCCCCGTTGCACTCATGATGCTGATCGCCTCAAGTTCTCTGCATGCGGAGGTGCGCCAGCTTCACCCCGTCCTGCAGAGCAACTGGTTCTGGTTCCATGCGCTGCTGGCTTTTGCCAGCTATGCCTGTTTTACCATTGCCGCCGGTGTTGCGATCATGTACCTGATCCAGAATTATTTCCTCAAAACCAAGCGCTTTGGTGCGCTGTTCCAGAAGCTGCCTTCGCTCGAAACAATGGATGAAATCAGTTACCGCTGCCTGGCCTTTGGTTTCCCGCTGTTAACGGTTGCAATCATATCCGGAGCCATCTGGTCCGAACAGGCTATGGGAAGCTACTGGGTGTGGGACCGCAAGCAGACATGGTCTCTGATCATCTGGCTTATCTATGCAGCGCTTCTGCACGGTCGCCTGACTATAGGGTGGCGCGGCAAACGTGCTGCGATTCTTTCCATCCTCGGCTTTATCGTTGTACTCTTCACATTTTTTGCGATGGAGCACAGTATCAGCTGGTAGCCATGCTCCCAGTATTAAATTAATCACCACGGACTCTTTCCAATCATGAATATCATTGTTGTTGGCCTCTCCCACAAAACTGCTGCAGTTGAGACCCGTGAAAGGGTGGCCTTTTCTCCAAACAATATCGAAAAGCCGCTGGGCGAATTGGTCAGGCTTGAGGGGATTGTCGAGGGTGTGATTGTCTCTACCTGCAACCGGGTCGAGATTTATGCCACAACCCGCGATATTGCCGGCGGCATCGCCCGCATAAAGCGCTTTATGGCTGATTATCATCATCTGCCATTTGAAGCGCTTGAGCCGCATCTGTACAGCTACCATGCTGAAGCCGCCATCCGCCATGTATTTCGGGTCGCTTCCAGTCTGGATTCGATGGTGGTCGGCGAACCGCAGATACTGGGGCAGATCAAGACCTCCTACGGTTATGCTGCTGAATTCAAGTCTTCGGGAATTATTCTCAATCGCTTCCTTCATAAAGCCTTTTCGGTTGCCAAGCGGGTACGCACGGAGACAAAAATCGCTTCTTCAGCGGTTTCCGTGGCGTTTGCCGCCGTGGAGCTGGCCAAGAAAATATTGGGTGACCTCTCCGACAAGACAGTCATGTTGATCGGTGCCGGAGAGATGTGTGAACTGGCGGCCAAGCACTTTCTTAACAGCGGGGCCAAAGGGGTCATGGTTACCAACCGCACCTTTGAACGAGCGGAGAAGCTGGCGGAAGAATTCGGCGGCGAGGCGGTGCGTTTCGAGGAACTTCTTGAGCACCTTCATCACGCGGATATCGTACTTTCATCCACCGGGGCGCCGCACCACATCATTGGTCCTAAAGACGTTAAAGAGGTCCTCAAGCGCCGCAGATTCAAGCCGATCTTCTTCATCGACATCGCTGTGCCTCGTGATATCGACCCCAAAGTTGACGAAGTTGAAAACGCCTACCTTTTCACCGTTGACAATCTGCAGGAGATAATCCAGGCCAACCTTGCCCAGCGCAGTCTGGAGGCTGAAAAAGCGGAGCAGATAATAAGTCAGGAGATCGGTCAGTTCCATAAATGGCTTTCGACGCTGGAAGTGACGCCTGCAATAGTTGCGCTGCGCAACCGCTTCGACGAAATTCGCCGGGCGGAACTTGACAAGACCATAACCGGCTGGAAGGATTTGCCTCCTGATGCCGAGAAACGGCTGGAAGCGCTCACGCTCGCCATGATGAACAAATTGCTCCACGCCCCTACATCCGTGCTGAAACAGGCGGGGCAGGGGGGGCGGGTTGATTTGTACGTGGATGCACTGCGTCAGTTGTTTGAGCTGGAGGCTCTGCAGCGGGACGATGAAGAGCTGGAGCTGGAAGAGTAATGCGTCTGCCGCCACTGGTTGCCGGTACGCTGGTAAAGCGTTACAAGCGCTTCCTGGCGGATGTGACGCTGGAGGACGGGAGTCTCGTCACCGTACACTGCCCGAACTCAGGAAGTATGATGGGGTGCGCAACTCCCGGCAGCAGGGTGCTTCTCTCAAGCAGTTCCAGTTCGACAAGGAAGTACCCCTTTGGTTGGGAGCTGGTTCAGGTTGACGGTTTCTGGGTGGGCATCAATACCGGGCTCCCCAACCGCTTGACCCGTGGGGCAATTGAGGATGGCACTGTGGTTGAGTTGCAGGGGTACGCAACTATCCGCCCCGAGGTGCCATACGGTGAGCGCAGTCGCATCGACCTGCTGCTGGAAGGTTCAGCCGGGCGCTGCTTTGTTGAGGTGAAGAATGTCACGCTGGAAGAGTCCGGCCGGGCTCTGTTCCCTGATGCCGTTACGACCCGGGGACAAAAACACCTGCGTGAGTTGATGCGAGTGGTGCGTGAGGGTGATCGTGGCGTGATTTTCTTCACCGTCCAGCGTGGTGACGCTAACTCTGTTTCACCGGCCGATATGATCGATCCGGAATACGGGCGCCTTCTGCGCCTTGCGCTGGAAAACGGAGTGGAGGCGCTGGCATACCGGGCGACCGTAACGCCTGAGGAAATAAGGCTTA
>Ga0123338_10002419_pt1 | contig 17432 bp, 14 predicted proteins | sample grotaG_FD_89793 | JGI IMG/M metagenome (GOLD analysis project Ga0123338, IMG submission 89793) | Glacier valley bacterial and archeal communities from Borup Fiord, Nunavut, Canada, to study Microbial Dark Matter (Phase II) -... | ecosystem: Environmental > Aquatic > Freshwater > Ice > Glacier ...
AGATATCCAATTTACATATCGGGTCACATTCAGCCGCACGGGGTGCTACTTGTGGTAATAGTACCTCAATTAGAAATACTGCAAGTCAGTGAAAATACGCAGGATTTGTTAGGCGTCGATGCCGAAAGTGCGATCGGTCAAGATTTAAGCTTATTACTCGATCGCACTCAGCTAGAAAAACTCAAAGCCTGTTTGCAGAAACAAAACTTAAAAACCGTCAATCCGATTAAAATATCGGTCAAAAAAGCAGGCAAATCTTTAGAATTTGACTGCATCCTCCACCGAGGAGAAGGAGTTTTGATCGTCGAGTTAGAATTGGCAACCACCACAGAAAATCTTTCCGTTTTTAGCTTTTATCATTCAGTCAGATCCAGTGTCAGCCAAATTCAGAGCGCTAAAGATTTCAAGGAATTATGTCAACAGACTGTAGAAGAAGTCAGGAATATTTCTGGCTTTGATAGAGTTATGGTCTATCAATTTGACCCCGAAGGCAACGGCGCTGTAATCGCTGAAGACAAAGCAGAAAACCTGAGTCCTTTCTTAGGCTTAAACTACCCCAGCACAGATATTCCCAAACAAGCCAGAAAACTGTATTCTTTAAACTGGCTGAGGTTAATACCAGATATTAATTATCAACCAGTCCCCCTCATTTCACGAAACAATTTTGTTACTAATGAACCAGTAGACCTCAGTTTCAGCGTATTGAGAAGTGTTTCTCCCATTCACCTAGAATACCTGCAAAATATGGGCGTTACAGCTTCAATGTCAATCTCGTTAATCAAAGATCAAAAACTGTGGGGATTGATTGCTTGCCACAACTCTACACCAAAATACCTAAACTATGAATTGCGCGCCGCCTGCGAATTTATCGGGCAAGTAATGTCCTTAGAACTGCAATCAAAAGAAGGAAACGAAGAGTACGACTACAAACTACACTTAAAATCTATTCAAACCAAGATTTTTGAAGACATATCCACCTCCGAAAACTTGTCGGAAGTGTTAGTTAAATGTCAGCAGAATTTGCTGGAAGCAGTCAACGCCCAGGGAGCAGCAATCGTATTTGGAGACAATTGCTATCGAGTCGGGCAAACACCAAAGGTAGAATCGCTCAAACACTTAACTAATTGGGTGCAAAATAACCTAAAAAAAGAAATATTTTATACAGATTCCCTGACGAAATGCTATCCAGAAGCTGAGGGATTCAAAGACACAGCCAGCGGGTGTTTAGCGATAGCAATATCGCCGACTCAAAAAATATACGTTTTGTGGTTTCGCCCAGAAGTAATTAAGACCGTAAATTGGGCGGGAAACCCCAACAAACTAATTCAAATAGATGAAGATGGCAGCCATCGAATATCTCCTCGGAAATCCTTCGAGCTGTGGAAAGAAAATGTGAGGTGCAAATCTTTGCCTTGGAAACAATGCGAAGTAGACGCTGCATTAGAACTCAAAAAAGCAATGATTAATATAGTGCTGCGTCAAGCCGACAAACTCGAAAAATTAAATACGGCATTACAAGCATCAGTCGCCCGAGAACGGGAAAAAACGGCTCATTTAAAAACAGCGATGTCCGAGCTTCAGCGCACGCAAACTCAATTGGTGCAAAGCGAAAAAATGTCAAGTTTGGGACAATTGGTGGCGGCGGTAGCTTATGAAGTTACTAACCCGATTAACTTCATCTACGGAAATCTTAGCTATGCCAACGAATACAGCCAAAAACTGATCAATTTATTGCAGCTTTACGAGCAGCACTATCCGTCGCCGTCACCAGAAATTCAAGCAGAAATAGAAATAGCAGAATTAGAGTTTATAGTTGAAGACTTACCGAAGTTGCTGGGTTCAATGAAAGTAGGAGCTAACCGCATCGGCGAGATAGTTCAGTCGCTACGAAACTTCTCTAGAATTGACGAAGCGGAAATTAAACCAGTTGACATTCACGACGGATTGGACAGCGCTTTGCTGATTTTGAGCAACCGACTCAAACCAAAGCCCGTAAGCGTAGCAGGTACGCAGTACCATCGCCCTGCAATTCATCTCATCAAAGAATATGGCTCTCTGCCTTTGGTTGAGTGTTACGCAGTTCAGATAAACCAAGTATTTATGAATGTACTGACAAATGCAATTGATGCTCTAGAAGATGCCTTTGTCAACAAACATTTATCACCACAATGCGGGCGTGAAGGAGAGCAAATCAATTCGGGACAAATTCGGATTGTGACTGAAGTTTGCCCGGGTAAAAAAGCCGTATTAGTTCGGATCAATGACAACGGTTGGGGCATGACAGAAACAGTTCGGCAGAAAATATTTGAGCCGTTTTTTACCACAAAACCTGTGGGGAAAGGTGCGGGGATAGGTTTGGCAATCTGCCACGAAATTGCGGTGGAACAACACGGCGGCAAATTGAGTTGTATTTCAGCCCCCGGAAAGGGAACGGAGTTAATTATTGAGATTCCCTTGAACCAAACTCATCTCAAACCGATTGTAAAATGAAAAAAGTCTGCGCCAGCGAAGCTAGGGAAGCGCCAAAATTTAAAAATCGAAAATTCGATTAAAATACAAAGCAGCTAAGTAGATTTGAGCCAATTCTGAGGAATCGATTGTGACTGAAAAAAATACCGCCCAATGGGATGCCGGCAGATTTGTCAAAACCTTGGCTTATTTCGGCGTGATTCCCTTCATTGGTAGCATTAGCTGGCTGCAACAACTGTTCGGAAGCAGCGGCAAAAGTAAAAAAGAGCAGCCCAAATTGGTACTCGTAGCCGGTGCTACTGGCGGCGTCGGGAAGCGAGTTGTCAAGCGGCTGCAACAGCGGGGATATAAAGTCCGCTGTCTCGTCAGGGATATTAAAAGAGCCACAGAAATTCTCGGCAAAAATGTCGAATTAGTCGAGGCAGATATCACTCTCGCCGAGACGCTAACACCGCTAGTAACGGAGGGCGTAGAAGCAGTTATTTGCTGCACTGGCACCAAAGTTCAACCAGTAGAAGGAGATACCCCAACCAGGGAAAAATACTATCAAGGCATCAAGTTTTATATGCCAGAAGTTGTGGATGTTCCCGAAATAGTTGAATACAAAGGGCTGAACAATTTAGTGCAAGCTGTGCGCAGCCAGCTAATTAAAGCAGGCGAAAAAATCATTTTCGACTTCACAAAACCCAGCCAAGATTTAAAAGAAACTTGGGGCGCTCTCGATGATGTTGTGATGGGCGGGACTAGCGAAAGTTCGATCGTACTTACAGACAGTACAGCCATATTCACAGGCAATGTTTCTACTGCCAACTCCGGCGGCTTTGCTTCCGTGCGCACCCGCAACTTCGATTCTCCGCTCAATCTCGCAGGATTTAGCGGCCTCCAACTGCGCGTCAAAGGGGATGGTAAGCGCTACAAGTTGATTGTGCGCAGCGAGGCTAAATGGGATGGCATTGGCTATTGCTATTCGTTTGATACTGTTTACAATACCTGGATTACTGTCGTCGTTCCCTTCGATAAGTTAATTCCAGTATTCCGCGCCAAAACTGTCAAAGACGGCTCGAAATTTGATGCCAGCAGTATTTTTTCTTTTCAGTTAATGCTGAGCAAGTTTGAATACGATGGTGCGCTGAATCCGAAATTTTTACCTGGTGTTTTTCAACTGGAATTAGAATCTGTTAAAGCTGATGGCGGGCAAGTTTTACCGCGATTTGTGATGGTGAGTTCGGCTGGAGTTACTCGCCCTGGCCGCCCCGGACTTATTTTGGAAGATGAACCGCCTGCTGTCAGGATGAATGATATGTTGGGGGGAATTTTGACTTGGAAGTTGAAAGGGGAGGATTGCGTGCGATCGAGCGGCATACCTTATACTGTGGTCAGACCTTGCGCTTTGACTGAAGAACCGGGAGGCAAAGCTTTGATATTCGAGCAAGGAGACAATATTCGGGGCAAAGTTAGTCGGGAAGATATTGCAGAGTTGTGCGTGCAAGCTTTGGAACAACCGCAAGCTTGTAAGGTGACTTTTGAGGTAAAAGAGGGGGAAAATGGTAATTCTCCCGGAGATTGGCAGGGTTTGTTTTCTGGAGTTAAATAACGATGTCCGGGTTATTTACCTGTTAATTACTCGGCGGTTGAAACCGCGTCTTGTCAAACGAAGTCTGCCTCCGCAGACAAGCGAGGTAACTGGTTCCCAGGCTCTGCCTGGGAAACGATGTCCAGAGGCTCTGCCTCGCTTTCAGGGACGGAAAAATGGAGGCAGAGCCTCCAGATATGCGTTCCCAGGCAGAGCCTGGGAACGAGTGGAAATCTAGAGACATTTATCATATTTATTTACTTATGTTTTTGACTTTTTTTCGACGCTATTCGACGCCTTATTTGTTTTTATTTCCGGCTTTATTTGTGTTGAGTTTGACTGTTTTGTGGCCGGCTTTGCAAGCTTTTTATTTGAGTTTTACCAGTTACGAATATGACTTGACGCAAGCGCCGCAGTGGGTGGGGTTGAAGAATTTTGAGAGGTTGTGGGCCGATCGCACTTTTTGGCAAACTATGACCAATACGCTGCTGTATCTCGTCTGTGTTGTGCCTATATTGGTGGTTCTACCGTTGGGAATGGCGATTTTGTGCAATCAGAAACTCAGGGGGATGAACTGGTTTCGGGCCGCATACTACACGCCGGCGGTGATTTCGATGGTTGTCGCCGGGATTGCTTGGAAGTGGCTGTTTGCTGAGACGGGATTGCTGAATCAGTTGGGGGAATTGCTAGGTTTGCCTCCTGTTTCTTGGCTGGCTAATCCGAAGTTGGCACTATTTAGCGTAATGGTGGTTACTATCTGGAAAGGGTTGGGTTATTATATGGTAATTTATTTGGCGGGGCTGCAATCTATTCCGGCAGAATTGTACGAGGCGGCTGCTATTGATGGTTCGGATGGTTTGGGGAAACACTGGGATATTACTGTACCTTTGATGAAGCCTTATTTAGTTTTGGTGGCGGTGATTTCGGCGATTTCTGCTACTAAGGTTTTTGAAGAAGTTTATATTATGACTCAGGGCGGGCCTCGCAATAGTTCTAAGACTGTTGTTTATTATCTTTATGAACGCGCTTTTAAGGATTTGGAAATTGGTTATGCTTGTACGATCGGGCTGGTGTTGTTTTTGCTGATTTTGGGTTTGTCGATTCTGCAAGTTAGCCTTCAGGGTTTGACTCGCAATGATTGAGATTTACAGCAGATTGCAAGTCGATAGAGTACACGCCCGCGATCGCCTCGCAGGACAAAGGGTTTCCCCCCTTAGTGTCAACAAACACATCAAACCCGCAGTCCGACAGTCCGACAGTCCGACAGTCCGACAGTCCGACAGTCCGACAGGGGTTAAAACCCCTGGCGGGGTTTTGGGTTAAGTACGCTCGGCATTAAATCCAGATCGGCAAATCTTAGTATAAATTAAAACATGACTTATCCGTTAGATTATTTACGACAAAACCGATCGAACATAAGCTAAATAGCCAATGACACAACTGTCAGTTTTGTACTAAGGTTGAGTAGCTTTCGGTAGTTTTGTCGATCGCCCTACCCGTCACCCATTTAACACACGCGATCGACTCCCGCATACAGCACAATTCCTGCAAACCGGCTGCAAACCCTTTAAATTCAAATATTAAACTATGATTTTGCTAACAGGCTATCAAATCACCTAAAAAATTTACTCTGGTGTCAATACCGTTATTTATCGGGGAATCTGGGAAAAGCACAATCTGCCAGTCATCGTCAAAACTCTGAGAAGCGAGTATCCAACTCTGGAAGAGATTACCCGCTTGAGACACGAATATAAAATCAGAAGAAGTCTGAGAAATCTCGAAGATATTGTCAATTGCTACCGCATTGAAACTTATCAAAATGGTGTGGCACTGACATTAGAAGACTTTGGTGGCTTGGCTTTATCCAAATTTTTAACTACGACCAAGATTAACTTAATAGAATTCCTCGAAATTGCCATTCAGCTTGTCCAAAGTTTAGGTAATATTCATCAAAACCAGATAATTCACAAAGACATTAAACCGCACAATATCATCATCAATCCAGAAACTTATCGCGTCAAGATTACCGACTTCAGCATCTCCTCGCGCTTGGTTCGAGAAAACGCCACTCCCAGCTATCCCAGTTTGCTCGAAGGTACGTTAGCTTATATATCGCCGGAACAAACTGGTAGAATGAATCGGGCGATCGACTATCGCAGCGATTTCTATTCGTTAGGTGTCACTTTTTACGAGATGCTGACTGGTGAATTGCCATTTAATGCGATCGACCCTTTAGAATTAGTGCACTGTCACATTGCCCGCATAGCACCGTCTCCTCGCAGTTTGAAGCCCGAAATTCCCGAAGCAATTTCTGGAATTGTGATGAAATTGTTGGCCAAGACGGCGGAAGACAGGTATCAAAGTGCTGATGGGCTGAGGTTTGACCTAGAAACTTGTCTGGCGATGCTGCAAGCGTCGGGCAATATATCTGATTTTACTGTCGGAAATGCCGATCGAGCCGGTCAACTACTAATCCCCCAAAAACTCTACGGTAGAGAAACCGAAGTCGCTGCTTTACTCAGTGCTTTTGAGCGAGTTAGCGGTGCACAAAAAAATACAGATTCCCTTTCTGGGGTCGAATTGATGCTGGTTTCCGGTTATTCGGGGATCGGCAAATCCTACTTGGTAAATGAAGTTCAAAAACCCATTGTCCGGCAGCGCGGTTATTTTATCAGCGGCAAATTCGACCAGTTTAAACGCAATATTCCCTACGCTTCTCTAATTCAAGCATTCCAGTCATTAATCCGGCAGTTGCTAACAGAAAGTAAAGCATCTATCCTGACTTGGAAACAAAAAATGCTAGTCGCTTTGGGAACCAGCGGTAAAGTTGTTGCAGACGTGATTCCCGAAATCGAATTAATTATCGGCAAATAGCCGAAAGTGCCGCAATTGGGGCCGACAGAATCGCAAAACCGATTTAACCGAGTGTTCATACAATTCATCAGCGTGTTTACCGCCAAATCATACCCGCTGGTGATTTTTCTCGACGATTTACAGTGGGCAGATTCGGCATCGCTCATGAAAGCATCTCTTGCTATTTCCGACGAAATTGTTCTCGATGCTTTTCTGTAAAAACTGATGATAATTCTGCTGGAAAATGCCGGGGCTCAAACCGGGTGTCTGATCGCGTCGAAATCCGGCGAGTTTGTCGTAGAAGCTGCGGGAGAAGTTGACGGCGATATGCGGGTGCTCTCAGGTGCGGGGTTGTCTTATGCGTATCCGCGATCGCTAATCAATTTTGTCGATCGCACTCAGCAAGATGTCGTGCTAAATGACGCCCGCAGCGAGGTTATTTTCCACAATGACCCCTACATCGCCGATCGCCAGCCCAAATCGGTGTTATGCGCGGCGATCGTCTATCAAGGCAAATTAACCGCGATCCTGTATTTGGAAAATAACTTAACAACCGGGGCTTTTACAGCCGATCGCTTGGAAGTTTTGAAACTGCTTTCTTCCCAAGCTGCGATCGCCCTGGAAAATGCCCGCCTTTACGCTAATCTAGAAACAGCCAACCAACAACTAGAAGAATCCAACTTTACCCTAGAAGCAAAAGTTAAAGAGCGCACCCAAGAATTGCATGAAAAAAATGCGCTACTTTCCGAAGAAATTCAAGAACGCCAAAAAGCAGAAGCCGCCGCCCGAGATGCCAGCCGCGCCAAAAGCGAATTTTTAGCTAACATGAGCCACGAATTGCGAACCCCCCTGAACGGCATTTTAGGTTACGCTCAAATCTTTAAGCGCGACCAACATTTATCCGCGCAGCAACAAGATAGAATTGGGGTTATTCAGCGCTGCGGCGAACACTTGCTCGCTTTGATCGAGGATATTTTAGACCTTTCTAAAATCGAAGCTAGGAGAATGGATCTCGTGCCGGCAGAGTTTGATTTTCCCGAGTTCCTTCAAGGCATAACTGCCATTTGCCGCATCCGGGCCGCTCAAAAAAACATAGCTTTTAATTGCGAATATCTTTCCTCTCTTCCCAATGCAATCTCGGCTGATGAAAAGAAGCTGCGGCAAATTTTGATTAATTTAATTGGCAATGCTGTTAAGTTTACTGAAAAAGGTGGGGTAACATTTAAGGTTTTAAGAGAGGAGAGGACTGAAGTCCTTACTACGAACGTGAGGATTCGGTTTCAAGTTGAAGATACGGGAATTGGGATTGCTGCTGATGAATTGCCAAAGATATTTGCACCTTTTGAACAGGTGGGCAATACTCGCCGCCATACTGAAGGCACTGGCTTGGGATTGGCGATTAGCCGCCAATTAGTGGAGATTATGGGCGCTGAATTGAAAGTAGAAAGCACTTTAGGTAGAGGTAGCATTTTCTGGTTTGAGTTGGATTTGCTGGCAGTTGACAGCCCCGAAAAAAATAAAAAGCGTTCCGAAAAATTTATCAAAGGTTTCAATGGTACTAATAAAAAAATTTTGGTGGCAGACGATCGGCGGGAAAATCGATCGGTTTTAATTCATCTACTTCAACCTCTAGGTTTTGAAATAATTGAGGCGGTTGACGGTCAAGATTGTTTGAATAAAGCCCTGGAATTTCAACCGGATTGTATCTTGATTGATTTGGTGATGCCAGTGATGGACGGATTTGAAGCGATGCGGCAAATTCGCAAGTTGCCCCAATTGCAAAATGTGGTGGCGATCGGCACTTCTGCTAGTATTATGGAAGTGGAAAAGCAGGAAAGTTTAGCAGCAGGATGCGATGCTTTTATTCCCAAACCGATCCGGGTGGAAGAACTTTTAAATTGCTTGCAAGTTCATTTGGGCTTACAATGGATTTACGAGGAGTTGCAAAATGGAAATACTGAATCTGAAGTTTCCCGCCAACAATCTCAAATTCAGGAGCGAGAAATAATTGCTCCTCCCGCTGATGAAATAGCTGTACTTTTTGAATTAGCAATGAGGGGTGACTTAGGAGAAATTCAAAAACAAGCCGAAAAATTGACAAAAATGGATGTTAAATATGTCTCTTTCGCCAGCCATCTAAATCAATTAGTTAAAAATTTTGACGAAGCCAAGATTTTAGAATTCGTAGAACAATATAGGAATATGTAAAGATATGAGCATTTTACCTTTGGAACAGAGTGTTATCTTAATCGTCGATGACAATCCAAATAATTTGGCAGTGCTGTTTGATTTTTTGACGGAATCTGGGTTTAAAGTGTTGGTGGCGCGAACGGGGGAGAGCGCTATTACAAAAGCTGAGTATTCCCTGCCGGATTTGATTTTGCTGGACGTGTTGATGCCGGGAATTGACGGGTTTGAAACTTGCCGGAGTTTGAAGGCTTCCAATTTAACAAAAGATATCCCAGTGATTTTTATGACGGCGCTGCATGAGACGGAAAATAAGGTGAAGGGATTTAGTCTGGGGGCGGTGGATTATGTTACTAAACCGATTCAAAATGAAGAAGTTTTAGCTCGCGCTAAAGCACATCTTAGTATCCGTAAATTGAATCAAAAACTTCGGGATCAAAATGTTCAGATGCAGCAGGAAATTGCCGATCGCGAACAAGCTCAAATTAACCTGGAACAACTGGCTTCTGAGTTGGAAAAACGGGTAGAGTCGCGCACTGTAGAACTTTCTCAAGCCAACGCTAGGCTGAAGCAAGAGGCGAAGGATAGGCAACAAATACAGGAGAATTTGCAGAAGTCCTTGCACGAGCTCCAGCAGGCTCAATCGCTGTTAATTCAAAGCGAAAAAATGTCGGCTTTGGGGCAAATGGTGGCTGGGATTGCTAACGAAATTAACAATCCGGTGAATTTTATTTGCGGCAATCTCAATTATGTTCGCGATTATGTTGAAGATATTCTCAAGGTGCTAAATCTTTATCAGCAGCAGTATTCCGATCCGACACCAGAGATAGCATCAACAGCAGAAGCGGTGGAACTTGAATTCATCCAGGAAGATTTGCTGAAAATGCTTAATTCGATGCGGGTAGGCGGCGATCGCATTCGCGAGATAATTCTGTCTCTGCGGTATTTTTCGCGGCAGGAAGGGCGGGAAATGGAGCCGATTGATATTCATGAAGGTATTGACAGCACGCTGATGATTTTGCAAAATCGGCTGAAATTTAAGGCGAACCGTCCGGCGATTGAGGTGATTAAAGAGTACGATGCCGATTTGAAAAATGTAGAGTGCTGCGGCGGCGAAATCAATCAAGTATTTATGAATATTTTAGCTAATGCGATCGATGCGATCGAAGAATGCAGCAGTGAAAAAACTTTCGAGGAAATTGCCGAAAATCCCTACCAGATTCGGATTTGTACGAAAGTCAGCAACTCCAACACCGCAATTATTAAAATTCATGACAGCGGGCGGGGAATTAGTCAAGATTTGTGCGATCGCATTTTTGACCCGTTTTTTACGACAAAGCCGATCGGCAAAGGTACGGGAATCGGCTTATCAATTAGCTGGCACATTGTCATCGAAAAGCACGGCGGCAGTTTGCGGTGTTGTTCGATACCGGGCCAAGGTACTGAATTTGCGATCAAACTTCCAATTCGACAGAAAGTTCGAGAAATGGCAATCTCAGGTTCCAAAACTGGAGACGGCGGTTGAAACCGCTACTACACAAGCAAAATTCGCGCAACGCGAGACTAATAAATAAACCTATAAATCCGGTCTATCCTGAGTATCTTCCGCAGAATTTGGGTCTAATTCCCACCGATTTTCATCTCGGCGATCGAGCATATTTGTTGTATTCAAAATAGCTCCATCGGGCATTTCTATTCCCGCAGCGGCTCCGAGTTCATCAACCATATCTAAGTCAGGAGTTGGAGCGCTTCCACCCACCAATTTCTCACCAGTGGCGCTTTCTTGTTCCGCAGCAGCAACATCGCCATCCCCGCCAACAATCTGAGAATTGGTTGAAGTATATTCAGAACTGCTATCATCCAGAGTAGTAATTCCGTCTTCGCTCAATCCCGGTTCAGTGATGACGCCGGTGCCGTAGGATTCTGTAATTTCTTGAGGCAAATTACTGGAAATATCGCGTTCTTCTCTTGCTTTTTTAGATGGTTTCTTGTGCAGTGTCATGATACTTGCTCCTGAGTTTTTTTACTCAATTTAATTAAATACTTCGTAATATCGTTTCCGGTTGCATCGGAATGATAGTTCGGACACGGCACTGCCGTGTCCCTACAATTAATGGGTAGGGACACGGCACTGCCGTGTCCTCTGTTTATATCATTCCGATGCTAGCGGATTGGATATACAGCACTTTTCTGGTATGTGAGATACATAGTTCTTGTAGGGACACGGCACTGCCGTGTCCCTACGGGATATTGAATGTACTTCCCAAACCTGCAATCTGCTGTAATTTAGCTATTGGCTTTAGCTGAATTGTTGTTGTCGATCGCCAATGGCTGTAATTAAAGTGGATGATAACCGTTATTTAAGTTTTGAGCTTCTATCCTAAGAAATATATTGATTTTGCTCGGCTCTTTCATGAGGAATACAAAAAACATCGCCTTTTTGACCGGGCGATGTTTTTTCCATGAAGAAGTTAATTCTATTCGGGAAAATCAGGGATTACCCATTTGGGCGGTTCCCTCCGTTTCTTTCTCACCGCTTCCTCTGCTATTTCTAGCATTTTGTCGAGAGAAGTATTTTCAATAAAATCTGAGGTTGCCGCTGCGTATTCCCGTTTGGGACACTTGTCGCCCAAAACGCAGCCGTTGACGCAAGCTACAGCACAATCGACAGTGTTCTCCACCATAACTCTTTTCCTTTGACGGTTCCAACAAGTAGCAGGCAGATGCTCTGGGTTAATTTGTCAAGAGACTGCCCTCTCTGTTCATTTTACTTTATTTAAAGACCAGGAAGATGTCGATCGCCTCCGCAAAACTGTTATAAAATCAAAGCAACCTATCTAATTTGCCGATCGTGAGTAACTTTCTGCGCCGCTTAAAACTTTTACCTTGGCGAGAAATGCTGCAAATTTCCGCCCTCGTCAACTCAATCGTGATTGGACTGGAGCTATTTTTAGGCTGGGGTTTCACGCAATCGCGAGGAATCCGCAACATCCTGACGCTTCTCTACGGTCCCCCCCTCCGGATATTGATACCTTTCGCTACAGCAGTGGGAATGGGAGCATTAGCAGTGTACTTGTTGGAGTATTGGCAGCAGAAATCTTTGCTCAACCGGAATAATTTGTGGGTGCTAGCTTTGTGCGTGCTCTTGGGTTTGGTGTTAAAGTCATTCCTGCCCGTACTTCCTTTTTTAGCAAGTTTATCGGAAGCTGCGCTAATCGGAGTTACGGTAGGAGTTTTTTGGAAGGGCCGGCCTTATTGGCGGCGATAGTCATATCAAATTGGGTTGTATCGGAGTTAATATTACCCAAAATCAGGACACGGCACTGCCGTGTCCTCCGTTTATATCATTCCGATAAAGAGAGGATTTGACCAATAACCAAGGATCAATGACTAAAATTTATGGCAGCCAAAAATCGGGAATAAAAGCTTTAGTCAAACTGCGAGCAACCTGATTAATCTGTCTCCCGATTTGAATGTGCGGTTCATCGGCCTCTACGGGAATAATTGCTGCTTTGTTACCGATTCCGAAACGTGAAATTACCAAATTTGCTGCTTCTAAACCAGTAACATAAGCCTTTTCTTGCGACCAAGAACCGTGACGGGTAACAACCCAATCGCCACTCATCAATACATTATCATAACTTGTGACCGCAGGCAACAAATACTGATAGCTACCCGGTGCAAAATGCGTCACCGCCCGCGACAGCCGAATCGCACTGCTGTCAATCACCTTGGCATCCCGAAAAGCGGGAATGCAAGTTGCTAAATCGCGCTGAACAAGAGCAACAATTTCCTCATTTTTCAGGGAGATTAATTGATTGGCGTGATAAAAATCAGCTTCGACAACTGTTCCCGGTTCGTCGCGGAATTCGTCATGCAAAGCATTCAAATCAAAAAACGTCCAGCCCGTAGTCGAGCTAAATCCAAAACAGGCATTAGAAGGCAGTGGAATGTCAATCTTTCTGTCAAACCACAGGCGAACAGCCAACACGTCAACTGCACCCAAATTCATCACATCCCGAAACTCTTGGCGGCTTTGCAAAGCTGGGCTGCTGCTGATAATTTTTTGCATTCCGGTGACACCAACTGCAAAAATAACCGCATCTGCCTCGAAGGTTTCTGCGCCGCAGACAACACCCGTCGCTTGGTTGTTGCTGTCAACTATTACATCAGTAACTCGCCGCTTTGTCAATACTTTTGCACCAATTTTTTCTAGGATATCTACCCACGGACGAAAGATTTTTTCTCCGACAGTGCCGCGACACCAAACTACATCAAAATCTGCTTGGTGTGCTAGAATGAAATAATAAAGCATTCCCAAAGCGGCGGCGGCAGAACATTGTTCTCCTGGTGCAAATAAACCTACTAATAACATTGGCTCAAAAGCATCGCGGTACAGCCTTGCAGAAACGCCAAACTGTTTGAATAATTCGCGGGCTGTGACGCGATCGTACCTGCGCCAAGCTTCGTCAGAATTGTCGAAATCTAGGACGGCGTAGAGTAAGGGTAGGGCTGAAAGCCGATCGACTAACGGTAGCCTTTTAAATTTAGTGTAAACAAAGGTTCCTAACGGTGTGGGTAGTCGCGGCTCGTTTTGAAATATCGGTGATTCGACTTCCAATCCGGCGGGTGAATACTGACAAGAACGAGTCCAAGGCGTGAACGGATCTAGTCCTAATTGTTTGACTAATGAAAAGATGTTTTTGTAGGGATACCAGAAGCCGTGAATGCCTGCTTCTACGGAACGCCCGCCGCTGGTTTTCCACCCCGCGACTAAGCCGCCCGGCTGAGGGCCTGCTTCTAACAAAGTTACGTCATAGCCTTGCTGGGCTAGGTGATAGCTAGCGCCTAAACCGGCCCATCCTGCACCGACGACGACTATTTTTGGGGTTGGCGATTTTGGTGACATTGCGTACCTCTTGATTCTTTATTAATCATGACATAATTCATAAAATGCGGATTTGATATAAAATGTGTTGCATTATGTGCTAAATTTCCTTTGAGCGAATAATGAGTGTCAAAAAACGCCAGCAAACTAACCTGTTGCTGCTATTATTTCCCGCCACCGCATGGCTGATAATTTTTTTCATTTTTCCCGTGCTAATTGTACTTTTGTACAGTTTCTTAGAACGCGGTACTTACGGCGGCGTTACTTGGATATTCACTCTCAGCAACTACCAGCGTTTGTTCAGCGGACTTTTCTTGGGGGTAATTGGTCGATCGCTCTTTTTGGCTTTTCTGACAACGGCGGCTTGCTTGTTAGTCGGCTATCCCCTAGCTTTTTTCATCGCCACCCGTTCTCCCCGCTGGCGAAATGCCTTGCTATTGCTAGTAATTATTCCATTTTGGACTAATTTTTTAGTCAGAACATACGCCTGGATTATTCTGCTGCGTAGCGAAGGAGTAGTTAACACAGCGCTGCAAAGCTTGCAAATTATTACTGAACCGTTAAACTTGCTGTTTACGCCTTTCGCTGTGGCGATCGGTCTGATTTACGGCTATTTACCTTTCATGGTTCTGCCTTTATATTCTAGCATAGAACGCTTCAATTTTTCATTAGTAGAAGCTGCTCAAGATTTAGGAGCAAACGATATTAAAACTTTCTGGCGCGTGTTTTTACCCTTGACAACTCGCGGCATTGTTGCAGGTTCTATCCTAGTTTTTATTCCCGCAGTCGGCGCTTTTATTACACCGGATATATTGGGCGGTTCTAAAACAGTTATGGTGGGAAATTTGATTCAAAATCAGTTTATGAAAGCCCGGGATTGGCCTTTTGGTTCGGCGCTTTCTATGCTGTTGACGGTAATTATCTTGATTCCGGTTTTAATCTACTTCCGCGTGTCTGATGAAACTTAATAGGGTTAGGTTCTTTTCGGTGCACCCTACATTTAGGTTAAGATGCACTAATGACTAATGACTAATGATATCAATTCCGGCTGCGCCGGAATGACAAGAGAGGAGACGGCAGTGCCGTGTCCCTACAATTGATCCCGTTAGGGACACGGCACTGCCGTCTCCTCCGTTTGTTTATATCATTCCGATGCAAACGAATTTGATATGCTAATGACTAATGACTAATGACTAATGACTAAAACAAAAGTAGATTTGCTCGTGCGGGCGATCGGCAAAAAGTGGCTTTGGGTACAAGCTGCACTAGCATTTGCCTTTCTTTACTTGCCAATTCTGATCTTAATTATTTACTCCTTCAATGCTTCCAGATTTAACGCAGTTTGGCGCGGTTTTACCCTCGATTGGTATCGCAGCTTGTTTAGCAGTGCAGGCGAGACGATTGCTACGAGTAGCAGCGCCGGAATTTTGCCAGCACTCAACAACAGTTTGCTAATTGCAGCTATTTCAACCCTGTTAGCGACAATTTTTGGTACAATGCTGGCGCTAGCACTGGAACGCTTTCATTTTCCGGGGCGCAAAGCAGTAGAAGCTTTACTGTTTTTGCCGATGATAGTGCCCGAAATTACGATCGGCATTTCGCTGCTAGTTTTCTTTACCCTAGTATTTCGGATCGTCGAAAATCTCACGGGAATTCGCCTCAATCTCGGCTTACCAACCGTAATAATCGGTCACGTTGCCTTTAATATTTCCTTTGTGACTATTACTGTCAGGGCGCGTTTGGCGGAACTCGATCCGATATTGGAACAAGCAGCTTTTGACTTGGGTGCTAACGAATGGCGGACTTTTTGGCGCATCACTTTTCCTCTGATTTGGCCCGGTATTTTTAGCGCCGTATTGCTAGCTTTTACCTTGTCTCTTGATGATTTTGTGGTGACATTCTTTACCACAGGTGTGGGTTCGATGACGCTGCCACTATTGGTTTACGGCATGATAAAATTTGCAGTAACCCCAGCGATTAATGCTATTTCAACTTTGATGCTGTTGGCTTCCTTGCTGCTAGTTGTATCATCGCTAACAGTTCAGAAAAATTGAAATACTTGCTTTTTGTGTCATAATTATTGTTTTCTGCAACTAATAAAACCTATGAAACGCCTGTTGACTTTCCTACTTTTGTTTGTGATGAGCGCAACCGTGGCTTTCGGCTGTAGCCCCACAGGTGGTAACCAGCAGCAAGTCCTCAGCATTTACAATTATGCAAGTTATATCGCCCCAGAGGCGATCGCCCAATTTGAGAAAGAGAACAATGTTAAAATTCAATACGATACTTTCGAGAACAGCGACGCGCTCTACGCCAAACTAAAACAGGGAAACCCCGGTTATGATTTAATATTTCCCGCCGATTACATGGTGAAAATCATGGTAGCAGAAAATATAATTGAGCCGCTAAATCTTAACAATATTCCCAACCAGAAAAACCTCGATCCTAAGTTTATCAATCAATCCTTTGACCCCGGAAACAAATATTCTCTGCCCTACCAGTGGGGAACGATGGGAATTGGCTACAACTTCAAAGCAACCAAGACAGAAATTAATAGTTGGGCGGCAATGTTCGATCCTAAATATACCGGAAAAACCGCGTGGCAAGACGATGCTAGATACACCTTAGCTGGCGTTTTGATGTATTTAGGACTTGACCCGAATACAACCAATCCCGAAGAGATTAATAAAGCCCGGGATTTGCTGATTAAAAATAAAAATATGATTGCAGCTTTTGTCCCCGACACGGGTCAAGCTCTGCTCGATCAAGGAGAAGTGAATCTGACAATGGAATGGAGTGGTGATATTTTTCAGGTGATGAAAGAGAATTCTAATCTCCGCTACGCTATTCCAAAAGAAGGAACAGTTATCTTTTCTGACAACATGGCAATTCCCAAAGGTGCGCGCCATAAAGAGTTAGCCGAAAAATTTATTAACTTCGCTTTGCAGCCAGAAATAGGTGCTAAAATCTCCAATTTTACGCGCTTCGGATCGCCAAATAAAGCCGCTATAGACAAAGGTTTAATCGACCCGCAAGATTTGAAAAATCCTCAAATTTATCCGCCGGCTGAGGTGCTGGGTAAAATGAAGTTTTTGGAGGATGTTGGGAAAGCAACTGCATTGTACGATCGCGCTTGGACAGAAGTTAAAGCCGGGGCTGGAAAGTAAATAGAAAACAACGGGACGGGTTTACTTTAATTTTTAGCTTGTATTGGAGTTGCACCATCATCAAGAACAGGTATCTTGCCTGTTCCACAAAGAACAGGCATCTTGCCTGTTCCACAAAGAACAGGCATCTTGCCTGTTCCACAAAACTTAATTTTCTTGTGGAACGGGCTTCTAGCCCGTTCCTAAACAAGTAATTAAAAATGGTGCAAGATATCTGTTTAACCGAACTATAATTCAGATTTTTATTACTCACAACTCATACATACTAACAAAATGCACGCCGTAGAAGTCCGAG